>Ga0209986_10001947_pt1 | contig 19442 bp, 25 predicted proteins | sample BlataG_FD_183168 | JGI IMG/M metagenome (GOLD analysis project Ga0209986, IMG submission 183168) | Deep subsurface microbial communities from Black Sea to uncover new lineages of life (NeLLi) - Black_00105 metaG (SPAdes) (version 2) | ecosystem: Environmental > Aquatic > Marine > Oceanic >... | reverse complement strand
AGTCATGGGTTGGACCCCGACGAAAAAGCTGCACCGAGGAGTGCCTGATAAGGATTGGGGCGGATTCGTGACAATGGGCGAAGTACCATAGTGCGGGAGAACCGCGTATAGGGGCCTGTCCGAAATATCCTCAATCAAAAACCCGAAAGCAGGAGGAAAGTTGAAATCGAATCAAGATAATTGAGAAGAAGCTGCGAGGACCTCTTCAACATAGGGGCTTTTTCTTCGGGTAGTGATATAACCATGTATTTCACTCGAAGTATGGGATGTAGCTAGCCAGTGTTTCTCTTTTTTTCTTCAATCAGCAGGAATTGAATTGAGAAAACTCTTCACTTTTTCTACAATCAATCAATATCAGGATATTCTTTTGCAATATTTAAGAAATTTTCTATCAACTCTTTACTTTCTGGCTTCAGAAAAAATCTTACATACTCACCATAAGTTTTATGGTCCTGATATTTGTGATTGAATTCTATTACTTCCTCAAAAATCGCATTTTTCGCAAATTCAAATACATCAGGATACATTTTTCGAATAGCTTCAACTTCTGCTTTACTCAATTTATTACCCAGTTCAATTGATTTAGCTATTTCAACAAATCTCGGCATCATAACCAGTAATTTCTTTTCGAGTTTAGGCGTCAATTTCTCCATTCAAACCATAATATTATTAGCTTCAATAGATAAGGCTTTTTCTGTCAAGAATGCACAAGGTCCTAAGCCAATCTGGACATATGGATGAACACGGAATTAAGGCTTTTTCTTCGGGGAAATTATCAGATCCCAACATGATGCATATTTAATGCAATTATGACCGATGAATAAGGCCAAGAGCATATCTTATCCATTGCTCTCCCTGAGGAGATAAAGCCGACCTAACATAGTTACCATATTGTGCATCATTCTGATAAGGACTAATTACTTCTCTAATCTTCTCATAAGTTGTCTGTTTTAAGAAACGATATACTTCGCCATAAAGAGTCTTAAAAAGAGCCATTTCAATTCCTGAGATCCGTTTATTGGTCCTAATCCAATTTGCAATTGTCGGAAGATGCTTGAGATATTTTTCAGCCTCAGAAGGAATCGTAGTCATCGCCATATTCCTCCGCCCGTTTCCATACCCTATTGTGAGCTTAAGGCTTTTTCTTCTGGGAACGGATAAAGCTTTTCATTTTATCTGTGTTGAGTATATTTGAAGAATTATTCTACAAAATAGCTCGAAAAATATTATTCATATATTGACTATTCACTTTCGGTCAAATCACAATGAACGGTCTTTCGTCAACGGGATCAAGCAGCAGCGCCCTATGTGAACTCCCACGGAAGAAATTATCTTTTTTAGATGAATTTCTCACGCTCTGGATATTTCTCGCAATAATTGCAGGAATTGTAATAGGCTCCGTCTTTCCAGAAATCGCCGATATTCTCGATTCAATGAGCATGGATAATGTCTCGTTACCCATAGCCGTCGGACTATTGGTCATGATGTATCCACCTCTTGCTAAAGTTCGTTACGAGGAGCTGAAAAAGCTCAGGGAAACAAAAAAGATGCTCGGGACCTCTCTTTTTCTCAATTGGGCAATAGGTCCTATTCTGATGGTTTCTCTCGCCTGGATCCTTCTTCCAGAGCCTGAAATGGCTCCGTACAGAACGGGATTGATACTCATCGGATTGGCACGCTGCATAGCAATGGTTCTTGTCTGGAACATGTTGGCAAAAGGTGATTGTGAATATTGTGCCGTTTTAGTCGCTCTCAATTCGGTATTTCAGATATTGATGTATTCGGTACTCGCCTATTTCTTCATAACCGTAATGACACCGATAATATCACCTGGATCTGAGTCAATAGAAATCGATATTGGCATGGCGGATATTGCCAAGAGCGTGTTAATTTTCCTCGGAATTCCATTCGCTGCAGGTGTTGCAAGCTGGTATTTCATTGCGAGAAGGAAAGGTAGAGAGTGGTACGATAAAGTCTTCGCACCGAAAATCAGTCCATTGGCTCTAATTGGATTACTTTTCACAATCGTTGTGATGTTCTCCCTTCAGGGGGATCATATCCTTCAACATCCTCTTGATGTTCTCAGAATCGGGATTCCGCTCGTTATCTATTTCATCCTGATGTTTTTCATGAGCTTCGGATTATCCCATCGCCTCAGATTCAATTACAGCCAAAGTGCAACACAGTCATTTACTGCTGCGAGCAACAACTTTGAGCTTGCTATAGCTGTGGCAATAGGCACATTTGGAATAGCGTCATCTCAGGCATTCGCAACGGTAATAGGTCCGCTGATAGAAGTGCCTGTACTCATCAGCCTGGTAAATGTCGCCCTTTGGATCAAGAGAAGATATTATGACGATATGGGTCGTCCTGTGAGAAGACATAGAATTAAGAGAAATTGAGAACAACACCTTTTAAGTATAATTGACATGTGAAAACGAGCTCTCAGGTTAATCGCATATATTCATCGATAGCTCTATTGAAGTCATCCCCCCAATAATCATTTCCAGATTGCGAATCATAATCGTTCACAGCCCAATTCCCCGGCCAAGAACCTTCAAAATACTCTGTGAAGATGATTTCGGTTGCTTATGAAACATTCTGTGCTCCTAAAAGTGATATTCCCGATATAGCAATAATAATGCTCAAGCTTAGTGACGCTATTCTCATTGTAAGAATCGATCGATTAGGCAGATCTGTAAGGAATCTGCACAATCTGCTTGAGGAGCTCCGACATTATGGCGTAGAGCTCATCTGCGCCGACCAGGACATAGATACTTCAAGCCCGTCGGGAAAACTTCTTTTTTCGATATTAGGGGCGGTTTCCGAGCTCGAATTGGAGCTGATAAGGGAAAGGACTAAAGATGGTCTTGCTCGCGCTGTAGCGCAGGGAAAACGGCTCGGAAGGCCTCCTTTCGCTGTTTCTGATGAAGAAATCCTCAGAATGAGGGCCGAGGGGCTTTCCTTGAGGCAGATCGCCGAAGAGGTGGGTATGAGCCATCAGGGAGTCAAGAAGAGGCTCCGAAAGTCGAGGGGTACTAAACGGGTAGCGAGTTGAAAATGAAGCCAGTGGATCCCAAGAATGTTGTCCATACGGGGGCTTACGAATCGGACGTTAAGTATACGTCCTCAGACTGCATTACCTTTAATGGTGGTGAGGAAGGGGACAACTCACCGCTGGAGACGCAAGACTATGAATCCGAGCAAAACACCCGGCTCGGGACGGATGCCAAGGATACTTCGCAGATCGGACCAATGGAGCAGGACTCGCTCGTGAGGACTTCCGAGATCATCGAGCGTTTCCGCAGAGAGACACAGGCCAGACTGAGGACAAAAACTCAGGACGATTATTCTTTCGCCTTTAGAAGGTTCTCTAAAGATGTCGGGCTTGACAAATACACCCGACGACAGTTGAACGGCCAGAAGGGGAGACTGCTGATACGCGACTATTTGCAGAAGGTGCCCAAGCCCTCTTGGAAGTGGACGATAGCGGCACTGAAAGTCGTTTGGCTATACGGAATGAAACTCCCATGGCCAATTGATAGCAAAAGAGATCTTCCGAAACTTCCACGGACGAGACAGATGCAGACCCCCCCTGATTCAGTAATATTGAAATGGCATGAAGCCATGGAGAACGAGCCCGAGCCATACTATAGATTACTATGGCTCTTCATTGCTCAGTTCGGCTGGAGGCCTTCCCATGTTCGCCTATTGAAATGGCGGAACCTGCAGCTCGATGATTCTGGGAAACCGTATGCTGTCATTGCGGATGGAACGGCAGAAGGCTTCAAGTCCTCCTCACCAGTCGCTGTGAGGCTCCCCCCGAATGTCGTCAAGGTTCTCGAAGAATGGATGGGCGATATCTGTAGAACTGAACCGGATTTGCCCATATTGCCGTGGAAATCGGCCAATGGAACGCTGGAACATAGAAGACATCAGAATGAACAGAAGTTTGGCAAGCACTGGAAAAGCATTGAACGCAAATGGAGACTGCCATATCTGAGACCTTCTCAAGTCAGGCATTGGGTGGCCACCACGGCACGCAAGGCGGGACTCAGCAAACAGGCGACGGCCTATCTCATGGGCCACGATCCTACCCAGGGAGGAGCAATGCGAGACTGGTATGACAGACCTCAAATTGCGGACATATTCATCGAACAAGAGGACAGGCTTCCGAATGGTCCACTGGGGCAGCTCGATCCACCTGTCGTAGAGTTCGACGAAGGGCTACCGAGAGAGGCAATCTCTCTCCTGAATCGTTATCTGACAGGGCAAATGGGTGGCATTGATCTCCTCGGCTCATTGGAAAGGATCAGGTTCGAGCTGGCTCGGAAAATGGCCACAGAAGCCAGTTTATAGATGCGATTTTGACCTTCCAAATATGTTTATATATTCTGGCTCGTATCAGCCTTGCTTAGCGTATCACAGAGGTAATAACTATGGCAGATGAGAACACGGTGTTCATAGGAAAAAAGGCGACGATGAATTACGTGCTCGCAGTGGTGACACAGGTTAACAGCGGGAGCGACGAGGTCGTCATCAAGGCGCGCGGAAGAGCCATTAGCCGTGCTGTTGATGTTGCGGAAATAACCAAGAACCGCTTCATACAGGACCTTAAGTACAAGGATATCAAAATCTCCACTGAGGTTATCGAAACAGAAGGCGATGGAAACTCAAATGGCGCCTCAATAAACGTCTCCTCAATAGAGATCTACATGAGCAAGTGATATCTACAGAAGCAAGTAGATAAGTCTGTGCAGGGGAACGGAGTTTCCTGCTGTCTGACTTGGGGGGATAGATCCGTTCGAGCTCTCTTTTGAGAAAACTACCAAAAGGTGTTTTATTACTCCGAAAATGTATGGCATCTATTTATTGGCCGATGTTGATTCAGAAGAGCGACAGGAACGAAGGAGTGAGAGTTCTTGATATTGGTAAAGCTTGGTGGCTCCGTCATTACGAATAAGAACAGGCTGAGAAGCTTTCAAAGACGGAACTGCATGAGATTGTGCGGAGAATTACAGCCAGCAAAGGAGGAGCTCATGTTGGTGCACGGGGCAGGTTCATTTGGTCACATCCTTGCTTCGAAAGCGGAACTTCAGCTCGGCATTGAGAAGGGCGATTTGGAGAAGCTCCGCCAGGTGGCACACGTTCACAGGGATGTGCGCGAGCTTAATCATAAGGTGCTGGATTGCATGACGATGAAAGAACTCAAGGGCTTCTCTGTCCCGCCCTATTCTGTTGCCTCATTCTCCTCGGGTGAGATCGTTAATTTCTGCCCGGATGCTTTTCAACAATTGCTGGGAAGGAAGATAATCCCGGTGTCGTTCGGCGATGTCGTTCCGGATAAGGAGCTGACATTCTCTATCTGCTCTGGTGATCTCATGATGTCAGCATTGGCCGAGCATTTCCATCCCGAAAAAGTACTTTTTGTGGCGGATGTCGACGGAGTCTTCGACTCCGATCCCAGAAAGAATAGAAGCGCGAAGCTCATTGAAACCCTTACGAAAGACAATGTGAACGAAATAACGGGGGAGAGCAGCGGGAGCGATGTCACTGGTGCCATGACTGGAAAGATATCTCGAATGATCGAGATCGCAAAACATTGCGAAAACTGTATGATACTGAATGGGAATGCAGCTGGGAGGCTGGAGAAAGCTCTGAAAGGCCAGAAAATCATCTCGACGAGGGTGGTATATTGAACGAGCCTGACATGACTGAGAGGAGAAAGGCGGACCATATCGAAATATGCTCCACCAGAGATGTGTTAGCCCGATACAATTACTGGGATGATATTCATTTGGTTCATCTCGCGGCGCCCGAGATCGACCATGAGCAAATCGAAATGGAGCTGAGAATCTTTGGAAAGGAGCTTGCTGCTCCAATTATCATATCCGGTATGACAGGCGGCTCTGAGAAGGGCGAGAATATCAATAGGAATCTCGCCAAAGCCGCTTCTGATCTGCAGATTGGTATAGGAGTTGGGAGCCAACGAGCAGCATTGGAGAAAAGCTCGCTGAGCAGGAGCTACGAAGTGCTCAAGGATTTCGATATTCCGCTCAAGATCGCAAATATCGGTGCCCCGCAGCTGGTTATGGCAGATAAACGAAAGCAGACAGTCGGAATTCTCAACGATGCAATGGAGATGATCGATGCGGACCTGATCGCAATACATTTGAATTATCTTCAAGAAGCTGTCCAACCAGAAGGAGAGAAGAGGGCAAAGGGGCTTTTAGGGCTAATCAGAGACCTCGCTATCGATTTTCCCATCCTGATCAAGGAGACTGGTGCGGGGCTATCTCCCGAGCTCATCAAGACCTTGGCCAAGATGAAGATCAAAGGGGTTGATGTTGGCGGTGCTGGAGGCACCAGCTTTTCGGCAGTCGAGTATTACAGGGCGCAGGAGATAGGAGATCACAGGAGTGCGAGGCTCGGTCGAACCTTCTGGAACTGGGGTATACCGACCCCTGTCTCCGCGGCAATAGCCGCTATGTCGCTTCAGACAATAGCAACTGGAGGAATAAGAACTGGGCTGGATGTAGCTCGAGCCATAATTGTAGGTGCAAACTGTGCTGGAATAGCAAACCGACTGCTCATGCCAGCACTTGAGAGCTATGCTGCAGTCGAGGAAGAGCTGGGAGAGATAATAGATGAGCTGAGGGTTGCGATGTTTCTGACTGGCTCCAAGAATTTGAAAGCTCTGTCCGAGCAGGATCCGTTGGTCACCGGTCCTACAAAGGACTGGTTGGAACATCTCGCGAAGGTGTAGGGATGGAGTTCAAGAAGATCTTCGGAGAGAAAATCGAACTGATTAATAAGGAGCTAAATGAGAGCATATCGGAGATGGATAATGAGAAGCTCAGAGAGGCCATGCTGCACTATCCGAAGGCGGGTGGCAAGCGCCTCAGACCCATCGTGACTATGCTCGTGGCAGATGCGATCAACAAGAACGGTATGGATGCCCTACCGTTCGGGATCGCCCTGGAAATGGTCCATAACTTCACTCTGATTCACGACGATGTCATGGACAGAGATGAGACGAGGCGCGGCATAAGAACTGTCCATGCCACATTTGGTATATCAGAGGCAATTCTGTCAGGTGACGCACTATTTGCCAAGGCCTTCCAGATGATCGGAGATATGGATATCGATGGTGAAAGAAAGAGTAGACTCACATCCCTTCTCGCGCGTTCGGTTCTTCTGCTCGCCGAAGGGCAGCAAATGGACATGGACTTTGAAAAGATGGAAATCATTAGTTCCGACGAATACATGAAGATGATCGAGCGAAAAACTGCTGTATTATACTCCGCTGCCGCTCAGGGCGGAGCTATTGTTGCTGACGCTTCCGAACCGTTGCAGGAGACCATGTTCGAATTCGGTAGGTTGATGGGCGTGGGATTTCAGATATGGGACGATGTGTTGGACCTGAGAGGAGATGAGAAGCTCCTCGGAAAGCCGATAGGCAGCGATATTAGGAACGGAAAGAAGACTCTGATGATGATTTACGCACTCGAAAGCCTGAGCGATAAGGATGCCTCAAGGATACTGGAAATTCTGGGGAAGAGGGGTGCGACCGATTCCGAGGTTGCGGATGCAATTCGAATAATGGACTCAGCAGGAGCGATCGATCGCGCGGAGAGGATCGCGAGCGAGATGATCGCGAAGGCGAAAATACTACTAGATGACCTGCCCGAAGGCGAAGATCGCGAGAAGCTAAAAGAGCTGACAGATTTCATGATCAGGCGGGAAATGTAAGGAGGCATTTTGCTTCCGGTGATATTATGGCCGTTCTCAGAAGAGGTGCCGAGGCAGAGCTGCATGATGGCAGCTGGCTCGGACGAGATGTCATAATAAAGAGAAGAGTGCCGAAGGGATATAGAGAGCCGGCACTAGATGCCCGAATAAGGTTTCAGCGGACGAAAAACGAGTCACGGCTCATGCTCGAAGCAAGGAAAATCGGGGTATCTGTACCGATTATCTACGATATTGATCTGAGAGGAGCTGAAATAACCATGGAGAGAATCTTCGGGTCGAGGCTTAAGGATCTCATTAACTCACTGCCGGATGAGGAGGCAAGATCATTGGCAAGGGAAATAGGCAAGATCACAGCTTTGCTTCATTCGAATGATATTGTCCATGGAGATCTGACTACATCCAACATGCTGATGAGGGAGAATGGTACTATCTGCCTGATCGACTTCTCCCTCGGAGAAAAAACTGACTCAGTAGAGAACAAAGGAGTGGATCTCCACCTGTTATTCGAGGCATTTCATTCTGCTCACTTCATGCGAGAGGAGCTGCTCGAAGAGCTTTTAACTGCCTATAGAGAGCTCTATTCAGATGCCGATCCTATCATCCAAAGAGTCAAGGATATTGAGAAAAGAGGAAGATACACTTGAAGATAGCTTTCGTGACCACCAATAGGGGAAAGTTCGCGGAAGTAGCTCACATGCTGCAGGAGCGAGGACACGAAGCGGAGAATATTTCGATCGCCTATCCAGAAATACAGGCGGACTCACTGGATACGGTAGTCACTCACGGGCTTTCCTGGCTTATGGAGCGTTATGACCGCCCCCTTCTCGTGGATGATTCGGGTCTGTTTATCGATGCACTCGAAGGCTTTCCCGGAGTCTACAGCTCATACGTCTATAGAACCATAGGCTGCGACGGTATTCTGAAGCTGATGAAGGACAGTGAGAATAGATTGACGCACTTCGAATGCTGTCTTGGATTTATGAATCCGGGTGAGGAGCCACTGCTGTTCAAAGGTATTTCTGAAGGGGCTATATCGACCTCGAAAAGAGGAGACAAGGGATTCGGTTTCGACCCCATATTCATCCCATTAGGCCATGAAAAAACTTTTGCTGAGATGCAAATTGAACAAAAAAATAGCCTATCTCATCGAGGCAAGGCATTTGAAAAATTCTTTGAATATTTGAAGAATTCTGAGCGGTGATTGATAGTCATATATTTTAGAAACCAATAATTGCCTCTAAAAGCGTTAATACGGTAATCTCACATTAGGTGGCGAGGAGAAATCAGAAATGCGAGTGGTGGTGACTGGATGCGCTGGATTCATCGGCAGCCATCTTGTAGATCATTTACTGACAGAGGGACAAGAAGTCGTCGGCATCGATAACTTCAGCTCGGGCAGCATGAGCAATCTCAGCAATGCCACAGAGAATGAGAACTTCAGGCTGATAGAAGGAGACATTCTATCAGAAGAGGATCTCGATGAACTGATGACTGATGTAGATACTGTACATCATCTCGCAGCAAATCCCGACGTGAGAATAGGCATTGAAGATACTCAGAGCCATCTGAATCAGAACATCTTGGGCACCTACAATGTGCTCGAAATGATGAGAAGAAAGAAGGTGAGGCTGATTTCATTCACCTCAACCTCTACCGTTTATGGCGAGGCAGAGAAAATCCCAACACCGGAGAATTATGGTCCGCTGATACCCATATCGCTATACGGTGCATCGAAACTGGCATGCGAGGCGCTGATCTCTTCGTACTGCTACACATTCAATCTCAAAGCACTGATATTCAGATTTGCCAACGTAGTGGGTAGGCGAAGCAATCATGGTGTAATACATGACTTTATCTCGAAATTAGAAAATGATCCGATGCGTCTTGAGATATTGGGAGCAGCACCCGGTACCCTGAAATCTTATTGCTATATTCAGGATTGTATCGATTCAATACTCAGCGCGGAAAAGAGCTGCACGGAAAAAGTGGGGATTTACAATATAGGATCCGTAGATGTTCTCGACGTCGAGGCAATCGCTGATATAGTTTGCGGGGAGATGAAGCTTCAGAACGTGAAATATATCTGGACAGGTGGGGTAGATGGCGGCCGAGGCTGGCTCGGCGATGTGCGACAGATGCAGCTATCGATAGAGAAGCTTCAGTCGGAAGGATGGATTCCAAAGATGAACAGCAAGGAATCCGTTACAAGAGCAGTAAATGAGTTACTCGAAGAAAGATCTGGATAGACATCACTTGATTTCTTGCTTGAAAAACCATCAGGAATAAATATCCGAGGTATTTATCCAGAGTTTGGCAGAGTTAAACACACCAGGGGTAGTAGTCTAGCTTGGTTAATGATTCGTGCTTTGGGAGCACGAGATCGTCGGTTCAAATCCGACCTACCCCATTTAGAAGCCTATTGAGGATAATCTATATCCGAGTTTCTCAGAATTAGCCTTTGAAAATTAACTATACACTTTAGAATTGTAGACGTTTACTTTTTTAAGCATAAAAAGTTCTGAGATACGCTCCACGGCTTCTGATAGTTCGGGATAAGCTGATGCTGTTTCTAATATTCTTTCCAAAACTGCCAATGCGCTCGCGAGGTCCCTTTCTAGGCTAATAGCATTCATACAGTCGATATTTATCTGCTCAACATATGGCCCTGCATTGGTTGTTGCTATAAGAGAAAGATTCAATATTGCACTGACCTGCTCAGGAGTCATCCGCCTATCCAAATTCGAAATTTCCTCTATCTCAGGGAAACTCATGATTATTAGCTTCTTCATTCCAATATCTCCTAGCGGACAGCTTGCACATTGCTCCGAATGCGGACCTAGTCCAGAACTATATTAAATTCTAAACATTTAACAGGAGGGCGTTTTATGTTTGTAGTCCTTCAATCTATATTTCTTGATTTCAACTAAAAATACTTCTTATGAATTTGCGAAATAATGCATTTTTTCTCGGGAAAAGAGTTATCTACTAAATGCTTGAGATTATCAAAAAGCGAAATAAGAACTCCAAATACCCATAGTAAATATTAGATGACGAGATTAACTATGACGAGTGCTTTTTTCGCGATATATTGAATTGAGAAAACGAGCCAAATATATTCTCTATCAAATAGATGCAGGCAAATATCCTCTTATTGCTTTTCTCTAATCGCCATAGCCTGAATAGAAATAATCAATAACTCAAGGTGATATTGAGCCAAGATGATTTGGTGAGCTTATGGAGCGAATCAAGCGTATAGGAGTCTCTCTTGAGCCTGATCTCCTTGAGCAACTCGATGAATTCGTGAAGAGCAGAGGATATCCCAGTCGATCCGAGGCAATCCGAGATATGGTTAGAAATGGACTCAGCTCTGAGAGACTGCAGGACCCAATGGAGCCATCGGTTGGCTCTCTTATGATACTCTACGGACATCACGAGAGAGGGTTGAGTAATAAGCTCACGGATTTTCAGCATGCGCATCATAATCTGATAATCTCTACAACTCATATTCATCTAGATAAAGACCTATGCCTGGAAATACTGGTATGCCGGGGAAAGGCTGGGGAGATTAAGAGCCTAGCGGATAGGTTGAGCGCGATCAGAGGCGTTAGATATGGCCAGGTTTTCCTGAGAAGCATTGGAGAGAGTAAGAAGAAGGCGGGCTCGCGCTCCCGTCCGCGCTGAATAACTGAGAGCTACCTCATATCAGATAGCCTCATAGCATGAATTCGAAGAATCCCTGAATCTTTTTTCCAAGCAATCTGGCTGGAGACTATTTCTAGTGCTTTCCTGAAATTAGGTCCGCCTACTACAATTGTCTCGATCTCGCCTCCCTCTCCGCTGACATGAATGCCTTTTACCCGGGAAAGTTGAACCAGTTCATCAATCGCCTTGGAATCCAGTTCCCTCCCAAGCCAATCCGGGCCGATGCCCTCCGCGAATGCTCCCACGACTACGATATGAAAACCCGCACGCGACATCTCCCGCAGAAGCATCTCCTCGTCCTTGTGCCAAAGAGGCGAAAAAACTTTCACGCCGAGCGATTCACAAATCATGTTTATCCGGAAGGCCTGGTAGTCCGATGCTATTGCCCCTGTAACGATGGCATCGATATCCAGCGATTCAATAGCTCCTGATAATGCGTCAATTTCATCATCTTCCTCGCTCACCTCTACGGAGATATTTGGCAAGCCCATTGCACTCGATACCAAGGGAGCCATTCCGATATTTGGCACATGAAACATGAATGAGTCTGTGCGAGCTGGCACGATTGACAATGTCGTCTGAATATCTATGCACTGCTGCTGGGCAATATATGTCGCGTAGACGGAATCCTTGCCGCCGGAGAATAGCGTTGTAGCGCATATCATGGCATTTAACTAAAATAGAACAACAATCAAAAGCTTATCTCTGCTCGCAATCAGTTTTGTTTTATAGCGGTTGCAGCGATTTGGTAATAGTATGGAGAATTGTATCTACTGCCCTAAATGCGATCGATCAATTCCGAAAGACGAGGTTGCAGAGCGATCCAGGAAACTTATTGAAATGTTCGATAATAGATCGCTTGAAAAGGGTAAATGTCCGGTCTGTGGCACGATAATGATTGATATAGACGCGGTTGCAACATCCAAAGAGAGCGGAGAGGAATGATTATTTGGCTGCCAGATACGCAAATGAGATGACGAAAGACGAGTTTGGATCTGCAATGCAGAAGGATCCTATCATCATACTACCCGTTGGTGCCATGGAGGAGCATGGAAGCCACTTGCCTCTTGGGACAGACACATTTGAAATTGAGTACGTAGTTAGGAGACTAGCAGATAGATTAGATGCAATCGTTCTTCCGACAATCCCATATGGAGACTGCAAGAGCACATACAATTTTCCCGGGACGATTTCAATAGGATTCGATGCTCTTAGATCAATAGTCACCAACATAGTCTCTGAAATCATAAGACACGGTGGAAAGAAAATGGTCGTAATATCTGGACATGCAGGTGGCAATCACATGACGGCTCTCAAGATAGCCGCGCAGGAGGCTGTTAAGGAGCATTCTCAGCTGAAAATCATGGTATTATCGGACTATGATCTCGTTCCTGAATTCAAGGGCGCGAATCTACCCAGTTGGGATGGTCACGCGGGTATGGCTGAGACATCTAGGATGCTGAACATCAGACCTGATATTTCGAGAAAGGGGAGAAAAGCGACGAAACCCAGGAACAGGGATTTTATGATTTTGCCTGACCCAGAAAAGCTATTTCCCACTGGCGTGGCGGGAGATCCGAGACGCGCATCGCCAGATATCGGGCGAAAAATAGATGATTTTATTCTCAGGCGACTCATTCATTTGATCAAGAAGAATCTCGGCTCAACAGGTGATTGACTTGAATGCGAAGCTTGTCGCTGCAACTGAGGCAGTTCGACTTGTGAAAGATGGCCAAGTAATAGGTCTCGGCAGCGGAACGACCACAGAGCTGGCAATAGTAGAGCTAGGAAAAAGGATACGAACCGAAAATTTGGAAATCGTTGGTATTCCCACCTCGAAGAGATCCGAAAGCGTGGGCAAGAAAGAGGGAATCCCGATATCTTCTCTCGATGAGCACGATAAGATCGATCTGACGATAGATGGGGCGGATGAGGTTGACCCGACGCTCGATCTCATTAAGGGTCTCGGTGGCGCGCTACTCCGGGAAAAGATTGTAGCAATGGCTACCGAGAAAGAGATCATAGTGGTTGATGATTCGAAATTGGTCGATCAGCTTGGAGCCAAAGCCCCGCTACCAGTCGAGATAGTTCAGTTTTCAAATCGTCATTTGAGCATGAAACTCTCATCTCTGGGCTGTACTCCAAAACTCAGAATGGGCGATTCCGCTCCATTCGTGACAGACAACGGGAATTACATTCTCGATTGCGCGTTTAACGGCTTATCAGATGCGAAAAAAATCGATGAGCAGATAAAGGCAATCCCAGGAGTTGTGGAGACAGGCCTTTTCCTGGGAATCGCTGACTTGGTAATTGTCGGCAGTCCAACTGGTGTGAGGACTCTGAGAAGAGATGATTGAAATAATGCAGGATTAATCAGAAAGCTCCTTGAGCTGTCCGATCTCCCATTCGATCTTTTCGATCTTCTTCCTTAGATCGTTTTCAATGGTCGCGATGATTTCCTCGAAGGGAACGGAAAAACGATACGCATGGACCGGGCGTCCCTTTCCCTGTTTCTTTATATCTCGCTTCGAGACCCACCTGCGCCTACGAAGTTCCTGCATAGCAATCGACACCTCAGGTTGCCGCAGGGCTGTGGCGCTCTCTATCTCAACAGAAGTAGTCTCATCTTTCTTTTTCAAATAGACAAGAGTCTTTGCGATGTTCTTTTTCAATCCCGCATTAATTAAAAGCTGAACTAGAGACTCATCCGATTTTGTAAAGCCTCTTGAGGTCATATCATACACCTTTTTCCATTATATTTTGATATATATTCATTGTTTTTCATTCATTGCAGATAGCCTTAGAAGAGCCGCTCCTCACCCCTGGAACTGGCGGCAATGATAAATGCATAGCCAGTATAGCATTTGTGACCTCTCTCCTGAAGGGATTTAAATAAATGTAATCACTCCTTTTTATATTTATCGTATCTATAAGTAGAAAGAGTTATTTATAATAAAGGTTGACTAAATTTCCTCGCTGTGAGCAGCTCGAGAATCGAAATATCGCCGAAAAATTGAGAACGATTGAAAGCGCTTAAAACCGCAAATCTCTTGATAGCCAGCAATCGTTTTCAATTTGGCAATGCTTTAATATAGGCGATGCATTGGTGCAATCTACTCACCCGAGGACGTCGATTCAGATGAAGATGCCCAGAGTCGTTAAACAGTACTGTCCGAACTGCAAGAAGCATACCGATCACGATGTCGAGAGGATAAAGACCAGGCCCAGGAGCGAGCTGAAAGCGGGCCAGAGAAGATTCAGACGCGCGACTGCGGGATACGGCGGCTTTCCGAGACCTAAATATGAAGGCAGGCAGAAGCCTACCACCAAGATCCCCCTGAGATACAGATGCAATGTCTGCAAAAAGGCGCATCAGAGGAAATGCTTCAGGGTCAAGAAGTTCGAACTAGTGGAGGTATAGAGTTGTCGGGTAAGGGCACTGAAAGTGGCAAGAAATTCATAAAGATCAGATGTCAGGATTGTGGCAATGAGCAGATAGTGTTCCGCAAGCCAGCGATCGATGTGAACTGCCTTGTATGCGGCGCTTCCCTAATCAAACCAATGGGTGGGAAAGGTCTGGTTCGAGGAAAGATCGTCGGAGAAATGACCTGATGCTCCGAGTATCTGATTATCCGGAAGATGACGAGCTTGTAGTTTGCACCGTAAAGCACGTAAAGAACTATGGCGCTTTTGTTAATCTGGATGAGTATGATGATAAAGAGGGATTTATTCACGTTCGCGATGTCGCTACTGGCTGGGTAAAGTACATTCGTGACTATGTCCGAGAGGGGCAGAAGATCGTATGCAAGGTCCTGTCAATCGACCCCTCAAAGGGACACATTGATCTCTCTCTCAAGCAGGTGAACGATCATCAGAAGAGGGAGAAGATCCAGCAGTGGAAGAACGAGAAGAAGGCGGAAAAGCTGCTGGAGATAATCGCCGCTAAGATGAAGAAAAAACCCGAGGCGCTATTGGAGGATGGTCTCCATTCTGTTATAGAGAAGTATGGAGGGCTATATCCCGTCTTTGAACTCGCTGCCCTCGATATGAAAACCTTCAAAAAGGAGGCGGGAAAGAAGAAATGGGTAGAAGCAATTATTGGAACGGCAAAGGAGAATATCCAGCCTCCGGAAGTTGAGATTACCGCAACGATGGAGCTGTTATGTCCGGATCCACTTGGCGTTATCCACATCAGAAATGCTCTGCTAGAGAATTCCGCCTCGGAGAGAGCGGAAATAAGCATTAAATACGTGGGCGCCCCGAAATACAGGATAGAGATATCGGCAATGGACTACAAGATTGCCGAGGATGAGCTGAAGAAGATATTCAATGGTATAAGTGATAGCCTGGAACAGCACGAAGGCAAAGCAAGACTGATAAGGGAATAAGGATGAGAACTCGGCTGAGAAAATGTGCATCATGCCATATTTATACGCTTGGGGAGCATTGCCCTCGGTGCGATCAACCGACGATTATGCCTATTCCCGCGAGGTACTCTCCCGAGGATAGGTTCGGCAAATATAGAAGGGCGATGAGAGCTTCACAGAAGTGATATTCGATGGAAGAGATAACCATTCATTATCTGGAAAGACCAAGCCTTGATAAGCCAATACTAATAGAGGGATTGCCAGGCGTGGGAAATGTCGGCAAGCTGGCGGCGGAGCATCTCATAGATCAAATCGATGCTGTGAAGTTTGCGGAGATCTACTCCAAGCATTTCCCGCCTCAAGTCCTGGTACACGACGACGGAACGATCAAGCTTGTGGACAATGAGTTTTATTATTGCAAGCGAGAGAGCGATCTCAACGATCTGATCATTTTGGTCGGAGATTATCAGGGACTCACTCCTGACGGACAGTATGCCATATCACAATTCATTATCAGGGTAGCCAAGGAGTTTGACGTACAATATATCTACACGCTCGGAGGCTATGGGCTCGGAAGAATGATCGAGAAGCCAAAGGTTCTCGGTGCAGCTACGGACCTCGAACTCGTTGAAGAAATGAAGAGTATCGGAGTTACATTTTCGAGAGGTGAGCCGGGAAGTGGAATTGTTGGCGCCAGCGGACTTCTTCTGGGACTTGGCAAGCTTGAGGGTATAAGATGTATCTGTCTGATGGGAGAAACCTCGGGATATTTCGTAGATCCAAAGGCGGCGCAAGCCGTTCTGGAAGTGCTGGCAAAGCGCCTGAACGTCGAAATCGATTTTACAGAGCTAGAGGATAGAGCGAAGCAGATAGATATACTGACTTCGAAGCTGAGAGAATCGGAGAGTATGCCAGAGCCTAAAAAAGAGGACCTTGGCTATATTGGCTAGAACTGAGTTTAGTTATCTCCCCCTGGAAAAAAATGGGGGGAGGTCATCGTGATATCAATGACGGGCTGTCGTTGGAGTGCATCCCATCCCTTCTGACAACCTCTCGTTTATCTTCTCAGATACTGCTTTTGGAAAGATTCCATCTCGGCGAGTGCTTCCTCCGCCTTCTCAAGCCTCTTGATTTTGTCCATCACGAACTCTGTTCGGGAATAGATCATGTCTCTAATGGCTTCCCTGATCGCTTCAGATCGTGAGGTATAGTCATCGATCTTCACCAGGAAATCCAACGCCCGGAGATACCTCTTTGGAAGCCGTACCGTCACCTTCTCTGTTTCCTCATTCATTCCCTCGCCTCTCGATCATTCCACTGACACCTCTTGTACACCCAAGAGCCATCTTTTGACTTACATACGTCGGACAAAGAAGAAATGGCCAAGTCATTATTTATAGATTCTTGTTGCCACGAATAGATCACATACCAATATTTCCATTGGAAACGGCAAATGAGCGTATTTCGAAAGAGAAGTTAATGAAATTCTTTGCTCAGTTTCTGATCAGCTCTCTTATGTACTCAGTTTTATTGGGCGTATATAACGCCAATTGATTGGGGCATTTTGCTTTTCTCAACACTACAGGCAATTCTCTGCCTCACGAAGCGCAGCTGCAACCCTTTCAATTTCGACTTGAAGCGATTCCCGAAATCTCTCTCTCTTCGCTGATAGCGATTCAAACTCCTTGTTGAGATCGAACTCCGCAACATCTACCTCGGGCTTGAACATGGGATAGAACTCGAGCTTCAGTTCGGAAGAGATATCAGCTCCGCTCACCTTCTTGATCACCTCAATAACAGCGTCTATCTTCTTGAGCTCCTCGAGATATGGCACAAAACCCGGAAATAGCGGCTCCTCACCGAAAACACCGCCTATTCTGCAGAGGCTCTTGTTGAGTATTCCGCAGGTCTTGACCAGCCTCTTGTTCTTCGCAAAAAGCTTTACATGCTCGGGCGAGGAAAGATCCCTTTCAAAATAAGCTGCCGCCTTGGCAAATGAGTCCAGAGCTGTAATAACTGAGGTGAAATCCAGAAGCTCGGAGGAGATTTTTTTCAGCTGATCAAGCCCGAGGATGACAACTTTCCGAAGATCATTCGAGAGAGGTGGCCCGAAATCGGTATGCCCGACTCGCAATGTCCTTGCATATCTCGTGAGGCTGAGAGGCAGAATCTCCTGCTGGGCGGCCCTCAGAGAGGAGAGAAGCATCAGCTCTGAAAACAGGTGGAGTTTATCGCTCTTGAGCGTCTCAACGGTATCGAGATCTGAATGATATTCATCGTACCACGACCAATATAGCAATGAGCTGGGCACACCATTCCGTGCGAAGGGTAATTGATCCGCCTGCGAATTCGGTGGGATCGTTACACCCAGTTGCACATCCCCTCTCGCCAGCGAGGATTTTTCGGCAAGGGCATCAAACAGCACCTCGAAAAACGATACCAGATCCGGAGTGCAATCCACGAGCAGATAGTTCGAATTGCAGTTGCCGGCAAACTCAGCGTTGAACTGACAGGCGAGCTTCCATAGGTCGTTGCCATGTTTCTTCAGATATTGCCTCGAACCCCAGAGATAGTATTGGTAGCCATCAGCGCCACCTTCCTCGGACCCGAATGATATGAATTCCATGCTCCTCCGAATGTTCAGGTCACAAACAGCACGGGCAACCTCCAGCACGCATGCCACCGACGCCAGGTTGTCATTGGCGCCTTCGAACCAACCATCGTGATGCGCCGTCACCAATATCTTGAGATCGGGCTCAGTTGTTCCTTTCTTCCTTCCAACAACATTTGCTGAAGTGGCATCGGGAATTATCTTTGACTTTCCTTCCAATCTCGCGGTGACTTTTTTCCCTCCGCAGAGGCTCCTCAGCAGTTGACCATCTTCTTTCGTAAGAGAGAAAATCGGAAAAGATATCGGCTTGGAGATCATAGGGACCGCATCGACTCGATAGGCTTTGCTGAGGGCAGAAATCAGACCGAGGGCGGAAATTTTCTTACCTGATCTCGCTGCAGTCAACATCTGTGCGAGAGATCCCAAATCCTCGTTCCAATCAATGAGGAGAATGCAGGAGTCGTCAACGAGCTGCTCATATTCTCTCGGAAAACCAAAGCGGAGACAGGTGAGGACTCCTTTGGCGCCCCCTTCGGAGATGGGCGGGGAATAAGGCATCAACTGAACCTCAAAATCTTTCTTGGGACCATTAGAGAGCACAAGCTTACTCGGATAATGCTCCCAGGACTTTGCTTTGAATTCCTCGATCGAGACGTCGAGATCGAGCTTCCTGAACTCCTCAGCGATCATATCCGCAGCGCGGCGCTCGCTCTCAGAGCCTGGTATCCTCATTTTCGCTTTCGAGAGATCATAGACGAAAGATTTTGCGCGATCGCCTGATATTCTGCTAAGTAGTTCCAGTTCATTTGCAACCGCTTTTTCGATTTCCATGTACATCATATCCTTCACTAACTCATTGACATCCTCTCGGCCCTAAAGAACCGAGATTCCTTTAAGGTTGTTGCTATGAAACGAAGTCGAAAATTCGTTTACAACCTCCGGCTGTGCCATCAGCCAGTTACCACATTGCCCATTTTGAGCAATGCTTATATTTATCGCCCCGACAGCGT
>Ga0209986_10001946_pt1 | contig 19444 bp, 34 predicted proteins | sample BlataG_FD_183168 | JGI IMG/M metagenome (GOLD analysis project Ga0209986, IMG submission 183168) | Deep subsurface microbial communities from Black Sea to uncover new lineages of life (NeLLi) - Black_00105 metaG (SPAdes) (version 2) | ecosystem: Environmental > Aquatic > Marine > Oceanic >... | reverse complement strand
AAACTCTTGCTCTTAATTCATCAGCTGGCCACGAGCCGCATTACGCAGGTCGATAGAGCTTTTCTGATTCTCAAACGCTGGAACTCGCACCGCGTGACGGTACTGCTCCACAGTCAAAGGGAATGAACGAGAGGTTAAATCCTCTTCATTACCTTCTAAAGTGCTTGAGCCAGTTGTTGCAGATCCAGTCAGGCTATTAACCAAGGCATAGTGAAGAGTATCGCCCTTCTTCTTAGTTAAATCTTCCTTAACCTGGATCATGTTTTGTTCATCTTTACCGAAGTAAGGCTTGAACACTGATTGATTGATGTATTCGACAAAGAATTTGTCGTCCCACTGCTGGGCCGTTAAGCCAGTGGCCGCTGTTGTATCTGTCATTTTATTTCACCTATTGAATTAAATTATCTAGTGGAGTTGGGCCAGCATAGGTGTTAGCTTTAATGCTTCCTGTGCTTGCCTCGTCGCTTAATGATTGCGGAATAGTTCCAGCCAGCTTTTGCTTGTCTGCCATTTCTGCCTCAATCTTGGCGCGTAATTCTGCCTCGACCTTGGCCCTAATCTCGGATTCCATCTTGTCCACGTCGTCCAACTTCGCCAGCTTTTCAGCCTTGGTGACGATGTCGGCAATTTCATGGAAAGGTGAAACAGAACCCCTAACACGTTGTGCTAGTGTAGGATCGGCTTCCTGCAATTCTTTGAACTTCTCAATCTTGGCGTCTAAATCAGGGAAATCCCGACGAGCCAAGAATTCAGAGATATTCGCCTGAGCGTTTATTTGGGCAGATTGGATCTGGCCCTGAATCGCTTGGGTGAATGCCTCCTGGTTCTCAAAGACATCTGGCATCTCTTGTTTGCTTTGAAGCTTTTGTTCAGCTTCTTGGCGCTTCTTCCGCTCCGCAACAGTTGCGGCTTGCAATCCATCTATTTGCTTTTTCAATTCCTCAAGCGATGGCGACTCGCTTGCAGTTGGCGTTTCTTGCTCGGAAGCTACAGCCGCGCCTTCTGGTGTTTCTTCGCCCTTCGTTTCTGCCTGCTCAGTTTCTTCCGTGGTTTCGGGTGTTTCTTGGGTTTCCGTTGCCTCGGCCTTTTCTTCGCTGGTTTCTCCGTCTAGGATTGAGTCGATGTCTTGCATTGGTGCTTCCTCCACGCCCGATAATCTGCGGCGACCAGATTTAACGCCCGTTCAGCGGCGACCTGTTGCGGATTTACCCGCACACAAAAAAACCAGCACAAGGCTGGCTCAAATGATTCTTAAATAAGGGTTATACGTTTACGTTTGGCCTGACATCAGGGAACGCAGCAACTACCTGAGTCTCTAACTGTATCTGCTGTGTTTCAGCGGCTATTTTCTGCGTTGACGCCATGTCTTTGGCAGATTGTGAGCGCAGTCGCTCAATCTCAGCCTGAGCCTGCTCCATAGCTGTCTGCTCTATTTCCTGCTGCTTCTGTGCCATAGCTGCCGCCTGCTCAGGATCACCCTGAGAAGCCGCTAGAATCGCTCTCTTATCCCGTAAGCTAGACGCCTTAATGATTGACTCCCAAGGAATACCTTGAGGATTAGCACTGTAAAGCTGGACGAGTTGCTCGAATTGCTGACTCTGAATGTTTGCCGCGTCTGCTGTCTCATCAATGATAATATCAACATCAAGTTCAGCCACATCGTTTTGTGTGTCTACCGGAGCGCCCATATCAGGACGTGCCGCTATAACCTGCTCAATATCATCTTGAAACTCTTTCTTAATCTGATCTAATGGCATGCCGCTTGCATCCATGATCATTTGCTCGGCCTGTGAAACCTTGGCATTTAGGCCAACCCACTTCAGAGACTCTTCGTCATCAGTGACGCGTATCCACTTCTCCTCTTTCCAGAATTGGCGGATTCGATTCCAAACAGCACGATAAATGTCACGCTTCCACATTCGGTGAGAGTCAAAGAATGGCCCCATTTCCATTAGGCCGCCACGCTCTCGACGCTCTAAAGCATATCCGCTTGTGTCGCCTTCCTGCTTACCCTGGAGCGCTGGATTTGCACCCATGCCATCAATCTCAGCCAATGCAGATTGATATAGCTGGAACTGGCCATTCGCCATATCCCCATTGGGCACAAACTCAAAGCGCTGATTAGCATTAACAACAACATGGCCATCCGCCTTTGCCAGCTCCTTCTTCATCGCGCTTACATCATCAACGGCGCCCTGCTCTCCCAATGTTTGCCGCTGGGAAAGCAAGAACAAGAACTTAGACCTTCGGGCGTTCACTTCTCGCTGAGGATCAATATAAACACGCGCCGCGCCAATCGGATTCCCGTCCCTATCTAGCTTGGCAGAGCGAACCACTAAAGGACACTCTGGCAAACCATCTTCATCTAAGTAGGGAGAAACAATAGGGCCAGCTAAAAACGCACCCTTGCAGAAAATAGCCTGATTCCATTGGCCCTTGTCGATGTAGTACATCTGGACAACCATAACGCGCTTGCGCTTGGCGTCATACCACATTGTTTCCGGCTTATCTTCATAAGTATCATCTGACAGATTAGCAGCCATTCCAGCATCAATCTGATCAGCTGATTTAGGCCATTTTTGCTTGACCTCTTCCATGTCCATCCAGATAACAAAGCCTAGATAGCGGCAATCCCTGTAATCCTTGCGGCGGCGGTGCGGATCAAAGAAGAATCGATCCCATTTCACCTGCTTAACCGTTACATCTATCTGGTCGCCTTTCTGCTTCGCCTCGACAATGCCAATCTCAATCCCTTCAACAAATCCAGACTCCGCGCATTCTGAGCTAACATCGTCGAAATTCTGGCTATCAGCCACATATCGAAGGGCATCAGTAGCAGCATTTGCCGCCTCTTCATGCTTAATCGTGCGAGACAATGCAACAGGATCAGCCCTAAGCTGCCTCTCCATGCCCAGCATCCAATCAATCTTTCCGGCCACCTTGTTTACGGTTACAGGCGTTTGACCTCTGCGGGTTAGCTCTTCGGTTTCTTCTGGCGTCCATTGCTTGCCATCGTAAAAGTCACGGTCACGCTCGGCTAGCTGACGGTATCCTCTCGTTGTATCTGCGGATTGCTCAAAATACTGAATAAGCTTTTCCATCGATGTAGAGTTTTCCTTCATAGCACCCATGTACTATTACCGCCTTTATCAAATGCGTTAGCCCATCGATCTTTAGGCTTTTGGTTTTGTTTCTTCATCTTTTCACGCCCCAAGCTTGCGCCAATCAATGGCTGCAATGCGTACCGAATGGCATCTATATAGTGATTGTTGGCGTCTTCAGGCTTTCTGAGAATGTCGCCAGCGTTGTTTATCTTGTATGAGTACAATCGGCACTCCCTAGCCGTTTCTACGCATCGAGGATGTACCACAATCTCTCTGTAGCCCCTTAGATGGGCTATTCCATCTTCCACGCTGCCCGCCCACTTCTCGACGCCTATACAGCGAGGCATTCCATTACGCTGCAAGAAGCTAATCGACTCTGGCCTAGCAGAATCGGCCCTAACAGTGTGCTTTTCTATTTCCGGTATTCGATCAGCCAAATAAGCAAGCGTATCATCAATGTCTAAACCTCTACGCCCTGCTTCATATTCGATATACAGCCTATCTTCATGGCACCAAGCCCGAACGCCTGCTGTTGGATCTTGAGAAAAGCCAAAGTCTAGCCCGTAATAAGGGCCGTCCCATGTTTCTCCTGGCTCAAATTCATCAACTCGCCAGCGCCCTGCAAATATCTGAGCATCCGTGACGGTTAAGCACTCGCCCTCCCAGATATGCTGATACAAAAGCGCGTCCCGCTTCATATCGTTTAAGCGTTCTTCGTTTAACGTGTCAGGAAACCAAGGGTTATCACGCCAGTTAAGCTGAACAATTACCGAATTGCTTGGCGGCTGATCAATGAATCGGCGCTTAGTTGATGACTCTTCGTTTTCAGGGTTCCATGTGACCCATATTTCAGAGCCGTCTTCTCGAACCGTAGGGATTAGCTTAATCCATGCCTTATCGCTTACCGGATCAGCTTCATCAACCCATGCAATTAGTATCTTGGCCTTAGACTTCAGGCTGTCCAGATTGTGACGAAGGCCAGAAAAGACGTACTTTATACGGCCATCCTTTGACCGAATGTACTTCTCGCCAGTCTCGTAATAATCAGCCAGCCACGGAACCGACCGTATAGCCTCTTTGACTTCCTCCATAGAGGATTCGTCAAGGCTATTCATAAACTCACGGGCGCAAAGAATGACGCCAGAGCCGCCATTGCTACCTATCTGGTACCCAAACACAGCGCTCATAAGCGCAAATGTGCGAGTCTTACCGCTTCCCCTGCCGCCATGTGCCCCCCGATACCTTACCGACCCATAAGCGGGCGCAAATACAGGTATTAGCTTTGGGGGTAACTCAATCTGTGCTGCTGTCATGCTGCGAAACAGCAAACCATAACGTGGAAACAAATACCTTTACATTAGCCAAAATCGTAATACTCACCACAAAAGCGTACATTGTTAATCATTACTCTCTCCTTTAGGCGCTACCAGCTCAATGCGTGTAGGCGACATACTGCCATCAGTGCTGCTGTGGTCTGTTTTCTGCTCTACCTTGTCGGCCCAGCCAAAACGGTTTTTCATGTTGAAAATCCACGCCGTAGCGTTGAATCCATCAATGCCGCCCAGAACAGCCGTTCTGCCTGTACGATTCCACCAAGCGCTAGACGCCCTGTCACCCTCTCTTACAGCCTCTTTAAATTCTTCATGCTGATCCTGCCAGTTAAGAAACGTCTGATAGCAAACGCCCAGCCCACCATCCTCGATGTTGTAGCACACCTCCTCTTTTGACCATCCCTTAGCCATTAGCTGGACAACTGTCTCACAGTATTCCGCTTTGTACTTAGTAGGACGGCCAGCCATTACACAGCCACCACATTAAACAGTATGTTGAATATCTGATCTTCACTATCAGGCTTTTGGCCGTTGATAGACTCAACGTGATACACCAAACTGCCATCCACAGGACTAGCGTAAAGCGTGTATTTTGTTCTAGGCTCTACGCAATCAAGATACACCGGAGTCTGACCAATCTTGCTCTTAGTGGCCTGTGATATGTGCAAATTCTCAAGCGCAATAGGGTTTTTAAGCCCATCAGCTTCAACAACCATATGGTTGTCATGGATTGTTATATCTATTGGCTTGCTCATGCGTCAATGTCCCTCACTAGCTCACCAGAAAAACGCCCACTAACCTGAGTATCGTTTGTATCTGTATCCGCAGTGAACCACAAAATAGATTTCTCAGAAATAGGAAACGGAACAGGCGGGTTTACATCAGTACCATTAGACCTTCGAGTGTCCAGCTTGCCCCTATACACCTCTTGCTCTGCTGTGTTTATGTCGCTGTAAACAATTCCCTTGAATACGATCTCAGGATTACCGCCGCCAGAAGTCTTTAGCGCCACAAGGCGAACCCACTCAGCCAAGAACTGGTGATTTCTTGGAACATAGAAAACCATCTGCTGCGTACTGCCATCACCCACAGGCATTTCTGCCATTGTGTACCCAGACGATGTAGCTGTAATAGTGATTGTCCCAGCGTTTGTGCCGCCGCTGCCAGCCTTAAATATAGATACTCGGTTAATGCCTATCCATTGTGTCGTAGTAGTGACGGTTGTTGTGCCATCCATCTCGACAACTTCCACCTGCTGATCCCAATTCTCATCAACACCAGTTACAACTATTCGCTGTACACCAGTTCCAACAAGATCATCATTAACAGACGAAGAAACAATGTCTATTGTCTCTCCTGAAGTTATATACTGGAACGTGCCGCCAAACGAAGCAATGACCTCTGGCGAGGCAGAGTCAACATTGTTGTTATAACCAAACTTATTCCAAGTTGTCATTCCCTGTCTGCGACCCAGTGCAACCTCTGTATGGAAGTCGCTTGGCCTGACACTAATAGAGTCATAATCCTGACTCATTGTAGCGTCAATCGGGATGTTCAGGTTTGCTGGGACGTCTGATATATAAGCATTTAGTCTAAATACGGTTGTTGCAGATCCGCTGTTGTTCGTTACTACAATGCGAACATACGGCCTAGCATTAACAAAAATATGGGGCGGCTCTATTTGGCTTGTTCTGTAGTACCGCGGTATCTGTGAGTCAGCATTAACGCCATCCGGCGAATACTGGATGCTAATATCTAGGTTTTGATCAGCCTTAATCGCAAGAATAAGCGCCGATCCAACAACCACCTCCTGCCAGTCACCAGTAAACGTGCCACCATCAGATATATTGGCAGTGCTCGAATTGCCTGATAGCTCTTTGCCTTTGCCTATGTGGCTAATTTGGTTAGGAATATCACTCATGCCTGATAGTCCTTCGCATTATCTGCGTCATAATCCCTTGTTGTAACCTGGAAAATGACCTCTTTGGTCTCAGTAGTGCCGGTTAGCTTAACCTTGACATCATAAGTACAGCCATCCGACCCGCTTGATAGAATCGCAGTTACCACATTGCCGCTCACACCTGAGCTATTCACCGTTAAGCCATCGTCAGCCGTTACAGTAAGTGTGCTGGCCGTATCTGAGCCAAAGAACAGCGTATAATCAATCTGAACAGACAATACGTCTGCTACTGACTTCTCCACACCAGTCCGGCTTATTCGGCCTTTTGAGTTGACTACGATTTGACGCATTAGCGAATCTTGGTTATATGAACTTTGATACTTGGGCTGGTTGCGCCTGACAAGTTAGCGCGAATGTTTGCACCACTTGGAACCTCAACATTGATAGCGCCATCAGCGGTTAGGCTGGTTGTACCCAATGCAATCCATGTCCCGTCATAGCTTTTCTTTTGCGGTGTCACAGTGCCAGAACCAAATGTACCTTCCGCCTCAATCTGATAAACAGTGCCATCACATCGCACTGCGCCGCTTGCACCATCCGCCGTAATTTCTGTGTAATTGCTCATTTTGCCCTCTGCCTTTTTACGGCTTCCAAAAATATGCGCAAAATCATGCGCTTTAAGTGTTTAACGCTGCTCAATGCGTAAAGTGTTGCGGCTTATGCAACGGTTGTTAAGTGTCCCCCTGTTACGCATTGTTAAGAGGCGTGGGGGCTTTGTTTAAACCTGCTTAATCTATAAGTTAACAATCACTTACGATTACTAACTTATAAGTTAATCTTCTTCCTCAATGAACAGCCACATCTTGTACTGATCTATCAGCATGTTGACATCGGCTTCTGATAGGTTCTCTGTGTACGCGTCTTTAACGTAGCCATCCTTTCCATAGCCCATGACCAGAACTGACTCGAAGCAGCCCTTGCAGCTCTCTAGTACGGTGTCAGGATCATTCTCAGGTCTTAGCGGGATAGGCTTGGCTTTTGGTACCAGTTTGGGCTTCTGCTTCTTTGGTCGCTTTGCCATAACCACCCCACTGCATTACATTTGCATTACCAACTAAGAAAAATAAGCCGCCAATGCAGTAAACGCGCCAATAATGGCGACAACGCCAAATATCAATTCTTTAGCACCAATAGCTATGCCGCTTGTCTTGGCATCATTTATGCTTAGTTGCTCTATCTTTATCGCCATGCTGGTTACAGCGGTTTCAATCTTGGTCGTTGATGATTCGATGTTATCTATCTTGTTACCCAATAAATCGGCTTTACCCTGCAACCTTTCCAGCTTTACCGCTTGAACCTTGCGATCTTCATCACACTGGTCATGCTTATTCCACAGCTCAGTATTATTGCGCTCTAGTACGTCGAGCCTTGCCGCTATTGCCTCGCTCATCCTTAATCACCCACACACAATAGGACACGCATAACGATACAAGGAGTACACAGCAAGCGAGACATAGACCAAAGCACAGAAGGATAGCCAGCGCGCATTCACTTACACCCCGCCGCATATTCTAGCTCTGTAACGTATTTAAGCATCTTGATCATATCCGATTCGCTTACTAGGTACCCGTTCGGCGTCTCCACTATTGAGAGTGCCGGAAGGGCCGGACACATCATAGTCTCTTGGTGATCCGTCTTCCCTGGTAATAGACTGCAACCAGCCACGTTTAGCCAAATTAGCAGTAGCATCACTCTCAATTTGATCATGTTCGGCCTGCCTCTCTGCCTGTTTCTTCTTGCGCTTTGACTCACTGATAAAGGTTGCCAATATGTCAATCAGCACCGATATAGAGCGCAAGAACTTAAACATTACTTGCTCTTAGCGTTGCCAATGTTAAGCGCCAAAAGATTTAGCACCTTGCGAACCTTAGCAACTACCGAATCATCCGCGGTAGTTGGGGTTAGCGCTGTAATTGCAGCAGCAGCCGTTACTACAGCCGTAATTGCTCCAATAATGCTTTCCCAGTTAGCCGTTACATATGCGATTACTTCACCCATGATTCACCTCTCAGTCGTTCCACCATGCCGAAACATCGAACACAGGGCACTCTTTCGCCCCATCTAAATCACGATGACCTACTACTCTGGCGTGTGGATATTTTCGCGTTAAATCTATGATCTTGGCCTCTAGGGCCGCTAATTGCTGGCGTGTGAAGTTAAAACCGCCCTTGCCGCCAACCAAGCAAAGACCAATAGTTCTGGAGTTGTTCCCCCTAACGTGGGCACCGGATACCGACTCATCACGGCCTTTCTCGCATCCGCCATCACGTCTAATTACCCAATGGTATCCAATATCAGACCATCCGTTACCGTTTACATGCCAATCCCGTATGGTGTCAACACCAACATCCATAGAGGCAGGAGTGTCAGCGCAATGTATGACAATTGCGTCAATATCGCGCATAACACACCTCACAAATAAAAAAGGCCACCCGAAGATGGCCAACACACAAGGAATAGGTGCCCCCAAAAGTGGGGGCTTGGCGCCATATCGGGGGAGATGGGGGGCGCCAAAAAAACACCCCAAGCAACATGCTCAGGGCTAGGAGAGTCAAAATTATTCAGACTATCAAAAATATACTAAACTTTCGGGCATTTAGCAAGCGCTAAAATCATCTTTATTACTAGCTTAATTGCTTCAATATGTGCCGCTCTGCAATGTTCCACCAATCCCTAACCTCGCCCCTCACAACGTCACAGCGCCTCTCCCATGTACGCCTCCAGGTTGTGTCATCTATCCCGCAAATAGCAGCGCTAAAGCTAACCTTGGGCTTCTTGCGGCCCGTTCCTGCGCATACCTGACACTCTACCGTTGCGTTTCCAGCCTCATCAGCTACCAGACCCGTTCCTGAGCATGTCCGGCAGTGATTCGGATACAATATATCATCAACTGCTATCTTCCCCATACCCCTCAGTATCGGCTTGCCCTTCTGTGGCTTCCATCCATACTTCACAGCCAGCGAGACTGCAAGCATGTACGCTTCTCTGTACAAGTCATCATGTACAGCCTGCTGGGGCACAACCGCCCTAATGAGCAGCTCCGGCCCTCTATCAAGCCCTGCCAGCGCTCCCATTAGCTCATCCATGCTGATTTCTGGAATGCCACCCGCAACATGGCCAATATCCAAACCCTTACCGCCTATACGTGCTAATGCCTCGACGCGCATACATCACCCCTTTAGCCAAAGAATAAAAGCCAAAATTGCAAGAACAATTACCACCTCGCTCAACCTAATCAGAATTTCGTCATCATCTTCACTCATCGACTATCCCCATCATCTTGTTATGGGTGTCGCGATAGAGCTGGCAGGCTTTTGCTGTTGCCCACGCCTTGCGTGCTGCTATATGTGTCTTGCCATTTGTATGCGCTTTATTAATTGAACGGACTTCCATGCCATCATCATCAACGACAGTAATGTAAATCCACTCAGGCGCGCTATCATAATCCCTAATAGGCGCATCTATCTCTACGCCATTGAAGGTTATTTTAGGTGTGGCTATTCGGCATAAAGCATTACTCAAAAACCTTGGTTCCTCTTCCTCGCTAGAAGTCCATCTGGCGTGGTAAGGCATCTTAAATTCAATGACAGCGCCTTTACCGTAAGCGATAATTTCATCAATGTGGCCACGACAAAACCCCATCACATTGCTAACCATTTCCATCTGCTCATCACTCATCCCGCCTATGATCTTTGCTTGTTCTCTCTTCATTGGTGTTACCCCGCTTTAAATGAGGCGCAAATAACGCCTCGCTCTATATTTGTTTCACCCAGATACTTGACTGAAATTTTGTCAATGTCGGAACTGCCCGGCCATGTCCTACTGTTCCCGTAAACGTACTCGTTTCCCCTGTTAGGGCCGCCAGAATATGTGCCCATCCATACACCATTTTTAACATGAGTTACGGAATTAGAAGGATGGATGCTCCGCGCATCTTTTTCTGACTTTGCAGAAACGACCACAGAATCATAAGTATCATATCCGCGAACAATGTCTTGGCTTAATAAAAACAGCTTCATACCTACCCCCATACCCATAGAAGAAATAATATCTCAGTGCCCATTGTTTGATAAAATAAGGTCTGACTGATTGGTGGTGGCATCAGTCCTTCGACGTCCAACCTCACAACATGGCAAGCGTAATGGCACGTAACGATAAGGCTCAACAACGTAAAGAATATCTGTCCGTGTATTTCCATTGTTAATCTCTCCACTCGCAATCAATAAGCTGCTTTTCGTCGCAATCTTCGCTGAAGTCAGCCAAAGCAACAGGAAGGTTTATTTTCTGCGACATCTTCCGCACCTCATCCGTAAAATTACGATGGCACGACTCATTAGCACACGCAGCCTTGCAGAATGTCATATCTCTATAGCAGATCATAATCACTCACCTGTTTTGATTATTAACTACCCAATCATTCTTTTCCATTGCGCTAGCTGCACAACCATGAAAAACGCCTCGCTGAAATTGCACTATATCCTGCGCTTTGTACGCTCGATCACATACATTGCAATTATCGTCATGGTATTTATTCAGCATGACCATGAGTTCTTTTTCTGCATCCTCCAAATAACCTATGTATTTATACATAATCTGTATCTGGTTTTTCATAGACTCAATTTCATATTCTTGCGAGTCCATTTTCTTTTCTAAATTATCAATATATTCCATAGCATTTTTCCCATCTGGTGAAATTGGTTGTATCCTCATTAGTGCTCATGATTCACTCCCTCGTTTTGATTACTGCGTATTTGGTTACATGCTGCCAATCGATCATGTCGGCCCCATCACACTCTTTATATCCTTTAACATCAACCACTACCACAAACTCATAATTACCAACAGGACACTTACCACCATCATGCTTTATCCACGGCCCTACACTTGGGCCATCTTGACGGGGACGGCATTGTTCCCATCCGCATTTGCCTTCCCGAAACGGGTAAGGCGCATGATCCCAAATATCTTTTAGCATGGTGAGAACCCAGTCCCCACCGCTATCCCTAACCTCTACTAAATGCCCTATATAGGACTCATCAATAGTAGGCTTTTCAGCTTCGGCTTCGAGCTTGGCAATCTCTGCTTGCATTTCTTTTATTTTGTCGTTTAGCTTTTTGATTTGTTCGTTTAAGTCAGTCATCTTACTCTCCCGTTCATAGGCGCGTATGCGCCTAAATAAAGTGTTATATTTCTCGCTTAAACTTCTTTAGCCACCAGAACCAAAAACCTTTATTGGTTACATCGTGCAGCGACCAAGCAAACAATGCGCACTCAAACGCTTTTACAATAAACAAACAAAACGCTAACAGTAACCCAAAATATAACAACTCGTTCAACATCGCTCGTTCCTCGCTCGGACGCTATCGCGCCGGTTAACTAAATGGTTATCCCACCTTGATTACTGCGTATTTAACTATGCAATCCCATCGGTACTCATTAGCCGAATCGCAAGATTTGGTTCCATCGTTACAAACCACCACCACAAACTCATAATTACCAACAGGACACTTACCACCATCATGCTTTATCCACCGGCCTCCGCTTATACCATCTTGACGGGGACGGCATTGTTCCCATCCGCATATGCATCCCCGAAACGGGCAAGGCTCATCATCCCAAATATCTCTTAGTACGGTGATAACCCAATCTTGATTATCAGAATCCCTAACCTCTACTACATGCCCTATATAAGACTTATCAATAACATGCGGCTTATCCTCAGATAGCTCGCTAAGACGCTCCTTTAAGCGGCTTATAGATTTACTTACGGATTCCTCAAACAAGGCAATTGATTCTTCTTGCTGCTTAATCAACGCCTTGATTGCATCTACTGCGTCATCTTTTGAACAACTCATTTGTCATCTCCCGTTTTGGTCTTCTTGAAATTCAAATCCCGTCTGCTTCTTTTCTTGTGATCATTACTATCCGCAGCGTCATAGCCTGATACACCAGCATCCACCACCCGATAGCTTTTACCCGCCGCTATGTGTGACTTTACCTGTGCTGATAGTTGCTGCGATTTTGCTTTGTGTGCTGTGCTTATTGTGTGCATTGTTATCTCCTTTTTATAATTTCCACTGGCCATTGATTACATTGATATGGCTGCGCTTGCCGTTCCCGTAAACCACTACATGAGAATGAAGCCAGCTAGATGGGCCTGTGTTGTATTCCATATCCAGAAGCGAGCTAGTCCCAGCCTGATAACAGCCCCCGACAATTCTAGGCGTATGGGAATGACCAATAATAGTCTTTACACCAATCTTGTCAAATGCGTTTGCATTGCCTCTGGCCCCGTTTGGCCCCTTGTCTCCATGCTCAGACATTTCAATACCATGAACCTGCAAGGATTCTTTTCTGCCAACAAATCTCGCTTTCTTTTTCATGATCTTTTTGGCAGCCAACTCAAACGGATCAGGGATGTAATCTTTATCCTGAATCACCCCCAGCATTTCCGCCTTCAACTCATGATAGATTCTGGCATTTACAATATCCATGCCGTTATGATGATTCTCAAGCCATCTATACAGATGCTCATCGTGATTCGAGCATACAATAAACAAATCAGCTTTAGCCGCAAGCTTATCAAGAACATCGCATGTGTATCTTATCTCTTCAATTACCTTGTCTTTCCCTGATTGATGAAGCCTAAATCGCGTGAAGAAATCATTATGATGGCCCGCAGACTGAAAGTCTAAAACATCATGACACACTATGCGCCTAGGCTTCAGCGTATCAATAATATCCATAACAGCCGCCAAGTTATCAGGATCGTGCCGCGCCGCGTGAAGGTCGCCAAGCACAAGCGCCGAAGGTCTGGGCGCTTTCTTTGTGGCTTTATTGGGGATATATCTTGTATTTAAGTCGATAAAAGAACCGTCAGATTGAGCGTTTATAAACCTAAAATGAAAGGAATCGCCAGCCTCAACAATGACAGCGCCAAGAACATGATGAAACTCGCCCTTTTTCCCCGCCTTACTGTCAGAATAATTCGACGCCGTAATTGAGCCGGTGGTCATAAGGATTTTCGGCAACTCCTGTCCTGGAGTTGGAATTGTCTCCATCGCTACCTTCGTGTGCCCAAATATGCCGCACTTGTTGCCAGTTATTGTATGAAGGCCGGATAATGGATTAACCGCCGTGGGCTGCGTCTTAATATCACCCATAAGCATAACGCCAGGAATGATCTCCTTTCTTTCCCCTGATATATATTTCCGGATGCGCTTATCCCATTCGTCCTTTGGATCTTCTTTTTCTGTTGTAGGGTTTCTGTATCGGATGGGTATAATTATTAATTCTGCATTGTTTTGGGCGCAATAGGATTCAAGCGCCGACAAAAAGCCCGAATGTGGGGCGGTCATGTTCTGGGCGCAAGTAATCACATATCTGTCTGATTTTTTAATATCACCCTTGATGATCTCTTGTTGCTCAAACCCTGCCGCTACCTTTTTAGACAATTCCTCCAGCCTTCCCCTAATGTTACGCTCGTTTACATTTTCAGCCTTGCCCGCCTTTTCTGGTGATCCGTACTTTAGAACAAGATCAACCGCCCTTTGCTGGGCAGGTGTGGCAAGCTCCTTAAATAGCGGGTTTGCAAAGTCGTACCTGTCAGTCCATTTTTTGTTAGTGCCCATAAGTTTCCCCTTTGTTATTCTTTTGATTCTTGCAGGTCTTCCGGCATTCTCGGAATCGCTACAGATTCAGGCGGTATTGCTGGTACATGCTGATCAGGTGCAGGAACATCAATCTCTGCCTTGTAAACCTTCATGCCTATTCGTCTAGCCTCCGCAATCTCTCCTGCTGTGCCCTCCGAAAACTCATACCCTGGCAACAGGCAAACGGCATCACATCTACTCATAAGATCTAGCGTCCCATTTAAAAAGACCTGATCATCTACCCAAGGACAATACTCCTCGAATCTTGCTGTATTTAGAATTGGGCTAACCGGAAACCATCCCTTTTCAAGCAACAAAACAGCCGTAAGCTTCGCCTGCTCTATGTGCAAATCCCTCCGCGCTTTTGTTTTTGCTCGATATGGCCCTGCTATGTAGATCAGTTTCATAGGTTACCCCTTTAGATAGCTTTTTATTGTGTCTATTGCTGCATCACCGCCAATACACAAGGCAGTCATATATCCTTGCTTTGCTAGATACTCAAGCCAGTCAAGTTGGTTCGCCGTAGGCTTACCGCCCTTTGCTTTAAGCTCGATATAAAGCCCTGCAAAGCCCTGTGACTGAATTGGCAGGCACATATCAGGGACACCGCTTCTTACGCCCTCAGCCTTTAGCTTTTTGGCGACTGCAATATGCCTGTGTCCGCCATTCGGAATTGCATATAACCGACCTTTGTGGGACGGATACTGCAAGTCAAACCACTTGACCACTTTTACTTGTTCTTTGTGCTCTAAGTCTTTCATCTGTGATAGTCCCCGATTGCGGCTATAGCGTCCATGTCCGGCATATCTTCAAAACTAAAACGCCCAGCCTTGGCCTCGTTGAATGCAGCAATGTATACCAAGCTAAAAGCAGCCTTCTCAAACTCTTTGCGCGTCATATCTCCAACGTCTAAATTGGACATATCGCCATGTACTCCGCCTTTACCCTGATGGCATTCATAACAAAGTGGTATAACCCAGTCCTGTCCAATCCATACCTTGTTATGCTTTGCGCTAGATCCTACGCAATGATGCAGGGCAACTTCCTTTGCTCCGCACCCACAGCATGGCTGCTGTCCTAACCAGCTATGCCATCGCTTCTGTCTTGCGGTTGCAGACCTGCCGCCTTTCATTCCAGCAGCTCCGCGTTTTCGTATATGTTGCCCATGACCACTAGGTATTTATCTGCTTCATCCAGAGATTCGCCGACATGCTCCCCGAAAGTCTTAGCATCATCAACATTGTGAATATAAACCCCGTAGCAATTCGGAGACACTTCGTTGTCGATGCACAAATGATTATATGCTCCATGAGCAACTACATAGCGTGTATCATTCATGTGGCCATAAACAATATCCCCCTCGTAGATTTCCTTTCCGTTCTTATCTTTGAGGCCGGTGTATTGCCGCCATGTTTCTGGCTTAAATTCCGCATTCTTGCCAACGAAACCAACAGCCAAATCGCCCAAAGAGAAAGTGTGCCAGTGGTCTTTAGTATCCATTACTTGAAACTTAATCTCTCTCATCACCCGTTCTCCCGTTGTAATTTTGCATACTCGCCTTTGCTTTCTAAAACCAAGCCATCATTGGCCGCTTTAGCTTGCAGCCAAGTCAGGAATAAAAACATTTCTCCCTTCTTCCACTTCCGGCTTGATGTGTAATCTTTCTTTTTCTGCTCTGGATTAAATGGATTTACCACTTCATGAATTAGCCAATCCCATCCGTTCTCGTTGTAGGCGCTCTTTTTGGCTATGCGCTTCATGCCCTCTAGCTCGCCCTCGCTAATCTCTTTCTTGTGTCGTGTTAGCAAATGGGCAGCGTACTCAGTACACCATACATGCAATAATGAATTCTGGTCTAGTGACCTATCCCTACCTATTCGCCATGTAAATGTGACATATCCATGCTCTTTAAATAGAGCCGCAGCGTGCTTATGAAAAGCAGCTAACGATGTCAGCGAATTTACTACCCAAAATTCACTCATATCAGCTCACAACTATTGATTCTTGTTTGTACGCGTATTCCCAGCCAGCCAACCACTCAGCTTTCTTTAGAGGTTCGCCTGAGCTGTACCGGCAATCATCACGGCCCATGCCGTCTGAAAAAGCCATCATGCCTTCCCTGAACTCGTTAGAATAAGACCCGATCATATCAACCCCCTCGCCATGTCTCTGTAACCCGCCAGCCAAGCACAACGGCGGTTAAGCTGTCCAGCACCAAATGGGCACGACTCTTCAGGCTTATTTGCCTTATGTGCCTCCTGGCCCATCTTTAAAGCTTCTTTGAATTCTTTTTGACTATTCATGATGTGCCCCACTGATCTGCCATAGCCTTGGCTATACCTGAATACGTTATGCTTCTGAGCTTTCCTCTATCAGCGCTGGGCGGCATTCTGTGAATTCGGTTATCTCTGCCATCCACTATGTCTGTAGGCTTGAGCGGGGGCAGACCTTTAAGCCACAAGCAGGTTGACTTTGTTTCGCCATGCCCAAATTGCCAAGGTTGAACAATCTGATCAGGTTTCCGCCACCGACTGGACATAATGCAAACAGGATTTTCAATGGCCACTCGCGGAATATGAGCCGACTCTTTTACCAGCTTCATAAAAAACGACACGCTGGCATATTGTCGCCCATCCATTTTCTTTTCCGCAAAGTGACGGGCACCCGATACTGACAAATCAGTGCATGGCGGGTGGAATATAGCCAAATCCCACGGATAATCGATCACATCGAAAATATCACCCTGATAGTGAGGGCCACCCGCATCACTTTCCTGAATGTCACAGCTCAATACCTCATGGCCAAGCCTGGCGAAGGCGTCACGTACAGAGCCGGAACACTCACAACCTATTAATACTTTCATTATTCATCTCCCTTGCTATTTTTATACACAAAAAAACAAGCCCTGTAAATTATTTTTATTTATATTCTGATTTTGCTATATCTCTGACTTGCATATACTCGCCAAACCATGCCGCTCTAACAAAGTTAGTAGACCCATGACGGTTCTTTTTTACCCCAAGCTCAATAATCCCTTTGTGTGGGCTGTCATCGTTATAAACCTCATCCCGATAAAGCGTGATAATCTGATCCGCTTCTTTCTCAATCTCTGAGCTGTCAGAAATATCAGCCATCTGGGGCCGCTTGTCAGGCCTTGTTTCGACATTTCGGGAAACCTGGGCTAATGCTATTACCGGAATGTCAAGCTCTCTAGCGAGCGATTTAAGCCCCTTTACTACCTCGCCAACCTGCTCATGCTTGGGCGTCTTGTTGTTTGTCGGGGCTATTCGCTGAATGTAATCAACAAACAGGGCTTTGATGCCGTGGTCATGCTTCCACTTCCTGCCCTGCCGCTGTATTTCTGTTATATCGGGCCTTGGATCATCGTTTATGTATATATTATTTTCTGTGATAATCCTTGATCCGGCCTTGCCTAGATTATCCCAATCCATTTGGGTTAGATTCGCCTGCCTCATTCGCTGAACGGGTATATTGCCCTCCTTCGCCAGTATGCGCTCGCCCATCTGATGCGCCCCTTGCTCACTTGAGATAATGCCAACCTTCGCCTTTGTCCCCAGCGCAAAATTAAGCATCACCGCAGTCTTGCCCATTGCCGGACGCCCAGCCACAACCACAAGATCAGAATCATGGAACCCGCCAAGGTATCCATCAAGGTCAATCAATCCCGTAGATAGAGCCTTTATCTCGCCGTTCTTCTTTGCCTCAAGGTTGGCCACTGTCTCGCCTATCATCTGGCGAGTATCTTTGCTGTAATTCTTCTGGGTAGTGTTTAGGGCCATCAGCTCGCTTATTATCCTGTCAATGCTTGAATCATCCTTCCCTAGCTGCTGTATGCCATCAGCATATATTTCGGCAGCCTTGGCTCTAAGTGAGTGCCGCTTTAGCGCTTGTTCGTACCCTTTCCAGTTTGCGGCACTGGGAGTGTTTCTGGTCATTTCCGAAAGATAGGCCACCCATTCATAACCCCTAGATGATAAGTCATTATGGACAGTAATCAGGTCTACTGGCTCATTACGATTGTGAACAGCAAGTATTGACTCCCATACAATCCTGTTTTTCTGATTCAGGAAGTCTAGCGGTGTCAATTCTGACTCTGTCAGCCATTCCCCATTGATCAAGGCTGCCCCACAGAGTGCCTGCTCCGACTCCAAAGCCTTCTCTCTGAAATTCATGGCTTGTACTCCTTCAGCGCTGGCGTACCACCAGCGCTTGTTAGCTCGGCTTTGTATTCATGGTATTTCTTCGGATTAAACAATGTGGACGGTCTAAGCCATACCTTTGTTTTTTCTTCCATCGCCCATTGCTGGCACTTCAAGTCAATCACTCTCTTCATATCATCAACGCTGGCCTGTGTTTTAGGGTTTGCCATCAATGAAATCATGTGATCTAAATTCGAGTCTACATTCTCGAACTTTTTACCCGTCTTTTGATTTAGATAAGACAGGACAATTTTGGCCTCTTCTCTTCTCTTCTCTCTCTCTTCTCTTCTCTTCTCTAGGCTAGCATTGCGCTCCGGTTCTGCTAGCAGGTTGCTAGCATCTTGCACCACAACAAAAAAACCCTTTTCTATCAGCGGCTTAATAGCTTTCTCGATTTCCTTTGCTGTAGACCGTAGCCGGAAAGCCAGCATATCCCAATCGCAGTCAATTAGCCCATCTTTGCACTCACTTGCTAGCAGCCAAAGCATAGGCGCTAGCGCTCTGCTAGCAACCGGCAAGCAATGAAAATCAAAGTCATCTAGCAGGGACTTGTGGAGCTTTATCCATGCGGGCGATCTGTCTTTGTAATGCTGGAAGTCGCCCCAATTCTTAGGCTTTATTGTCGCCATCTTCCCCCCTTATCGCCGCTTTCAAGTGCTTAAAGTAAGTATTAGCCGTTTGGTTAGGTCTGCTAGTCTTGCCCTGCTCAAGCCGCTTTGCAGCGGCATGGCATAGCTTCCAGTGGTTATTCATAGTTCCCCCCTTATTCAAAAAGATCATATTGCGAGGCTTTGGCGTTTTTTAGATTCCTGATAGCCAAATCAAAATAAGACTTTTTCAGCTCTGCGCCTATGAATTTTCGGCCCATCTTCAAAGACATATAACCCTCAGACCCAATCCCCATGAATGGCGACCATACTATATCGCATTCATTGCTCCACAATTGCAAACATCGCTGGATAACATCTAATTGCAATGGGCAAATATGGCGCTCATCATCTGAATCTCTACCCTCTCTGAAATTCAGGGTATCTGTTTGGTTTATATCGTCCCAGACCGGCGATGCGTAACGCTGCCAAACGTCTATACTTGTATTATGGTTTCCATCAACAACCGTCCATGCATCTCGCCCATCATCCCATTGGTGCCGCTTGAAGCCAGGAGCGGGATTGCTGCC
>Ga0209986_10001944_pt1 | contig 19449 bp, 18 predicted proteins | sample BlataG_FD_183168 | JGI IMG/M metagenome (GOLD analysis project Ga0209986, IMG submission 183168) | Deep subsurface microbial communities from Black Sea to uncover new lineages of life (NeLLi) - Black_00105 metaG (SPAdes) (version 2) | ecosystem: Environmental > Aquatic > Marine > Oceanic >... | reverse complement strand
CCTCTCACCCTATTTACCCTCTCCACCCCCACAAACTCCACCATCCAGTAACTCTGGCGAACATGCTAATCCCGATTGGAATCCCCCAGCAGGAAGCGCTCACGTGGCTCAGCCACTACCCGACATCGCCAGCGTTGTTAGCGAAGCAATGCCATCCGTGGTCTCCGTGACTACCGAAATAACAGCTTACGATATCTTCAACAGAGAGTATACTGAATATGCCGCTGGCTCCGGTGCAATCATTGATAGTGAGGGGTATATCTTCACCAACAATCATGTGGTCCAGGATGCCAATAAAGTGGAGGTGGAGTTAGCTGACGGTAGAATCCTCCCAGCTAATATTGTCGGAACAGACCTTCTAACTGACCTGGCTGTACTTAAAGTAGCTTCGGCAGAGCTACCTTATATTCAGTTAGGTGATTCATCTCAGCTTGCCACAGGTGACTGGGTAGTGGCCATCGGTAACGCATTAGGAGAAGGAATTTCTGCCTCTGAGGGCATCGTCAGTCGCTTGCATGTTTCAATATCTCTTCAAGGAAATACACTGACCGACTTGATTCAAACTACTGCTGCCATCAACCCTGGTAATAGCGGTGGCCCTCTGGTGAATATGGCTGGCGAGATGATTGGCATAACCAGCGTCAAGATGGCTGCAGTCGGTATTGAGGGCATGGGTTATGCTATAAGCATTAACAGTGCTGAGCCGGTAATTACAGATTTAATTCAACAGGGTTATGTAACTCGTCCCTGGCTAGGAGTTAGCTTATATACAGTGGACCCATACGTTACCGAAAAGTATGACCTCTCCGTCGATAAAGGTGCACTTATTGCGGAAGTAGCTGCTGGTAGCCCGGCAGATTCCTCAGGATTAAAGCAGAGCGATGTCATAACCCACTTTAATAATAAGGAGATAACAAACGTTGATGACCTCCTTCAAGCCATTCATGACTGTCAGATTGGTCAAAAGGTGGAAATAACTTATGTCAGAGGTGAGGATACACTGACAACATGGGCAGAACTTCAGGAAAGTCCGCCACCCTGGGATTAGACGGCCTTCCGAACCGCTAGCAAAATATCATCACCCAGGATGCGATGTTTCTCAGCATAAGCCCCATTGGGTGGGAACCCATCAACTATCTCACGAGATAATGTTTCTCGCTTAATATAGTCATTAAAATCAGCTACAACCTGCTTGATTGACTCTGCCGACTGATAATAAGTAATAATATGGTCAGCAACATCAAAGTTAGCAGCACGACGCATATTCTGAAGACGGCGCACCATCTCTCTACTTACACCCTCTGAGAGCAATTCAGGGGTTATTTCAGTTTTTACAGCTACCCAATATCCAGAGTCACTATTTACGCTGTAGCCAGGCATATCATCTGACAACTCACCGTCCTCAGATTCCAGGATGTCAACCTCCTTAACATTTACCTCCTCCAGTATCTCATGAGCTAATCTATGCAACGCTCTCTTCTCCTCTGCTGAGTTTGCCTTAACTACTAGTTTTTCCAGAGGTTGGCGCACTTTTATACCCGCCTCAGCCCGTGCTGCTCTCCCCAGGCTTGATATCCTCATGGTTAATTTAACATCATCATTTAACCTATCATTAATCCTGGTCATATCAGCCACAGGGAAATCAGCCAGATGTACGCTCTCCTCAGCTTTAGAATCAACAGAACACACTAAATTTTGATAAAGTTCCTCAGCAATAAATGGCACGAAGGGTGCCATAAGCCGGGATAAAGTCACCAAACACTGATATAGTGTGTTATAAGCTGCCAACTTATCGGCATCGCTCTCACTTTTCCAAAAGCGTCGCCGACTCCGCCTAACATACCAATTGGAAAGGATGTTAATAAAGTCCTCGATGAGGCGTCCTGCCAAAGTAGGGTTATAATTATCCAGGGCACCAACAACACCATTTATAAGTCGGTTAAGCTCCGAAATAATCCAATTATCCAGTTCTGTAAGGGATAATTGGGTCGATTGCTGGGGAACAAAACGGTCAATACTGGCATAGAGGGTAAAGAATGAATAGGTATTCCATAAGGTAAGCAATACCTTTCGTATGGTCTCCGCAACCATTTGCGTGGAAAAACGGTGAGCATTCTCAGCCGGAACAGAAGTTAATAAATACCAGCGCACCGCATCCGCACCATAGCTATTGATCACTGTCCAGGGGTTGACCACATTGCCTTTGGATGTGCTCATTTTTTCTCCCTGGGCATCGACTACATGGCCCAGGCAAATAACATTCTCGAAGCAAGGCTGTCCAAATAGTAGAGTGGATATGGCATGTAAGCTATAGAACCATCCTCGTGTCTGGTCAATAGCCTCACAAATGAAATCAGCAGGGTAGTTTCGTTTGAACTTGTCCTCATTCTCAAAGGGATAGTGCCATTGGGCTATAAACATGGCTCCCGAATCGAACCAGCAGTCCATCACTTCAGGAACGCGGCGCATTTCGCCACCACACTTGGTACAGGTAAAATAAATCCCATCCATGAAAGGACGGTGCAAATCCAAAGGTTCCTTTAATCCACCGAGATTTGGCTTTTCCTTCAGTTCACCAACACTACCTACACATTCATAACTGCCACAGGAAGAGCAATACCAGATATTAAGCGGGGTCCCCCAATAGCGCTCCCTGGAGAAAGCCCAATCAATATTGTTCTCCAGCCAATTGCCAAAACGACCGTACTTAATGTGGTCGGGATACCAGTTTATCCCATTATTACTAGAAATAAGCTTATCTTTTACTGCCGTTGTCCTGATATACCACGCCTGCTTAACATAGTAGAGGAGAGGTGTTCCACATCTCCAGCAAAAGGGATAGGTGTGAACAATTTTCTCACTGCGATAGAGCAAACCACGTGATTTCAGATCTTCAAGAATCAACGGATCAGCATCCTTAACAAACTTGCCACTAAAGAAGTAAGCTCCAGTTATTTTCCCTTCTAAGTCTACAGGCTGGACGAAATCAAGGCTTTTATCCATTCCGGCATCGAAGTCAACCTCTCCAAAAGCCGGGGCAACATGAACAATGCCAGTACCTTCCTCCATTGAGACAAAATCAGTATCAATCAAAGGGTAGGTTAAATCTTTCTTTTCCTCCTGTATATCGAAAGAAGGTAAACTTAAACGCCGTACACTAAAATCATGCGGGTTAAACAAGGGTTCGTATTCAAGATGTATAAGATCCCTTCCTGTCACAATACCTGCCTCTATATAGTGTTCAAGCCCAACTTGCCCAATAAGCTGTTTGGCCAGAATAAGATAATCGTCATTCCCTTCCATTACGCTATATTCAGCTTCGATAGCAACTGCCAGGGCTGTATTGCCAGGCAACGTCCAGGGGGTAGTTGTCCAGGCTAGGAGATAAGCAGGTTTCTCAGCAATAGATGAATTCCCAATAATAGCGCTAATGGCTGAATGCTTCTTCAATAGTGAGGAATCGCAGAGCTTAAACTTTATATACACCGAGGGATCTACAGCATCATCTCGATAGCCCAGAGCTACTTCATGCGAACTTAGCGAAGTGCCACATCGAGGGCAATGGGGCGTTGTTTTATAGCCCTTATAAATAAATCCCCTATCCCACAATTGCTTAATAATCCACCAGCAAGATTCAATATAACCGTTGTCCAGCGTTATATAAGGATGTTCCATATCCAGCCAGTAGCCTATACGCCTGGTTAAATCTTCCCATTCCTTAATATATTTTAAAACACTTTCCCGACAAAGCTGGTTAAACTGAGCTACTCCATATTTCTCAATTTGAACTTTACTACTAAGTCCAAGCAAGCTTTCTACTTCCATCTCCACCGGCAATCCATGGGTATCCCAACCTGCTTTGCGTGGCACACAATAACCCTTCATTGTATTATAACGACAAATGGCATCCTTAAATAATCGAGATAGTACATGATGAATTCCCGGGCTACCGTTAGCTGTAGGCGGTCCTTCATAAAAAACGTAACGCCGTCCCCCCTGCTCTGTTCCAATACTTTTATTAAATATGTCATGCTCTTCCCAAAAATGAAGTATACGTTGCTCCATTTGTGGAAAGTCTATCTTACTGCTTACTTTAACGAACATGAGGCCAGCTTTACCTCAGTGAAACGACCAGTTTTCTGTCCTTGCCTTCACCTGTACTATAAGTGATGACATCAGGATGGTCAGCCAGTGTTAAGTGAATAATACGACGCTCATCAGGCGGCATAGGCTCCAGAGTCACTGAGCGTCGTCTTAATGTTACCTGCTCTGCCAGGCGCGTTGCCAGCTGCTGCAGGTAATCATAACGTCGTTTTTTATATCCGCAAACATCAATATTTAATGGCAACCAGGTTCTTAGCTGCTCGGTTACTATAAGTCTAACAATATACTGTAAGCATGCTAGAGTCTGACCTTGCCTACCAATTAATATACCTAAATCATCACCTTCTATATCTAATAATTTTGATCTCTCATTAGATTGAAGTTCAATCGTTCCCTCGAGCCCCATTAACCTGAGCAATTTCTCCAATACCATTACCACCACTTCATCCACATTTTCACCTTCACCATGCTCTTCTTCTTTTAAGGGAAACGGTATATTAGGTACCTTAGGCTTTACTTTAATCACAGCGTCTTCCCCTTTAAAAATTCCCGATTTGCCTTCTTTTACAATTACCGTTTCAAACTGATCGCGACCTATCCCCAATCGCTCTTCCGCTTCCTTGATTGCCTCTTCTACTGACTTTGCAGTAATCTCAAGTTCTTCCATATCTTAACCTTTTGCTCCCGACAACTTACTTGATGTTCGTGTCGGCTGATACTACCTATATCGTATTCTCTTGCCTTTACCTCGTGACTCTAGCTGTGTCGAGGAAGAGGGTTTTTTCAGGTACCCCCAACCACCGGTGACGAAGTATTGGGTTGCAATGCCAATTAAAGTAGAGGCCAGCCAGAAGAGAGGTAAGCCACTGGGCATCATGATGCAAATTATACCAAACATAAACGGCATCATTACCTGCATCATAGTGTTCGTTGATTGTTGTGATGAATCAGCAGCTGGCGCAGTCGTCATTTTCTGCTGAACCCACATTGAGCCACCAACCAGAATAGCCAAGATAAGAGTAGTATCAGGCTTGCTTAAATCAAGCCATAAAAAATGGCTATTTAAGGGAAGTGCTCGACTTATTATTTGCCCAGAGTAAAGATGCTTGGACAAGTCCAATAAATTCTCTGGTGTGGTAGCAAGAGCTTTCATGATGGATTGGTACAGACCAATCCACACAGGAAACTGAATCAACATGGGCCACATACAGCCCAGGGGATTCACCCCTGCCTCTTTATAGAGTTTCATCATCTCCTGCTGAAGCTTCTGTTTATTCTTGCCATATTTCTTTTGTAGTTCCTGAATCTTGGGCTGCATATCTTGCATAGCTTTAGTGGATTTGAGCTGCCTTAAAGTAACGGGGGTGAGAATCAATCGAACTATAATAGTGAGGATGATAATAGCTAAACCAAACTCAATCTCTTTAGGTAAAATGCTCGATATAGCAATCAACCCATTAATTATCGGATCCTGTATAATTAAATTCCACGGATTTGGCATAATTGCAAACCTTACTCCACTGTAAGTGCTAATTCCCAGCTGATTTTACCCTTCTCCACATCCACAGCATACAAGGAATTGTCCTGGGCACGCACATAGATTATTCCATCCATAGTACAAAGAGACCCTGAAACTGGGTGGCCTATAGATATCGCATCCATAAGAACGCCGTCTGTCGAACTAAGTACGTACATCTCCCCTGACTCACAAGCCACCACTAGCAAATCACCCACAAAGATTGGCGAGGAAACAATACGATCATACTCAATAAAATCCCTGGTATTAAATTCCCATAAACTGTTACCCGTTTTGGAGTCAATAGCATATAGTTTGCCATCGAGGCAACCGGCATAGACAACACCATCCTTAACCACAGGTGTGGACCAAAACCAGTCACCACCAGATACTGTCCACAAGGGCTCGTCGTCTCCTATCTTTACGGCATACAGGTTACGATCAAATGAACCCACAAATATAATGTCCTCATACAATGCTGGAGAAGAGACAAACCCCTCTTCTGACTTGAATTCCCAGGGTAATAGACTTCCATTCTCTGCTGACAAAGTATATATATACCCCTCGAAAGTACTTACATATATTGTCTCCTCTTTTACCACCGGCGTTATCCACAATTTGCTACCTAAATGTTCGGACTTCCACTTCTCATCACCATAAGTTATATCCAGAGCATAGACTCTGCCATCTGAACTGCATACAAAGATAGTATTATTTACTTCTACCTGGCTACCTACTACTGGACCAATTACATCATCTGTCCTCGGGAAAATCCACTCCCCACTTCTCGCCTGAGGAAAGTCCAAATTCTGGCTTCTGGCTGATGGATTTATCATTAAGACTTTGCCATTATAAATGCCAACACACACCATTCCATTAATTACGAGAGGTGTGCTATATATATACGCTGATGTTGAAGAACTGCCACATGACATGCCCTTAGAGGGCATAGTAAAGGTTAAAGACCATACTTCACTCCTGGTCGAAGGGTCAACAGCTATTACTCTACCATCCATAGAGCCTAGATAGAGATCTCCTTCATAAGCTGTAACCCCCGAGAATCCTTGAGGCTTTTGCTGTCCTCCTATACAACCACCCGAGGTCAGAACAAACAGAAAAAGGATACCAAAACTAATGAATATTCTAGCTTTCATTTCAATATAAATACTAATTAAGTTACAGGGTCATACCCACCCCTAGAGAACGGATTGCAGCGAGCCAAGCGTCCAAGCGTCATCCAACTACCCCTGGCAAATCCGTACCGTTCAATCGCCTCACAGGCATATTGAGAGCATGTAGGCTGAAAGCGACAGGAATGAGGAGTACTTCTTGATATCGTCGCCTGATATACCCTGATTAGCTCTACTGTTAAACGCTTCATTACTGCAGTAATTGTGCCCGGCCTAGTAATCTTGCCACTGATTCCCCCAATTGGTGATACCCAGCAGCAACCGCCTCTGAACGAGCGATCAAGACAATATCCCATCCTGGCTCTATCAATTTCAAACGCATTATCTCTCTAAGCAGACGCTTTAACCGATTGCGCTGTACCGCCTTACCTACTTTCTTCGTTACCGAAAATCCATACCGACTCAAATCTAGTTTGTTAGGCAACACTTTCATTACAATTAAATTATCTATATATGTGCTTCCTTGGCGGTAAACTGAAACATACTGTGCTCTCTTGGTTAAGGCCCAGGGCTCTTTCATAAAGATTGCTATTATACTGGGGTCAATCTCCAGCGCCCCTTAAGACGCCTTGCCTTAAGCACTTTTCTTCCACCACGAGTAGCCAGTCTAGCACGAAACCCTAATTTACGCCTGCGAGAAATTTTCTTCGGCTGATAAGTACGTTTTGGCATTCATCTCCCGTAAGACTTACGTTGCCCTAGACCGACACCGCCTGTCTTCCAAATATGACTTGGTGCATAAGGTAATAAAGCTAAAAACCGAGCTCTCTTTATAGCTTGTGCTAAACGCCGCTGATGCTTGGCACAAGCTCTGGTTCTCCGCCGTGAACCAATCTTACCACGACCTGAAATGTACCGAGACAACATAGCAGCATCTTTATAATCTATATTTACTTTATCAACACAAAAAGGACAGGCTACTGGTCTCGGAACATAATTTCTCGACACTGGTGCTCTTTTACGGACAATCAATTTTCAACTCCCTCATTTTGTTCAAAAGGTATATCTTTGGGTTCAAGTTCACCTTCCTCAGGAATGGAAGCTAGATTCTGTCTATCAATAAACAGTACTCGATTTGCAGTTACTTCAAGACTAGTGCGCATCTGTCCATCTTGTCCTTCCCAGTTACGTGCGTGTAATCTTCCCTCGACATAAACTTGCCGACCTTTGGACAGATATTGATTGCAACTCTCCGCTTGCTTGCCCCACACTGTAACTCTAAACCAGTCTGTTTCTTCTTTTCGCTCTCCACTGGAAGTTGTATAATAATAGTTGGTAGCCATGCGAAAAGAGGTAACCGGATTACCGTTCGGTGTGTAGCGCATTTCAGGATCATTGCCTATATTCCCAATAAGAATAACCTTATTTAAACTTGCCATTTATTAATCACCCACTTTCACTATGAGATGTCGTAAAATTTCCTGTGAAGCCCTAATATTTGCTTCAAATTCTATGACAAATCCCGGCTCTAACTTAAAGCGAGTCAGGATATAGCTGGCTTCCATGAACCGCTTTATAGGATATGCCAGCTTCTTGGTACCCCACCGCTCTGTCTCTCCCACAATCCCATCTTTGTCATTAATAAATTTATTCATTTTATCCATAATCCCAGTTATCTTTTCATCATCAGCCTCTGGGCTAATTACTGTTACTAATTCATAATTATGCATTTCTTACACCAGAAAAGAATTTTCGCTTATTATAGCATGCTAATCGCCATAATTTAAGCGGAAAACTAAGGGTAACGGCAATTTGTAGTCCAACATCTTCTTTTGTGTAACACTTATATCATAATTAACCCGATTATGATATATGACTTCAGCATCACTATCATAGAGCGCATAGCTAGCCCGGCGATCGCCGTCACGGGGCTGTCCTACACTACCGGGATTGATTATCAAACGGTGATTCTCAACCTCTAACCTTAGCACATCAGGAGCCTTGGCTACAAAACAGGTATTGTTTTCATTCGCACGAAAAATCAATGGCACATGGGAATGACCTACCAGGCAAAAATTGGTATCAAAATAACTAAAGTTATCACACGCACCTTCAGTCGACAACAGATATTCCCAGATAGGCTGACGTGGGCTACCATGAACCAGCGTAAAATCACCCAGTGTTAATTTAACAGGTAGGTTCTTTAAATAATTCACATCGTAAGTAGTTAGTTGCTGTGCCGTCCACTCGTCAGCTCTGGCTGCATCAGGGTTAAAATTTGAGGTGTCAATCTTACCGATAGAAGCCCAATCATGGTTACCAGCAACACAAACATGCCTGTATTGCTGTAATATTTCAATACAAGCGTGAGGCTCAGGTCCATATCCCACTATATCACCCAGACACCATATTTCATCAAATCCTCCGCTTTCTTCAATATCTTCAAGCACAGCTTTGAAAGCAGTTAAATTAGCATGAATATCACCAAGGATGGCATAACGCATAATGACAGTATACCTCTATCTCATTAGCTCTATCAGCACTTGCTTTATCACCTAAACTCCAAGCAATGACTATAGCACCTATAGACCCTATTGTTAAAGTTGAAGCTACGATAAACGTAATGCTATAATCGCAAAGATGCAGCTATCTGAGTTGGGAGAATTTGGTTTAATCGACCTAATACATAACATCATCGACAAGTTCAAGGACCCCCAGCAGACTTCATGGAAGCGGCTCTTAATTGGCATTGGTGATGATGCTGCCGCGTGGCAGTGTGATAGCATTATTCAATTAGCTACAACAGACAGTCTGATTCAAGATATACACTTCGACCTAAGCACTATTACCTGGGAGGAATTGGGCTGGAAGGCACTAGCTATTAATATAAGTGATATCGCTGCAATGGGCGGTACTCCCCAATATGCACTAATCTCTCTGGCTGCTCCAGGTGAACTCAAAGTGGAGGATGTCTCCAAGCTTTTTACCAGCATGGCATGCCTGGCGACGAAATACGGCATAGCTATAGCAGGAGGTAATCTAACCGCTGCCCCTAATCTAGCCATTACCATCACCGTTCTGGGGTATTCAATAAGCAAATCGATACTCAAACGCTCGGCAGCTTCGCCTGGTAACCATATAGCTGTTACCGGTTCTCTTGGATTATCAGCAGCTGGCTTAAAAATGCTTAAGGAGAAGATAAGCCTGGATGCTGAAACTACCGACATATTAAGACAGCACCATCTCCAACCAGTGCCCAAAGTAAAAGAGGGACAGGTTTTGGTTGAGCAAGGAGTAAAGACCGCCATTGATATAAGTGATGGATTGATTGCTGACCTCAATCACATTTGTGAAGCCAGTAAAGTTAGTGCCAGGTTAAAAATAGACCAAGTACCGGTACATCCCTTGGTCAAGGCTAATTTCCCAGACTACCGGGAGTTAGCTCTATACGGGGGAGAGGACTACGAGTTACTTTTTACTGCTAATAAAACTGTTGTAGAAAAAGTCAAGCAAACCTTAAATTGCCCTGTGACTGTAATTGGTGACATAGTGGAGGAAACTATATCTAACAGGGTAACCCTGGTAGGTGACAGGGGAAATATTATCCCCCGTAAAAAAGGGGGATGGGAACATTTCAAGGATGAATATGTTAACACTGAAATCACATAGTCCCGAGCAAACTCAGCTCCTGGGAAGCTATTTAGGTAAGCTAGCACAAAGAGGAGATATTTACCTTCTCGTAGGTGATTTGGGAGCAGGTAAAACCTGTCTTGTTCAGGGCATAGCACATGGATTAGATGTAAAGGAATATGCGTTCAGCCCATCTTTTGTCATAGTAAGGGAGTATCATGGCAGGCTTCCTTTATTCCACGTTGATTTCTATCGCCTTGAATATATCGAGGAGATTGCCAACCTTGGACTGGAGGAATACCTCTATGGTGATGGAATCTGTGTGGTCGAGTGGGCAGAGAAAGGAATGTCAGTACTGCCACAGAATGATTTACTTATAGAGCTAAGCTATGTTCCCAATCACGAGATACAACGCAGCATCGTTCTAAAACCTGAAGGTCAACATTACTTAGAGCTACTAGAACAACTCAAATTGAATCTAACTAAAGAAAAAGCATGGAATTAACTGTAGATACCTCTTCCAAAACTGCTGGCGTCGCTTTATCCCACAAGGGCGAGCTTTTAATCGAGCTAACCTGGCAATCAACGCAAAACCACACTGTAGAATTACTACCAAACTTGGCTTACTTGTTGCATCAAGTGAAAATAGAGCTAAATTCTATAGAGGCAATTATAGTAGCTAAAGGACCGGGAAGTTTTAACGCACTGCGAGTGGGAATAAGTATAGCCAAGGGGCTAGCCTTTTCTCTAAATATCCCACTGCTTGGTATAAGTACTTTAGAAGCTGAAGCTTATCCCTTCGCTTATACCTGTTTGCCTTTATGCCCTATACACAACGCCGGTCATGAGAAAATCGCCACTGCCCTCTATCAACAAAAATATAACGAATGGCAATGTTTGGAGGTAGAGCATTTAACTACATTGGATAATCTATGCCAACGAATACACCAAAAGACGCTTTTTTGTGGCGAAATACCAGCCCTTATGGCAAGTGACTTACAACGGACTTTAAAACGGCAAGCCATAATTCCACTAACTTTAAGGTCAACTCGAACTAGTTCCCTGGCTGTATTAGGTTGGCAAAGATTACTACGAGGGGAGCGAGATGACCCATCTACTTTACAACCATTGTACCTTCGCCCTCCTCATATAACAAAACCGAGAAAAGGTTTTCCTGCTGTTACCTGTGAGGAATCTACGGTGTAATCAATATTGCAAATTCTCCATTTCGACCAGAATGATAAATATTATATTGGTGTAAATAAACAAAGCGAAGGAGGTGGAAATGCAAACTCTTAATATGGATATTAAAAGTCTTGAGGATTTCAGACTTTGCTTTGCCTGTGGTCAGGACAATCCAATAGGGCTAAAGTTGAAGCCTATTTACGATGGAGAAAAGGTTAGAGCAGAATTTGTCCCCGGTGAGTACCATCAAGGCTGGTTGGATGTTACTCACGGTGGTATTTTATATACCCTTCTTGATGAAATAACCGCTTACGCTATTCTCTGCTGTGGAATCGAGTTTGGTGTTACCGCTAAAAGCGAGGTGAGGTTCAGACACGCAGCACCTATAGGAGAACCAATCCAACTTTCCGCCTGGGTTACAAAGCTCACAAGAAGGCTGGCTGAAATTAAAGGGGTGTTAGCCTCCAAGGACAATACCGTTATAGCAGAGATCGATTCTTTATTCTATCTAGGGAAAAAATCAAGAATGACAGTCCTCTGGGATATGGACGGAGTCATAGCTGATTCCGGTCCATTCCATTTAGCCGCATGGCAAGAGATATTCGCAAAAAGAGGAGTAGCATTTACCGGGAAAGACTTCACCAGACTATTTGGCACAAGAAACGATTTCATAATCCGTACTGTTTTAGGAAAAGAACTACCTGAAAAGGAAATTGAGACCATATCCCTGGAAAAGGAAGCAAGTTTCCGGGAGAAAGCAAAGGGGAATATAAAACCGTTTCCAGGGGTTATAAAGCTATTAAACACAATTAAGAAGGGGAATTTCAGGCTAGCCCTGGTTTCCTCAGCACCCATGGAAAACATAGATTTAATCACCACTGAAATTGGTATAGCGGGAATTTTCGATTGCGTTATCTCTGGCAGGGAGGTAGCCGAAAGTAAGCCCAGTCCACAGATATATCTCTTGGCTGCGAAAAGATTAGAAATCGGACCCGAAACTTGCATTGTAATAGAAGATTCCCCTCACGGTGTCAGAGCTGCCAGAGCTGCTGGAATGAGATGCCTGGCTGTAACTAACACTCATCCCAAACAAGACCTTAACGAAGCTGATGAGGTAGTAGCTTCTCTGGAAGATATGGATTTGATTACCCTACTATACAGAGTAAAAAAACTTAATACTAATAAGGAGAGCTAGTTAAAAATGGAAAGAAGCTTAGTTCTTATTAAACCCGATGCCATGCAAAGAGGATTGGCAGGCGAAATAATCTCCCGACTTGAAAAAACGGGGTTAAAAATCGTTGCTATGAAGATGTTGCAAATGAATAAAAGCCTGGCCCAACGTCATTATGCCATCCATAAAGGCAAAACTTTTTTTGATGAACTGGTAGATTTCATTACGTCTTGTCCTATCATTGCCAGTGTCTTTCAGGGGGAAGGTGCTGTAAATGTGATACGCCAGACAATGGGCGAAACTAACCCGGCTAAAGCTCTTCCCGGCACCATCAGAGGCGACCTTGCCCTCGATATCAGTCATAATCTGATACACGGCTCTGACTCAGTAGAGAATGCTTTTAACGAAATAGATCTCTTTTTCCCAGCAGAAGAAATTTACGACTACAAAAGAGATATTGAAAGCTGGACTGGTTAAAATCACTATTTATTGGATTCTAACTACAGGAATTGCTTTATTCCAGAGGCTGTCTAACTGGTAATAGTCCCGTTCTGTTTCGGCGAATATATGTATAACGACTGAACCAACATCAACAAGCATCCAACCCGAATCTGAAGTGCCTTCGTTATGGTGAGATATTACGCCATTTTTTTTCATTTCATCAATAACGCTCTGCCAAATAGCTTCTATGTGACGCTTGGTATCTCCACTACAAATAACAAAATAATCTGCAAACGAACATACCCCCCCCACATCCAGCATCACAATATCACTTGCTTGCTTTGCAGAAGCAACCTCTACAGCCAAGCGCGCTATCTCTTCCGCTTTCAGAAAGGACTAACCCCCTTTCTTACATTATATCACTTCCAGTTAAACCAACAATGTCCAGGCGCAGATTTGACCAAAGCTTGTTGAATATTTAAATTATAGCCATAAATGGTACAGCTACACTTTGGTCCAGCAGGAGTCCTATTAGTCAGTTCATTACCGCACTGGAACAAATAAAAGACAAACTGGGAAAGGCAGTACTGTGCAATATGCCTATACATAGCTACAGTGAGACTCATCCCAAAGCACAATTCTCCTTGGCAACGATATAGATAAGTCGTTTTTCTATCTATAGCCTTTCTGGTATAATGAAGGAAATTAAAGGATGAAAATAAAGCAGACTCCCAATAGCTTTATCTACCTGCTAATTCTGGTAGTGATCTTCGCCCTTGTGCTGGCCTTTCTGCCGCGCGGTGGTCCTGAACAAATAGACCTACCGACATTTATCAACTATGCTAAACAAGGACAAAAAACCGGAGAACAAATCAGCATCATCAGACAGGACGGAGATAAGCTAATTGGCTTGAATGACGATGATAAAGCCCTCTACGAAGCTGCATTTGTAGGTGGCACTGATGACCTGCGCCATTACCTGACACAGGAAGGTATACCCCTGGGTGAGGGAGGAGTTAAAATCGATGTCAAGCCCAGTGGTACTGACTGGGGAATGATTGCCCTGCAAGTCTTCTTGCCCATCGCATTGATTGGAGGGCTATTTTACTTCTTTATGCGCTCGGCACGTGGTGCCGGCTCCCAAGCTTTCAGTTTTGGCAAAAGCCGCGCTCGACTAAGTACCGGTGACAAACCAACCACAACCTTTGCTGATATTGCTGGAGTAGACGAAGCAAAGGAAGAGGTCCAAGAGGTAGTAGAGTTTCTCAAATCACCCAGTAAATTTCAGGTCCTAGGAGGGCGTATACCTCGTGGTATACTCCTCGTGGGACCACCAGGAACAGGTAAAACATTGCTGGCCAAGGCTATAGCTGGCGAAGCCAAGGTGCCCTTCTACTCTATTAATGGTAGTGAATTTGTGGAGATGTTCGTTGGTGTTGGTGCTGCCAGAGTCAGAGACCTTTTCGAGCAAGCCAAGCATAACGCACCATGCATAGTGTTTGTAGATGAAATTGATGCTGTGGGACGGCATCGTGGCGCTGGATTGGGTGGAGGACATGATGAAAGAGAGCAAACCCTAAATCAAATCTTATCAGAAATGGATGGTTTTGATACTGAAACCAACGTCATTGTTCTGGCTGCTACCAACCGTCCTGATATTCTCGACCCTGCTTTACTGCGCCCTGGCCGATTCGATCGCCGCATCATCGTTGATTTGCCGGATATTAATGGCCGGAAAGCTATCCTGGAGGTGCATGCCAGAGGTAAACCCCTGGCTAAAGGAGTTAACCTGGATACAATAGCTAAGGAAACACCAGGATTCAGTGGCGCTGATTTAGCCAACCTGCTTAATGAGGCAGCTATTTTGGCTTCCAGACACAATCGCAAGTCCATCAGTTTGAAGGAACTTGAGGATGCAGTTGACCGAGTTTCTCTTGGTCCTGAGAAAAAAAGCCGTGTAATTACCCAGAGAGAAAAGGAAATAACTGCTTATCATGAAAGTGGTCATGCTTTAACTGCTAAGATGTTGCCCAATGCCGATGCACAAGTGCATAAAATCTCTATTATCGCTCGAGGGATGGCAGGAGGATGGACACGCTTTTTACCATCTGAGGATCGCCACCTGTACACCAAATCACAGCTCAATGACGCAATTGCGATATTGTTGGGCGGAAGGATTGCCGAAGAAATCATTTTTAACGAAATAACAGATGGTGCACAAAATGATTTATCCAATGCAACCAGTCTTGCCCGAAAGATGGTTACGGAATATGGAATGAGCGATAAGTTGGGGCTAAGAACCTTTGGACAAAGACAGGAACTTATTTTTTTGGGGCGTGAGATCAGCGAGCAAAAAGACTACAGCGATAAGACAGCTCGAGAGATCGATGAAGAGGTTTATGGTATTATCCAGCGCGCTTACAATACTGCCAAGAAAATCCTGAGTGAACATAAAGCAAAGCTAACGCAAATTGCCGTGCAGCTAATCGCTAATGAAACTTTAGAGGAAGCTCAGCTTAACAAGCTGTTTAAAGGACTAACACCACAACCATCTTCTAGCTAGGGAAGTAAATTACTCTACTCACCCTATAGTTCTAATCAACTAAGTAAAAAGAAAGCCCCTATACTAACTGGACAAGTTACCAAGTCGGCTATTCTCCTCCTCGATCACACTCTCATCCAGCTTAACAAATAGTGGTTGTGGCTGGCAAAGCTTCCGTCCGGGTAGCGGCGACTGAAATATCCAGCCGGTTTCTTTGACACTACCTTCAAAACCGAGAAAGGTGTGAAGCTTCTCAGAGCTAAAGGGAAGAAAAGGGTATAAAATAGTCTTCAACACCGATAACACACACAAGACAGTATAGACAGAGTTGGCTGCTGCTTCAGTGTCTTCTTTAATTGTCCTCCATGGTGCCTGGCTATCAAGAAAACGATTGGTCTCCTGCGCCAGAGACATAGCACACCTTATTGCCTCCCTGAAACTGCATCGGTATAGTGCCTTATCTACATTGTCCATGGCTACACTGGCTTTTTGAAGCAATTCCTGGCTCTGTTCATCAGGTTCACCTGTCATAGGAACAACTCCATTAAAATGATGTTGTGTAAAAGTGAGCACACGATGTGCAAGGTTACCATAAGTAGCTACCAGTTCATCATTATTTCGGTGAACAAACGCATCCCAGGAAAAATCACTGTCTTTAGTCTCAGGCATGCCCACAGATAATACATACCGCAAGGTATCCGGGTCATATCTCTTCAGATAGTCTGGAAGCCAAATCGCCCTATTCCGACTGGTGGAAAGTTTCCCACCTCCAATGTTTAAAAATTCATTGGCGGGAACATCATAGGGAAGATTTAAGCCACCATAGCCCATCAGTATCGCTGGCCAGATAATAGTATGAAAAATAATGTTGTCTTTGCCTATGAAATTATAATTCTTGCACTCACCCTGCCAGTAAGGTCGCCATGCATTATCATCTCCACGTAGCCTCGCCCATTCTTTGGTTGCCGATAAATAGCCAATAACCGCCTCAAACCACACATATATACGCTTATGCTCAAAGCCGGGGTATGGCACATTAATCCCCCAATCTATATCACGAGTTATAGCCCTATCCCTTAAACCCTCGTCCAGAAATTTCCAGGTAGTGCCAAGCACATTTGGTCGCCAGTGAGATTTACCTTTCACCCACTCCTCTAATCTCTCTTGAAAAGCGCTGAGGCGCAGGAAAAAATGTTCAGATTCCTTGAACTCTGGTGAAGCTCCACAGATATAGCACCGTGCATTTTTTAGTTCTGAAGGATTTAAAGGTTTACCACACTCTTCACACTCATCACCCCTGGCCTCAGAAAAGCCGCAGTAAGGACATACGCCTTCAATATACCGGTCTGGAAGAAAACGCTGACACTTGGGACAATACGCCTGGAGCATCTTATCTCTATAAAGATAATCTTTATCAAGTAAAACCCGAAAAATGTCCTGGGTAACTTCAGCGTGATTTTCAGTATCCGTTGTGGTAAATAAATCAAAGGATATACCAAGTTTTTGCCAGCAATCCAGAAATTGCCGATGATATTTAGTAACTATTTCCTGCGGACTGGTAAATTCTTTCTCAGCTCGAATTGTGATTGGTGTTCCATGCTCATCGCTACCCGAAACCATCAACACATCACTACCCTTGAGACGATGATAGCGAGCAAAAATATCCGCAGGCAGGTAAGCCCCGGCAATGTGCCCCAAATGTAACGGGCCATTGGCATACGGCCAGGCAATGCCTATGTGAATACGTTCAGCCAAAAAATCCCCCCGAAAGAATTCAACTTGCTATACTCAGTTTACATCGAAGAGCGGAACGGAAGTAGCATGCAGAGCTGACACAGCCTCAAGATTATATCCGATAATGGTAGCTCAATCCAACCAAGGATTATAGTGTTACAGACCACCCAGCCATCTCCCTGGCCTTACCAGCGCAGTATTCCATTTATCTTCAGATTCAACAGAATATCACCGGTTACATATACGTTTTAATAATTCAGGAGCGTCGTCAGTGATCAGAACTATAAACACCGTATTCCTTGGTAAAATCTATCATAGTCCTAACATTTTCAGGCTTCGCTTCATCAATTACAGCCCCGTTGGACATTATAAAACCACCACCTTTACCCACAACGTCTATCAATCTCTTGCAGTAATCCTTAATTTGCTGGGATGTGCCTGTCTGTAACAATGCGCTTGGCACATTTCCCGCTATGCATATTGTATCGCCTAGAATTTCCTTTGCTCTGACCATTTTTGTTTGATCAAAGAACCATACAGTCTTACCTTTGGGTAATTCCGCAATAACCTCCAGTCGTGAATTGTAAGCCCCCTCAGCAAACGCCATGGGTACAAGTCCCTCGTTGATCAGTCCCAACATGACCTTCTGTAAGGTAGGCCAGTAAAAGGTCCTATACTGTTCATCAGACATGAAACCATCGGCACCTTTGTGCAGCGGAATAAACACTATTGGGATTCCAGATACTCTGCAAGAGGAAATTCCCATTTTCACCATCAAAGGGACCAGTTTTTCCATGGCTTTCAGTAGCTTATCAGGTTGCCTATACATATCGCAGATTATGCCGTGTGTTCCCCTTAAGGTATCACTAATTGCGTCAAATGGTGCTTTTGTCATTCCCCCAGCCCCATTTGGGAATCCTAATTCAATCATTTCCTTGTCGAATGAGGCAACAAACTGGTCCCACCTTCTTGCTTCTCTTCCTGCTTTTAAAATGGACTCAAGCGCTGTTTGAACTTCTGGTAGGCCATAGGGGGCCAGGTTACCCCCCACCAGGGGCATTTCAAGCATATCAGTAAAAGGTGCGAGCTTTTTAAGTGGCTCCAGCGCTCCAAATATGCGTGGTATATAGAGTCTCATCCAGAAATCGGATGGGTCCTGGATAAGCGCATCATATTCGTCCTCTTTCATATACTCCCCCTCGATACACTGATATGTATATCGGGGAGAGACTCCATGGCCAGGCCATCCATATAACTTATAATCAAGGATATCAAATACTCTACCCGGGCAAACCTGGAACGCGCCAAAGTGCAAGTCTGGCGCGAATGCCAGAGTATATTGCCGCCAGGCTACAGCCGTTTTGTCATAGTCGTACATTGCTTCTTCAGGGGTCATACCAGCATAAAATGCGGGGAAAAAACTAATGATGGGGAAAATTGGTACTCTGTCTGGTGTTTTCTTCAATTGTATAGCGTCTTTTAACCTCGTTATTCTTTCTTTGTACGCCTTCTCCGCCTCCGGGCTCACAAACTTCACGCCTTTTGGTGAGAGCCAAGAAGTAAACCGCTGCTCTGATTTTTCTTCGGGAGATAGCTCTCCCCATTTCTTTTGCATTTCCATTCTATTCACCTCCTACCCAATTTTTAGCCAGCGATACAGCAGCCATGGCATCTGCCCCATAGGCATCAGCACCGGCATACTTCTTAATCTCTTCATCAACCTGCCCACCACCAATCATGATTTTCACCTTATCCCGAAGGCCGGCAGCTTTGATAGCTTCTACAGTCTCCTTCATCGAATCAAAAGCCAGTGTTAAAAACCCGCTTAATCCTACAATCCTGGCATCAGTCTCTTCTATTTTTTCCACGAATGCCTTTGCCGGCTGGTCTATGCCAAGGTCGTAAACTTCAAAACCACTTATATCCAGCATAAAGGCTACGATATCTTTGCCGATATCATGTATATCCCCGTCAACAGTGCCAAGAACGATCTTCC
>Ga0209986_10001943_pt1 | contig 19453 bp, 15 predicted proteins | sample BlataG_FD_183168 | JGI IMG/M metagenome (GOLD analysis project Ga0209986, IMG submission 183168) | Deep subsurface microbial communities from Black Sea to uncover new lineages of life (NeLLi) - Black_00105 metaG (SPAdes) (version 2) | ecosystem: Environmental > Aquatic > Marine > Oceanic >... | reverse complement strand
TTTATTATATTTTTTTTTTTTTTATTTTTAGATGTTAATTTATAATTTTTTTTTTTTTGTTTGAATTTTTTTTTTTGTGATTTGATTTTGGATTTATATTTATTATATTTTTTTGTTTTTTGAAGACTAGATGATTTACGAAATTTAGGATTACGAGAATGTCCAATTTGAATAGGATTTCCGCATTCTGGATTCCAATTGTAAGATTGTGATGAACCAGATAATGAGCCACTAAATATAGGAGGGCAACAATCATCGTATCCTTTAACGGTGGATAAACCACCGGGAGGACAATTATCTAGAGCGAGATAATATCCAGAAGCGCGTTGTTTTTTATTTTTGTGTTTTACCATTTACTATAACATAGAAAATTAATCTAGAATGGAATAAATAAATAGTAATAAAATGTTTTCTAAAAAAATAGAATAAAAAAAAAAATTATATATTTATATAGCAACCATGGAAAATATCATAACGAAATGTATATATGGCGGATTTCATAAATATTGCAATAAGAATGTATTATCTTTATTATTGAGTTGTATTTTTTTTAAAATTTTTGTTAGTAATCAATATGGTGATGATGATGTTATTGAAATCATAGAATATCTTAAAAAATATTTAAATAGATTAAATTTAAGAAATGTTTTTATATTCTTAATTGTTTTATTTGTATTAATACAATGTATTCAAGGAGGAGGAATTTTTTCTCCATATTCAAAATCAATAGAAAATTGTTCTTTATTTTGTAGAAGTAAAATTAAAACAGATTTTACATGTAATAATAAACTAGGAATAGTTTTTGCAGGTAAAGAATATATATTTTCGAAAGAAGAAAATGAGCTTACGATTTCAGAATTAGTATGTTTAATGAAATGTATAGATTCAGGAGGATTCAATATTGCACTTTTACAAAATTATAATTCTGAAGGAGCTTTAAAATATCTGATCAAAAAAGGATGTGTAAATGATTTATTTATAACGATTCCAAATGATGAAGTGTCAACTTATGTTAAAAAATATAAAGATGCTATAGATGCATACGAAGATGTTAGACTAACTAAAGAAGCTGAATTAAAAAAATATGGTCAAGATTTAGTAAAATCCATATTAAACCAATGTTGTACGTCATTTTGCGAAAATAAATTAGATTGTTTTGGAAATAACATCAAATATATATCATTTGGATGGGAACCAATAGGATATTGTTATGATAATCCAAATTCTGATGATAGTGATAGTCCTAGTAGATTAAGAATAACATTTCATGATATCGCTGAAATAATAAAAAAATTTAAATGTATTTTAGAATCATATGGTGTAAAGGTTGGCTGGAAATATCGCAATTCGGTAAAATTAACAGTAATATTAAGTCCTGATGGGATATTAACAGATGGAAGACCTAATTATGTACCAAGAGCAAAGGAATTAAGGCAAGAATTTGAAGAAGGAAAAAGTTCAGGAAATTATACAGAATGGGGTTGTTTTGAAAATTACGAAAAATTTAATGATTTAAGACCTAAATGTGATGGATTTAATTTAGTTAATGATATCGGAGAAAGTACTGGAGATAATAGTAATGGAAATGGAGGATTCAAATATTTGTGGGAAGTTTTGCAATGTGTTGGACCTTTTTGTATCAATTATTTTATATTACCATTAAAAAAAGATAATAAATGTAATATAACTAATAAATATATAAAAGCTGAATATTTAAAAAATTTAATTATGAACACATATTATGAATCAATGGAAAAATTATTAAGTAGCAATGCTAAATATTTACCTATACCATTATTTGTAACTGCAACGGGATGGTGTTCAGATGGAAAACTACAATTATGGCAATATAAAAAAAATGGTAATTATTTTCCATTAAATAAACAGATTAAAAGACCTGTAAATGAAGATCAAATTGGATTGTATTCTAATGCGGGTTTTTCAATAGGAAATCAACTGAGATATTATAATAATATATTAAAATATTTAAAAAATAATTTCTTTGGTCCAACTATTCAAACAAGTCCAAGAATTTATTTTTATCAATTAATTGATAATAATCCAAATGGATGCGATGGTAATAAAATTATTACTATACCTGATGAATGTCCAGATATTTTGGCTGAAGAAGATCAAATTCAGTTATATTATAATTATTATGGCATCTACAAATTTGATGGAACGCCAAAAGGAGAATTTAATTTTCCACAATGTACATTAACTGATCAATTATTTGGAAGAGCATCAAAAATAGTAACAAATACAATGATAGTATTAATGTTGTGTGTAATAAGTAAAAGCGATTATTTATCATTAGAAAATTTTAATTTTTGAAAGGATTTAGATGTAAAATATTTTTTTAATTTTTGTATTTTTTTTATTTTGAATTTAACATTCTAAAAATTATTATAAAAACAATTTTTTTTTTTTAAAGAAATGTATAAATAATGAAAAAAAGTTTTATTATGGTTAGGATTTTACGTATGCATAATATTAAGTATTATAATACTTAAAAATTTTATACAATTTAATTTATGAGTGATGAAATATTTAATATTTATTTACAAAAAAAGATATATAATGAGAAGAGTGTAGATGAACGAATTTTGTTAATACTTTGTTGGGAGAAAAGTAAAAATAATGATAATTATATTTCTAGAATTCCTAAAGATATAATAATATTAATATGTGAATATTTGGAAATACCAAAAAGATGGATAATTTATCAAAAAATGAAGATTGAATTAAAGAGTATTTTAAAAAAAAGTATAAATTTATTGAAATCTTTAGAATATTTTAATAATGAATGGATAAGTAGTTTATTGAATGATGAAGTAAGTAATAAAGATATAAAAAGTATTATAAATAGATCATTTTTATTAAGATGGTTAAGAAATGAAAAAGAATATTTTAAGGATATTTGTAATATAAATACTATAGAATTTCCAAAAATTTCAAAAAAAATAGATTTAAATATATTGAATGATTTAAAACTGGAATATATAGATAATAAAGAAAATGATACTATGGCGAACGCTCTATCTGAGTGTTCCTACGGCGATTTTCGATCGGCATCGGGGAATAAAGTCCCTAACGCCAACTTCGTTGGCATTGGCGCACAAGCGCACAACGTTGGCTATGGCAACTCGGAACTCTCCGAAATATTTAGTTATTTAGATATGTATAAGAACAGAATAACGATAAATTTATATGATCTTTTTAAAATAAAATATGATTTTACAAATAAAAATTCATTTTATAGAAATTTAGCATTTGGATTTGTAAAAGAATTAGATAGTAAAATGAGTGAATGAAAAAGATTAGAAAAAATATTGAATAAATTATCAGATGATTATATGAAGTTACTAAAAAATAAAAAAATCTGGAATTATAGGATTACATTAATATTTTAAAAATACTAAATTAAGTATATGAAATTATGTAAAAAAATAATAAATAATAGAATATATTAAATTACAATTATAATAAATTATTTATTATTTTTTTTTTAATAAAAGATGTTGATTTCAATTTATATTTTTTTTTTTTTGTAATAATTTCTTTTTTGTTTTTTTGTATCCGCCGATTGGAGGGACTGCATATGCATTTTCACAGAGTGGATTCCATATGGTGGATTCTGTGCTACCGGATAATTTACCTGAAAAGACAGGAGGGCAGCAATCGTCATAGCCTTTAACGTTAGATAGACCACCAGGTGGGCAATTATCTAGAGCTAAATAGTAACCACCGCCTTTCATTTTAATGACAGAACCTCCAACTTTTAGGAAATTTTTATGATTAGATATATTTTGATGTAATTTTTGATTTGTAAAGAATAGTTTATAGCCACCAGTTACGTAGGGTATAACAGTAGAATTTAATTTTTTTTTTTGTAATATTTTTTTTAAAGAGTTTGCTTTTTCTTTATCAAGTCCTTCTGTTGAGAATCGTCCATTCATGACGAAGAAGGATATTTGATTATAATTTTTATGTTTTGTGTCGGAGAAAAGTTCACCAACTTTTATGATACCATCTTTTAGATTGGGTGAGGCTCCACCAATTTGTTGTGATGATTGTGATCCAGCTTTGTCATTACCACAGCAGTATCGTCCATTAAAGATGACTTCAGATAGAGTTGGGAGATCTGTATAAGGATTTCTGCCTAATTGGGGCAATTGAGGATTATTGAAGCAATCGGGAGTATTAATATTACAATTGCCTGTGGATAGGATGAGACGGTTTTCGACATTTGGTATGACAGAGCATTTAGTTCCTCCTATTAGGTTATATTTTTTTTTTTTTGATTTTTGATGATTTTTTTTGGGCATATTTATTAATATATATATTACAATAGAGATAATAGTTTGAAATGGAATAAAAATTAATTAATAAAAAAAATTTATGTAATATTCCTTAAAAAGCAAAGTATATCATCAATAACTTTACAGTCATAATAATTATATTGAGCGATTTTATCGAGTAAATTTTTTTCTGAATTTTTTTGATTATAAATGATCCAGGCGTTGATCATAGCTTCTTTTCCATTCATATCTTCATCCCAAATAGTATTAATGATTCCATGATTATAGAGAGCTTTAGAAATATCTTTTAAATTGTATGAGAATGCATCTTTAATGATGATTGGTTCTGATTTAAATACATGTAGTAGATCAATAAAATTGAGATTAAAATTATAGATGGGATTTTGGTGTTTTTTTTTGAATTGTTGAAATATATTTTTTTCGGCATGTCCCCAATGATAAATTTTGGCAGTATTTAGATTATTGTTTGGTGTGAATTTTTTCATGAATTGAATCCATTGGTTAACAATATTGGATTCTTGTTGATGATTTAAATTTTGTGCAATAAATTGTTTAAATTTGGATCGAGTAATATTATTAATATCTTTATAATTGACATAACATCCGATCATAAAAATTCCTGAGAAAGATTTGTTTTCATTTTCTTCTATGTTGATAGTTTCAAAATCTACAATAAATTCTGGATATTGTGTATGTAAGATATTAATATTTTTTGATTTTTTAATTTTTCTTGGTAAATAATAAATATCATTTTGATAGAAATGATTAATATCGATCATTTTAGAGATAATGTTAGTGCGGTTTGGATTTAAATGTAGAAGTGCGAGATTCATTTTATGATCGTTCCATTCATAAATGCCATTATTATGTAAGATATGTCTTTGTTTAATACCACAATTCCAGAGAAGAGTGATTTCATTAAGTTTTGTTGCGATTTGTTTTTTAATAGATAGCCACTGAGAATCGTTATCTTTATTGCACATATTTGGATATAATTCGATACGACTTGGTGGGAATAGATTCCATTGATGACCTTTTTCATGTAAATCGAGTAACCATGAAATACTTTTATTAATTTTGTTTTGTATAAAAGATTCCTTTTGGGAGTCAATTATTCCAAGTACTTGATGATTATATTTTTGAACATAATGTTTTTTGTTTTGATTATAATTGAATTTTTCTGGAATAATGAAATTGAATTTGGGTTGATAATTTTGCATTTTACCTAGACATTGATTGAGTAATAGATTTTCAGCTTTAATGAATATATTTTTTTTATTATTATAAATATTTGAGTAATTATTTTGGTTAGGGTTAATTTTTAAATTAATAGATCTTAAATTAATGAGGATATAATGATAATGATCATTAAATAAACTTTCGTGATTATGAATACATTGAGATGGTATAGGAAGATTAAGTTTTGAAATTTTATCACTTCTAATAAGAATATCTGGAGATCCATAAATTTGTAAATTTTGATCAAAAACGACAGGGTCGATTAGTATTTCTTTTCCGAGATACATTGAATTAATGGTATTAGAGATTCGTTTATGTAAATTTTGATTTTTATGAATAATAGTAGGATTAGTGAATTGTTTTTTAATTTTATTTTTAAAAATTTTGGATTTTTTGGAGAGAAAAATAGAAAATTGATCTAGATGAGGGTGATTGGGTATGAGATTGTGTTTGATTCCATATGAATTAAGCCAATCGATTAATGGGTCATCTATAATATAATTTTTTATTTGGGAAGATTGAATCCAATAATTTGATAATTGATACATAAATTATATATTATATGAATTATATCTTTAATATTTTTAAAAATAAAATTAAATGGATGAAAAAATATTATTTTTATTTTTTGATAAGACAGAAGAAAATGACTATATAATAAGATAAAATTGCTAAAACGAAGACAACGATCCAAAATGGAAAAATGGTTGTATTATTTTTATTATCAGTGCCGAAGGATTTTAGAGAACCATTTGGATTAAAACTAATATTAGGTTTAAAATAATAATATATAGATATAAGAATAAGATAAATAATAATTGAGATTTGTAATTGTTTAGAGCAAAAAGTTAAATTAAACATTTATTATAATAATAATAAATTTTTTTTTATTATTAATTTATAATGGTAATAAAAAAATTTATATTAATTTTTTTTTTATTTTTGTTAATAATTTATTTTATGAAGAATATTTATAATAAAAGAGCAAATAAGTTAGAGGGAGAGAATGTAGGGAATAAAAATTTGATAGAAAAATTTAATCAATATCCAGTAACAGATAAGAATATATATTCTGGGTTATCTGAATGGGATTTTTTTTTACCTGAACCGAAAAATATAAATTCTAATAGAAAGAAATTGGTTATTGAGTTAAGTGAAAATGTTGTGAATCCATTAAAATTGATTGGTAAGGAAAATTATGAAGTAGAGAGAATAATTGGCATGAATATAAAAAAGTTTTTTCCATTAAGATACTTAAATACAAAAATGACTCCATATGAAATTCTTAAATTTATAAATGAGAATAAAAATTATATTGCATATATAAATGAAAATTCTTTTATAAGAAATTCATTAGGATTAAATAAAATAAAAGGAAAAAGTAAGGAAATGAATAATTTAAGATATGTAACATCTATAGTTTATATGCATTTTACATTGATTGTTCCGATTGATAGTAAGATAATCAGTTGGAGAAATTTAGGTAAAAAAAAAATAGGAACATTAAGAAGATCATCATCATTGGAGGATTTAAATAGGCTTTTAATGATTTGTAAATATAATAAGAGTAGCGTAACTATTATAACTTATAGATCAATGAAAGAAATGAATGATGGATTTGTTAGAGGAGAAATAGATTGTATATATATGACAATTACACATCCAAATAAGAATATTTTTAAATTATCTATAAGGAAGAGAATAAAATTAATTTTAACAAATGGGTTACCATATAAAGAATTAGAATATTTTTATCCATGGGGGTGGAAGAAATATGTTGATACGAGATATTATAATACAATACCTTATCCGAATCCAATATTACCAAGTTATGCATTAAGAAAAATAATAGCAACGAATAAAGATACAGATAAGAATAAAATATATAATTTAATAAAATCATTATTTGAGAATATAGAATATATTCAGAGTTTGATGACTAGTTTAAAGAAATTTGAGCCATTTTTTATGATTTATTTAAATCCAGCTAATAAATATCATGATGGTGTTAGGAAATATTTATTTGAGATGAATTATATAACAAATAATTCAAATATATCATGTGTAAAATTTATAGGTACAGGAGTGCCTTGTTCTTCAGAAGAATTAGAAAATAATAATGCAATTAATAAGGAGGTAAATTTTGCGAATCCATTAAATTATCAAAATTATAAGAATGATGATTTAGAGGTATCAACGATTTATAATTCATTTAAATCGCAATTGGAGAATCCAATAAGATGGAATAGAGTATATTCCCCTGAATATATGAATGATCCAAATAATAATAGTGATAATCAAAAATGGATATTCTTTAATTATGTAAGACAAATAAATTCGGGGCAAGTAGGTATTTTACCAATTCAATAATAATAATTGTTTTATTCAATGAGTAGCGGAACTTTTTGAAAATCATAATTGAGTTGTTCAACAATATTTTGATTATTTTGATTTCCATCATAAACTTTGACTTTGGATACACTATATTTATTTTGCCTATAGATTTTATTTCTATGAGTAAATTTTCTTTTAAAACTTGGAATATTTTCATCAATAATATCTAAAATTAGAGGATCATGGCTTCGTTCTCCCGCTTTTTGTCTAAATATTCTTCCAATAGATTGTTTAATATCTGTTTTTGGTGATGCTAAAATAACTGTATTTAATGTAGGGACATCCATTCCTTCACTTGCAAGATGGAATGTTCCTAAAACAATTTGTTTTTTAGCAGATTCATCTAATTCCATTTGTTTCATTCCACCAACATAATATCCGCATGTAGCTATATTTTGATCAATGATTTGTTTATAAAAATAGTCAAGATGTGCTCTACGTTCACTTAAAATGAGAATACGTCGTTTATTATTAACCATTTTTTTAACTTCATCAATAATAATATCAGAACGAGGTTGATAATTACAAATTTTTGTAATCATAGAAGGAGAGTTTAGTACGCCAGTAAAGTTGTTGACTATAGGTTTGCAATAAATGGGATTTGTTGAAAAATATTTTATAATTTTTAGACTAACTGTATCAGGTTCACGTACTTTGATACAATATATCATATCTCCAAGATAGAATTCAAAAACTTTGCTGAGTCCATCTTTACGATCAGGAGTAGCAGATAATCCTAGCATATAGGTTGTAGTAAGTTTTGCAAGTGCTCTTGAGAATACTTCAGCACCTAAATGGTGACATTCATCAAATATAACAAAATCAAATTGATTAAAGAGATCATTAGGATAATCTCTCATGGCGATACTTTGCAACATACCTAGAACAATATCTTTATTTTCGGTTTGTATTTTTTTTTGTTGGATAAGTCCGATTTGCGCTTGAGGTAAGAATATTTTAATCTTATCTTTCCATTGATTTAATAAAAATTCTTTGTGACAAACAACTAATGTTTTTTTTTGTAATTTTGATAATATATTCAATGCAATGATTGTTTTTCCAAAACCACATGGCAAACAGATGATTCCGCCAGTAGATTTTTGACATTCGTCAAGAAATGCTTGGACAACAGGTATTTGTTTATCCCTCATTGTCCCGTTAAATGGAGTTGATATTTGATTAAATTTTTTTTTTTTTTTTAATTTATCATATTCAGGTTGACCAAATTTTTTTATTCCATAATATCTAGGTACATATAGACGTTTGGGACTTTCTTGATAGAGAAGAAATGGAGATGGTGTTTGTCCATAATTCATATCTACAATAGGACAAACAGTTAAGTCTTTTTTGATAGATTTAATTTGTTTGCTAGTTAGAAATGTTTTTTTTATAGAATATCCAGAACGGCTTAGAAATGTGTTAAAATCATTTATAGTTTTTTTATTTTTATCATTTGAACTTTTTTTAACTTTTGAGTGATCTTGATTTTTTTTATTATTACAATTATTATTTAACATAAATATATAAATAATGAAAAATATTTTTATATAAATTTTTTGATAAAATATTAATTTTCAAATTTTTTTTTAATTTAAGGATTAGAGTTAAAGAATTTAAATGATAAAAGAATTTAAGAATTAATAAATCAAATTATTTTATAAAAAAAAATTTTTAACATAGATTCTTAAAAATAAATATATTAATAAATATATATATAAGAATAAAATGGCTAAATCAAATTCGCTTACTAAAATGACCGATAAGTCGTTATCAGAAATAGATAAAGTATTAAAGAACGAATATGTATGTTGGGGATTGAGAATTCTATTAGTATTATATGCAGCAATGGTAGCACCAAATTTAAATGAAGATATATCTAATTTATTTGATAATGTTTTTGTTAGATTAGTTGTAGCAGGTATTATTGTATTTTTAAGTTTCCATGATCCTACATTAGCAATATTGCTTTCAATTTGTTTTGTAGTATCAATCCAAACTTTAAATAAACATAAAGTATCAGAAATTGCACAATTGCCAAATGAAAATTTCCAAGGAGGATATGAAGATATGATTAAAGAATATGGTGAAAAATTAAGTGGAGGATTAAAAAAAGCATCAAATATATACCAAGAATTACCTGAAGAATCACAAGATGCTCTCAAAAGCAGTATTACAAAAGGATTTAAGAGTGGTTTAAATAATATTGGAACCCCAGAAACAGAATCTGTTCACGAAAATTTTCAAAATCCTCAACAAGAGGCAGAAATGGAATCGCAAAATGAGATGAGAATTAATAAGAGCGTATCGAATGCAATTTTGAAACCTACTGCTGGAGTATGTGGTGGAAAACCTTTCACAAGTAAGGCACAATTCTTTGATGCCCAAAACAATTTTGTTTCAAGAAATCAAAGGAATCAAGTACAAAGTTTCTGTCCTCAAACAGGACCTCAAGGTACAGGGTCACTACCAGTCGGATATTCAGGATATGGATATTCAGATAGCGCAGATTTTTAATTTGTATAACTAAACTATAAAATATGATGAAAAATAATTTTATTCATCATATTTTAAATATTTTTTTTGATTATATTAATATAATATTACCTCTGGATATTTTTTTTTTACCACCAGATTGTACACCAAATAAACTACTAAATTGTGATGCTAACTTAGAAGTTAAGCCAGAATTATTTGATTTAACAGAAGATATAGGATTTGTAGATATTTTATCTAATGTTGTAGGTGGAATAGGTGGAGGAAAAATTTTATTTGAATTTAATATTTCTAAATTTTGAGAAATATGATCAGTTTCACTAATGGGAGGAATCATAGGTTTTGGGAATGTTTTTGTATCAGGTTTTATATTTGTATATGTTGGTGGTATAGGACTTAGGAATGAATTATCGAAATCAAATTCTTCTGAAATAGTAGGAGTAATCTTAACTGGATCAAGAATAGTATCAGAAATATCATCATGAATAGGATCAGGTTTATGATCTGTTTTCATGATTTTAGGTAATGGTTGTGGTAATTCGCCAAGGTCGGATAAATTACTTGGGTCGCTATCACCACCCAGAGGGACTGAGGGTGCAGTACTAGAAAATGATGGAACAAAACTTATGGCGCCACCTTTGCTTATGGTTTCAGTGCAGGGAACAGGGGAAACAAGATTAGCATCACCACCTTGCATAGGCATAACTTTATATTCAAATCTTCTTATTCTTTTATTTTTAGATGATCCTAGATTTCCAATTTTATCGAGAGTACCACTTGAAAATAACCATTTAACGAATTTGATAGCTAAAAATATCGCGAAGATATAAATAAAAATATAAAAAATCCATTTAATTGCTTTCCATAATTTACCTTCGAAAAAGGATTTTTTTTCAATAAATGGTCGTTCAATATTTGTTTGGGTAGGTTTTTCTATAATTTTTTTGCATTTGATATATACTTTATCTTTTTCTAAATTATTTGGGTTATTGGAATTTGTATTTACATAAACGATTCGATCTTGAATTGGTTGTAAAGGTCTTAAAGGTATATTATCATTGCCAGATTCGATGATAAAAAAATTTAATAAATTTTCTGGAATGGTTACACTTTCGCGAAGTAAGATCCATGTTACATCATTAAAACAGGGTGGGGCAACTCCAGAACCTTTATATAAATAAAAGGATCTATTAATAGGTAGTAAATTATCTATGGTCCAATTATTATCGACAGAGACTTGAATACCTCTGCCTTTTTTAAGTTCTTCTTGTGCATTATTATTATTAATTTTGGGTACCCATTGCTCCATAAAATCTTGAGAGTTGGAGAAATCAGGTGATTTTTCCAAAAATACGCTAATGCAAACTACTGAATTAGATGCTGTTTTATGAGCAAGTACTGCCTCCATAGAATATCTACCATCATTGAATGTATGTAACGCAGGTACAAAAAAAGTAACAGATTCCAAGACGTAAACACTATTATTATATACAATGCTACTACCACTATTATTTAGTTCTAAATAATATACTTTGGATAAAGTTTTAACATCATTCATATATTGATTTCGCAGATAATTGACAATACATTTACTTTTTTTATATGAATATTTAATATCACATAATGTATCACATTTTGGTAATTTTTTTTGATTGGGATTTGTTGGAATAACAATATTTATTGGGGATTGATAATCATTTCCGCAGGCTGATAATCCAGTAATATCTTTCCATACTGGAGGTCCGATGGGCGATTCTGTAAAAGTCCAAGTTTTATTAAGACTCATTATATTTAATATTATATTTTTTATTTAATAAATATACTAATTAATTTATATGAATAAACTATAAAAATTGAATAGAATTTTTATAAATTTGGAAAATATAATAATAACTAATTTCAATACTATGAAATCAAAATTTACATTACCGGAAGTAAAAACCATATGTAAAGAATTAAATGAAAAAATTATAAATAAACGTATTCAAAAAATTTATGATTTAGAAAAAAAAGAATATATGCTAAAACTTGAAGGAAATATTTTTATTTTAATTAAATTAGGATTTGGTATTTTTATTATTAAAGATCCTCCTACAGAACGAAGAAAGATTCCGTCAAGTTTTTGTCAAAAATTTAGGAAAGAATTAACTAATATAAAAATTTTAGAATTAGAACAAATTTATAATGATCGTGTAATAGAAATAAAAATGGGTTATCGAAAAGATGAAATATTTAGAAAATTAATTTTTGAAATTTATTCTGATGGAAATCTCATATTAACAAATAAAGATGATTTAGTTATGATTTCATATAGAAATCATGATTTTGATAAAGTTAATAGTGATTTAGATGAAGCACCCATTCTTCATGCTTCCAATACCAATGAAGATGATAGGGCGAACCCGCTATATGAGTGTTCCTACACCAACTTCGTTGGCATTATGCCTAAAGGCATTAACGCCGATCTTCGAAGCAATTTTTTGGGGATTGCGTCACTAGGGCATCAGCACTATCGATCGGCATTGGGGCATGAAACCCCTAAGACCAACTTCGTGGGAATTGGCGCACAAGCGCCCAACGTTGCTAGTGGCAACTCGGAACGCTCTGAGATTATGTCTATAGAGATTGATGGTCATTTGAAATTTAAACAGGAGGATATATCCTCAAATGATGATTCAGTAGACTCGACGATGATTTCAGGAGAAATTAATGATACTTTTGGTTCATGGAGAAATAACAAAATTAGTCATAAAAAGGAATCAAAAGAAATGAATGTATATTCCAATAGTATAAGAGTTGGCAAATATTATCCAAAAGAACTATTATATAAAAAAAAAAATAAAATATATATGAAAGATAAATTATTTAATTATTTAAATAATAAAAATGATGATGATAATTTATTTAAATTATTATTAGATAAAAGATCACCTATATTCCATTATGGTCCAGATATGATATATCATTTACTAACTAAGATAAATTTAAATAAAACTTCTAAATTGAATTCGTTAAAATTATCAATAGAATTCATGGAAAATTTATTATATGATATTAGTTTAGATGATAAAATAATTGTGAATAAAGGAGAAGTATATAGTCATGATTATTTATTTTTGAAAGATGTATGTGATAAAATAGTTTATAAAAATTTATCAGATGCGATAGATGAAAATATTTATAAGACAATACAAAAAAGGAAAACCATAAATTTAGAACAAAAATTAGAAAAAAAGAAAAAATATAATAAAAATGAAGAAATATTTAGAATTACAAATAAAAAGATAAACGAATTGAAAGACAAGCTAGAAAAATTAAAACATCGATCAGAATTTTGGGAAAGTCAGGGAGATTATAATAAAGCGAATCAATTATTTAAGAAAAAAAAAAGAACAGAATCTATATTATCTAAAACGGAGTTATTTTTGAAAACATTTGAAAATAGGCAACATAAATTAAAGATTAAAAAAGAAAATATTGTATTAAATAAGATAGAAACGAATAAATGGTATCATGAATTTCATTGGTTTTATACAACAAATAATTTTTTAGTAATTGGGGGAAAAAATAGTAAACAAAATGAATTAATAGTAAAAAAATATTTAAGAGATGACTATTTATATTTCCATTCTTCTATGCCAGGTTCTGGATCGTTTGTGTTAATTAGAGATATAATAGAGGAGGATGTTAGTTTATCGATGGAATATCAAAAATTGTCGAATGAGGAGAATAAATTTATAAATTATGAAAAGAATATGAAAAATAAGAAAAATAAATTAAAGTTTCCAGATTCAATAGATATAGAGGAGGCAGCAAACGAAGTAATATGTCACAGTAAAGGATGGAATACAAATATATGTTATGATTGTTATTGGGTTTATGGAAAGCAAGTTTCAAAAACTCCAAATAGTGGTGAATTTGTTGTTCAAGGATCATTTATAATTAAAGGTGAAAAAAATAAAATTCGTTGGACAAAATTGGAGATGGGATATGTTTTATATAAAGATCAATTAATGTTGAGTCCTTATAGTAGAATAGCAAAGATAATACCTAGGATAAAAATAATACCAGGCAAAATGAGACAAAAGGATATATTATCTAATATTAAAAAAACGTTTAATATAAATGAAGTTCCTAATAAAATATTGAAAAGCAAAAGTAGAATTTCAAATATTGTTTTAAAATAAATATATTATAAATATATAAATTATAGAGATGAAAAGATATATATATTTTTATTTTTTTATAGCAATTATATTTTTATTTTTGTTATGTGTAATTATTAATTTAAAGATACAAAAAAAGAAAAATGAGTATTTTTATCCAGGAAAAACAATAAAGAAATATGATTTATCTAGAAAAAAAAATTTAAAAAATTATCAAAGAAATAAATATAAATTTTCCAGTATATATTATGAATTAATAGAAATTTTAATATTTTTAGATGATGATGCAGATTTTTGTAAATCAAAAAATAAAATAATTCTAGATCTTTCGAAAATAGATCTTGAACAATTAAGTAGTAGTAATTTATTGAATTTATTAATTGCAATATTTCTATTGGATAGTAATTTATATGAAAATCTAACATTAAATAATATTAAAAATTTATTAATAAAATATTTTGGTAAATTTTCATTGATTAAATTTGATTCAAAAGAATTAGCATATAGTCCATCAATATCAGATGAAATAAATTTTTCAGTAGTTGTGCCTTTTGATATATTACAAAGGATAGATTGGGAAAATTATAAAATCATAATAAATGAAATTAAAAAAAAAATGAAAAAAGATTATATTCAATTATCAGATTTATTTGATTTAAAAATTGATATAATATTTAATACAATATATAATGATTTAATAGTATTTAATAGAGAAAGCAAAATATATGATAATTATACAGAAATATATAATAAAAATTATTATCATTTATTGAGTGAGCCAAAAATGACTAATTATAGTACAAAGATAAATTCATCTACAAAAAATAATTTTTTATTTGATGTGAAATTAAATAATGAAAATAAAAAACAAAAATTATATTCATGTGATAAGGATGATCATTTAAAGAATGATAAATGTGATGGTTGTGGTATACCTGGTGATGAATTTTTTAATTGTGAGGGTGATTGTACATGGGATAATAAAAAAAATCAATGTGTTAGAAAAAATAAAACTAAAAAAAAAAAAATGAAATTGAAGACAATGATTGAAAAAGAATATGAGGAGTTTAAAGAAAATTTTAATAAAGATTCAATAAATTGCGAATTAACATTTAAAATATTCAAAGATCGTCTTGATAAAAATAAATATTTTTATAAAAAATTAATAAAAGATATTTTATTCGATAATCGAAACCATCTAAAAAATAGAATTGAAAAAGATTTTAAACCAAATATAGAGGCAATAAAAAAAATTATAAAATATTATCCTTTACCAAGTGGTTGGAAAGATACAAATAATTTAATAATGCTTTCAAATATTTCGGATTATCCTTATAGATTTCAGTTACCTTTATCAGCGAATTGTCAACGTGTATATTATAATTGTAAAAATAAAAATTGTATTGAAGATTGTTATCATTATTACACTAATAAATTAAAATAAAAATTATTGTATATTTTTTTTTTTTTTGTTTTAATATAAATAATATATATTTATATTTCCATTGGAGATCTTGATATTATTTTCTCTTAATTTATGTATTATTTATAATATCTATCTTAAATATTTATGAGTTAAAATAAAAAAAATTTAAATTAGCTTTCTAGTTTTTTTATTCTTTTTCTTATTTGTATTTTTTCTTTTCTTTGCACTTTTTTTTTTTTTTTTTTTTTTTTTTTTTTTTTTTTTTTTTTTTTTTTTTTTTTGTTTTTTTTTTTTTTTTTTTTTTTTTTTTTTTTTTTTTAACAATATTATTAATATTATAAGTTTGTTTTCTATTTCCAGCATTTTGAACTGGATATTGTTGTTGACTAAGTGCAGGATAGTCTGGAAAAATCCATATCCAGTTTAGGAAAAGGACCATTATAATATTGAATATTAGGAACCTGTTGAAGATCTTGTATAAGAGGTGGTTGGTAACCAAGTCCAGTATAATATCCATCATCAAAGAATGATTGAGGAGTAATTATAATAGGTTGTTGAGTTGGATATAAAGTATAATAAGGTAAAACCCTTGACTTAGACAAGTTTATTATTGGATTATCTTGGGCGGAAATAGTTAAAGGAGAGATTTCATGAGGTTGAGTGGGGGATATTGGATGATTAATTATGGAATTTAAATCATTTTTATCATTTATATATTCATTAATTACTATATTTTCATTAAGAGTAGCTCTTGTTACAGATATAATTAAAATTTTTGGGAAATCCATAGTAGATTGATACATCCTAACTTTATTTTTTGGAGAATCTTTATAAAAATCTATTATATAGGGTCTTTCTTTTTTTTTTCCCTTTTCGTAGAGGACGTAGGTAGATCTTTATCTTCTTTATCTTTTTTATCTTCATGTGTTATTAATTGAAGTCTTACAAAAAAAATTTTATAAATAGTATCTGATGTATCTAATACATTTCCAGTAGGTATTTTATTATTCCCATATTCATCTTTACATATAATTCCTTTTAAAATTTTAAGTTTTGATCTTCCATTAGTTTTACATAATTCTTTTATTAGTCCTAAAAACCATCTTTACTATCATATTTAGGATAATTTTTAGATTTATCTATTATACGCATATATGGTAAATTTGTGATTAGCGAATTTTCAAAATTTTCAAAATCGTAGCATTTTAAATGTTCATTATTAATATATTTAATATCCTCCATATGTTTAATAGAATGTACTTTAGCAAAAACTTCGACATTTTTTCCATCAAATTGAATATTACTTACATAAAAAATTTCATCTTTACGATGTTCTTGTTTATCTGGGGTACTGGCACATTCAAAGTCATTATCTTCATATTTACAACAATAACCTCCATTTTGATTCATTAGGTTTTTATATACTATAATAAAAGGATATCAAATTTTAGTTTGATAATGATATTTAATGTATTATATATGTATATATATATATATTTACGGTTTTTACACCTTTTCTCATTTAAAACGCCCATTTTATATAATGAATTTTTTATTAAAATTATATAAAAATATTTTGTAATTACACATTAAATGAATATTGAAGAATTAATTAATAAAAATAAATTATTAGAAGAAGAGAATAAAGAGCTAAAAGAAAAACTTAAAAAATATACTGCTCCTGCTAGACATAAAACATATTATGAAAATCATAAACAAGAAATATTAGCAAAAAATAAAGAATATAAGGTGCCTCTTGAAAAGAAAAAAGAATATGCTAGAACTGCGTATTTGAATAAAAAAGAAAAACTTAAAAAAACAACAAAACAAAATGAAAAATCTATGGAAGTAAATATTTAGGCATTTTATATAATTATGCGGATTATTATATAAAAATAAAATATTTAGTAAATATATAGAATGGTGAAAAAGAAAAAACCCAAGGACACATTCAAGGAGTTTAGGAATAATGAAAAATCTGCCTATAAAACTTTCAAAATACCACTCAAAACTATTCTTCTAAATCGTGATACAATACAACCAGTTATAAACAATTTAGTTTTTGAAATGAATGATTTAGTTATTCATACCTATCAATTTATTCGGTTGTATATTTTGAATTGTTATACAAATAACTCCCCATTGCCTATGATAGACGAAACATTTATTTTGTATTGTATCAAATCGTTAGGTATTCGTGATAATAGAGGGAAGAAAGGAAAGGATACTGAATTATTAGAAGTATTAGATATATTTTACAAAAGCGAATATCGACCTTTACTTAACCACGAAAAAACCAATTTGAAAAATACTACTTTCTTATTACCTTATTTAGCAACACAAATACATACTTCTTTACATAATAATTTCCAAGAACATTTTATTCAACATTTTTTGAGATTTATTAACAAAACTACCAATGAAATTACAGAAGATAAAGCAATATTATTTCAGTTCAAGAAACAATTATTAGAATTGAATGAAACCGATGAAATGTTTTCTAATTGGAAACTTACTCATTTATCTAACATTTTACCTACTGAAATCAAAAAGTCAATACATTATGATATTAAGGTTAGACCATTTGAATATTTGAAAGGAATGTTGTATATGAATTCGGTATTAGAAAAACAAGAAAGTAAATTATTCCAACCATTACCATTACGAAACAATATCATTCCAAAACACATTATTATTGATACAGCAAGTTTGATAAACCTATTTTGTCCGGAAAAAGATAATCAAGGTAATAAAGTGAAAAAAGGTGAATTGATGAGTAATGTAAAAGATAATCAAAATGAAGTATGGTGTAATTTTTTAGATATTAAAAATAAAATATTCAAGAATAAATATTATCAATTTCATAACCAAATCCAAACTGATGGAATTAGTTGTTGTTTGCTTTTCATTAGAAAAGATTTGAAGGATAAAAAATGGGGAAGTAGAGTTCCTGTTTTACAAGAACAAGATTTTTACAATATAGAAGATTTATCAAAAGAACAATTAGATACTTTGAAAGATAGAAATATTGTAGGTTGCGACCCAGGTAAGCGTTCATTAGTTTATATGATGGATAAAAATGGGAACAAATTACAATATACAGCACCACAAAGGAAACGAGAAAGTAAAACAAAAACTAACCAACGGATTTTATTGATAGAACGAAAAAGAAATGGTATTATAGAAAAAGAAACTCATTTATCGTTTCAAAATAGTAAATCAGTTGATTATGAAAACTTCAAAAATTATCTTGTTGAAAAGGATAAACTTAACAAGGAAACAACTGAATTTTACAAGAAAGAAGTATGGAGAAAAATGAAATTTAGACAATATTCTTATGGGAAGAAAAGTATAGATACTTTCCTGAATAAAATAAAGGAAACTTTTGGTGAAAATATCCTCATTGGTTATGG
>Ga0209986_10001942_pt1 | contig 19458 bp, 17 predicted proteins | sample BlataG_FD_183168 | JGI IMG/M metagenome (GOLD analysis project Ga0209986, IMG submission 183168) | Deep subsurface microbial communities from Black Sea to uncover new lineages of life (NeLLi) - Black_00105 metaG (SPAdes) (version 2) | ecosystem: Environmental > Aquatic > Marine > Oceanic >... | reverse complement strand
CTCATCTATTGGCTTCTCATCCAGATGATTTGCCGACTTATTTACAACAGGCGATAGGATTGCTAAAATCAAAAGGCGAGATTGCCATCAATTGGAACCAATTACTCAAAGACCTTCGCTACTGGGACCATCCCGATAAATTTGCCCAGAAACAATGGGCAAGATCTTTTTGGGGTTGCCGCAAAATGGCAAGTGAAAAAAGTTAAAAGTATCCATTTCAAATTGATAAACTATAAAAGGAGATACCAATGTTTGTTGAACTTCATATAATTCAAAACTTTTCACCTTCAAATTTAAATCGTGATGCCACAAATAATCCCAAAGATTGTGAGTTCGGTGGCGTTCGCCGTGCCCGCATATCCTCGCAATGTATCAAGCGTGCAATTCGTCGCCATCCTGTTTTTGCCCAAACGACTGCAGTCGAAAATGGCACCCGCACCCGTTGGATGACTCGATTGCTCTTCGAATCCCTGGTTACGGGTGGAAAGACCGAGCAGGATGCCCAACCAGTGGCAGAGGCTTTTGCTTCTCAATACAGCAATTTGGATAAAAAAGGAAATACGAGCGTTCTGCTATATCTAAGTCCGGGTGAGATTGAGACCATCTCGGAACATATTCTGGAGAATTGGGAAGATATCTTAGTCGGTATCGAATCGGAAGACCAGAGGAGTTTAAAAGGATTAGTTAAAGAAATCGTCAAACAAACCAGAGATCGTACCGGTGCTCCGGATATTGCCCTTTTTGGGCGTATGCTGGCTCAAAAACCAGAACTAAACTTGGATGCGGCTTGCCAGGTTGCTCACGCAATTTCTACTCATCGCATAGCCATGGAGATGGATTTCTTCACCGCAGTGGATGACTTGCTAACCAGTGATGAACCAGGTGCCGGCATGATAGGGGTTATCGGATACAACAGCGCATGTTTCTATCGCTATGCTCGTTTAGATTGGGAACAACTCAAGAACAACCTGGATGGCGATATGGATCTCGCCCGCCGCTCCGTGGAAGGATTTCTGCGTGCCAGTGTTTTAGCTGTGCCTACCGGCAAGCAAACCAGTTTTGCGGCCCAGAACCCCCCAAGTTTCTTGCTTGCCGTTGTTCGAGGAGACGGGATGAGCTGGTCTCTTGCTAATGCTTTTGAAAAACCAATCTATCCTGGTAAAGATGGATTGGTGAGCACTTCCGTAATCGCCCTGGATCACTATTGGGGCTCTGTCACGAAAGCCTATGGCCAAAATAATATTCATCCTGTGTCTCTTAGTGTTGAGCAGATAGCATTACCGAATCTGCAATCCACACTGAGAAAGGACCTTGATGACTGGTTGGGTGAAGTAATTAGCGCACTTCCAAAGGAGTAAACCGATGAACACCCTGCTGTTACGTTTGGAAGGTCCAATGCAGTCTTGGGGCGTTCAGAGCCGCTTCGGTATGCGCGATACTGAAAGTGAGCCTTCTAAAAGTGGTGTGATTGGATTGTTATGTGCAGCCCTCGGTTTGCCTCGCTCGGCAAATCTGGAAAACCTTGTTGCTTTACGCATGGGCGTTAGGGTGGATCGTGAAGGGAAAATATCTGTTGATTACCAAACTGCCCAGAATGTGCTTAAATCTGCAGGCGGTATCAAAGGTACAGAATTATCCAATCGATACTATTTAGCGGATGCTGCATTCCTGGTCGGTTTGGAGGGGAGTGATCTGGTCCTGTTAAATGAGTTGCACAATGCTTTGCGTGATCCTCAATGGTCTTTGTACCTGGGTCGCAAAGCCTTCGTTCCAGGCTCCCCGGTCTGGCTTCCTGATGGATTGCGATTAGACCAAACTCTAATTCCAACTCTAAAGGATTTCCCACTTTTAAAGGATCCTGGTACGGAGGATAAATTGCGCCTCGTTATAGAAGACCCACTGGGAGATTTGGTGCGTCCGGATATTCCCATTTCATTTTCCCAGCGCAGTTTTGCACTACGTAGGGTAAAGGTTCTGTTTATTGATCCTCCTACCATGCAAGCAGAAAGTATTCCGCAGGAGGTTATCTAATGTACCTGACTCGCTTGATACTTAACTTAAAATCACGCCAGGTCCAGCGCGAAATTGCCGATCCCTACCAACTGCACCGTACGATAATGTCCGCCTTTCCGGAAGAACTGCCGCCCGACGAGCGTGTGCTTTTCAGGTTAGAGACAGACGTTCGAAACCAAGCCCCGTTTATATTAGTTCAGTCCCAGCATCACCCCGACTGGAGTGGGTTATTGGATGATAACAAACGTTTTTATCTTTTAGAGCTATCGAACCAAAATGGTGAACATGCAAATCCAGATGTGAAATCTGTAAACTTGCGCCTATCTCCTGGACAATATCTCTCTTTCCGGTTATTAGCTAATCCCACAGTGAAACGAAATGGCAAACGATATGGTCTATATCGTGAGCAGGAGCAAAATGATTGGCTCAACCGTAAGATAGAGTTAGCTGGTGCAAATGTAATCTCAGTTCGCACAAGTCATCAATCGCGGGTATATGGTGGACTCTTCAGAAAAGGACACAAGTACAATTTACAGTTTTCTGCGATCAGGTTCGATGGGATCTTGCGTGTAATTGATCCTGAACGGTTGATATCTGCTGTCAATCAGGGAATCGGCAGCGGAAAAGGATTGGGATTTGGGATGCTTTCTCTGGCACCCTCAGACTCGTAATTGTATTTGAGTAAATGATCCGCGTTGATAGGTGATAACTGATGCGAGATTTACATGAATTGCCTAAACTGCGTGACAGCCTGAGCTATATGTACGTCGAACGGGCAGTTATCGAACGCAAGCAATACGCCATTGAGGTCATTGATCAGCAGGGACGCACCTTGGTTCCTGTAGCATCACTATGCTTGCTCATGCTGGGACCGGGGACGAATATAACACATGCAGCTATAAAAGTCCTTGCCGACAACGGCTGTTCAGTACTTTGGGTCGGCGAGGATGCCACGCGCTTTTATGCTCAGGGATTGGGAGAAACGCGTAAAGCCTACCGTTTGCTTAGACAGGCGGAATTAGCCAGTGATCCAGAAAAACGGTCGCAGGTGGTTATGCATATGTACCAAATGCGTTTTAATGAAGAGTTAGATCCTGGGCTTAGCTTACCTCAAATACGTGGATTAGAGGGCGTTCGCGTGCGTCGAGCTTATAGCCAGGCAAGCATTACATTCGGTGTACCATGGCAGGGAAGGAAGTATGACCGTACCAGTTGGAAAAGATCCGATCCTATAAACAGGGCTATATCCTCTGCGAACGCTTTACTTAATGGTATATGCCATGCTGCTATCGTCTCCGGAGGTTATTCCCCTGCCATAGGTTTTATCCACACCGGAAAACAGCTCTCCTTTGTCTATGATATCGCCGATCTATATAAAAAAGAGATAACAATTCCGACCGCCTTTCAAGTTGTTTCCGAATCATCAGAGAAAGTCGAATCGCGTACCCGTGAAGCATGTCGGGAAAGATTTCTAAAGGTTAAATTACTTCAGCGTATCCTTCCGGATGTTGACCAATTGCTCGACATCGAAAATAACATAATAAAAGGAGAAGGTGATTTCGATGAGGACAGCGCTCTACCTGCTGCTTTGTGGGAACCTTTAATAGATGAGGAGACAGAATTGTCGTGGTCGTGATGATTTTGGAGAAAGTGCCCGTTTCACTGCGCGGCGAATTGAGCCGCTGGTTAATAGAACCGCGCACCGGTGTCTTTGTTGGACATATTAACGCGATGGTAAGAGAGCGGCTTTGGAAGAAATGCTGTGATAAAAAGATGGCTGGAGGAGTCATCCAGATATGGACGACCAATAATGAACAACGTTTTCAAATACGTATGCGCGGCACTACAAAACGGAGAGTTGTCGACTATGAAGGCTTGCAATTGATCCAAATTCCATAATTATAGTTCCTGTGCTCAAAAAGGGCACAATTTTGTTGCCTTAATTAAGGGTTTTCCCCACACGCGTGGGGGTGGACCGAACGATACCCATATAGAAAAGCAATTTGGGCACGTTTTCCCCACACGCGTGGGGGTGGACCGCGATTCGACAGGATAGTTGTGAGCAGGAAAGAGTGTTTTCCCCACACGCGTGGGGGTGGACCTTTGGCGGTCACACAACTCCGCTCATTAGCCCGTTTTCCCCACACGCGTGGGGGTGGACCGCAACGGTCATATCAAAAGACGTGGATACGTAAAGTTTTCCCCACACGCGTGGGGGTGGACCGTAAAGCCTGGCGGGTTTCTTTGGTAAGCGTAAAGTTTTCCCCACACGCGTGGGGGTGGACCGACAGACGGGGCAATTAGGTACAGGCGGATTATCCGTTTTCCCCACACGCGTGGGGGTGGACCGTATTGAAATCATAGCGCCTAGGTCTCTCTCTAGTTTTCCCCACACGCGTGGGGGTGGACCGGTATGACCAATTGGCTGGCTAGTTGTATGGCGAGTTTTCCCCACACGCGTGGGGGTGGACCGGGCTGGACTGCCAAAGATACCGACCGAAACATGGGTTTTCCCCACACGCGTGGGGGTGGACCGTCGTCAACGACCTGGCTCATGCTGGGCTCGGTCAGTTTTCCCCACACGCGTGGGGGTGGACCGCTCTTTCGCAATATCATCCAAAACGCCTCGGTAAGTTTTCCCCACACGCGTGGGGGTGGACCGTAGAGCGCACAAACGACCGCAAGGGTAGGCGGAGTTTTCCCCACACGCGTGGGGGTGGACCGGCAAGTATGATAAGCGCTCTAACCTGGACGATCTGTTTTCCCCACACGCGTGGGGGTGGACCGTGCTTGGTGTCCGCCGGATCAGCGTCGTCCAGGTGTTTTCCCCACACGCGTGGGGGTGGACCGCGATAACGATTGAAATTAGGCAGCGCCCATCCGTTTTCCCCACACGCGTGGGGGTGGACCGCCAGGCACACAGAGCAGCCTATCAGCTAAAATCGTTTTCCCCACACGCGTGGGGGTGGACCGAGTCAAGGGTTTTTCGGTTATTCGTTTGGGGGATGTTTTCCCCACACGCGTGGGGGTGGACCGCGGTTGTACCTACTAGACGAGCAAGCCAAGCGCGTTTTCCCCACACGCGTGGGGGTGGACCGCGCGAAGCGCCGGAGTATGTAAAGCCAATTGTAGGTTTTCCCCACACGCGTGGGGGTGGACCGTACGCAACTCCATCTTCGTACTCATCAGGAACCGTTTTCCCCACACGCGTGGGGGTGGACCGAGGAAGAGGAGCCTCAGGTAATGCCCGAAAGCCCGTTTTCCCCACACGCGTGGGGGTGGACCGTTCAGCGTCTGCGCGCCAGTAGTCGTGCAGGTGAGTTTTCCCCACACGCGTGGGGGTGGACCGCAGAGAGGAGATGATAATGAAAAGTGAAAAGACGTTTTCCCCACACGCGTGGGGGTGGACCGAGATGACGGATTAGTGCAAGAATTGCACATATGTTTTCCCCACACGCGTGGGGGTGGACCGTTATTCACCTCGAAAAGCTTTCCGAGGTGATTCGTTTTCCCCACACGCGTGGGGGTGGACCGTCTATGAAGAACCTATTGCTGGAAGCGCGGATTAGTTTTCCCCACACGCGTGGGGGTGGACCGTCCTTCGGTTAGTGCGTCAGTTTCGCCAAGTGCGTTTTCCCCACACGCGTGGGGGTGGACCGACTAATGCCCGGCTCATTCATGAAGATGACCAGCGTTTTCCCCACACGCGTGGGGGTGGACCGTCCATCGGCAAGCATTAGCCCAAGCATTTCGCCGTTTTCCCCACACGCGTGGGGGTGGACCGTATGGTCAACACCCAGCCGTTGAATGTATACGTTCGTTTTCCCCACACGCGTGGGGGTGGACCGTGATACGGGCAGTGCTGCGTGTTCTGGTGGACAGTTTTCCCCACACGCGTGGGGGTGGACCGGCAAAGCAATTATTGGGGAGTGGGTGGCGATGGGTTTTCCCCACACGCGTGGGGGTGGACCGTGTACCGATTGGGACGATACCCATAGCCGCATAGTTTTCCCCACACGCGTGGGGGTGGACCGACATGTGCCTGATCCCGCAGCGGCTGGCGCTGGCGTTTTCCCCACACGCGTGGGGGTGGACCGTGGTCTGCCAGCCCCAAGCCGTTTCCTGATTGCGTTTTCCCCACACGCGTGGGGGTGGACCGTCTTGCAATTCCTCCGGATTGTAAACCAGGAATGTTTTCCCCACACGCGTGGGGGTGGACCGTGGTCATAGCCAAAATCACCAGCCAGTGATAGCGTTTTCCCCACACGCGTGGGGGTGGACCGCACCAGGATATAAAATGATGATCATTCACCGTAGTTTTCCCCACACGCGTGGGGGTGGACCTGAGATAGGGATTGCCAATAATCAACAGGCAGTCCGTTTTCCCCACACGCGTGGGGGTGGACCGTTTAATATAAATCAATTTGTGATTACACCATAGGTTTTCCCCACACGCGTGGGGGTGGACCGGATGGTGAATTTATTCTAACAGCTGGTAACATTCGTTTTCCCCACACGCGTGGGGGTGGACCGTACTTATTGGCTAGTGCGGTTATACCATCCGCATGTTTTCCCCACACGCGTGGGGGTGGACCGGCATAGGACTGTTCAATAATCAGCAAGAAGAGAGTTTTCCCCACACGCGTGGGGGTGGACCGACCTGGTGGATATTCTGAACAGCATCGAGCAAAGTTTTCCCCACACGCGTGGGGGTGGACCGATAGGATACTAATGGCACAAACTACAAACTTGAGTTTTCCCCACACGCGTGGGGGTGGACCAGTTAGAAGCATCATCATATCCATCCCACAACTCGTTTTCCCCACACGCGTGGGGGTGGACCGTGACAAGCGGCAGCGACAACAGAAACAACAAGCGGTTTTCCCCACACGCGTATGGATGGACCGAATATCCTGCTGCTTGAGCGCATGGCGTATGACGTTTTCCCCACACGCGTGGGGGTGGACCGGATCGGGTGAACTTCGTTGACTGGCTCAAAATACGTGAGCTTGGCATACTCTGTATGCTTGGGAAAAGCATGCGCACCTTAAAAGTTTACACACACCAAAGTAGCCTTTGGAGTGCTGGATCCATGCTCCAGATTTGTCATGAGAAGGCGCAAGCACGGCTTGCGCACTCCAAAATGTAGGGTAGGAGGGGAATGGGAGCTGGCATCCTGAGAACGTATGCTTAAAGAACCGGCATCCAGAGAACGGATGCTTAAAGAATGGATACTGGCAGTAGAAACCACAGTCCTCCCGCCTGCAATCCAGCAGCACTGTCTAAGTCCAGAATCCCAAAGAACTCCGGCTATGTCCTTAAAATTGAAATTATCCTTTATCAGAACTTAATCTGTGTTTCGTAACATCCAGAACACGGCTCTTAACACGCGTCGCAGAGTTTGCTGTTGCAGAGTTTGCTGTCGCAGAGTTTGCGTTTGTGTTTGCGTTTGCTTGACAACGCATATTATGTTCGATATACTCAATTTGTAAGTTATCGCTCTCTAACAATGATGCACCCAATGGGTCTCACCATGCTCGGGGAGCCCGGTTAAACCGGGCTGAGAGGAGGGCATCAAGCTCTCGACCCGCGAACCTGATCCGGATAATGCCGGCGGAGGAATCGCAAAACAGGTATATTTGGCTACAAATGCCAATATCCTGGTGTAAATCACCCTGAAGGAACTCCTCCTCTGGCATACGCGTTTCGTATAGAGGAGTTTTTTTATGCGTGTTATCGTTGTCGCAAATGGAGTTATGCGCTCCCATTTTACACTGGAGGGCGACGATGTGCTGATCGCCGCTGATGGTGGGCTACGCCACTGTCTTGATCTTGGGCTCCAGCCTGCGATCCTGATCGGTGATCTGGACTCCATCGACGAGGGGGACCTTGCTGCCCTGGAACCCGGTGATACTCAGATCCTGCGGTATCCTACCCAGAAAGACTTCACTGACCTGGAATTGGCTCTGCAGTATGCTCTCAAGTTGGGGGCAGATGAAATTGTAGTCGTGGCAGCCCTTGGGGCTCGTTGGGACCAAACAATAGCAAATATGCTCCTGCCTGCCTCATTCCCATCAGTCAAAATCCGACTAATAGACGGATCACAGGAAATCTACTACATCCGCGCTGGAGAAAAGCTGGAAATTCACGGACGACCTGGCGATATGGTCTCATTAATTCCATTAGCAGGCAATGCGTGCGGGGTTACTACGGAACACCTTGAGTACCCGCTTCGTGGAGGCGAACTCACTTATGGAAGTACGCGCGGCATTAGCAACGTCCTGCTTGAAGAGACAGGAACAATTTCAATAAGTGGTGGATTACTTTTATGTATAGTGATCCATCAATGAATTTCTAATTAACAGGAGGCGCGATAATGATCAGGAATATGGTCTTACTAAAAATCCCGACCGGGATGCTTGTTTTCTTCACAGCCTTCTTTATTGCAGCCTGTACATCTTCCACACCCGATTCAACGGCAGAAATTTCAACACCCTCGGAACCTTACACACTGACAGTAATGACGCACGACTCCTTCTCAGTATCCGAAGGTGTGGTAGCTGCATTTGAAAATGAATACAACGCCGAAATCCGGTTTCTAAAAAGCGGTGATACCGGGACAGCGCTCAACAAGGCAATCTTATCAAAAGGTAATCCACTAGCAGATGTATTCTACGGCGTGGATAACACTTTCCTCAGCCGGGCGCTCGACGAAGACATTTTTGAACCTTATGACTCGCCGTTATTAGCCGATATCGACGATGGTTTCGAACTCGACCAACAAAAAAGAGCGCTACCGGTCGATTATGGTGATGTATGTCTTAACTACGAAATAAGTTACTTCGTCGATCAGGGAATCGAACCTCCCCAGACGCTCGAAAACTTACTCGAGCCGATGTACAAGGGACTGCTCGTGGTTCAAAATCCAGCCACATCTTCACCGGGTTTAGCATTTATGTTCACCACAATTGGACATTTCGGTGAAGATGACTATCTGGATTACTGGAAGGGGTTGGTGGAGAATAACGCCCTAATCGTCAACGATTGGGAGACAGCTTACTATACAGAATTCAGCGCATCCGCAGGGAGAGGGCCTCGCCCGATCGTCGTGTCGTACAATTCAAGCCCTGCGTTCGAGGTCATCTACGCAGAAACACCGCTTGACGAGCCACCAACTGCAGCAGTTGTGAGCGATGGTACCTGCTTCAGGCAAATTGAATTCGTGGGCATATTGAAAGGCGGGCAAAATCGCGAACTGGCTGAAAAATGGGTTGACTTCATGCTCTCACCCATATTCCAGGAAGATATACCGATGCAGATGTTCGTCTTTCCGGTAAATTCACAAGCCCAACTCGACAATGCGTTTATCGAATACCTGACCATCCCCACAAAAACCGCTTTTGTCAGCCCAGAAAAAATCGCTGCCAACCGTGAAAAATGGCTGCAGGAGTGGACCGAGACAGTGTTGAGGTGAACTCAAAATTTCTCACATCCAGTTATAAGAAATATGCCCTGCATGCTTTATGGCTGGCTCCTCTGGCTTTCTTAGGACTGTTCTATTTTTATCCCATGGGGAGCATTCTTGAGATCAGCTTTTCACGGACAGAAGGCAGTCAGGCAGCTCCTTTCATCCAGGCGCTGGCGTCTGAAAGGGTGCGCAGGGTGCTTGGCTTCACATTCTTCCAGGCATCCCTATCAACTGCTCTGACGCTGCTGGTCGGATTGCCGGGCGCGTACCTGTTGGCGCGTTATGATTTCAGGGGAAAATCTCTGCTGCGCGCACTTACCGGCATCGCTTTCGTATTACCAACACTAGTTGTTGCTGCGGCATTCAACGCCATGCTTGGGCCACGTGGATGGGTAAATGTCGGATTGATGGAGCTATTTGACCTGACACAGCCTCCAATTCAGTTTATTAATACGTTCAGTGCGATTCTAATCGCTCATGTTTTCTACAATACTACGATCGTCTTGAGGATGGTGGGTGATTATTGGTCACACATCGATCCTCGCATGGGTCAGGCAGCTCAAGTACTGGGCGCCAACCGGCTGCAAACGCTGCTGCGGGTGATATTGCCTCTCTTAATGCCAGTAATAATCACGGCAGCATTGCTGGTGTTTATTTTCAATTTCACGTCCTTTGGGGTAATCCTGGTGCTCGGAGGACCTAGATTTGCAACACTAGAAGTAGAAATCTTTTACCAGACCGTCAGTCTATTTAATCTTCCACTAGCCGCAACCCTATCCATCTTACAACTAGCCTGCACCCTGATCCTGATGGTCATTTATACCCGACTATCAGCCAAATTAACCCGCCCGCTTTCACTGCGACCGCGTAAGTTCACGCAGCGTAAGCTAACAAGCTGGCGAAGCAGGTTACTGGCAGCACTTCTGGTGATCATGCTGCTTGGTATGTTAACCGCGCCTTTGATTGCCCTGGCTGCGCGCTCTTTCACTCGCCTCGATCCAGAACCAGGACAGCATGCATTTTTTGCCTCTGGTCTGACGCTTGATTTCTATAAAGAACTCACAACAAACCGCCGCGGATCGCTATTTTATGTCTCCCCACTAACGGCAATCGCAGTCTCGATTGGTTATGCCGCAGCGACTGTTTTCCTGGCTCTTGCGCTTGGATTGCCTGCCGCCTGGGCATTAGCGCGCAACTCGAATTCGAAATTCAATCGATTCATCGATCCGATCATAATGCTGCCGTTGGGCACATCAGCAGTCACTCTAGGACTGGGGTTCATCGTAGCATTTAACCGCCCACCACTCGACCTGCGCGCTTCGATCCTGCTGATACCTTTGGCGCACACGCTGGTGGCATTACCTTTCGTCGTCCGCAGCCTGACGCCTTCGCTGCGCAGTATCCGACCCCGCTTACGACAAGCCGCTCAGGTGATGGGCGCCTCCCCGATGCAAGTCTTTCGCCATATTGATTTACCGATGGTCGGGCGGGCGTTGTTAGTTGCAGCTACGTTCGCTTTTACAATATCATTGGGGGAATTCGGAGCGACTGCTTTAATTGCTCGACCTGAGTATCCCACAATTCCAATCATGATATATCGCTTTATCTCCCAACCAGGCGCGTTGAATTACGGGCAGGCTCTCGCATTAAGCACTATATTAATGGCAGCAACAGCAGCGGGAATGCTGGCTATCGAACGATTTCGCATCGCTGATGTGGGAGAATTTTAGAGCATCTATGTATTTTTCGGCTTAGACAGATTACACTTGATGAACGGTCTCCAGATTGTTAACATCCACAGGTCGTTTGGCGAAATAAGCGCCCTCGCCGGAATAACGTTCGATGTTGTATTAGGTGAGATAGTGGCGGTTCTAGGTCCCAGCGGGTGTGGAAAGTCGACCTTACTTGCGGTTATTGCTGGTCTTGAGGTCCCCGATCAAGGTGAAATGCTTTGGGATGGGAAAATCCTTACAGAAGTTCCGACTCATCGACGCGGCTTTGGATTAATGTTCCAGGATTTTGCCCTCTTTCCACACAAGGACGTTTTCCAAAACGTCGCATTTGGCTTACAAATGGTTAAGATGACAGAACCCGAGATCAAAAAACGGGTCGGGGAAACACTTCAATTGGTAGGGCTGCCTGGTTTTGAGAAGCGGGATGTCAACACATTATCTGGTGGAGAAGGACAACGTGTGGCGTTGGCGCGTTCTCTAGCCCCTTATCCCCGTCTGCTGATGCTCGATGAACCGCTCGGTTCCCTGGACCGCAATCTTCGAGAAAGGTTGGTGCTCGATCTAAAGTCGATCCTGCAAATGAGCGACCAGACTGCCCTATATGTAACCCACGATCAAGAGGAGGCTTTCGCAATCGCGGATCGTGTTGTTGTGATGAATGCGGGTCAAGTCGAACAATTCGACATTCCTGAGCGAATATACCGCCAACCGGCATCCATCTTCGTGGCTCGATTTCTTGGTCTGACAAACCTAATCCAGGGAAATGTGCGCCAGCATGGGGATACACGCATAGTGGATACTGCTGTCGGTGAATGGTCGGTTGATGGAGACTACAGCGGCGAAGTGACCGTATTGATAAGACCCGATTCAGTCCATTTGAACGCAGATAGTCAATGCCAATTGTCAGGGATCATGTCCGAATTATCTTTTCGCGGCGCTACCTGCCGGATAGTCATAAACGTGAACGGCGTCCCCTTCACCTTCGAATTACCTTCCAACATGGACCTGCCACGCGAAGGAGAAAACATTCAATTGTGCTTTGATCCTGAAGAAGCGATACAATTATTTCCAAAATCCAATTAAGAACCACATGAAAATCACTACGGGTAGTTAAACCAGCCGTTCACTTAAATTAAGAAAAACGACCACGTATTCACCTGTGTAAAAAAATGACGACAATCGAAAAAAGAGCGGAAAACTCCGTCACAGTCAAAAAATTGGACCTCGAGAATAAGGAAACCTGGCGCTATAAAGGACGTGTTCTGGCTCGCGATGATGGATGCATCACGCTGGAGGCATTTTTCGACCGTGAAGATATGTATTTTCACGGGATTTTTCTAGGCAAGGGTGACCGCTTTGTTGAAACTTATTACACCGGTCGATGGTACAACGTCTTCGAGATACACGCCAGAGATAATGACCGGCTGCGGGGATGGTATTGCAACATCAGCCTACCCGCTAATATCCACGCAGACGTTATTTCTTATATTGATCTGGCTCTCGATTTACTGGTATTCCCGGATGGCAGACAGATAACACTGGATGAAGATGAATTTAACAATTTAGACCTGACACCAGAGATGCGAGAAAGTGCCCTCTCAGCTCTTGAGGATTTAAAAGTACATTTTAGTAAAATGAAATTATCTGGAAATTCCAGTAAAGGTAATTAGACAAGGCGCTAACTCAGAATTAGCCCCTCTGTTTTCTTCTAGGGGTATTCATTCCGTTACTAGTAATTAGTCGACATAAACCTGATTTATGTCAGCATGATTCTGATGTATCCCATACAGAGGAGTCCTTATCAGACTCAGGACAAGCCTCGGAATGACATTGGATCTAATTCAATGTGACAGAGGACCAGTTATCTAAATGAATAAAATAACCATTCCAGTGAACCTGGTCGTATACGCTAAGGGACAAATATTAAAAGCTGTTACCAATAATAGGTCTTCAAATTGATAAATTTCCCAGCATTATGACATATCCTTCAAATATCTCATCTCCATAAGTCCAACCGCCCCACCCCAAAATCGCTGAAAAAGTGCAGCAGCAACACAATACAATCAGAACCACCAGGATAATAATTAATGTACGGTTGCTTTTTGTACCAGGTTCTTCAGTAACTGCGTATGAATTCGACGTTCCCAACTCTTCAGTCATTTTCTCCTCCAAATTATATTTCTATGAAAGCTAATAATTAATAAAGTTCAGACGATGGCACTTATTATAACGGGTAGCAGCGACCACGAGCCTTCAGAAAATATGCCAAACGGAATCATACATGCGGGAATCGTGAGGATGAATCCAAATACACAACATCCAATTAACGCCAGCCCAATTCCAACCCAACCCATGACAATACCTGCCGTGGCCATACCGTCGCCATCCACGGTACCCATGCTTTTCTTAATCTCGTTTCTGGCAGAATAGCCGGTTATCAAAGCTACGATACTGCCGATAAGCGGGAAAAAGGTCAACCCTAGAATCCCGAAAATCAAACTTACTATTGCCGTCCCGCTGTTTGAAACTGCTTGTGGGACACCGCCAGGCAGCTCTTGACTTGACATCTTATTTCCTCCTGTCTCTGATAGTTAATTTATACTTTGAAGGTTTTTGGATCTCTTCCAGAATATTCGTCCTATCCAAATTGTGATACCGAGGAGAATCAAACCCATAATAATCGGTATCAGGATGGCGAGGAGGGATGTAATCGTAGAGATGGCATCCTCCAAAATGCTTACCGGCACATTGCCTGCCCCACCTGTAGTGGCAGTCACTACAGGACGGATCGCGACTGACTTAACCGTATGCACCCCGCCGGCTACAAGCACCCCAGAAATCATGGAAAGCACCGGATGGACATCGGTGAGAACCTGAGCGCTGGCAGCGAACAAGATTGCGCCTGCCACTGGACGTACAAAGGTCTGAATAATATCGTTGGCGTGGTTTACAGCCGGCGCCTTGTCGGCAATAAACTCTATCAACAACAATATGACCAGAAGACCGATCACCCAAGGGGATGATAATGTGTCCCAGGGTGGATTAAGTTTCAGAAGATCGGTATAACGCGCCAGAAGCGCCACTACGAGAAGGGGAATGTAAGCATTTAAACCCGCACTTGCTGAAAGTCCAAACGCGGAAAAAACACCAGCTACTAATTCCATAGATACCTCCTAATTCAGTATTAATATTATTATCCCAAATGGAACCCTTCCCAGGTCCCCGTAACGAGATAACGCATAAAATCCAGCAGGGCAATCTGCGCTAAAGCCAGTCCAAAACCAGCGATTATCGGAAAGAGCAATTGACTTACTGATATATACCGGTTTTCAGATCGAAAGATCATCAACACTACCATAGTATAAATGATTGTCAGTAAAAAGACCACACCAGCGGCGCTGATCAAAGCCAGCGGGTACAGGACGAATGGGTTTTCAGTCAGGACCACTAAATCCAATATCAGCGCACAAACAACCAGACCAGCCAGTGAGCGAATCCCTGGCAGCGACGGATCATCATCCCAATCTGACCAAACAGTCTGGTTAAATGAAGGGAAAATGGCGGTCGCAATGACGATTCCCATTCCTGTGCCCGTCAACAGCCTGATCCAATTTCGAGGTTCGTAAAGCGAAATCTCGCTTGGAAAAAAGGAAAAGAAGGAATTAGCGCCATCAAGGATAAAAGCTAGCACAAAAATACCAAGTAAAACCATTACACGCCAGGGAGGTGCTCCCGCTTTGCGACGACTTATTATCGCCTGATAAGTAAATCCGAGTACAGCGCCAAGATACATACCCGAACAGCGGGCACATAATGGCATTTGATGGTCACCGAGGTGGAACGAACGGGTATCAATGCGATGGCAGACTGCGTACCCAATCGCGTCTGCTTTTCCCAGCAATCCTTCTGGAGTGTTGAAAAGCCAGCCCACAAAAAAGAGTCCGACTACCAAAAGAATTAATCCCTTCCATGAAAAAGGATGGGGTTTGGCGGTTTCCTTTACCTTCTGCATAAGTATAGATTATAGGTTTTTTTATCCAAAACGCAAGAATGTAATACAAATTACCGACCAGAAAACTTAAGTGTCAAGAGATAAACCGGCGCTTCTTTTCTTGTTTACATGAATTGGCAAAGTCCCTCAAATGCGGTATGATTAGCGTTTGGACTATCCCTAAAGCAGGTTACGGAGATAATATTATGACAAAACGTCTAACTTTACTTTTAATTTTGGTCATGCTTCTGGGCGCATGCAATATGCCCGGTCGAAACCAGTATCCCATAACAGCTACAATGAATGAGAGTGAACTAACCGCACCAACGGACACACCCAACCCAATTCCACCTACGGACACGCTGCCTCCTCCAACAGAACCACCATTGCCCGCTGCTACAGATATCCCGGAAGCCTATGGACCGGAAAATTTTCCGGCAGATGTCAATCCACTGACCGGTCAAAAGGTGAGCAACCCGGCTCTCCTTGAGCGAAGACCACTGGCGATAAAAGTGCAGATCTTTCCACGTGGCCAACGACCACCTTGGGGAGTTGCGTTGGCTGATATTGTGTATGACTATTATCAAAACAACGGTTTGACACGCTTTCACACCATTTTTCTTGGAACTGACGCTGAACAAGTCGGTCCGATCCGCTCAGCGCGTTTGTTAGACGGTCAGTTAATCAATATGTATAAGTCGATCTTTGTCTTCGGCGGAGCAGACTCGCGAATTCTCAGCAGGCTCTACAATGCTCCATATTATGACCGCCTGGTCGTTGAAGGATACGGGAATTGCCCTCCCCTATGCCGTGTCGATCCAAATGGCTATAACATTCTCATGACGAATACTACACAACTGTCAGAATATGCCACCCAGAAAGGCATCCCCAATGACCGTCAAGACCTGGATGGGATGACTTTCAATTCAATTACTCCGGGAGGCGGGGGCACCGGCGAACAAGTCATCGTCCGTTTTTCGATTAGTTCCTACAATCGCTGGGATTTCGACCCTGGCAGCGGACGCTATCTGCGATTTCAAGATATCCAGGAAAGCCAGGATATCGCTTCCCAAGGTTATGATGCCCTTACCGACCAGCTCACAAACCAGCAGATTGCGGCTGATAATGTAGTTATCCTGTTCGCGGCGCATAAATTCGTAGCAGGATCAAAACCTGGAAAATCAGAAATAGTCGAAATTAAACTCGAAGGAACTGGGGATGCGATTGCATTCCGAGATGGACAAAAATTCGAACTGCAATGGAATCGACCTGAGAGCGCCTCTGTGCTGTACCTGACTTTTCCTGATGGCACTCCTTATGGACACAAACCAGGCAACACCTGGTACCAGGTAATTGGAGAATCCTCAACAATGGAAACTCAAGAGGACGGAGCAGCCCGATTCCAATTTGCGATTCCTTGATTCCCTCTGAATGAGCGAAGTGCAGGTAGAGTGGATCCATAATGCTTAGAACATCGATATTGATCGCTTTATTATTTCTCTTTATCGCCGCCTGCACAACTAACACTCCTACTGTAGGAACGGTCAGTGAGAACTCAGCACCGCAGATTACACCCAGGGACACTGGGACCCAGCTTTCAATTACCCCCACTCTGACGGAAGTACCTCCTACCTCCACCCCGATTCCGTTCCCTACTGCGAATCATATACATAAAAACACCGCAGAAAACACTCCCGAGAACATTAATCCCCTCACAGGATTACCAGTTGATGATCCAACTCTCCTTGACCGGCGTCCAATTGCCGTCAAAGTACAGATTTTCCCGCGCGGACAACGCCCACCCTGGGGCATCTCACTTGCCGATATCGTCTACGATTACTATCAGAATAACGGTGTTACTCGTTTGACTGCTATCTTCTACGGGAATAATGCCGAACAAGTTGGTCCAATTCGTTCGGCGCGTTTGTTCGACGGGGACATCATTAAAACCTACAAAACGATCTTCGTGTTCGGTCTGGCTGACTGGCGAATCTACCGACATCTAAATCGAAGTAGTTTCGCAGACCGCTTAGTGGTAGAGAAGTATGGAATTTGTCCTCCTCTATGCCGCATTGATCCAGAAGGATACAACCACCTGGTGGTCGACACAGAAGGGCTATCTAAATACGCTGATGAAAACGGTATCCCAAATGATAGACAGGAATTGGATGGAATGCGTTTTGATCCAACTCCGCCTGTGAACGGGGAATCTGCTGAACATATCTTTGTGCGCATCTCATACAGCGCCTACAACTCCTGGGATTATGATCCAATCAGCAAGAAGTATCTGAGGTCTCAAGACGCAATCGAAGCTCTTCCAGGAGAGGAACAACTAGAACCTTTAATTGACCAACTTACCGGTGAACAAATATCTGCTGATAATGTGGTTATTATGCTGCTGCCGCACAAATTCGCTTACCAAACTCAGGCAGGGAAAGGCGAATTATTTAATGTCAGGTTTACCGGGAATGGCGAGGCTTATGCCTTTCGAGATGGATTGAAGTATCACCTTCATTGGAAGCGTTCGGATAACAATTCCCCGCTAGATTTATCGTTCCCTGATGGGACTGTTTATGCATACAAACCGGGCAACACCTGGTACCAATTGATCGGGAAAACATCGAAAGTCGAAACTTTAGAGGATGGAACACCCCGATTTGAATTCAATGTTCCATGATAGAACATCACCCCCCTATCATTCGTCACATATAACCAAGATAATCCGCTGATCTGCGCCAATAGCCGCTAATACTGTGTCTCGCGCCCCATGATCATGAGGGATAGAGCCAGGGCGCGGCCTGCCTCTTCGAGGTTCTCTGCCGAAATATTTTCCAGGGAATCTGAGGGCAAGCGCGAATGCTCTTCCCAACCTTCCCAAAAGAGACGAACAACGGGAGCTTCCTGACCGCCCTGGCTGGGAGCACTACCATCGTTGTAAATCACGCTGATATCGATGGCCTCATCCGAGCGTACGACATCCGTGCCCATAAGCTTGGTCGATCTCTCAAAGAGCTGCGCCAGGCGCAAGCTGCCCCCAGCTGAGACCTCCAGCCCATCGCCTGATCCTCCCCCCAGACCTCGTAACTTGACAATTGCTTCGAGCGTAAAGTTAGAGAAACCCGTTCTTGCTTGCAGAAATTTGTTCACGTCCGGGTCAATGACTGGCTCTCCTCCGTCCAGACCTTCCCCGCTATAAGCCACAAAAAGGAATGACCGGTACGGCTGGTAATCAGTTTCCTGCAAAACCCGGATGGCTTCCAGCATCACGGCTACAGCGCTTGCGTTGTCATTTGCTGCCGGATATACACCTTCAGGACCAATCGGTGGGCTATCATACTGGGCGATAACAACAACCAATTGCTGGTCTAGACAGTCTACGCAATTCTCATAACCATACGTTCCAGGAATTAGACCAATGACATTCTTAACCGTAGATTTTTCTACCAGTGTCCCGTCTATTTTCATGTTTACTTTCGTCTCTAATGGTAATTCAAACACCTCTTCCAGGGCAAGTTCATCGCTGAGCTTACGCAAATCGGATTCAGTGTAGTCTGATCCTGCCATTAAGCGTTCTGCCATTTGCTCGGATATCCACATGTATGGGTCATTCTCATCAGTAGTTTCACCAGTATAGAAATCCATCCACCCTCCCGTACGACCCGAGAGGGTAAATCTGCGACCCAACAAATCAGGGTTGTCGGTCACCACAAGTAATCCATCTTTAGGAACATTTGCCAGAATCCAGGCCTCGCGATCTGAAAATGTCAGCAAGATCTCTCCCGAAAAGTCGGCGCGCCGCAGCCCCGCATAGCTAGTACGGAAACCCCCAGTTTGGCTGGATACTATTTTCCCCAGACCAATGAAGCGCACTGGAGCTCTCGCTTCCCCTGCAGTCATGTTGCGACCCGGATAGGCAGCGTAGTCCATACCGTAAACCGGTTGCGCTCCACCATCTTCGATCATAAAGATAGGTTCTGAGTCCAGTTTTTCATAAGTGCGAGAACGTTCCTGGAAGAAAGAGAGGCCTTCACCGGCGGTTTGTACACCCAATTTATCAAATTCAATGGCGGTATATAAGGCGGCCAAGTCTATGCCCGGAGAGCCCAAGGCGCGGCCGTACATCGACGGGTCTGAAAGGATCGAAGCGTGGTACAGCGCCCGCTGCCCGTCAAATTCATTAGCTTGCTGACGGTAGAACGGCATGGCGCCGCTGTTGACGCTCACCCAGTTGTAACCCAACACGCCTACTAATA
>Ga0209986_10001941_pt1 | contig 19459 bp, 14 predicted proteins | sample BlataG_FD_183168 | JGI IMG/M metagenome (GOLD analysis project Ga0209986, IMG submission 183168) | Deep subsurface microbial communities from Black Sea to uncover new lineages of life (NeLLi) - Black_00105 metaG (SPAdes) (version 2) | ecosystem: Environmental > Aquatic > Marine > Oceanic >... | reverse complement strand
TCACCGAATACTTTGGCAATAGATGTGTTTTTCATTAGGCTTTGATTACCTGCGGTAGGCTCCTTTTCTATGTCTAATAGCCGTAATTATAACCAACTTTTCTTGAGCATCAACTGTATAAACAACACGATAATCTCTTATCCGCAACCGATGGGCTTTCTCTATACCTTTCAGCTTCCTAGACCGCTTTGCTTTCGGCTCGCTTGCTAAAGCCTTTATCCTTTCCCAGATGGCTGGCACAATGGACTTAGGCAGATCATTGAGTTCTTTCTCTGCCGAGTGAGTTATCCTGACTTCATAGTAGCCCCACGAGCTTTTAGCCGCTCCTCCACCTCTTGCAAGGAACTCGTAGCTTCATTCTTCCTCTCAGCCAGAAGTCGCAAGTCCTCCAAATCCTCCAAAACTTCCTGATAAAGCTTGATATCCAGAATCACTGCCTTTCTTTTCCCCTTATCGTCAATTATAAATTTTTCATTACCCAATACACTCATAGTTAGCCTCCTCAATGGTCTTTACCCTGGCATTCAATCTTTTTCCTTATCCATTTCCAGTCGGGATTATAATGATTGAAGGAAGGCTTGAAGTTATCCTTCAGCAAATTAAAGTATCATTATTTGTCTTTAAGGCTATCAGACGTCTTTCTTAGTTTAACCTCTTTTATAACTAGCCCATTTAACAGAACGGACTTCCTCTTTCTGTGCTGAGTTGCTGTCAGGTTTACGCATAATAAGTAAATATTTAAAACCGCGAAGAAAAAAATTAAACCTTCTTGCCCTACTATACCAAATACCTGTATTCGAGGTTTGGCCTCTCCTAACAACACAAATAACGTCTACCGTCTCAAAATATTTACACAAACGCTGATATAACTTGAAGCCTACAGGTGTGAATTTCTTCTTAACCCATTGATCAGCAATCAACCATCCTAGAACTTTGCCAGGCTTTAGAATTCTGTAAGCTTCATTAGCGACTTTTACCAGTTCTTCAAAAAAAAGTTCATCTTCACATGAAATTTTCCCTATACACTCTGGATGATCAGAGTATTTAATATTATCGGAATAAGGAGAATCTACGAAAACCATATCTACTGAATTGTCCTCTAGAGGGACGCTTCTAGCGTCATTTTGTATGACCTCAGGATGTGCAGGGGATAAATCATAGCCAATCACTCGTCTCCCTTCTTCTCTGCATACATCAATTGTAGTCCCACTGCCAGCCATTGGATCGACAACCAAATCTCCTGGTTTAGTATACCGCTGAACAAGATTCCAAATTATGAAGGCTGGTGTAACACCTGCATACTTGTTATTCCCCTTTGGAGTTGTACCATAGCTCTGTTTTGGGTAGTCCCATAATGTTGTGGCATCCAACGTGAGCTTTTCACCGTAAGTTTCCTTAACTTCACTGACCTGATAGGTGAATCCATTCTGCGGTACATCCTCAAAAGCAGGTAACAAGGGCTTTTCTACACTAGTCTTTTTCTTAGCCATGCTTACTTTCTCCTTCTCTGAGCCTATTCGTTAAAGTTTTTAGGTCTTCAATAAAATGATCAAACATTTTGACTTTATCATCTTCCTCAATTCGCGTTTCACTCATGACATAGCTTCCATCAGTGTCTACCTCTACTATTGCTCTGCCTTTCTTTATTGGAGTTCTAAAAGTTAAAGTTCCATCCTCATCAGGCGTGATAAAGAACACCTTTATATTCTTGGTAACCTCATCTTTTGAGAGCTTAATTTTCCAGTAGCCAGTTTGAGCAATCCTCTCTCGCAAAGTAACTTTACTAGAAATGACAGCTACTACCTTGCAAGTCTTAGGTTCATAAATGATTATATCTAAATCAGGCAGATGGGCACCAAACTCCCCATAATCCACTAAAAGGTTTCTTTTTATCGTGCTCAGTTCCTTTGTAAGATTCTCACCTTTTGTCCTTTCAAGTGTATTACCATTTATTAACCTTAAACCTAGACTTTGCACCTCGTCTTTTATTATGTAAGCAACAAGCTTCTCGAGATTCTTACCTTTAAAAGCCCGCCAAGACTGCTCATGATCTCCTTGGGGCGTTGGATTTTTTAGAAAATCCTTCTTATGTAGCTCCTTTGCTTCAATTAACAGTTCTGAAATATGCTTATAAGCTCCATAACCAAATTTTCTTTTCCTTTCCTCGTAAAGTTTGACTAAGTCTTCAAAAACCATCTTACTTACCTTTCTAACTTATTAATTATGATTTCAAGAAAGATATCATTAGACTATATGTTTCAATGTTAAAGCGCCCCAAGTCTTTTCCATTACGCTTCCTCGCATCCTCTATCTTATCAGGGGCTATCTGCCTTAATAAAATCATCTCTCTGTGCCTTGCCTCTTTTTGAGGGAAAGGTCCTTTAGATGGAAGCAAGGATAAGCTGTCCATATTATTGTCGGCATCTCTAATTGCCTCTCGTAATTCTTCGTCGGTCATAATAATTTTTACCTTCCGCAGCAATATTTGTATTTCTTGCCTGAGCCTTGGAGCTATTTCCCTTTGTCATATGTGCTAACGTCCAAATGAGCTCCCCTGCATTGCCTTCTCACCATTTATAAACTAATTTTACTCCTTTGAGCTATATTCTCCCACCAACCTTATCCTGGAAACCTTCCCTTTAAGGGAATTAACAAGTCTCTTATCATTAGTCCATAATTCACAGTCTTTTATATCGGCGACAGCTAAATACTGCATGTCATAGGTTCGGGGAAGGTTAAACTTTTGGGCTAAGTCCCAGGCCCTTTTCTGAATACCGGGGATATCAACGCTTTTTACCCCCATATCTAAATAAGCTGAGAATGCCTCCTCTCCTTCTTCAGGAAGGAGCCTGTTAAAATAAACTTGCTCTCTGAGGACTGAGGTAACTTCAGCATGGAATAATGAGGCAGTAATAATCTCCACTCCATCTTCATCCCATTTCCGGCGCAAGGTATTGGCTATCTCATTTTGCTCTACAGCTAATAACCAGGTCAGAGCTAGACTAGCATCAATGCACACGCTACTATTCATAACTCATGCCTCTGGCGAGATTCTTCAATTAAGGCAGAAATATCAAAGTTTGTTCCTGTCCTAGCTCTTATTCTCTCCTGTAACGTTGTAGCACGCTCTATAAATTTGAACCTGGCATATTTTTGTTTATTCACATCCGTCATTAAAATCTCCCAATCACTTCTCCTTATAAAGAGCTGATTGCCGAGTTTTTTAGCCGGCAACTTACCTGACCAAATCCAGCGCCGCACAGTTTCCATATTGCGCCCACTCTTATTAGCCGCTTCTCTCACCGTTACGAATTCTTCCATTACGCTCATATTCATTTTCATTACCATGCCCCTAATAATGTAGTTGTAGTCTACAACATTATGGCAGAGAGGTCTCTATTTATCAAGTGGAGGTGCTAATCCAAAAAAGGATATGTCACTTTCCGCAGCAATGCTTGTATTTCTTGCCTGAGCCGCAGGGGCAGGGGTCATTGCGACCGACTTTCTTGCCAGCTACCACAGCCTGCTTTTTGCGTGGGGGCTCTTGCTTGATGCCAACATGGTAGATGTTGTGGACAACGTCATGCTGGATGTTAGCCAGGAGACCCTCGAACAGTAGATGTCCTTCTTTTTTATAGACCACGAGAGGCTGCTGCTGAGCGGCAGCGCGCAGACCCACTCCCTGGCGCATATGCTCCATGGCGGTCAGGTGCTCCATCCATAACCTGTCGATAACACGAAGCATCACCAGTCGCTCTGCCAGGCGCATATTACTGGCGCCTAATTCCTGCTCCCGCTGATTATAAAGCTCTGCGGCATAAGCGCATAGCTTTTCTGTGAGTTGCTTGCCGTTTGACCGGGATTGATTTACTCCACCGTCAATGAGTGACCGTTCTACCGGGAGAATACGGGAGACATCCTCAAGTAAACCGGATAAATCCAGTTCACCCATACGGTGATTATAGTGGGCATCTACCAGGCTGCTGATTTCCTCTTCAACCATGGATATTATATTTGCCTTAAGGTCTGCGCCTGTGAGGATTTTCTTTCTTTCACTGTAAATTACCTCGCGGTGCTTGTTGATAACATCGTCATATTCCACCAGGTGTTTACGTATATCGAAATGGTAGCCTTCTGTTTGCACCTGGGCGTTTGTTATAGCCTTGGTGACCAGCGGATGTTCGATAGGGGTATTCTCATCCATACCAGCCCACTGCATAAATCCTTTGACGCGGTCGCCGCCAAACCGTCGAACAACATCATCCTCCAGGGAAGCATAGAAGCGAGAGCCACCAGGGTCTCCCTGCCTTCCTGCTCTTCCTCTGAGCTGGTTATCGATACGCCTGGCTTCGTGATGCTCGGTACCTATAATATGAAGTCCACCAAGCTCAATTACCTTATTGTGCTCCTCAAGCCATTCCTTTTGCTCGAGCTCTTGAGGATTGCCGCCAAGAATGATATCTACACCACGCCCGGCCATATTGGTAGCAACCGTTAACGCCCCCAGTCGCCCCGCCTGGGCAATTATACCTGCCTCCTTTTCGTGGTTCTTGGCATTCAGCACTTGGTGGGATATACCTTTCCTTTTCAACAGGTCGCTCAGGTACTCCGATTTTTCAATGGAGACTGTGCCTATAAGGATTGGTTTTCCCTGCTCATGCAGCTGTTCAACCTCTCTCACCACAGCTCCGAACTTGGATTTCTCATCCTTGTAAATCTGGTCAGTATACTCGGTACGTGCCAGTGGCTTGTTTGTAGGTATGACTACTACTTCCAATTCGTAAATCTTATGGAATTCCTCAGCTTCGGTGACAGCGGTTCCAGTCATGCCGGCCAGTTTCTGGTACAGGCGGAAGTAATTTTGAAAGGTGATGGTAGCCAGGGTGATGCTTTCACGTTGTAACTTTACCCCTTCTTTGGCTTCGATAGCCTGGTGCAGTCCCTCGGAGTACCTGCGACCAACCATCAGTCTGCCGGTAAATTCATCCACGATGATAACCTGTCCATTCTTGACCACGTAGTCCTTGTCTCTCTTAAATAGAACACGAGCCTTAAGGGCGCTCTCCAGATTTTGAGTGAGGAAATAATTGGATGGGTCATAAAGGCTGGGTGCTTTAAGTAAACCTTCCTTTTTCAGCATCTTTTCTGCATTGGTAATGCCCGTTTCGGTAAGGCTGGCGGTACGTGTTCTCTCATCAATGGAGTAGTCTTCATCTTTTTGAAGTCGGGAAACCAGGCGGGCGAAGGTATAATATTTCTGGGTGGCTTCCTCGGCAGCTCCACTTATGATTAGCGGGGTGCGGGCTTCATCGATGAGTATGTTGTCGACCTCATCAACGATGGCATAGTTGGGAGGGCGCTGAACACACTGGGACAAATCCATGACCATGTTGTCCCGGAGATAGTCAAAGCCGAACTCGTTGTTAGTGCCATAGGTTACATCCGCTTCATAAGCCTGCCGGCGGGTTATGGGGCGGAGGAAGTCCCATTTCTTATCTTCTGATTCGTAATCGGGGTCGTAGATATACGATGGCGATGGATGGTCAGGGTTTTGCATAGCGTGAATGCAGGTAACGCTTACTCCCAGGGCATGATAAATAGGTCCCATCCAGTGGCAATCGCGCTTGGCCAGATAATCGTTGACGGTGACTAAATGACAGCCCTGCCCGGTGAGAGCGTTAAGGTAAAGGGGAAGGGTAGCCACCAGGGTCTTCCCTTCACCGGTCTTCATTTCGGCTATTTTACCCTGGTGAAGGACAATTCCCCCCATCAACTGGACATCGAAGTGTCTCTGGCCAATGGTACGTTTGGCGGCTTCCCTGACCACGGCATAGGCTTGTGGTAAAAGCTCGTCCAAGCTTTCGTCGTCCTTCAGCCGGGCCTTGAGCTCGTCTGTTTTAGCTCGAATTTCAGCATCGGTAAGCTTTTCAAATTCGGGCTCCAGTGAATTTATGCGGTCAACCGAAGGTTGAAGGTGTTTTAGCTCTTTCTCATTAGAATCAAGTAGACCGCCTACCCACTTAAACATTCTCTATAAATCCTAAAATTTAATTCCTGACCTCCAAACAAATCCAAAATCTCAATACCCTAAATTCAAAACCCTTATATTTTGGTCATTGCGGTTTTGGGCTTTGCTATTGTTTGGCATTTCGTGCCTGGGATTTCGTATTTCCACGTTCCTTTTTTATCTTCGGTGGACTTCTTACTCGAACATGGCTCCTATAGACAAACCAGTGTGGATGCGATGGATGGCCTCCCCGATGAGAGGAGCTATAGGCAAAACAGTAATCTTATCTAGCTTCTTACTTTCGGTAACAGGTATAGTGTCGGTAACCACCACCTCTTTTACCTGGCTGGAGGCGATTTTCTGTATGGCGGGACCTGAGAACACGGGATGAGTACAGCAGGCATAAACCTCAGTAGCGCCATGCTCTATAAGAGCATTAACTGCATTGATTAGAGAGCCGGCGGTATCAATCTCATCATCGACGGTCAGGGCACGCATTCCCTTGACATCACCTATGATATTGAGCATTTCAGTGCCCCCGCCATTTCCCATGCGCCTCTTCTCGATGATGGCCAGGGGTGCATTAAGTTTGGCTGCTATATCGCGTGCTCGCTTGGAGATGCCAATATCAGTGGCTACCACTACCAGGTTATCCAGGGCTTTTTCCTTGAAATACTGGGTAAGGGTGGGCAGGGCAGTTAGCTCATCAACAGGGATGGTGAAGAAACCTTGAATTTGGGCGGCGTGGAGATCCAGAGTAAGTGCCCTGTTAGCTCCTGCTGTGGTAACCAGGTCAGCAACCAATCGAGCCGTGATTGGCACTCGCGGCTGGTCTTTCTTATCTGTTCGCCCATAGCCATAGTAGGGGATAACAGCGGTGATTCGCCCTGCCGAGGCTCTCCTGAAAGCATCAAGCATGATGAGAAGTTCAACCAGGCTTTTGTTAACCGGAGAGCTAATAGGTTGGATAATATAGATATCCCGCTCACGAACAAGCTCCAGTATGTTGACAAAGATATTCTCATTGCTGAATTCAAAAACATCAGCTTTACCCAGGGATATGCCCAGGTGGTCGCATACGGACTTCGCTAAAGCGGGGTGGGCGTTGCCGGTAAATACCTTGAGTTCATCCATGTCTTGTTACCCCCTTCAGATATGAAAGTGCTCAGTTAATTATAGCACTATGCTGTCTCCATTTCCTCAGGGTGGGCGTATTTGAAGAAGCGAGAGGTTTTAACGGGAATTAACTCCGGCTTATCCAGGAGAACTAGGGGCCTTCATTATTAAGGAGCAAACCGTTGCTATAAAGAGACCCACTGCCGCTATTATAATCGCGATATCGTAGCTGCCTGTGATGTCAGAAACATAGCCTGCCAGCAATGGACCAATCGCTCCACCAATGCCAAGAGGTATGGTTAACATGCCCAGGATACTGCCGTAAGATCTTTCACCGAACCAGTCGCCGATTGCTGCCGGGAACAATGGAATACAGCCGCCGTAGCCAAAGCCATAAACAATTGAGAAGAGGTATAGCTGCCAGGGCAGTCTTACTTCCAACAGCCACAGCATCATGACAGCCATCAAGAGGAAGGAGATGAAGAAAGATACCTTTGTGCCAATTCTATCTGAGAGGATGCCCATTGCTAGCCTGCCAAAAATGCTGGCTCCACCTATAAACCCAATAGCAGAGGCGGCAGTCATCTCTGCAATACTAAAATCAATGGCATACGCTTTTAAGTGGACCAGCATCATTTGAGTGGCGAAAGGGTAGAAAGCATGCATTGTGGCTAACAGCCTGAATGAGGTTGTCGAGATTGCCTGTTTGAGCGAGAAGTCCGCAGCGCTGGTTGGCGGTTTATCGTGCTGCTTGTTTTCGGCAGCTATTTTCTCCATACCATAGGGCAGGAGTCCCTTTTCCGATGGTTCGAGCCTCATCAACCTGGAAAGAGGAATGCCTATGACTGCAAGAAGACCAGCCAGTATGAGGTAAGAAGATCGCCACCCAAAGTTGGTTATAAGAATCTGGGCAAGTGGGGCTACTGCCAGGGTACCTATTCCTATTCCAGCCACGGTAATCCCCAGCGCAGTCCCTCTCATTTTCACAAACCAGCGGGGTATGGTTGAAATTATGGGGACAATACAGAAGCTCATTCCTGTTCCTATTACGATGCCGTAGAAGACATAAAGCTGCCAGGGGTCGTTTATGATGGACATCAGAGCATACCCTACACTCATAGTAATAACAGATATCATGAGCGTAAATCTGGGACCATGCCTATCGTTTAGACTGCCCGTAATAAAGCTGAGAACTCCCTGGCAGAGAAAACCCAGGGAATAAGCCCCTGAGACCAGTGCCCTGGACCAGTGCAAGTCTGTGCATAACTCGGTGAGAAAGACCCCGTAGGAGTACTGACAACCAAACTCTACGATTAGAATCAAGCATCCAGCGGCTACTACTATCCAGCCATAGAAAATCCCGGTTTCTAATTTACCGCTCATGTTGTTGCTTTATCTTGAGCAAGTATAACAGGTTAACTACGCCTGATTAACAAGGGGAGGCAGTTTAAGGGAAACGTTGCTTCAGGCTTGTTTTGGGGAATGGGGTGCCTTGATTACTAAGGAGCAGCCCATGGCTGTAAACAGCACCACTGCCCCTATTATAATGGCAATATTGTAACTCCCGGTGGTGTCGTAAACATAGCCTGCCAGCAATGGACCAATCGCTCCACCGATGCCAAGTGCTATAGTTAGCATTCCCAGGATGCTGCCGTGGGACCTTTCCCCGAACCAGTCACTGATTACTGCCGGGAAAAGTGGGACACAGCCGCCATAGCCAAAGCCAAAAATAATTGAGAAGAGGTAAAACTGCCAGGGCTGCCTTGCTTCCAGCAGCCATAGCATCATAACAGCCATTAAGAGGTATGAGATGAGGAAAGCTGCCTTTCTCCCAATTCTATCTGAGAGGCTGCCTATTATTATCCTGCCACCTATGCTGGCTCCACCTACAAGGCCAATAGCAATGGCGGCAGTCATCTCTGCAATACTGAAATCAATGGCATACGCTTTTAAGTGAACCAGAACCATTTGGATAGCGAATGGATAAGAGGCGTACATCAGGGACAGCATACGGAACTGGGTTGTCGATATTGCCTGTTTGAGTGAGAAATCCAACGTGCTGGACAGGGGTTGAGCATACTGTTTGTTTTCGTTGGCCGTATCCTTAATGCCATAGGGCAGGAGTCCCTTTTCCGATGGTTTGAACCTCATTAACCTGGAAATAGGGATGCCTATGACCAGGAGGAGACCAGCCAGAATAAGGTAAGAAATGCGCCAACCAAATTCGGTGATGAAAAATTGGTTAAGGGGTGCCATCACCAGGGTTCCTAGTCCTATTCCAGCCACGGTAATCCCCAGCGCGGTCCCTCTCCTTTTAACGAACCAGCGGGATACAGTTGAAGTTATCGGGACAAAGCAGAAGCCAAATCCCGTACCAACAATGATGCCGTAGAAGACAAAAAGCTGCCAGGCAGCGCTTATGATGTACATTAGAGCATAACCTGCACTCATAATAATAAGAGAGAGCATGAGCGTAAATCTGGGACCATGCCTGTCATTCAGGCTGCCTGCTATAAAGGAGAGAACTCCATGACAGATGTAGAACAGGGAATAAGCTCCGGAGACTGTTGTTTTTGTCCAATCCAGGTTTTGGCAAAGCTCTGTTAGAAAGACCCCGTAGGAATACTGAGAACCAAATTCCACGAATAAAATCAGGCAGCCAGCAGCTACTATTACCCAGCCGTAGAAAATCCCGCTTTTGGGTTTATTGCTCATAAACTATTCTCGCGTGAGGGGTAGTATTAATTATAAGCATACCGGGTTTGCTTAATTGAGGAAACGCCAGGGGGCAGGCTATCCCTTTTGGTTAGAAATATCTGCCTAAGCTATCCCGGGCACCGGGAAGTGCTGGCACATTTCCTCTACTTCTCCACGAACCTGTTTCTCAATACGCTTATCATGCGGATGGGAAAGCACCCGCAAAATAAGAGAGGTAAGATGCTTCATCTCTTCTATGCCAAATCCCCTTGTGGTTAATGCTGGTGTGCCCAATCTGATGCCGCTGGTAATGAGTGGTGGCCTGGGGTCAAAAGGAATGGCATTTCTGTTTACCATGATGCCGGATGCTTCCAGCGATTCTTCAGCGTCTTTGCCGGTTATTCCAATTGGCGAGAGGTCGACCAGGACGAGGTGGTTGTCCGTTCCGCCGGAAACAAGGCGTAGCCCCTGCCTTTGAAGCTCAGAAGCTAAAGCCAGGGCATTACTTAGCACTGATTGCTGGTAGTCGACAAATTCGGGCTGCATGGCTTCAAAGAAGCATACAGCCTTGGCTGCAATAACATGCATCAGTGGGCCACTCTGTATGCCGGGAAAAACTGCGGCGTCAATAGCTGGGGCCAGGTTTTTATTACATAAAATGAACCCCCCCCGAGGTCCTCGCAGAGTCTTTTGCGTGGTAGAGGTGACTACCTGGGCATGAGGGACAGGAGAGGGATGAAGTCCAGCAGCTACTATTCCTGATATGTGAGCCATATCAGCTAGCAGTTTTGCCCCGACCCTGTCGGCTATATGGCGAAAGCGCTCAAAGTCGATAGTTCGAGGATAAGAGCTTGCCCCGGCTATAATTAGTCGGGGTTTGTGTTTTAGTGCCAGTTTTTCTATTTCATCATAGTCAAGCATCTCGGTTTCACGATTTACACCATAGGTGACGGATTTGTACCACTTTCCTGAGAAGCTTGCCCTGGAACCGTGGGTAAGATGCCCGCCATCTCTGAGGTTCAGCCCCATGATGGTGTCGCCCAGTTCCAGCAGGGCTAAATAAACAGCCATATTAGCCTGGCTGCCACTGTGAGGTTGGACATTGGCATGCTCGGCTTTAAATAGCTTTTTTAATCTCTCAATAGCCAGGTCCTCGAGTTCATCTATATGCACACAACCGCTATAATAACGGCGTCCCGAGTAACCCTCGGCATACTTATCAGTCATGAGGCAACCTTGAGCTTCCAGTACGGCGCGGTCGACGTGGTTTTCGGAGGCAATGAGGTCTATGGTATTTGCCTGCCTTTTTGCTTCTGACTCCAAGATTTGAGCTACTTCCCTGTCACGCTGTGCTAAAAAAGATGACGCTTCTGTTTTCATAATTTTGTCATGATACTACTTCCATACAATATCGGTCAATGCGTTGCACACGTCCACATCATCAGTGACACTCAGCCTCCGCTACTGTCGTTGCGAGGGGCGCTAGTCCCGAAGCAATCTAATCACGGCTCTCCACCGAGATTGCCACGCTGCCCCTTCGCTGCGCTCAGGGCTTCGGCTCACCGCAATGACAGGGGGGAGAGAGTCACATGGCATCACTATGAGCTGTCTATGTCGACATTGCCTTCGCCAGCGGAATTTCCGTTAAAGGTGCAGTTGGCCACTTCGACATCTGACTTATCGTTAGCCATGCCACCACCGCCTTTACCGGCATAGTTTCTATTAAAGGTGCAATCGGTTACTATGGAGTTGCCTCTATCGTAGTTAGCCATGCCGCCACCACGGAGCCTGGCGGAGTTTCCGGTGAAGGTGCAGTTGTTCACCACAGGACTGGTAACCCCTATTTGCGAAGCCTTATTATAGGTGTACATCCCGCCTCCATATCCGTCGGTGGAATTTTCTACAAAGGTGCAGTTGCTCAATATGGGGTTGGAGCCGTAATCCATGAACATGGCGCCGCCGTGCCATTTAGCGTAGTTTTTAACAAAGGCGCAGTTGTTCACTGTGGGAGAGCAGCCATTTCTATTCACTATAGCACCGCCGTTTTTATCGGCTGAGTTACTGGAAAAGGTGCAGTTAATCAATGCAGGAGAAGACAGGTTCCAGTTATACAAAGCTCCACCTTCCTCGGCGGAGTTCCCGATAAAAAGGCAGTTGGCTGCGGTGATAGAAGCCTTGTCATAGTTAATCATGCCGCCGCCTTTCCTGTCGTAAGGAGCATCACCATCAGCATTACCGCCGGTGATGGTGAACCCATTGATAGCGGCATGGGGTGCCCCTTTCACAACGTGGTAAGAGCCGGCATTCTTATCACCCCGTCTGCCAATATCGCCACTCAATATGGTGACATTTTTGACCCAGTCTCGCTGGTCACGCGCCAGCTCGTTGCCCTTAAAGCCACCGTATAGCGTTACGTCAGGTTTCAATTGGAATGAGATCCTTCTATCGGTGGTAGATGTGGGGTAATAAGTTCCTTCTGCCACCCACACCTCGTCTTTACCCGACAAAGAAGCGGCATCCAGTCCTTCCTGGATAGTCTGGTAGGCAGTAGCCCAGGATTTTCCATCCCGGGGTCCGGCAACATTATCGATATCCACCAGTACGCCAGCAGAGGCGGGGTTTACTGCTTCGGCTATCAGGACCTTCCTGTCTGGCCCTCCGCGTGGTTCTGTAGCTATCTTTTCACCCTTCCATTCATAAGCTCCCATACCGGCACAGGGAGACCCCGGCTGTAGATGGTAGTCTCCACCTTTCGGGTCAACGAACAGCGGATCAACATCTATATTCCCTTCACCCCTGTATCCTCCCTCCACATCGCAATGAGTAACCGTGGGGTTGCACTCATGCCAGTTCTCAATTTCCTTGGAGCCACAGGGACTGATATTCCCCCACAATATACAGTTGGTCAGTATGGGAGAAGGTGGAGGCAAATCCTCTCTGGTAGTGCCCTGGTACAGGGCGCCACCTAAATCAGCGGCATAGTTTTTAGTGAAGGTACAGTTGGTCAATACCGGATTGGAACAACCATCATTGCCCATGGCACCGCCGCCTTCGGCGGAGTTTCCTACGAAGAGGCAGTCGGTTAATATTGGGGAGCAGTGGAAATCATTGTACATGGCGCCACCCTTAACGTCGCAGTGGTTGTCGATAAAACTGCAATTTATAAAAGTGGGATGAGTAATAAGATCATTGGCTACGCCACCACCCCTGGCGCCGGCGGAGTTCCCACGAAAGATGCAGTTTATAAATGTGGGGAAGTATTCATGGGGGTAACACATATTGTACACACCGCCACCTTTACTGGTGGAGTTATCAATAAAGACGCAGTTTCTAACTGTGGGAGATGCCAGAAAGTTGAGCATGCCGCCACCTGTGCTATCTTTGGGACTATCTGCTATCCACTTCAGAGGTGACTCCCCCCGGATATGCCCTGGCTTCATTGGAGGTCCTGCTATCATTTCAGTAGTACCCCCGTGGGTGATGGTGAACCCATCTATGGTGGCGTTATCTGCTCCCACGACAACGTGGTAAGAGTTACTGTCTTTATCACCCGGTTTGCCGATATCGCCACTCAATACCGTGACATTATTGACCCAGTCCCGCTGGTCAAGTACTGTCGCTGCTCCCTTAAAGCCACCGTACAGCCCCACGCCGGATTTCAACTGGAAGAAAATTGCTCGGTCGCTGGTGGATGTAGGTTTATAGGTTCCTTCTGCCACCCATACCTCTCCGCCTGTTCTTTCAGCTTCATCCAGACCTTCCTGGACATTCTGGTAGGCGGTAGCCCAGGATTTTCCATCCCAGGGTCCGGCAACATTATCAACATCCACATACACCACAGCAGAGGGAGAGCCTGCTTCTCCTGGGTTTATTGTGGAACTTGCACCATATCCTGAATACATAATTCACCTCCTTGACGTAAGGCAGATAGCGAAATCGCTGCTCTTACCTTTATTGCTATTGAATAAGCTCTTTATAAATATAATAGACCTATCGCTGCCAGGGCACAAGAGATTTTGGTCCTTTTGTAAAATTCTCGGTGGCGTATAGATATGGCGTAATGAATTATTGACATAAAGGTACTTATTGACAGTAGATTATGATGGAGTGTGATGCATTCGCGACTGCGGGGGGATTCACCGCCCCGCAGCCGCGAGGTTGCTGCCTGGCGTTAAGAAACGTCTGTTTGCGAAGTATCGTCAGTGTCTATGTCAGCGTCGCCTTCACCAGTGGAGTTTCCGATGAAAATACAATTAGAGACGTTCAGGATAGCCTGGTAATCATTGGCGATAGCACCGCCGCCCTTGCCCGCGTGGTTTCTGCTAAAGGTGCAGTCAGCCACATTGAGCAGGGATTTATCAGTATTGGCGATGCCGCCACCGCGAAAGGTAGCGGTGTTGCCACTAAAGGTGCAGTTGGTGATGGTGGGAGTCGTACGGTCAAGTTGCGAAGCACGGCTCACGGTATATATGGCGCCGCCTTTGCCATCGGTGGAGTTATCGATAAAGGTGCAGTCGGTTATGGTGGGGCTCGCACCATAGTCCATGACCAGGGCACCACCTCTCCACTCAGCGTGGTTTTCGGTAAATGTGCAGTTGGTCAGCCTGGTTTTGACACCAACGTTATCGTAGATAGCGCCGCCATTTAGGGCAGAGTTACCAGTGAAGCTACAGTTGGTCAAGGTGGGCGTGCACCGGTCATAATTGTACATGGCACCGCCATCTTCAGCCTGGTTACCGGTAAACATACAGTTAGCTATCGTGGGGGAATAACCAAGTGCGGGTCCGAAGGGTCCACTCCGCTCATGGGCGTAATTATAGTTGACCATGCCACCACCCTTACCGCATGAGGTATCACCGTCAGCGTTGCCGCCGGTGATGGTAAACCCATCCATAGTAGCGTCATCCGCTCCTACCAGCACGTGGTAAGAGTTATCACGGCTGCCACCCGGCATGCCAATGTCGCCACTCAGTATGGTAACATGCTTCTCCCAGTCTCGCTGGTCACGCGTAGTCTCTTTTCCCTTAAAACCGCCGTACAGTGCCACAGCTGGTCTCAGTTGGAACGAGACCGTTCGCTCGGCGCCAGATGTGGGCTTATAGGTTCCTTCGGTAACCCATACCTCAGCGCCTACCGCACAGGCATGGTCCAGTGCTTTCTGAAGATTCTGGTAGGCAGTTGCCCAGGACTTTCCGTCCCAGGGCCCGGCAATGTTATCGATGTCAACGTAGACCACGTCCAGTGCCGGCATCACGGTATTGGTTTGCTGCTCGTAGGCTCCTATATCCACGGGAGGACCAGCACTTGCAGGAGCGCCACCTGGAGGAGGAGCGCCGCCTGGAGGAGGAGCACCGCCTGGAGAAGGAGCGCCACCTGGAGGCCCTGAAACAGGTAGCGCAGAAGCACCCAGTCCATCAGGTATACCTCTATCGTCGTAGCGGGGCTTTCCATCTCTATCTGTTTCAGGGGCAACTGAGCCATTGCCGGCATCGATGCAGGGAGAACCGGGGGCTAAATGATAATCTCCATTTTGTGCATCAACAAACAAAGGATCGGCATCTATGTTTCCCACGCCTTTATATCCTCCCTCCACATCGCAGCAGGTAACCACAGGACTGCACTCATGCCAGTTATATATTTCCCTGGCGCCGCTCGGAGCGAAGTTTCCCCAGAGGATGCAGTTAGTTACGATGGGGTTGTTGGATGGACCGGTACCCTGGTAAAGAGCCGCTCCTAAGTCCGTGGCATAGTTTCCGGTAAACGTACAGTTGGTGATGGTGGGTGAGGAACTACCGTCATTGCCCATAGCACCGGCGGTTGTAGCCGAGTTACCGGCAAAGACACAGTTGGTTACAGTGGGAGAACAACCGAAGTCATTGTACATGCCCCCGCCCTTATCATCACAGACATTGTTGATAAAGCTACAGTAGATATAAGTGGGATGAGTCCCGAGATCATTGGCTGCACCGCCACCCCTGCCCCTGGCATGGTTATCGATAAAGGTAACATTGATGAAAGTGGGATAGTCGGGCTCCTCGCCAGCGGTAGGTGGAGCCGGGAACATGCCACCCTGGCTGCACATACAGTATGCACCGCCGCCCTTACCGGCACTGTTATTGCTGATTATACAGTTCCTTACGACGGGGGCAGCCTGATAGTTAAGGATACCACCGCCTTGTGTTGGGTTAGGACCGGATAATACAATATCAGGCGTGATATGTATTGGAGGTAAACCCTCCATCCCTGGTTCACTGGGTGGTCCTTGTGGTGGTGGTCCAGCACCTGGTCCTCCCGGTCCTCCCTCGCCCATGGCTCCCAGACCGTTGCCGCCAGTGACGGTAAAACCATCTATGGTGGCATCATTGGCTCCCAGCACAACATGATAAGAGTTATCGCTGTCATCACCCGGTGTGCCGATATCACCGCTGAGAATGGTGACATTTGTCTCCCAGTCTCGCTGGTCAGGTGCACTCTCAGTACCCTTAAAACCACCGTATAGGTCAACGCCGGATTTCAACTGGAAGGAGATTTCCCGGTCGCCGTTATCTGTGGGATGATAGGTTCCCTCTGCCACCCATACCTCCCCACCTGCCTGTTCGGCGCTATCCAGTCCTTCCTGGACGTTCTGGTAAGCGGTGGCCCAGGATTCTCCGTCCCAGGGACCTGCCATATTACCGGCATTCACATAGACAGTAGCAGTGGAGGGAGAAGGAGCAGGGGGTGGAGTTGGGGGAGGAGCTTCTTCCGTGGCTCCTGGACTTGCGCTGCATCCCGTAAGCATCGCCAGCATTAAGGACAGGGTAAGCAGGGTTGCTATTTTCATAATTCTTGCCATTTGAAAAACCTCCCTGATAAATATCCTTTAAGAATTCCACCTGTAAACATGATAGACCTGTCTTCACTGGAGCGCAACAGTTTTTACATCTAGGATGTGAATTTGACCTGGATTTGTAGCCTTGTTAAGATTGAACTCGTGGGGATATAGCTCAGTTGGGAGAGCGCTGCGTTCGCATCGCAGAGGTTGGGGGTTCGAATCCCCCTATCTCCACCAGGGGTATCAACAGTTAGGACTGATATTTTCTCTATTTTTTCCTCAGACAGCTATCATCCTCCATGCTGAACAGCTAAACAAAGCCCCGACTTGCAATCTGTATGTAATAGCTATTGACACTGCAGGAGTAATTAGCTTAATACCCGTCTCAAGAAGCTGAAAATGCTGGATATCTATGCGTAGATGCCCAGCCTTTTTTATTGCCGGTTATACAAAACAGGCTTGTATGCAGTATCAAGGCAATTCAGTTTCTTGCTATACGCCTCAAGAAGTGCCTATGGCTCGGAATGTAGTAATATGCTTAATCTGGATATGCCTATTCCTTTTTCTTCTCAAGTCCCTTTTCCTTTACCATTGCCTTTGTACGCTTACTTATCGCATCAGCTTTTGAGAACAGATAGACCATGCCACCCAGGCACACAAGAAAAATGCCAAGGCCGATAGGTGAACCCCAGTAGACTGCCAACCATATACTGTCCATTTCTCCCTCCTTGTATTTAACATTGACTTCTATGCTCTGATTCCATGCATGCGGTCTACGCAGAAGCCAAAAAAAGGATACATCGTTAAAACCAATTTCGCAACAGAATCTTTTCTGGCGAGTTGCACTAAACGCTAAAAAGTGTAATAAGGTAACAAAATGAGTACAACTCCTTGCCATAAGCCTGGTGAATGTGATATAAAACCAATATTAATGGGGTGGGTTAGTCCAGGAGGTGGATGGAATTGAAAGGAGTATAGCGATGTCAGAAATTAAGGAACACGGTGCAACTCAGGAAATAGTCAAGGACGGTGTCTGTCAGATGTGTCATGACGCTTGCCGTACAAAGATTCATATCCGTGAGGGTAGGGCGGTAAAGATTGATATGGTAGACCAGAGTGCAGTAGCCACTTGCCCTCGCTGGAAAGCTCAACTGGACTTTGTTTATCACCCGGATCGCTTGAAGTACCCACTGAAACGGGTTGGTGATAGAGGAACAGGGTCTTTTGTGCGAATTTCCTGGGATGAAGCTCTGGACACTGTTGCCAGCAAGTTCCAGGAAATCAAGGCTAAGTATGGAGCCGAGTCAGTGGTTTTCTGGATTTCCTATGCCAAGGACCCTCGGCCCTGTTTGCACAGACTGACCCACGCTTTCGGCTCGCCAAATTACTGCACCGAAACCAGTAACTGTTTCTCCGCTACAGTGGTGGCTTCCGCCGTTACCTATGGTGAGGACTACGGTGGGTTATTTCAGCAGAGCGGGGATATGGACCCCGCGAGCAGGTGCAAGCTTGTCTGGGGTTCCAGCGTGGAGAATTCAATACCCTGGCAATGGGAGGATCATCTGAAGGCAAGGCAGAAGGGTCTCAAGCTCATTGTTGTTGACCCAATGCGTACCACTATTGCGTCCATGGCAGACATACATCTCCAGCTACGTCCTGGCACTGATGGCGCACTGGCGCTGGGAATGATGAATGTAATTATCAATGAGCAACTCTATGACAAGGAGTTTGTCGAGAAGTGGACGGTGGGTTTTAATGACCTGAAGGAACTTGTTCAGGAATACCTGCCGGAGAGAGTGGAACAGATAACCCGGGTACCAGCCGATAGAGTTAGAGAGGCGGCTGTACTGTACGCCACACAGAAGCCGGCACAAATCGGGATGAGCCCCTGCTCTACCACGCATAGCTCCAATGGTGTGCAGAACCACAGGGCAATAATTTTACTCGCCGCACTGACAGGTAACTTTGAAGTACCGGGCGGCAACCGGTGGCCTGGCGCTCCTCTACCAACAAATGACATTACCTTGCATGAGCGAGTGGATGATTTACCGCCAGGCCTTGGGGTAGACAGGTTTCCAGTCTGGACCAGGCTTTATCGAGAGATGCAGGCCAATGTACTGGCAGACCGAATTGAAAGTGGCGAGCCCTATCCCATCAAGGCTCTCTTCGGCGCCGGACTGAATCCAATGTATTTCCCCAATACCAATCACCTGGTAGAAAACCTCAAGAAGTTGGACTTCATAGTGGTTACCGAGTATTTTCACACTGCCGGCACACAGCTCGCGGATATAGTGCTTCCAATATCATCCTGGCTGGAGCGTCAAATACTGGTGAGACCGCCATTTAGCAAGGGTTTTGCCAGTTTGATAGAGCCGGCGATTGAGCCCATAGGGGAAAGCTGGCCGGAAAGGAAAATACTGCTGGAGCTGGGCAGGAGATTGGGACTTGGTGACCAGTTCTGGGATGGTGACATTGAGAAATGCTTCAGCCATATACTTGAGCCATCAGGTGTAACTCTTGAGGACCTGAGACGGAATCCTGGAGGAGTGCCGTTTACCATGCCACCCAGGCCAGCCAGGTACTATGAAAAGGCAGGGTTTAAAACTCCCTCGGGCAAGGTAGAAATCTCCTCTTCCATTCTGGCGAAGCATGGCTATGAACCACTTCCGGTGTATGAGGAGCCCATGGAAAGTCCGCTAAGCCGACCGGACCTGGCAGCCTCTTTCCCGCTGGTGTTGACCTCGGGAGCCAGGCATCTTGCCTATACCCATTCGCAGTTTCGTAATATACCTAAACTGCGTAAAATGATGCCCGAGCCACTGGTG
>Ga0209986_10001940_pt1 | contig 19462 bp, 13 predicted proteins | sample BlataG_FD_183168 | JGI IMG/M metagenome (GOLD analysis project Ga0209986, IMG submission 183168) | Deep subsurface microbial communities from Black Sea to uncover new lineages of life (NeLLi) - Black_00105 metaG (SPAdes) (version 2) | ecosystem: Environmental > Aquatic > Marine > Oceanic >... | reverse complement strand
GGCAGGTTTTAAAACGATCAGACTAGGGCTGGAGACATCCGACACAAAACTCCACAGAAATTTGGGGAAAAAGTACTCCACAGGTGAATTCGAGCGGGCTGTCAATCAGCTTAAAAAGGCAGGATTTACCACGAACCAGATAGGAGCCTATATCCTGATGGGTCTTCCAGGACAAACCTATGATCAGGTAGCTGAAACAATCACATATGTTGGAAGCCTGGGAGCCGTACCGTATTTAAGTGAATACTCTCCTATACCACATACTGAGATGTGGAAAGAGGCAGTAGAGGTATCAAGATTCGATTTAGCATCGGATCCGCTCTTCCATAATAACACCATTTTTCCCTGTTGGAATGGAGAATCACTTGAAAAGGTCAGCACATTGAAAAACATGGTTCAGGAGATCAGAAAAGAGGCACGGTAAAAGAGCTATTAATCTTACTCATGAGTCTTAAGTATGACCCACCCCACATTAATCACTCAAGAAAGGTGTTCCAAAAGAGTGCACAGCAGATTGTGCAACAATGCACATGAAAATGTGCATTGTTATGACTTGTTTCATAAATCAAGCCTCTCTTTTTAAACCAATTTTTAAATAATAGATTATTGATACATTTTGTCCTGATCTTGTGAAATGCCGATGGGATAAGAATTCTCAAATGCTCCATGATTAAATTATTCATCTTTGGACCAGCCATTTTAAAAAAATTACTGCCTTGGCATGAATGTTGTAGATATATAGGGGCTAAAGCAGGATAATCATTCATGAAAGACACCATCTATATAGCTTTTCCTGATAGATAATTAAGGAGGGAATTATGGTTACAATATCAAGAAGGCTTTTCTATTTTTTAGCTTTCCTGTTTATATTTTCCACCATTTCTTCACCTGCTTATGCAAATGGACAGACTGTATTCGGGCCAAAAGATTTTGAAATTAGCAGGTGGCATGTTCATCTTTCCTTCCATCACTTTAATGTAGATGATCCAGGAGATGGGGTCATTATCATTACAAAGAACACACCAGAAAAAAAGATCTGGGGAGGATTCCTCTTTTTTAACAGAAGGTTTATCTCTATCCGTAGCTTTCTGGTTGGCGATGACACTGTCTTTGAAAAAGATATCTCACTAAAATCCGAAAACAATTTAGAGGTGTTTTTGATAGGAACACCAAGTGCTTCCATTACCATAGAGATAAGAAAAAAGAGCACTATCCCCCCACCTGAGGTCATATTCTCGGCAGATCCTCCCTCAATCAAACTTGGAGAATCCTCCACCATTTCATGGACTACCACCAATGCCGACAGTGTCAGTATTGACCAGGGTATTGGGAGTGTATCATTAAATGGCTCCCTTACTGTCTCACCCACAGAGACAACCACCTACACCCTTACTGCCACAGGAGAAGGAGGCACAACTACTGAAAGTGTTACCATAACCGTTCATCTTCCACCTACTGTAACAATAAGCGCCGATCCTGAGACCATACATATTGGTGACTCCTCCACCCTTTCATGGAGCTCAACCTATGCAGATTCCTGTGAAATCGATCATGGAATAGGCATAGTTGATGTAAGTGGTTCCACCACTGTATCACCCACCGAGACCACTACCTATACCATCACGGCCACGGGCCCTGGTGGCACAGCCACAGACAGTATTACGGTGACTGTCACCCCAACCACACCCACTGTAAGCATATCAGCGAATCCTGAAACCATCCAGATTGGTGGATCATCCACCCTTTCCTGGAATTCCACCAATGCGCAAAGCGCCTTTATCGACAATGGTATCGGCAGTGTGCCGGTGAATGGTTCGACGACGGTTTCACCGGACCATACCACCACCTATACTATTACGGTGACCGGCACCAAAGGCTCTGCAAGTGCAAGGGCTACTGTCATGGTATATGGTAATCCTGAACCCCCACCAGAGGGATCATTTGGGGAGCAATATGAGGACCTGATCCCTGAAGATGCCACAGTTGAAGAATATGATCCCAAACGATTTTCATTGATCACAGGCTTGGTTCAAGCCCTGGATGGTTCTCCAATATCAGATGTTTCTATAACCATCCACAGCCACGCGGAGTACGGCACAGCCTCAACCGACATTAATGGCCGGTTCTCCATCCCCATGGAAGGCGGGGCAACATTCACCCTTGTCTATCAAAAACAGGGACTGATCCCAGCGCAAAGGAATGTCTATGTGCCCTGGAACGATATTGCGATTGCTAAAACGATCCAGATGATATCCGAGGACCCGGTATCAACTACTGTAACCTTTGATGGAAACCCTGAAACAGTAGTCAATCACCAGAGCACAGAGGTAACCGATGAGTTTGGAAGCCGCTCCTGTACCATGGTCTTTACTGGAGATAATAAGGCATATCTGGTGGATGAAGACGGTAATGATATCCATGAACTAATAACCATCAACACCCGCGCGACCGAGTTCACCACACCTGATTCCATGCCTGCTATACTTCCTCCAAACTCTGCCTATACCTATTGTGCAGAACTAAGCATAGACGGAGCGGAAAGGGTAAGGTTTGATAAGCCTGTCATCACCTGGGTGGATAATTTCCTGGGATTTGATGTAGGGGAAATCGTCCCTGTGGGTTACTATGATCGGGATAGAGGAGTCTGGGTGCCTTCTGAGAACGGTGTAGTAGTAAAACTCCTCGATACGGATACTGATGGCATCGTAGATGCCCTGGATGCAGATGGGGATGATCAGCCTGATGATCTCAATAGCAATGGCTCTTATAGTGATGAGGTAGTAGGACTCGACGATAGCGTAAGATATCCACCCGGCTCAACTTTCTGGCAGGTGGCGATGACCCACTTCACCCCCAGCGACTGGAACTGGCCGTATGGGCCGCCACAGGATGCCATTCCTCCGAACCCGGAAGGGGAGACGGATGCAGACCAGCAAAAAGATGAAGAAAAGGACTGCCAAGGTCAGACATCTTCCTTTGTCGAGCAGAGAAGCCGAATTTTCCACGAGGACATTCCGATACTCGGCACCGATATGACCCTCCACTATGCAAGCAACAGGGTGGAAGGCTACAAGACCAGTATATCCGTCCCAGCAAGCGGAGAGACCGTTCCTAACAGTCTCAAGAGGATTATTGTTAACGTAAAGGTGGCTGGCCGGAAATTGGAGCAGGTTTTGGATCCACTGCCCAATCAAAAAGCTGAGTTTAACTGGGACGGACTGGATCACCTGGGTAGAACGGTGGTTGGTGCTACAACCGCCCATGTGAGTATAGGTTTTGTCTATGATGCGGTCTATTACATACCAGCTAGTCTTTATCAAGCGTTTGCCCAGGCGGGCTTAAGCCCAACCAATATACGGGCGCGGCAGGAGGTGACCTCTTGGAGGCGAAGCAATATAACTGTTTATCAGGCTAATGGAAGCGGCACCATCTCCGAGGGCTGGACACTTTCAGCCCATCATCACCTGAGTCCAGTTGATATCTCTATCCTATATAAGGGAGACGGTAGCATAGGTAGAAATAATGCTATCATAATCGACACAGTGGCGGGAAATGGTTCTTGGGGTTACAGTGGCGATGGTGGACCTGCTACTGAAGCTATGCTTTCTTATCCGCGCGGAGTGGCTGTTGATGCTTCCGGCAATATCTACATCGCAGATCTCTACAATCACCGTATCCGGAAGGTGGATACAAGTAGTATCATCACTACCGTGGCGGGAAATGGTGACGAAGGCTACAGCGGCGACGGAGGCCCTGCCACTGAAGCTATGCTTGATTTTCCGTTCGGCGTGGCTGTTGATGCTTCCGGCAATATCTACATTGGAGATACCCACAATTACCGTATCCGGAAGGTGGATACAAGTGGTATCATCACTACCGTGGCGGGAAATGGTGCTTGGGGTTACAGTGGCGATGGTGGCCCTGCTACTGAAGCTATGCTTGATTTTCCGTGCGACGTGGCTGTTGATGCTTCTGGCAATCTCTACATTGGGGATGTCTACAATCAGCGCATCCGGAAGGTGGATACAAGCGGCATTATCAATACCGTGGCCGGAAATGGTTCTTGGGGTTACAGCGGAGACGGAGGCCCTGCCACTGAAGCCCAGCTTCATGGTCCCTTTGGGGTTACTGTTGATGCTTCTGGCAATCTCTACATTGCGGATTACGACAATCAGCGCATCCGGAAGGTGGATACAAGTGGTATCATCACTACCGTGGCGGGAAATGGTTCTCGGGGCTACAGCGGCGACGGAGGCCCTGCCACTGACGCTATGCTTAATCATCCGCGCGACATGGCTCTTGATGCTTCCGGCAATATCTACATTGCGGATTACCAAAATTGGCGTATCCGGAAGTTAGCTCCCCCCTCTGCCTTCTCCAGCCATATGATCACCGGAGACATCCCCTTTGCCGAAGAGAATGGTTTAGGCCATATCATGTCAAGCGCTGGTCTCCACAAAAAAACCATCGACCTTGATACAGGTGTAACCCTGTATCACTTCGGCTATGACCAGGACAACAACCTGGTTTCCATCACCGACCGCTTTGGCAATGTGACCTCTATTGAATGGGTTGGGGATGTGCCCACCTCCATCACCTCCCCGGATGGCATCACAACCACCCTGACAATCGACGCCAACAACCACCTGACCCGGATCACCTATCCTGATGGCAATTATTATGATTTTGAATATACATCAGATGGTCTTTTGACCGCCAAGATAGAGCCGGAGGAAAATCGATTTGAACACATATTTGACTCTACTGGAAGGCTGACTGATGCCACGGATCAGGAAGGGGGGCACTGGCAGTTTTCGAAATCTGCGTATTCAAATGGTGATATCCTATATGAAGTTACAACCGGTGAAGGAAACCTTACATCCTACCTGGATCATACCTACTCCACTGGCTTTTATGAATCCACTATAAACGATCCCACAGGGGCTGGGACCCTGTTTACCCAATCCGCCGATGGCCTGACAGTTGAAAAGTCCCTACCATGCGGCATGGAGTTTGAGTTTAAATATGGTGTGGATTCTGAGTACAAGTTTAAGGTTGTAAAAGAGATGACAGAAACTACTCCTTCATCCCTTGAAAGGGTAACGCTGAGGGGCAAGACTTACCAGGATACAGACGCAGACGAAATCCCTGATCTGATCACTGAAACAGTGTCAATTAATAGCAATACTACTATCCTTAAGAACAATGTCCTCCAATCCCAAAAAACCATTACATCTCCTGAAGGAAGAACGGTGGCAACACTATATGATCCTGATACCCTTCTGACCACAAGCCTCACCATCCCAGGTCTTCATGATACAACATACGGATATGATGCCAGGGGGAGGTTGACCTCCATCAATACCAATACCAGAGAAACTACCCTTGCCTATAATTCACAAGGATTCTTTGCATCCATTACAGATCCTGAATATTATAACACAACATACAACTATGATCCTGTGGGCCGGATGACAGGGATAAGTAGGCCTGATGGTTCTTCCCTTGGATTTACTTACGATAACAATGGCAACATGACCGTGCTCACCAATCCATCCTTAATTGATCATGGTTTTGGTTACAGTGGGGTAAATCTCAATACCTCCTACCAGACACCCATAAGCGGCACTTATAGCTATGTCTATGACAAGGACAGGCGTTTGACCCAGATAAATTTCCCTTCAGGAAAACAGATCAAAAACATCTATGACACAACCAGGCTCACCCAAATCCAGACACCTGAAGAAAATATTGACCTCACCTATCTCTGTGGCACAAAGGTGGGATCAATCGCCAGTGGAACAGACACCATTACATATGGATATGATGGCTCTCTTATCACCTCTGAGACCCTGACTGGCACCCTGAATCAAACGCTTTCCTATGGCTACAACAATGACTTCAATCTGAGCAGCTTCACCTATGCCGGCAACACCCACATCTACACATATGACGATGACGCTCTTTTAACCGGTGCAGGAGGTTTTGCCATCTCACGCAATGCAGGAAATGGCCTGCCCGAGGCTGTCATAGGGGGTGCACTGAGTCTTAGCCGTGCATTCAATGCCTATGGTGAGGTGGAGGGGCAGGATTTCAACATTGGAGGGCAAAACCTCACCTCATGGAACCTGGCACGTGACAGTAATGGCAGGATAACCCAAAAGACAGAGACAGTTGATGGCACTACCTCTAATTACTCCTATACCTATGATCCCATGGGAAGGCTTCTTACTGTTACCAAAGATGGAACCCTAACAGAAGAGTATCAATATGATATAAACGGCACCCGCATATCTGAGACGAATACGTTAAGAGGCATTGCCTCCCGCGCCATGACATATTCAGCCGAGGATCATCTGCTTACCGCAGGTTCCACCACCTACCAGTATGATCTTGATGGTTTTCTCACCACTAAGACATTTGAGACAGAGGTGACGGAGTATGACTACTCTTCGCGTAGGGAGCTTTTAAGTGTCACGCTGCCTGATGGCACTGCTATTGAGTATCTCCATGATCCCCTGGGCAGAAGAATCGCAAAGAAGGTTGATGGCTTTATAGTAGAGAAATACCTATGGCAGGGGTTGACCCGGCTTCTGGCTGTGTATGATGGCAGTGATAACCTCATCATGCGGTTTGAGTATGCAGATGGCAGGATGCCGGTTTCTATGACTAAAGGTGGCTTTACCTACTACCTCACCTATGATCAGGTAGGCTCCCTTCGAGTAGTTGCAGATTCTGCCGGTAATGTGGTAAAAATGATTGACTATGACTCATTTGGGAATATCATCGATGACACTGATCCGTCATTTGAGATTCCTTTTGGGTTTGCAGGCGGATTGCATGACAAAGACACTGGCCTTGTCCGGTTCGGCTTCCGTGACTATGATCCTGATATTGGCAGGTGGACTGCGAAGGATCCAATATTCTTTGGAGGAGGAGACACTGATCTCTATGGGTACTGCCTAAATGATCCGGTGAATTGGGTGGATCCAACAGGGGAAATTGCGATAACAACAGCAATCGGAGTTGGAGTTGGAGTAGTTGCCGCAGGTACATTTATTTATCATGCATATAAAGCTTTCCAAAAAGGGAAAGAGGTGAGTAAACTTGATGAAAAGCTATATGAAGAAGCAGACAAAGGTTTTCCAGCCCCTGAATATGCTGAGAAATTGAAGGAAGATGCGGATAAAGCGTATGATGAGTTCCGAGAAAAATTGAAGGAAACAGTTAAAAAAGGTGCGGCATGTGCGTATTAAGTGAGAGTGTAAATGATATAGCCTTTTAGCGTAGATGTGTGTCGTTTTTTGGTGGATTTGGGAGTAATCCTGCCTAGCTCCTGAGGTTTAAACTACATACTTCCGGCAACAATGTTTGACCAAAAATAGAGAACTACGATGGAAAAAGTAACCAATATCACGAAAAGGTCCATTATCAAGAAAGCTACGAACGTCATATGCCCTTTAGTCCTAATTCTTGTTGTTTTATTATATGCATTTGAATCGCATATAATGTCATATTATTTCCGAATTCAATGTAAGAGCCCAGTTATATTTCATGATGTAAGAATAACATTCCCTAAAGGTATGATATATAACGCAGGCAAAAAGAGTATAGTTTTTCATCATTGGGAAGATCCAAATGCTTTTCTCATTGTGGGTAAGATAAATTTAAACAAACTGACTAAGGGCCGCTTAATGATTTTTTTTAAGGAAAAGAATTTTTACATATTAGAAACGAATGACATATCTTTTTTCAAAGGTTACCCCGGCTTCACAATTTCATACATAGATACATCCTGGAAGTATAATAAGGCAATTTACGTAATTCCCAAGAATTTGAGGATAACCTATCAAGGCACGAGAGAAAATTATAAGGATTTTAAAGACATCATTGATAGCATGGAATTTTTAGGCTAAAATCAAAAGCTGAAAGCGGGACATCCTATAGGCCCCCTGTCAAGAGAAAAATGAATAAGCTATATTTATTGTAATATCAATAAGATATTAGCTATGGCTTATTTTGAGCATACCTCCCCTTTAGTCCATTAATGGACTTTTATTCGGCGAGTCTCTCACTACAAAAGAACAATGTATTTAATCGTTACATTTATCCGGCATACCACACAACGGTAGTTGCCAATCATCCCTTATCCAGGTTACAAGGTTCAGTGAGAGGCCCCTATAATAGGGGACATCCTATATTACCCCTGAAGGGGGACGCCCTTAAAATTTTAAGTTGACAACATATTAGAGAAGTGATAAACATGAATATATGCCAAGATTAGCCCGACTGGACGCACCCGGTGTTTTACATCACATTATGATCAGGGGGATAGAGCGTCGAAAAATATTCAGAAACGATAAGGATCGTGAAGATTTTTTAGATCGCCTCTCAACCTTGCTGCCTAAGACCGAGACATCTTGCTATGCTTGGGTATTTCTTCCAAATCATGCCCATTTTCTTTTTAGAACCGGCACAATCCCTCTTGCCACATTGATGAGAAGATTGCTTACTGGATATGCCGTTAGTTTCAATAGGCGGCATAAACGACATGGACAACTCTTTCAGAATCGATATAAATCAATTGTATGTCAAGAGGATGTTTATCTGCGGGAACTGGTGAGGTATATTCACCTGAATCCTATCCGAGCAGGAATTGTGCGCACCCTTACTGAATTGAACAAATATGCCTATTGCGGGCATAGTGCGTTAATGGGTAGAAAAAAGCGTCCCTGGCAGGATGTGGATTATGTCCTGAGCTATTTTGGCGACACTCCTCGTCGAGCAAGAAAAGATTATTACTCTTATGTAGAGGCTGGACTTGATCAAGGGCGACGAAATGAGTTGACAGGGGGCGGGTTGATAAGGAGCCTTGGAGGATGGACAGAAGTAAGAAAGTATGGCTTAAAAGGCCAGGATCATATTAAGAGTGATGAAAGGATATTGGGGGAATCGGATTTTGTAGCCGATGTACTTTCCCAGGCCAATGAGAAATTTGAGCGAAAATATGAGTTAAAGCGTCTGGGTTATGATCTGGGTCGGATTGCAGCGAGAGTGGCTGAAATTTACGGGATAGAGGGGGAGGATATCTTTTTGAAAGGCAAACAGCAAAAAAGGGTTAAAGCCAGGAGCCTTTTTTGTTTTTGGGCGATTCGCGAATTGGGAATTTCACTTACTGAATTAGCCAGGCGTCTTGGGATCAGTGTTCCCGGGGTTGGATACTCGGTGGAGAGGGGCGAGATAATTGCACTCGAGAACGATTATCAGTTAATTGAATAAGTTTCTTAGAATATTAAGGGCGTCCCCCTTTAATAAGAATAGCCAAAAAGATAGATGGGGTAACAGTAGAGAAATACCTCTGGCAAGGCTTAACCAGACTCCTTGCCGTGTATGATGGCAGCGACAATCTCTTTATGCGATTTGAATATGCCGATGGTAGGATGCCCGTTGCCATGACAAAGAACGGCTCAACCTATTATCTAACCTATGATCAGGTGGGCTCCCTTAGAGTAGTTGCAGATGCATCTGGTAATGTGGTAAAAAGGATTGACTATGACTCATTTGGAAATATCATCACCGACACCGATCCTGCGTTTGAAGTTCCGTTTGGTTTTGCAGGAGGGGCGCATGATCGAGATACAGGCCTTGTCAGGTTCGGCCATAGGGATTATGATCCAGATTTAGGACGGTGGACTGCAAAGGATCCGATAATCTTTCTTGGTGGAGATGTTGATCTCTATGGGTATTGCTTAAATGATCCTATTAATGTGGCTGACCCCTTCGGTCTTTACTTAACTCCATCGCAGCAGATTAAAGTTTCACTTGCTTCCGCTATTGGATCAACAGCGGGTTTCGTATTAGGTGGGTTACTTGGAGCTCCAACATTGGGAAGTGCTGCAGGGGGCGCAATTGCAGGTGCAATCGCCACAAAATTTATGGAAGGTAGCACGTGGCAGGATGTTGCTAATAATGCAGTGGCAGGCGCTATATCCGGCTTGACAGGAGCAGGTATCGGTAGCCTACTAAAAGGAACATTGTTGAGCAGCATGCGAGCTGCTATGGCAACAGGTGCTATTACAGGAATGTTTGATGCCATATTAATGAGGGCTGATCCATTTTTCAAAGAATCTGATATAAATACAACCCCTTGCAGTTAGTCAATTATATAACTTACAGAATCAAAGTTATTATGCGTGACTCAAAATCTAATAATAAACTAATAGGGATACTTGGAATAGTATTTGGCCTTATTTGTTTTTGTAGCTTTCTAGCGGGTGATAACACTAAGCTGATTATTCCTGTCTCTAACTTATTTCTTGTCAAATACTTTATGGTAATATCTATAATTAATGGTGGTATGTATTTTATCATTGCCGGCCTAGTAATTTTATCGGGAATTTTTGCACCTTCGTATGCCAAGACAAAAATTGAGCATAAAAAGACTAAAGCTAAAGGTCTTTTGTTTAGTGTATTTTTGCTAAGTCCTTTTTTGCTATCTTTTTTTGCTACAATTTTTAGTATGTCTCAAAGTGTATTTTGGAAAATATTGGGGAGTTTGGCATTAATTTATATCACTTGGTTGGTTTATTCAAATGTGAGGATATTGAGAATGCGAAGGCAGTAGTTGACTAAGTTGAATAATTCTCAACCATCTTTTTCCTTTTCAAAGGGCGGGTGACTGTGGGAATAAAAACTTCTGGGCTTTTGATAATCACTCAACATTATGTAAGAGGGTGCAAGAGCCGTGATCAGTTCCCGATGACGTCGGGAATGCCACGGCTTTTTTTCTTTTTAGCGGTTACATAGCATGGATTATGAAGAGGCATCCGCCCAATATTTTTACCCATTTCTGCTCAAAGCACTTTTCGGTAAAAAATTACTGTCACCAGAAGAGGTCTCACCTCATGGAACCTTACCCGTGATCATAACGGCAGGATAACTCAAAAGACAGAGACCTTTGACAATACCACCTCCAATTACACTTATACCTATGACCCAATGGGACGTCTTAGAACAGTTACCAAAGATGGCACCCTTGTAGAAGAATATAAAGGGACGTAAAGGGGGACATTGGTTCTAAAACGACTTAAGTTTCACGAAATCATCTTAGCATGCTCTTTACCAAAATACTCTTATTAACTTTATGTCTTTAAACTTAGCATGATAATATGCTATTATTTTTTCTAATTTTGGGCCATGTTTTAATGTAAATATATTCTTTATCATGTGCAGATAAGTCATTTTATAACCAACGCCCCCCTTTAAGAAGCTTGTTTTAAAGCAGGGCAAAAATCATCGCAGAGATACGGAAAAAATCCCAAATGAATGAGACAATTGCCCTGGAGATACCACCTGGAGATTCAATTCACGCAATGCGCAGGTTTACGCTTCAAATGTTACTGCTTGTTCTCCTTGCCTCTCTTTGCCTGGGTGGATATCTCACTGCTCGGCACATCCTCAAGCTCCCATTCAGGCCTACCAACGATTCGCTGCACCAGAGGGGCTCGGCCTTTACCCTTGACTTCCTTATTCCGGTTGGCACCTATCTCGATGAGAAGATCACGATCGGCGAGGTTATACAAATTCGCTTCAAGAAGGAGAAATCCATCTATGAGAGGGTGCTCAGGGTTATCTCCGATCTGATTCCCCCGCGATACCGCCTGCTTGCGGACCTACTCTTGTTTTGCTTTTGGTTCTTCTGCTTTATGACCCTCATCAGGGTCTTCACCTTTATGGGATATGGCAGATCACTTCGGGCGAGCCTACTGCTCGGTGGGATTACCTACTACTTCATGCCTGATTTTTCGCCAGGAAGGCTTGACGATGGAGTGTTTCTTGGTATACCGCTTCTAATCATAGCCATCCGGATATACCTGCGCCGGAGGAATGTGAGGAGAAAAGAAATAGAAATCTAGTGGATTTGATTAACAGTTCAGAAAAAAATGATATTCTCCACTAAAGAGTAGTTAACAGAACAAGAGGTTCATTCTGGCCTTCGCTCAATAATCAAGGATGGATTAGCCAGCCAGGTCATGGTGACATTTACAGGGGGCGCCTTCCTTGTTACACATGTACTAAAGCTCGGCGCATCGAATATAACGATTGTGCTTTTGGCAACCAAGAAGGGTTAAACAGGTATCCATGGACTGGTCATTCTGCTATTATGGGTAGGATAAAGAGGCCCTGGCAGAACACAGATACACCTCTTTCCTATTTTGACAAAAGGCCTAAAGTAACAGAAAGGGGGACGTCCATTAAATTATAAGATTCATTCAACCGAAACAGTCTTCCGAAGCCGAGAATTTCAATTCGCTTCCACAAAGAAATAGAAACTTATATTCTTATGGACGTCCCCTAAATCACTCTTCTATCTGGTGAATTCAAGTTGCAAGTGCACCATTAGCTGTTTTCCAGAAGACTTCCTGAGGAGACTGGTAGCGTAGGCATTTTCTAGGTCTATAATTAAGTTTTTTTACTGCAAATGCAAGGTCTTCTTCTGTGACTTTTCTAAAATCTGTTCCTTTAGGAAAATATTGTCGAAGAAGTCCGTTTGTATTTTCGTTTGTCCCACGTTGCCAAGCGGAATATGGATCGGCAAAGTAGACTGTTAATCCGATTTTATCTTCCAGCTCTTTGAAACGGGCGAACTCTTTGCCATTGTCAACGGTCAACGTTTTCCTCATCTTTTTTGGAATGCGCCAAAAGGCCTTGATACTTTTTAACGTGAGAGATTCTGCTTTTTTGTCAAGCAGTTTGGCGGCTATCAGGTAACGGCTTTTACGTTCGATATGGGTGGCCATATATCCAGTGCTCTTTTTGCCTTCAATTGTATCTCCCTCCCAGTCGCCAAAGCGTTCACGAGTCTCGACGATGGTAGGGCGTTCTGAGATGCTGACCCGGCCCGGTATGAATCGCCTTCCCGAGCCGTATCTCTTTTGTTTCCGGCGCTTTCTTCGTTTGCGTCGTAGATGGTAATAAATTGTGCCTCCTCTCTTTGCATCTAAATAAATCCATCGGTAAATAGTTTCATGGCTGACACGCATTTCATCATCGTCTGGATAATCAATTTGTAATTTCTCTGCGATTATTTCCGGAGACCAATCTTCTCTGAGTTTACGTTCTACGTATTTTACTAACCGCTGATTGGACCGACGATGATGATGTCGCGCTTTGTGTCGGCGCTTAAGTGCCTCGGGATGAGTCCAGGTATACCAATAAACGGTATCCTCGTACACTGGGTCGTCATTTCGTTTGAGTTCCCTGGTGATGGTCGTATGATGCCTCTTGATCCTTCGTGCGATCTCTCGAAGAGAAAAACCGGCACATGTTAAATGACTGATGACATATCTATCATTTTCTGTAAGATGGGTATAAGGCATGACAGGCTCCTTCTGGGTGTAAGGTTGGTGGTACTTCCTACACTACCAGAAATCCTGTCATGTCCTCCACTTATCTCAAATGGTGCACTTTGAATTAGAATTCACCTCAATTCAGTTTTTTCAATTGAAATCAAAATTGCCAAGTATAAATTGTTTTGGAAATTACGTGCTCATCCACAGAATTATCTAATGATCTTATAATTCCCTATATAGAATTTATTTTACTATTGACGAAATTAATTTAATATGTTCTCTTTACTTATAAATGCTGGTCACCATACTTTTCTAATGGAGACTATACATGTATAGTCTGGAATCCCACCTTGTAAATGATTTTACGGATTATATTCAAAACCCTCGGAATTTATTCTCAATATCCAATTTTGCTTTTGAGTTTGATTACAGAAATGGAAGAGTTGATGTAATATGCCAATCTGGAAAAGGGTATTTATTATCTTTTGAAGCGAAACTTTATGATTGGAAAAAAGCACTGAATCAGGCTTATAGAAATACTTGTTTTTCTCACTATTCCTATGTCTTGTTACCAAAAAAAATGGTACCCAAAGTAAAAAATTATTATCAAGAATTTAGACGTCGTAACGTTGGCCTATGTTCCATGAATAATCAAAAAGCCTATATTGAAATCCCTGCCTCAAAAAGAAAGCCTATCCAACCATGGCTTACTGAATCAGCAATCAACCATATATTAAATGGGTAATTAATTGGGGAATGGTACATTCAGCGATGTAGCATTAGAGATTGCTAAAAAGAAAAAGCTGGCTGATATACTATTTGTCGATGAAGGTGCTTTCAAAGAAACTTACTCTGCTAAAAATAAGAGTTCTGTAAAAGTAGCCTTAAAAATAATGGACCCTAATAAATGTGATCTTTGCCGCACCGATCGAGAAATTGATGCTATGAAAAGATGTAATTCATCTTACATCGCTAAATTATTAGACTACGGACAAATAACCTTTCAAGGTATTGATTACCTTTTTATTATTGAAGATTTTTTGGATGGGGGGACTCTGAGTGATAAATTTCAAAGCGGCTTCTTGTCTCCATCAAAAATCCGAGATTATGGTCTTCAATTGTCTCAAGGAATCGGACATTTGAAAGAACTCAATCTCGTGCATAGAGATATAAAACCAGATAATATTATGTTTCATCGATCTTCAGATGTACCTTTATTTGTGGATTTTGGTTTAGTACGTGATCTCTCAAAAAGCTCTTTAACTCAATCTTGGAACCAATTGGGACCGTGTACCCCTTTCTTTGCGGCACCAGAACAATTAAATAACGATAAAACGTTGATAGGATGGCGTACCGACCAATTTGGCCTTGGCCTTGTCTTAGGATACTGTCTGACAAGAAGTCATCCATACCAAGCTAAGAATATGACTAAAGATCAGGCAATTCAAGCTGTAGCTAACAAACAAAACTGTTCAGATGAATTTAAGGCTTTAGCTAAATTAGCCAATTTGGAATGTTTATTAAAAATGATAGAACCATGGCCGGTAAGACGTTATTCCGACCCACAATATTTATTAGAAGGTTTCCGAAAGAGGATTTGAAATGTCTGCCTATCATCATATGGGTCATGATACGGAAAATCTTATAGGAGAAAATGATCTAGAGGAATATGCAGGTATTATTTTGAGCCCGGTTAACCGTTCTCCAGAAAAGCTTCGCAATTATATAAATGTTTTTAGAGAGAAAGGAGACTATGATATTGTATTAGATCCTCAATTATATTTTCCTAAAAGTAAACGTGGATCTTTACGAGATTACCCTTACTTTCCCTCCGATTTTGATACAGTTGATATGACCTCCCTGTCTTGGTGGGAGAAGACAGTGAAACTTTTAGCTGACTTTGCTATTAGTCTCAACATTTCAACGATTGTTTCTCCTGTCGTAAAGCCAAAAATTTGGAATGCAAACTACTATTCAGTCTGTGCTTCTATTTCTCAGTTATTATTAGATAATCTTCAAAACAGCGATATTCGAGTGTTTTCAACCATAATGGCAAATGTAACCGAGTTAACGGATACAAGTAAAATGATGGAAATAGCATCCATCGTTTCTGATACAGACTCAGATGGATTTTATATTATCTTTGTAAGTGATATTCAACCCCGTAGAGAATTTTCAGACGAGGTAGAACTTTATGGAATGATGAGTTTAATAAAAGAACTTCAAAATACAAGACGACAAGTCTTTGTGGGGCATTGTTCTTCTGAAATGTTACTTTTTAAGGCCGCAGGAGCTTCTGCTTGTTCAACTGGCAAATTCTTCAATTTACGTCGCTTTACTAAATCGAGGTATGAAGAACCAGCGGGAGGGGGTCAGTTACCATACTGGTTTGAACACAGTCTATTAGCTTTTTTAAGGGAGGCAGATATTATAAGATTATTAAGTAATAATTTCCAGGACCTTGTTTCAACCCACCACTCTAATAATTATTGGAGCAAAGAAATATTGAGCCACTTCGAATCAGAACCTGAAAAAGCATGGCTTGCTTTAAGTTGGAGACAATACTTAAGCTGGTTTGGAAAAGTAGAAGTGGAATTATCAACCTCAGACAGTATTCCGACTGTACAAAAATGGTTAAAAGAAGCTGAAGAAAATTGGCGGGTGCTTGATGATAACGATTTGCTTTTTGATGAGCAAAGAAATGATGGAAAATGGTTAAGATCATGGAGACAGGTTCTTGTGAAATTCAAAAAAACATATGCTCAATCTTCACCGGCCTAATTATACTTATGAAAATTCAATCGACACTTGAAATTTGATCGTGCTTAATCTCAGATGCCCTCCACTCAGGTCAAAATATCATTTACCTCAAAAACCTGAGATATGTCTGACTTAGTTGATCTAAACTATCGAATGTTCGCTATTGATTTATTTTGGGTTGGTTTTAGTCAAATTCAAAAGTATTTAAGAGGATGTACCAGTCAATAATGGTGAATTCAATTTTTCTTTTTTCATAGATTACAAAAAGTAACATCGAAATATAGCGGGACGGATAATCGGCTCTCCAGGCGATTAACAGTCTATGATCCTAATTGGAAAAGAAATAGTTTGTAAAATTGCAACCAGGAAAAAAAATATGGATATACTGATATGAATCTGCGGCGTCTACCGGTGTAGTTATGTTCCAATAATGTAATGATTCTCTGTTACCGTCCATTAAGCTAGTTAAAAGTTATTTTTTCATTCGAAAGGAGGATACTTCATGTCTTTGCTGACCGATGCTGATATTGAAAAACTGATAATTGATGAAAAAAATTGGACAGACAAAAATAAGCTTTACATATTTCCGTCTGATAGAGACAAATGCTTAACCCCTGTTGGTTATGACGTGCGTGTTGGGAAACAATATGCCTCCGCAATTGACGCGAATTTATATGAAAATTTAAAAAAAGGTGATGATGTCGTTATAAAGCCTGGTGATACTATACTTATAACCACGCTAGAGTTTATTGGAATGCCTCAAGATAAATCTATTTCTGCATTCATCACTTCAAAAGTGACAGTTGTATCAAAGGGAATATCGCATATCTCTACAAACATTGATCCTGATTGGAAAGGGAATTTATTGATCGCTCTTCACAACCCCTCGCATAGCACGGTGATATTAAAGTGTGGTGATCCTTTCTGCACTTTGAATTTTATCAAGAACGAATCACCAGCAACAAGGGACTGTGGTAAAGAGCCTGGCAGGACTGATGTTCTTCTTCAGCAATTTATTAAAATAGTGAGACTAGCAAAAGAGAAGAAGTCAAAAAAAGAATCCAGACAATATTGGATTCGCTTCTCATTAAAGGCCTGTGTAATTTTATTATTCTGCGCTCTAGGTTATTTTATTTTTAAGAACACAATTGGGTTTATCGCAATGACATCACTTGGGGTGGGGATTGCCAGCAATTTTTCGTGGCCTCAGAAGTAATCGGTATGCAAAGCAAGAAACGAAAATATAATGAATACATTTTGGTGATTCCGTCTGATAAATTATGGCATGCTGGATATTTTCAAGGTTTTAGCTCCTGTTTTGAGAAATACCTGTATATCATCCAAAAATCTGGGTCGACCGTTTTCAAGCTCCGCGATGATGTTGAATCAGATCCAAATTATAAGCAAATAATCCCTTATGTTATTTTAAGATATAAAAATAGTCTATTTTCATATAGAAGGGGGAAGCTTCTTCAAGAAAATAGACTTTTCGGGCAATATTCAATTGGCATTGGTGGCCATATTACAATAAAAGATACGAATTGGTTTAGTGAAACTTATCAAGAAGGTATGGAACGGGAATTAAAAGAAGAAGTTCATATCGATTCCCCATATTCAGAGGTCATAGCTGGCGTTTTGAACGATGACAGGAATGATGTAGGTAAAGTACATTTTGGACTTGTCTACATTTTTAATCTGGACCGGCCAAAAGTAAAGTCCAAAGAAAAATCAATCAATGAGGCTCAATTTCTACCCTTATCCAAGATAAAAAAAAATCTGGAAAAATATGAAAACTGGTCTCAAATCTGTTTTCAGCAGATAGAAAATATGATTGATCTAACATGATCTAATTCAGTCTGTCTTACAACTTGCCAATACGCCTGACGACTTACCGTAAAGGGGGACATTCGTTCTGAAATTGCATAACTATTTAGATATAGTCCAACTTTTAGATTTGTTATTATGATAAAACCCCACTTACAAAATATAAAGCCTTTAACCAAAATCACTGAGTGTAAAGCAATTTCTGCACGAACGTCCCGGTTCACGGTTCATATATTGTGCTTAGCACATCCAGCCCGATGTTTCACTATACGTGCCATAGGTCTTATTGAGACCTTGTCTGATTTTATTGAAGATTACAGAACAAAACATAAATATACCGTTTTTAGCCTGACTTTGCCATTCTTGATGTTGGGATTGATGTTGGGATTTATTTTATCCCTTCAGGTATCACTTCCCTGAAATCCTGACATAGCTGAACTATATCGGCAACATGGCTGTATTTTCCATGGAATGTGGTCATGGCAAGAGATCTGGAATCTTAAGATTAACACCATCATGGATCAACTTTTACTGATTTACCTGATTTACCAATGGATGTCCCACTTTACTAGAAAACCTAAAACCATCATTAGCCTTGCATTTCGCACATTATAATTTTATGAGAATTCAAAAGACTTTGGGGGTCACGCCTGCTATGGAGGCCAAGATTACAGATTATGTGTGGGAGTGGGGGAGAACTATTATCTTATAATTGAATTAAGGATAAAATTTATTTAAATATTAGACCAATCACTGACAGTAAAATAACTATACCAAAACCTATCCAAAAGCTTTGAACCATTTTCCCCATACTTTCTATACTTGATGAAAGGTCAATTAAGGCTCTTGTTAGATCAGTAACAGACATAGTTTCAATAGTGCGTAAATAATCCTTATCTGCTTTTGGTATTCTTCCTTCTCTTTGTTCCGCCATGTAGGTCCCATTATAACTCTTTTGCGCTTCACGGTTTAATTTGTGAATTTCAATACTACATAAATCATCACCGTAATCTAATGTTATAGTTCTTGGTGAAAGATTGGCAAGTCCTAAAACTAATGGTGCATCCCATCCTGGATCAATTTGAATGCCAGATAAAAGTGCTAAACCCTTTCTAACATAATAACTACTCATTCCAATATGACCTGCATGCATTTGATTTAATGTTATTCTTTCCAAAGTATTTACAAGAGCAAAAGCACCCCCAGGGATATTAATAGATTCCTCTTTTTCAATATTTATTTCTTTAATTTCTTCTTTCTTGATTTTAGTCTTCAGTTGTTCCAATGTTACTGATTTAGAAATAATACCTTTTTTACCTAATCTTAAATCATAACTTGATCCTTTCAGACATTTGTCTTCATCAAAAGGATCTATGCTTATTTCTCTATGCTCCATTGCCTCCTTTATTTCTATGTCAGTTAATAAAGCCATTTTATACCCCCTTTCCTTTATGGGTAAAAAAACACGACTCCTATATTTAGTTTATAATGATATGGAATTTTTATGTCAATTAAAAACTCAACAT
>Ga0209986_10001939_pt1 | contig 19465 bp, 10 predicted proteins | sample BlataG_FD_183168 | JGI IMG/M metagenome (GOLD analysis project Ga0209986, IMG submission 183168) | Deep subsurface microbial communities from Black Sea to uncover new lineages of life (NeLLi) - Black_00105 metaG (SPAdes) (version 2) | ecosystem: Environmental > Aquatic > Marine > Oceanic >... | reverse complement strand
AAGTATTTTGGGAAAATTTTTCAACTGATATCGATATATTGATTCAGAACACTAAAACGATTTTAATTGAAATAAAATTCCATGCAGACAATAGAGACGCTTATCAACTTATTAAAAAAGCAGAATTATATAAGTATCAATTTAATAGGAACTACGACGAGTTAATGATTATTTGTCTGGAAATTACACAAAATAATTATGAGCAAATTGTAAAGCAGGGCATTAAAGTAATTGCGGGAAAAATTGTTTGAAAAAAAATGATTTTTCCTTTAATAAACAATACATAAAAAGCCTGCTAGAGATTTGCTGAGTCTGTTTTTATTAATAAAATAATATATTGCCCTAATTGTGGGAATGAAATAATAAAGGTTCCTCATATACCGAAAAAGCAAAAAGATCTATAAGTGTTTATAATTTACAATAGAGTTTATCTTCAACTAACTTTGAATATTATATACTAAAATAGTCTACTTAATTAGACTGCAAAATTTATATACATTAATTTTTATAAACTTATTATGTCAACAAATGTATATAGTGTAAGAATCCCAAAAGAAATAAAGAAAGCTATGGAAAGATTGAAAGATATAAATTGGCAAGATGAAATTAAAAAATTAATAACTCAAAAGGTTAAAGAGGAGTCTAAAAAGAGATTGTTATTGGAAGCTAAGGAATTAAGAGCGAAAATGAAAAGTTCAAACATAACAGAGATGATAAGGGAAGATAGAGATGCAAGATAAAGCAGTTTTCGATTCCAATGTAATTGCAGCAGTTTTTTTCAATGAAGCAATATCGGAAAAGGCAGAAAAATATATTGAAGAATGCAATACTTGTATCACATTAGATTTAGCAATTCCAGAAGTATCAAATGTAGCTTGGAAGAAAGTTAAACTCTTCAATGAGTCAAATGAAATCGTGCAAAAATCCTTAGAAAAATGCATTGAGTTTATTACAACCGTATGTCAATTAATCCAAAGTAAAGATATGGCTTTGAAAGCATATAATTTGGCTTTAAAGAGGAATATAACGGTATATGATGCGTTATTTATAGCAACTTCTAATGAACTTAAAATATCATTTATTACAGCAGACAAGGTTCTTTACGATAAAATTAAGGATTTTAAGGTTATTTTCATAGGAAAAGATTGAATTTTTTTAACTATAGATATACATAAATAGTTTGACCATATTGTAAAATACCGAATAAATCTTTTATTCAATTAATACATAAGAGGGAATAATTAATATTAATAGATTTTAAATTTCCCTCTTAAAAAACCCAGCTCATTTTAAGTGATTATCATAACTTCTTTAAACAAATATATATAAAAATATAAGTCTTATTTTATATTATAAACTGGAGTTTAAAATTGATCGATAAAAACGAGTTGTTAAAGCTTTTACCAAAGTTAATAAGGGAAGACGACGAGATAAAGGGTGCAATAATAACTGCCCTCTCCGGAGTGGTTGCTACAAAAGAAGACATTATAAGAATTATTGAACATTCCGACAGAAGATTTGAAGCCGTAGATAAGCGATTTGAAGCCATGGATAAACGATTCGAAACCCTTCAAGAGCAAATGAGTAAGCGATTTGAAGCCGTAGATAAGCGATTTGAAGCATTAATTAAAGAAATGAATAAGGGTTTTGAAATAGCCAGACAAGAAACCGCCCAGTTACAAACTTCTATAAACTCGTTAGGACGTCAAGGCGGTATAGGGTTGGAAAATGCTATTTTATACCTCCTAAATGATAATTTAATTCAAGAAAGTATAAATACAAGTGAAATTAAAAAAGAAAAACTAAATGATAAAGAAGGTAAAGTATTTTGGGAAAATTATTCAACTGATATCGATATATTGGTTCAGAACAGTAAAACGATTTTATTTGAAATAAAATTCCATGCAGACAATAGAGACGCTTATCAACTTATTAAAAAGGCAGAATTATATAAGTATCAATTTAATAGGAACTACGACGAGTTAATGATTATTTGTTTGGAAATTACACAAAATAATTTTGAGCAAATTGTAAAGCAAGGCATTAAAGTAATTGCGGGAAAAATTGTTTGAAAAGATTAAAATTTTTTCCTTTAATAAACAATACATAAAAAGCCTGCTAGAGATTTACTAATTCTGTTCTTATTAATAAAATAATATATTACCCTAATTGTGGGAATGCAATTTTAAAGATTCCTCATACACCGAAAAAGCAAAAAAATCTATAAGTGTTTATAATTTGCAATACAGTTTATCCTCAACTAATCTTGAATCTTATATACTAAAATAGTTTACTTAATTAGAGAAAAGTATTTTATCATGTATATTCAGTTCCAGGTCAAAGACGATTTTCTTCATTAAGAAAAAAGATTTTTGAAGGTGATGATGGTGAAATATTTGTTGTAGATGCTAGATCTCATTTTTTAAAGGATAACATTGAAACCCAAGTCATAAATTATATTTGTGGAACCCAATAATTTAATAAGCATCCATATCATATAATCAATGAACTGAAATATATCATTGTTTTTATGAGTGTGCCAGACGGATATCAATGTATCATATTTTAGGTAATGGAGAAGCTCCGATTTCAGATACATTTGAGAAATGATATTTGTTGCTATAAAAAAGCACATAGTCTCGAATATGTAGGGGATCACCTATCTATTATTAAATTAATGACACTCTATATGCTAATTTAACAAAAACGGAAATTATTAAATATTATAATTGAAAATTTAATAATTGTTTAATATGTTTTATGAAATAAAATTTACTGTATGTATATAAGATATGGAAGAAAATTTACAATTTATTTATCGTCAAGAATTTTGGTATGTTAGTGCATTTATAAATACCAATGAAATATTTGGCAAGAATAAAGCTGAAGAAATTAAAGAATTAATAATACAAAAACTAAGTAATTTAACAGACAATGACTTAATGAGAATAAAAGGTCCAAATGCCGAAAAAAGCAGAAAAAAAATAATTGATATGGGTAAAAATATTGCAATTCAATGTGATTGGGTGCCTTATTTTGAAGCATTTCCCTACATGGACAAGAATAAAGAAATATTTTATAATACTTTAGGTTATTTCCAATTTGAAGTAGAATATTATAAAAATGAATCATCAAAAAAGGAAATTATAACACCTGATTTATTACAGCAAATCCCTGTTGTTACTTTGAATATTTTAAAAGAATTTTGTAATAGAAAGGCAAATAAATACCTTCTTATAGATACTGAAAGTCCAATTTTTGTTTTTATAACTTCAAATAAAACTAAGCCAGTGGAAATCCAGTGGACTCAAGAAAATATAAATAAATTTAAGAGAGTTCTTGGAAATTGGATTGAAATATATTCAGGGCAATGGCCAGATTATAGTGATTCTCTTTATAAAAGACGTATTAGAGGCAATTTATCCAATCGTCTTTCTGAATTACATTATATCCGAAGAAATTCTGGATTTATATATATGGCAGAAGAAAATTATAAATTGTATTTTAATTCTTACATTAAAAAGTTTGTTTTGGATTCTACACCCAAAATAAGAGCTATGCAATTTGCTTTAATTTCAATTAATGAATCACTTGATTTTCTATTTTTGAAACGTCATTCTGAAGCGTTTATGACTCTCAAAATTATTGAAGAGGAAATTAAAAATCTTAGATATTTAGGAGGAATGATTCAAACAAAATTAAGTCAAATATATAACGAGTTAGATTGGAATAGACGTCAGCATTATACAAGTGTGTTAAAATATTTAATAAATGAATTCAATTTAGATGAGATTTTTAAAAGAGTGAATAGAAAATTTGAAGATATTTACAATTCAATGCAAGAATTATATATCGAAAAGAGTGAAGAGAATCAAAGAAGAATTCAAAGAGGTTTATCATTATTGAAAATTCTTTTTGGTGCAGGAGTCTTAGCAGATCTTGCGGGAGTAACTATGATCGCTTTAAATTTAGAAAAAGGAAATCCATTTTCAGTTGTGTTTAATGGTATAATTGCATTAATCATTGCCGGGATTATAATCGCTACAATTTTCTATTTCATAAAAATAAAAAGGGAAATGAAAGCTGCGGATGTGGGAAAAACTGTTGATGCTGTTATTGAAGATGATAAAGGAAATATAATATTAATTAAACGAAAGTATCCGCCTTATAAAGGACATTATGCACTTCCGGGAGGCTTTATTAAATACGATGAAAATCCTAAACAAGCTTTATTCAGAGAAGTCAGAGAAGAAACCAATTTAGATGTAAAAATTGTAAAAAAGATTGGAATTTATGACCAACCAGGTCGCGATCCTCGAGGAAGAATTATTTCCACAGCATTTAAATGTATTCTTATTAGTGATATCTCTAAAATGGAAAGTGGAGATGATTCTGTTGCTGCCGAGCTTGTCCCAGTAGAAGAACTTAAAAATATCGATTTAGCATTTGATCACAAACAAATTTTGAAAGATGCAGATGTATTAAAATAATCTCTCTTTAAATTATTTTTATCTTTTTATTTTACTTAATAAATGATTCAATTAGAAAGAACGTGATAAATAACAATTTTATACAAATTTACTTAATAAAATTTTTTATTAATTTTAGAAATCTCAATATTAAAATCAAGATAAAGGTAGAAATAATTTAAATGAAATATTCTATGGACTTAAAAGAAATTAAAGATAGTTTTCTTAAAAATGAGCCTAAAGATAGTTCATATGCTTATATTAAATATATATAAATGTTTATGAAAAATTATCTCAATTTTTTAGTTCTGATTGTTTAACTATAGCTATATAATCAATCCAAATATTTCCTCCCCCCTGTATTTGGTTAAAAACCCTATATTCCATTTGCGCGATCTCTCTGCACTTAAATTTAACACTAAAAAGTTGATATTTATTTGGTTCAATAAAATGAATTCCACGAATAATTTTCGATGCAAATCCACCTCCTATTACTTCAAGAAGTAATATGGGAGCTGATGATGAATTATCATCTATCTTTATCTTGAAAAAAGCAATATAATCACCCATTTCTGGCAATTTTTCATAGGGACCAAAAGTAATGTGTCCGCGCAACATTGATAGATTAGCAAACCAAGCTCTCTTATTCGAGGCAGATTTATCTTCAACTTCATCTCCAAATCTATGAAGTAAGGTTTCTGCTTGATACAATCTACAACATTTTTGTTTTATTTTTTCCTCCGGGATCTCCATAGATTCCTGCCTTAGACTTACTTTTATTTCTGTAAATTTCTTAACTTCTTTTTCCACTATTTTCTTCTTTATTTCTTCTGTTAAGTTATTATAATTCTCATACTCTATTCTATCAAGACCCCGTAAATCAGCAGGAATTTTTGAGCCTTTTTTATTAATGATATAAAACCGTTTTTTTGCTCCCCTTGCCAAACCTAACTCTAAACTAACATTTGGGTTATTACGTGTGATATCGTAGATGCCAAAACTTGTTGCAAATATCATTTCTTCTATCTTTTCTAAAATATGCTTTCCATTGCCTTTAAGCTCTATATCTGCAAAATAACCTTTTAATTCCGTTCCTTTAAATGCTTGTTCAATGGCTTCTCGGATTCCTTCCTGAATAAATTCATAAGCTACAAAAAAATGATATTTTGGCATATTTTCATTACCTTCTTGATTTTATATATTTTCTTTCCTATGATGACTAATGTTGGTAGGTAATTAAACTGTTTCATAAGTATCAACTATATTTTGTCGTCTGAAACATCGAGACGATTTTTGAGAATATATATGTTTTATTATAAAAAAAAATTTATCGAATTGAATTTAATAATATTTAATAAATAATTATATTACTTTATTTTTAATATAAAATGAAATTTTTAGATTTACCAAATAAATAAAAAAGGATTATAGATATGAAGGAAAAAGACCGTTTATTTTATGAAAATCGAATCAAATCTTTCAGAGAAAAACGTAATGAATATATTCAATATAAAATAATTTTAGAAAAAATTCTAGAACGTATTGCAAGACATTGTTCATCAAATTTTATTATACAAGTAAGAGTAAAAACAATTTCTAGTTTTGCTGAAAAAATACAACGCCAAAAATATTACAAAAAATCTGTTGAAGAAATAGACGATCTTTGTGGTGGTCGGATTATTTTACCGAGTATGGATGAAGTAAAAAAAGTTTGTAAGTTAATCGAGGATAATTTTGTTATCAATTGGAAAAATAGTGAGGACAAACTAGAAGAGATGAAAGTGTCCGAATTTGGTTATCTTTCTACTCATTATTCTGTACATCTAATGCCAGATTCACCTTTTTATGATGGATTAAAAATACCAAAGATGTTTTATTGGCTAAAAGCTGAAATCCAAATTCGTACCTTTCTTCAACACGTTTGGGCTACAATCTATCACGATATTGGTTATAAAGGGAGATTTGAAATCCCTAAAAAATGGAATAGGGAATTTTATCGACTTGCGGCAATTTTAGAGAATGCAGATGAATCTTTTTCCCAGATCCAAAGAGCTTTACTTGAATATGAATCTAATTATGGTGGATATATGACCGAAAAACAAATTAATGAAGAAATAGAAAAACTGGAAATTGTTTATGCTGCTGATCCAGAAAACATAGATATTGCTCATAGAATCGCAAAAATGGCAATATCCATTGGAAAATGGGAAAAAGCCATAAGTATGTTGCAAAAATTTATTGATTCAAAGAACGCTCCGATTTTACGAGACCTCGGAATAGCTATGTGGAAAAATTATCCCAAAGATAGTAAAGAATTCCAAAAGGGACGAGAATATTTGGAGGAAGCAATAAGATTAGATCCTACGGATTCTGATGCACTTGCATCTTTAGGTGGGTTATGGAAAGATATTGACGAGGATAAAGCAAGATTTTATTATAAAAAAGCTTTTGAAATTAACCCAACTGACCAGTATTCTTTAGGAAATTATCTTATATACGAGATTCGAAAACAAGAGAATTTAGATCCTATTTTTTTATCCCGAACTTTAATTCGAGATGCTATTAAGAAATGTAATAACCAAATAGAAGTGGAAATTAATATACCCTGGGCATTTTTCGATATTGGACTGTTTCATTTATTTCTTGGTGAAATACAGGAGAGCTTAGATAATTATTTAATGGGAATAAAATTTAGCACAGATGATTGGATGATTTTTACAACTCTAAAGACCTTGGATTTACTCAATATTGTAAATAACCAATTACCAGGTATTGATATAGTTCGGAATTTATTATTATTAGGTTTAGCATTTCTATTTGAGAATAAAGAAGTAAGTACGCTTCTAAAAAGAAATTACGATGTTAAAGAGAGTAAATTATGTGAACCTATTGTTATTTTAACTGGTAGCATACCCTCTTATATGGAAGCAAAAGTGGAAGAGTATAAAGGGAACTTAATACAAGCATTTAAAAATTTTCAAGGAACAATTATTTCTGGGGGAACTACTGCAGGTGTTAGTGGTTTTGCAGGTGATCTTCAAGAACATTATCCCACATCCATCAAGACCATCGGATATGTTCCAAAATCTATACCAATTCATGTTAGGATTAATTCTAGATATACAAATATTCGTCGAACAAGCGGATCAGACTTTAGTGTTCGAGAAACAATTCAATATTGGTTGGATATTTGGGTTAGTAATATAGATAGCAACAAAGTTAAACTTTTTGGAATTGCTGGAGGAAAAATATGCGCCTTTGAATATCGTTTAGCTTTGGTGCTTGGAGCAAAAGTAGGTATTTTAGAGAATAGCGGTGGTGAAGCCTCAATATTGATTAAAGATCCAAAGTTGCTGAAATTAAAAAAAGGGAAAGAAAACCAGTTAAAAATTTTAAAAAATAATGTAAAAGATATCGAAACTTTTCTCCTTAAATAACAATATAAAAAATATAATAAACATATGAAATAACCTAGACATCTAAAGCGGGTTCGATGCTAAAATAGGCTGCAGATAATATGGCCCGACCAAGTAAGAAACCTTGAAACCTCCAGAAAACTCAATTTTTGATCTTTAATAATAAATAAATTTATTTTAAAAAACTAACATACTTCATTTTTTCGGTTAGATCTCAACTTATTTAGAATAATTCAAAAATCGCTTCAGGTAAATAAATATCGGACGTATTCTTGGCATTCTAATAACTCTTAATATTATAATCCTCTAAGAATGTTCTGGTTTTTAAAAAAAATTATTCCCAACATAATTCTTTAAATTCTTTTGAATCTCTGATATTATAAAAATCTTGATCTGTTTTTGCCAAATTTCTATATTTATTATTAAGTTCAATTGCATTTTTCAAGAATTCTAAGGATTTTGCCTTATCATTTCTCAGCGATTCAATACAAGCTTTATTATACCACGCGAGACCATCATTAGAATCAATCTCCAATGCTTTATCAAAAAAATTTACTGCCTTTTCATAACGTTTTAAATAGAGATATAGAACTCCGAGATTGTTCTGGGTATTAGCCAATTTAGGTAAATAAACATCGGGCTTTTTTTCCGCCAATTTTTTATAGATTTCTAAAATTTCTATATAGAATTTCTCAGTATTATTTAGCCTACTTTTCTTTTTTGCATCTTTGGACGCTCGAATATAATGCCACGGAAGACCCCACTCAAGATCCTCAGAATTATTACGACTTTTTATATATTCAAGAGTTCCTTCTAAAAGATTTAGTTCTCTTAATTTTCTATAACTTTCTAAAGTATCTCTATATATTTTTTCCGCATCTTCAAACCTTTTTAAATTCCAAAATAAATTTCCGAGAATAATTTGGGTTTTTATAACATCAGGTAAATGTCCTTCGGAATCTAATTGCATCAATTCCTTTCTTACCTTTAAAGCATTAAGATAACACTCTTCAGCTTTATCAAATTTTCCTAGAAATTGAAATAAATCTCCCAAATTGGTTTGAGTCCAAGCAACATCAGGTAAGAATGCTATGGGATTTTTTTCTGCCAATTCTTTTCTTATCTTTAAAGCATTAAAGTAACACTTTTCAGCTTCATCAAATCTTTTTAAAAGCCTATATAAATCTCCTAAATTATTGTAAGTCCAAGCAACATCGGGTAAATGTCCTTTGGAAATCTTTTCAGCTAGTTTTATTCTTTTCTTCAAAGCGCTAAGATAACATTTTTCAGCGTCTTTAAATCTTTTTAAAAGTCTGTATAAATTTCCGAGATTGATCTGAGTCCAAGCAACATCGGATAAAAATGCTGCAGGGTTTTTTTCTGCCAATTCCTTTCTTATCTCTAAGGCATTAAGATGACACTTTTCAGCCTTATTAAAACTCCCTAAATTCAGATATAGAATTCCAAGATTATTCTGAGTCCAAGCAACATAATATCGATATACCTCAGAATTTTTATCTGCCAAGTCTATATAACTTTTTAACGCCTTAAAATACAATTTTTTAGCGTCATTAAATCTTTTCAAAAGCCTATATAAATTTCCGAGATTAGTCTGGGACCAAGTAAAATGAGGTAAATATCTTTCTGGATTTTTCTCTTTCAATTTTTCTTTTATTTTTAAAGATCTAATGCATTCTTTTTCTGCCTCCTCAAACCTCCTTAAAGTTCGATATAAAATTCCGAGATCATCCCTTGTTCGAGCAACATAGTATAGATATTCTTCAGGATTTTTTTCCGCCAGATCTTTATAGTTTTTTAAAGCTTTAAGATATAATTTTTCAGCAACATCATATTTTCTTAAATCTTTATTTAAATTTCCAAGAATAATTTGAGTTTTTGCAACATTAGGTAAATATTTTTCAATATCTTTTTCAGCTAAGTCATTATATATTTTTAGAGCTTCAATTTGTAACTTTTTAGCCTCCTCATATCTCCTTAAATTTCTATATAAAATTCCAAGATTGTTCAAAATTATTCCAACTTTTTGTAAATACACTTTGGGATTTTTTTCCGATAATTCTTTATAAATTTTTAAAGCTTCATTATGTGCCATTTCTGCATCTTTATATCTCTTTAAAGAATTATTCAATAATCCTAGTTTATTGAGAATCTCTGCTTTAGAATTGTTTTTAAAATAATTTTTAAGATCTTCTCCAATATCTACTAATCTTTTAAAACCATAATTTGTTGGTAATATTTTTCCTCCAAGTTCAATAAATTGATTTACTAATTTTTTGGAAAGTTTTAATTTTGATTGATGGAAAAAAATTTCTACAGCATCGTCAATATTTTCGCCAAATTTATCTCTCTTATTTTTATAATATTTTATTGCTGTCTCGTGGTTGTTTTCATCGGTCTCTTCCTTTATAGCTTCTTGAATGTGTTTGAAAACAAATTGATAAGTACCTTCCTTTCCTTCTTTTTTTTTTAACATTCCTGTATTAATCAATTCGTTAAAAAAAAGATTTTTACTTCCAGTTTTGTAAGTTTCTTCCGCGGTATCCTTATCTATATTATCATCTAAATCCGTATTTATTACTGATAAATTTTTTAATAATGTAAACGCTTCATTGGTTAAAATTTCTTTTACGACTCTTTTTAAAAAATCTTCAGCTTGTTCGGAATCAGCATCGGCAAACGCAGTAGGTTTAAACTCTTTAAGCTTATCAAAATTTATTATCTCGTAATTTCTCACGAGTAATTCCGTTGCCAGGGGGTGTCCTTCAGCTATGTTCGAAATTTTCTCCCTTATTTCCGCATTGAGTTTAATATCGGAACTCTTAGAAAACATATTTATTAAATTTTCTCGATCTTCTTTACCAATTCCTATCAAGCTAATTTCCTTTCTTGCTAAACCACTTTTTTTTCTTGAAGATAAAATTATGCTATTTGTGGCTTTTACTAGTTCTTTTACGCCTTTATTTGCCAGGTGAAAATCGTCAATAAACAAAACCATATTTTCTTGCTCTATTGTATTGGAAATTATCTTAATCTTCTCGTTTTCGGCTTTCTTTTTTACTTCATCAGGATCGGGTAAAATATCGGACAATGCCTCAACAATATCTTCTAAGGTAATATTGTTTCCAATAACGTTATATTGATTTTCTTTGCATTTTTTTCTAAAATAATCATATCCTGAACCGCTTGCGTAAGCTTGACTCGGACCTACAGTAATTATCAGTTTTCCCTTAAGTTTCTGAATAAGCAGCGCCACCTGAATTAAAGAGGTTTTCCCAACGGCTCCAACACCATAGACCTCAACTTTATCATCAATATTTTCCATCAATTCGGTAAGCTCGGCTGTTCTGTCGCAAAAATTAGTGAAATTTAGCCTTCTTTCTTTATGCCATTTTACAATATTTTCCGCTAGATGGTTTCTTATAGTGTTTAAAATATTTGGGGCTTCAATATCTTCAATTTTACCGTAGGCTTCTCTGCTAACTTCCTCCTTGAGGCTCCATGCTTTCTTACAAATTTTAATATAATGTTTTATCTCGGCATCGGTCAACCTTTCAAAAATTTGAGTTTTCTTAATCTCATTCAAATCAATGTCTTTTTCGTCCTTATCTTTTAAGAACTCAATAATATCCCAATCTTTAAGAATAAGATACGTTTGATGGAGTTTTCCCTCTGTAATGGTTGTTTTATATTCGCAATGCGTGAATGAGAATCTTCCTTGCCCCGTTTTCATGGGACAATCTTTTGCTTGACAATCCTCAATTTTGCATTCTTCAATTAAAGAGCCGTAATAAGGTGAAATAAGAAAAATTATAATATCGCACTCTCTCAAATATTTTAGGCTTATATCTTGAGATTGCGTACCGTCTGGAACAAAATTTTCCATGCCTACTCCTTCAAGAGCCGGACTCAAATCATTCAGAAGTTTGTTTCTAAACTCTATTAAATCCCTAGAAGTAGAGCTTGCAAATATTTTTAACATTTTAGATCATTACTTGAAAAATTTTGATTTATAAAAAAATAACTGTCTAAATAAATATAACCTAACGATTCTTTCCAAATTATTAAGAATAAAGATCATATTACTTTTGATTTATATAATCTCCTTTTTTCAATCTTCTGGTGCTTCGGGTAATTTAAACATTTGATTTTTTTAAAATAATTTTAGTATTTCAGGACCGAAAACATCTGAAAAAATCTTTTCCATTTCCTTTCCATGAAGATAAGATTTACCGTTTCTATGAAGTTCATTAAAATGATCCCCTAATTCCTTTTCTACTTTTATAATAAAAGCGGCAATTTTTTTTTCTAATGATTCTGAGGGATAATCAGTAAGTAAAAATAGGACTTTAAACGACATATCTGTAAAAAAACCTCCCGTAAGATAAGCATCTTTAAATTTTATAGATATAATTTCACCTACATTTATTTCACTCCCAAAATTATCTAATGCAGTAATTAATCCTGCAAATCGAGTATCATCATAATCATTAGGATTAAAATTTTTTACATATCTATCAATACCATATTGATGGCGAATTATTATCTTTTGAAGATTTTCAATATCGGGGTCTGTAATAAATGGTTTTGTAAGAAAGTTATAAATATCTTCTGATGTATTTTTTATTACTTTAAAGAGCCTTTTGGGTTTTTTATCATGTTCTTTTTCGCTGGTTTCGATCCACCATTGATCATTAATTAATTCCGAAGCTGCACGACCACTATGCTCTATAATTCCTACTTGAGCCCCAAAAACAATTGCAATTCGAAATTCTAAAGCGGAGATTTTTCCACCATTAATTCCAATCAATTTTATATTACTAGGATTCACACCAGTTTTTAAAATGTCATACCAATATTGAAATGTTTCAAGAATGCTGAAATCATTTCCATCTGTTGCATGAATTTCTGTATATCGTCTATCGATTTCAACATTAGATGGTATAAATTTTGGGATATATCCAATAGTTCTTATGGTCTTAGGATATTTTTCTTGAATATCACCTACAATACCACATATTCCGGATTGAGTCCCACCAGATATAATTGTTCCTTTAAAATCACGAAATGCTTCAATGAATTTGTTCCTATATAATTGTATATTTCTTTCAATAATTACATCAGTACCACCAGCAATAATAACAATAGAATCTCCAAAATATCTTTCTTTTGGTTGCATATATATATTCAGTTTATTAATTATCTCATTATATATCTCTTGATTTTTCTCAAGATTTTTCTTTGAGAGAAATGCGATTCCTTGCATTAATAAACATTCTATTAATTTAATGTTATTTAATTGATCATATACATCTTTAAGCATTTCTAATGTATCTAAAGTAGTTTTTATCATCCATATATTTGAACTAAATTTTATCGCCATTAAATAATTAATTAGACTCTTATTTTTATCCCCAAGAAATAAATAAAATGTTCCTAAATCAAAAAAAGGCCAAGGAAAATCAACTTTAACTTCTATTTGATTTAATCTTTTTTTAATAGCCTTTTCAATCATTTCTCTATTATTTTTAATAGGATCTAAATTGCCATTTTTTCGAATTTCATAAATTAAATAATTTCCTAAAGGATATGGGTCTCCAGGATTAATATCCAATGCTTGTTTATAACATTCATACGCTTTTATTTCTTTTTTCTGAATCTTATAAGTACCTCCTAAAGCAGCGTAAGCATCTGAATCATTTGGATTTATACTTAACGCAGTCATCAAATAATTTTGTCCTTCTTCAAATTCTTTAGTAGAAGGATCATACATTTTACAAATTGCTATTCCAAGATCTCTATATATAGAAACTGATTTTAAATCAGGATAATTTTTCCACATATCTGTTTTAAGAACACTTTCTAATGTTGTTTTGGCTTTTTCCCAATCTTCTATATCTCTCGCTAATTTAGCGATTTTATAAGCAATTTCAATATTATTTCTGTCTGTTGCATACACAAATTCTAACCGTTCTAATTCCTTATTAATTTTTTCCTTAGACATATAAGCACCGTAATTTGACTCATAATCGCGCATTTTCTTCATTAAATTGTTCAAAGAATTATCGGCAGTCTCTAAAAGTGTTGATATTTGATTCAACTCTTGAAAATATGGCTTAGGAACTTTAAATTCACTTTTAAGAAATTTATCATAATAATTTATAGCCCAAGCATGTTGTAGATATGTGCGAACTTGTATTTCTGCCTTCAAACTTTTAATCTCATCAGAAATTTCTAGGTTTAATTTTTGATAAAGATTTAATTTAGGAAGTAATTGGACAATAAAATAATTAGATATGTATTTAATATCATAATTTTCTAATTTATCCAATTTTCTTTCTTTATCTTCTATAGCAATAGCAAAATTTTTTCGAATTAACTCATTAACTGCATTTAATTCATCAAAATTTGGTAAAATAATGCGTATTCCACAGAAATCTGTTATATTTTCAATTTGGTTTGTATAGCTTTCATTTAGACGAGTAATTTTATCTGCAAAACTAGAAATTGATTTTACTCTTTCTTGAATAATAAATTCTGACGACACTTCTTCAACTATTTGGGTAAGAATCTTTTTTAATATTGTACAATATTGTTCATAAAGAGGATATTTTTTCTTATAATCATTAATTTGTCTTTCATAAAATTTACGTTGTTCTTCATTCATTTAATTATCATCATTCTAATATTTTATTTATGTTAGTTTTAATTATTCATTTTTTTTAATTAAGTTATAGACGAGGGTATTTTTAATTTTTCCTTTTTGATTAAAATTTAAATTTCTCTTATTAGAATCTGATAATATTTTTAATTATCCCATATTTTTTTATGTCGGGGAATTTAAGAGATTATTTTTTCATTAAAAATCTTTAATTTGTCAATTTTCGATTAAGAATTTTTTATTATTTAATCAATTGCGAAGATATTTGTAATTCCAACGAATTTTAAATAGGGATATTCAAAAATTTTTTCGCTGTTATTTTGAAGCTTTTAAATTTCAAGTTAATTTTATCAATTTAAAAATACTCTCAGACAATAATATGAAGTTAGTTTTTAATTTTTTCATAACAATAATTTTTTATTTTTTAGTTTTTATATCTAACATAGAATATTCTACAAACAATTTTTTGGTTGAGTATTAAAGCATGGCAAAGGTAGAAGAGAATTCAGCATATCCGTATGTATCGGTATTCAAAAAGAAGCCTTTTAGGTCATTTACTTTTGCCATAGAGGAAGATATTGGAATATTTTTTATACCTGAGTATAATAAGATCGTGAAAATTTATAGATATTTTGAAGAAAATTTACTAAATGTAAAGAATCTAAATTTAGAGAACATTTATTGGTTTTTATTGTTAGGGAAATATTTAAGGGAAGATGTATCAACGAATAGCAAGAAGATTATAAAATTCATTATGGGGTGTGAAATTGTTAGAGAAAATTTATTTGGATTTAAATTTTTTCCCGATTCCAAGCATGAGAAACCAGATATATGGTCGACTTTTTTTGCATTAGCTAATCTAAATTTATTAGGGCAATTAAATGCTTATTTATCTACACACCCGAGAGAAAATATTAAAAATAAGATTATAAATTTTATTTTTGAAACAAGAGATAAAGGGCGTTTTGTTCATTGTTTAAATAAAAATTGTGCAATTTGTCAGAAAACTACTCCTATCAGAACAAGTCTTTTTGTAATTGAAGCGTTAATTCTTTTAGGTTTTGATATTAGATTAAAACAAGATATGTTTTTGAAATCTTTTGAAGATCTTAAAAAAAAAAATTATTCAACGGTATTTCAATTACTAACTCTCAAATATTTTGATTTAATTTCTGATGTTGAGACAAAACACTTAAAATTTTTTCACAAATTCCAGCAAGACGATGGTGGTTTTAGTTTTAAGGAAAAGATTGGGATAATCAATGAAACTTTTTGGGTTATTTATGTTTTGGAAAATTATTCCTGGTTTCTTGATTACAATCGAGGAAGAATTTATTCTTTTCTCTCTATGCGAATCAAGAATCTAAATCAAGATTTTAATTCGCTCAATACCTTGAAATTGATGGAGATTTCAAAAATTGTTTTAATGTGCTCATTTATTTGGTCAAAATTTATTGAAGAAGTAGAGAGAACCCTTTTTAGGCATTTTGAAACAAGAATATCCTTAGATTTAAATATCTTAAAAATGGAGTTAGGAATAAATAAAGGGATACCAGAAATTCTTAGATATATTAATCAGAAATATTACTTTAAATTAGAGATTTTAAATAATGAGATTGAGTTTAATAACTATTTAAGAAATTTATCCCCTGAAGATGCATATTTAGCTAAAAAAATTTATAATTTAATTAAAAATAATAGCGTTATCTTATTGAATAAACTGCTACAAGATTATAAACATAGGTATCCAAGTAAGCCTAAAAAAATTAAGGATCTGATTCTTCTTATAGAAGAATTAACTTCACATAATTTTTTCCTCGGTCGAATTATTAGAAAAAATATGATTTTATTTAACAAATATTATCTTTATAAAGATGTTTTTATAAGAGAGGTAATTAGAACCGATTCAGAGATAAATAATGAAGAAATAATAAATGAAAAACTAAGATTAGAAGATATTAAAACCGATATATATAATGTTATAATTAAATTAAAGGAAACACCCAAGAAAATTAAAGAAGAGATTGATAGTTTAATACTTGTAAATGAAATCGATTATGCTAAGGAAAGATTAAAATATAATGTTAAAAATGCTTTAATGGAAGCCGATTTTTTAAATGAAAATATCGAAAATACCTTTTCTGCAGATTTTAAATATATAAATCCAAATAATCAATTATCCAATGAAATAGCAGAATGGAATAAAAATTATTCTAAAATTCGAGGGAAATATTATAATTTACAAAATTATTTTAATGAAGTTTTTAAAGAAAAGGAGAATTTAAAAAGCTTCAAATTAATTTTGAATGAGTTAAATGATACAATAGATAAAGACGAGCAAAGAATATATTCTTTAATTAATCATTTTAAAAATTTATTTAGAGAGTCTTTAGACAAGTCATATTCTGAAGAGACTGTTCAAAAATTATTAAAAGTATGCGAACAGTTAAATTCAGAAATTATAAAATTAGATAAACAAATTTATGAAATATCTCATAAAATTACATCTAAAGAAAAATCCATTCAAAAAATGCAAAGGAAGGTTATTTCAAAGTGGATTGCAATTAAAGGAAATGCAGATGAGTTTATTGACTATTTCCTTGAAGGATTCAAAATTTATGAAAAAGACAAAAAAGAGATAAAACAAATAGAAGAAAGCACTTCTTTGATGATTAAAGAGCTCAAAAACAAGGTTGGATTAATTTTAAAAGAAAAGAAATTCCAAGAAGCACTGGAAATAATTGAAAAGAAAACTGAGGAACATTTGAATACAAAATTAGCGTTGATTAATAATTCTCAATCAATCCTAAAGGAAGAAATTAAGAGTAAGAGAAAATTATATCTTCTTCTTAAAAATATTCAAGAGGATTGGAATAGATTAGAGCAGCAGATAATCGAGAAGATTGATAAATATAGAAATTCTATTGAAGAGAAAGTTATACAAGTACGGGACCTTGAGAAATTGAAAGAATTTGATAATTTTATAAAAGAAAATATTTTTATTTTAAAAGAACAATTAAAAAAGAGAGATAATGAATGTGAAAAGGATTTAATTTATCAAAATCTTAAAATCTCCGATTTAAATTCTCGAATTGATGAAGTTTTTAAAGATTATACAAATCTCAATGAAGAGGTTAAAGAACGAATAAAAAGTCTTTCAAAAGTTGTAGTAGATTTTCAAGAGAAATCAAAATTATGTTTTTTAACATGGGATAAATTTATAGATACATTTAGAAATAATTTGAATGAATTAAGAAATAAATATACTAATGAAATTATTAAACAAGAAATTCTCTTCACTAGTTCACATTCTAGATCAAATCTTATAAAATTGGAAGATTTAAAGAAAAAATTGAATTTAAAATGTAATATTTTAATCGAAAGAATCAAAGAAATGATAGATATTACAAAATTGGATGGAGAGTTAGATGACAAAAACAAGGAATTCCTTTTTCATACCGAGAATTATTATAAAAACAAAAAATTACGAAATTTTATTGAAAAACAGATATATAAATTGGGAGATAATTTTGGGAAATTAGTATCTCTATATGAATCTGCAGTAAAAAACAGATCCCTCAAAATTAATATTTTAGAAATCCAAAATAGAATAGAAGACTTTAATACCCAACTATTAAATATAGAGAGAAATTTTCAAAATGAAATTTTAAGAATAAGAATAAATATTAATAGTGAGGATTTTTTAGAAAATAGAAATTTTTTCAATTTCGAACTTGATAAATATAAAAGTATTGTTAATGAGATAAATAAAAATACAACTTTTTTCAATCAAATTATTGATTTAATTAGTATAGAATTCTCTTCTTTAAAAATACAGTTGGACAAATTAATTAAATCATTTCGGGACGAATCTGAAAAAATAGATGATTATGAAAAATTTAAGGTTGAATTTATTGGTAAAATTTCAAAATTATCTGAAGCATCGAATATCTCCTTCAATAACATTGAGCAGAAAATTACTATCATGATGAATGAAAATCAAAATTTAAAAATCTTAAATTCTGAAATTCGTGAATTTTTCGTTTTTAAAAAAAATCATTTTAATAAAGAATTTGAAGTATTAAAGAATAATGTAGCAAATAAACTGGATTTAATTAAAAATGATGCATTAAAAGAAGAATTAATGGCTTTTTTCAATATAAACCAGATTTCACTCAATCAAATGCTTGGAACCCTAGAAAGAAAGATCGAAGATAAAATTGAAATCAAAGATTTTAAATCTACCAGCTTTATGGTTCAAAAACGACTTGAGAAGGTACAGGAAAAAATGAAAATTATTCAGAATAAGACATTTAAACTTAAAAAAGAATTCAAAAAATCATTTCCCAAATTCAATACAAAAAATAAATTTCTATTTGATAATTTTAATCATTTTCTACAGGAGTATAATGAGATATTAGATGAGAAAATTAAAAAATTAGAGCGTTTAATATTAAAAAGTTATATTGAAGTAGTTATTAAAGCCGTCAAAGATGAATATATAACCATATCATTCTTAGCTAATGAATTAAAATTGAAAAAGGATAAAATTCAAACCCACATTATCATATTAATTGCTGCTAATGAATTGCCAGGAAAATATGATCCTGAACTTCAGATTTATTATGAAAACCCCGAGATTATAGATAATTTAAATCCGGCTAAATTAAAAGTAATTAAGAGTACAAATTTTAAACTCTATGAATTTCTTAACAGATTCAGGTTTTTTACAAGCCAATATGGTTCCATTCTCACTTTTATTGCCGCAATTTTCACAATAACATTATCTCTTTATAATTTATCTGGGGGAAATCCACTTGCGTTAATAGTTCCGTTATTAATTGCATTAATTATCATTTTATATCTTTTTTTAAGGAAACAGAAAGAAGAGAAAATATGAA
>Ga0209986_10001938_pt1 | contig 19467 bp, 18 predicted proteins | sample BlataG_FD_183168 | JGI IMG/M metagenome (GOLD analysis project Ga0209986, IMG submission 183168) | Deep subsurface microbial communities from Black Sea to uncover new lineages of life (NeLLi) - Black_00105 metaG (SPAdes) (version 2) | ecosystem: Environmental > Aquatic > Marine > Oceanic >... | reverse complement strand
CAAGCATCCGGTGCAGCGCGTTCAGCGCGCGGTGCTGTAGAGACTTCACCGCCCCGACCGGTTTGTTCAGAACGGCGGCAACCTCCTGGTTATTCAGCCCCTGGAAGAACTTGAGCATAATTACCTGGCGCTGGTTCGGCATCAGATGCCACAATGCAGTGCGCGCTTCCGCCTGAGCTAACGACTGCTCCACAACTTGGTCGGGTCCTGTACTTGCAGGTTGCTGCAGGGCTTTGTCATTCAACGGCTCCTCTTGGAGAGAGTGGCGGTGGTGATCCATCGCCAGGTTGTGAGCCACTCGATAGAGATAGGCGCGAAGGTGATCGCGTGGTCCCCCACCGGTCTGCAAGACCCGCAGCAAGCGGTAGAAGGTTTCCGAGACCAGGTCTTCGGCAGCTTGTGACTCTCCAAGCAAGCGAAAGGCATACCGATACAATTCCGGGCTGAAGGTGGCATAGATCGCTTCTAAGGCTTCTTCATCCAGGCGGCGCGCCCCAGCCAACCACTCGGCTTCAGATTTTGTCATTACTCACCCTTTATGACGCAATAGGAACTCGACAGATACGGCCGATCGAACTACCAAACGGAGTTGGTTACTCCACCCCGGATGTGGGTGACTGCACATATGGCCGGTGTAGATTCCGCACATAGTGAAAGGTTTGTACCTTACCGCATCTTGGATTAGGGAGATGGTCGGCCATTATACATCCGGACCGAATCATTACGCTTGGTACGCATCCCAATCCCTAATCCCCGATCCCTAATCCCTTCAATCACATGCAATCTGCGCGGGCTATGTGATCTGTGCTCAGTGTTTACCCTGGACAGCAACGGCAGGCGAATGTCGACATGCGGCGGCGGCAGCGCGCCTGGCGGCCCCCAGTATCCCGCGTTTCCCAACAGCCAGGTCTCGAGCGTGCTTTGGCCGACGCCGGCCGGTATGAGCACACTCTCGACTGCACGCAGCAGCAGTTTGGTGTAAACCTCTCGATCGTAGGGGACCTCCCCCTCGATCAGCTCCCAGGCGTGGACCCTCTCTGGTCCAGGCACAAAGAGGAAGGGCAACCGTTCACCCGGGCTGAGCGTCACGCCGGTCTGGGTCAACTGGCGCGCCACCCGGGCAGCGGCGGTGCGCACGACGTATTCTTCCGGCTGGCGGGAAAGGCGGTGGGTGACGATCAGTTCACGGGACGGGACCCGGCCGGCGCGCAGCATCCGCAGTCGCTCCCCGGCGTAGGCCACCGCCTTTGGCACGGCGGCGCGAAACCCGGCCGCATCCCGTCCCTGGGCCAGGATGTTGAGCATCTCCAGTTGGGTCTCCTTGATGAATGGCGGCGTGTCGCGCCGGCGGGCCTCGATGCCGCGTACCTTGAGCGTGCCGTCCTCGAAGGCGCCGAAGTAGCGGTTGGCGACGGCGACCCGCGGCTCGACCCGCGAAGGTAGGAAGGCCAGCCAGCGATAGATTCCCTCCAACCCGATCTGCAGGCCGGTATGAGCGCGGATCTCCTCCAACAGCGCCTGGTAGTCCGGCCGCCCTCGGGCGCCCGGCTTGTGGATCCACAGCCCGTCGACGTACAGGTGCAGCACGCGAAAGCCGCGCGCTTCCACTAACTCCTTGGTTTGCAACAGCAACTCCCGCCCGTAGGCATTGACCGCTTCATGAGCCTCGATGCGTCCGAAGCGGGCGTTCTTGTAACCCAGATAGCCGAAGCAGGTCACCAGCAACCACTTGTGAGCCGAATAGCGCCGCCGGTAGATTTCCACCCGCCGGTCACCTTGGGGGAGTTCCCCGATGAGGGTCTTGTAGCGGTTGCGCTTCTCGAGCAGCGGCGCCAACGTCTCTGGCACCAGACCCTGGCGGTGGCGGCAGACGGGTGTGCCTAGTTCGGGCACCGGCTCGCCCTGGCAGCATGCTGTTCCGACGGTCTCAGGTGAGATGTTGAAGCGCACCATGATGCTGGGGTACATGGCGGTGAAGTCTAGTTCGGCGACGTGTTCGTGCAAACCGGGGATGGGGGTGTAGACCAGGCCGCCCTTGTCGGCCAAAAGCAGGTCGAGCCCGGTCTTGAGCGTTTCCGGTTGACGCTTTTGCCATGGCACCAGGACGCCGCGGCGCAGCGCGGTGGCCACCTGCATGGCGCTGATCCCGGTGCCGGTGGAGACGCGGGCCACGGTCTGGGCCGGCAGGCCGGTGAGGCGAGCGATCTCCAGGATCCCGTCCAGCCCGTAGTCGTTGGCCAGGAAGGCGTTCTGGCGGTCGAGGTGCCAGCGCCCGAAGAGCAGGTGTTGCTGGTTGCGGAACACTACCCGACCGTAGGAGAAGTAGGAGGAGGCCGGCTTTTGCTGGACCTGTTGGCCGCGATCGCGGTTGAGCGGCAGTGGAATCCCGTAGTGGCGCGAAAGTTCGAGCAGGCGGGGTAGGATGTAATTATCGCCGTAGGTGCTGATCAGCACGTCGGGGTCGTAGTGCTCGAGCAGGTGGCGCACGACGAGCAACAGCCGGCGCCCCCGCGCCCGCGGGAGGCGAAAAGTCTGCCCCTCAATCTCGACCAACAGGTCGCCGCGGTGGCCGCGGCCTGGGTCCCGCATCTCGCCGGCCAGGCGCAGGGTCATGATGCGCAGCGGCGGCAGGCGATAGTCGATCTCCCACGGCGAGTCGAGCGCATCGATGCGCTGGATGCGGTTGGCTTGGTGCTCGACGTGGCAATAGGCCAGCGGGAAGACGCCCCGCGCCAGGGCGTAGCGCTGGGGCAAGGGGATGTCGGTGTTGTAGTAGGTCAGATGGGGACGGTAATTGGCGGTCTGCCGGAAAAGGCGGGGCAGCAGTCCCGGGACTCGCACGCCGATCTCGAGCACCTCCACGGGACGGTCGAGGAACAGGTCGAGGCGCTCGGTCCGGCGCAGGGTCACCGGCGCCCGGCGGCGGCGAAGCATCTGGCATACGGCGCGCAGCTCCCCCCGCGGTCCGCGAGCGTAGAAGGACGGTACGAAGGTGTCGCGCAAGGCATGCGGTTGGCCCTGGTCATCGATCAGCCAGACCATCATTCCATCGCCGGAGGGGTAGACATCGAACAGCCAGCCGGAGAAGGAGGGCACTGTCTAGTCCTCCTGAAGGGAAGAGTCGTGGTCAGGTAGGGGCAATTCAGCGTTCGTGCCGCACCTTTGGCCGGCGTGCCGCTGGCTGTATTGATTCGGCGGGCTGGGGCTCTCGGCCCGAACGGGGTGTGAGACGGCATGAATTGCCCCTACTACGGCTTCTAACTCCCGGCGCAAACGGACCACTTCCTTGTGCTGCTCGAGCAGCATGGACAGCAACATGACCTCGAAGGGCAGCAGGTGGGAGGCGTAGGCGGCGGCAGCTAAGTGCTGGCGCGAGGCGACCAGCAGTTCGTCGAGTATCCGTTGATCCTCGCGGCGCAGCGCGCGGCGGAAGCGCGCCAGGGATTGCCGCTCCTGGAGGAAGGCTTGGGTGATGGAAGGTAGCGTTCGGCCCATGGTTTACCTCAAGTAATTAGGGATTGGGGATAAGGGATCAGGGATTAGGTCGGGTTCCTGATCCCCAATCCCTGATCCCCGATCCCTGTCTTTTCAAAACAACCTCGGTTGTTCAACTGGCGCCCCTTCCGGCGGGCGCAGCAGCCATGCGGCGTCGGATGCGACCTGTAGGTGATCCAGTAAGGTCCATCGCTCCTGGACCACTACCCGCGGCTCGCACGCCCCGACGATCACCGGCCCGACGGATGCCAGCCGTTTGAGGTGGGTGATAGTGGTCGCCAGCAGACGCTCGGTGTCGCGTAGCGGCACACTCTCGTCGTAGAAAGTAGTCAGCAGGTCGAGGACGAAGAGCGGGTCAGGTTTGGCTGGGGCGTTCTCGATCAACTCGGCCAACTGGAAGCAGGTGAAGGCGCGCGAGAGGCGGATGCGCCCGAGGATGGCCTTTGGGTGGGCGCTCATGCGCCGCGCTAGGCGGGCGACGAAGTAGCCGTCGAAGCGATTGCCGCCATCGAAGACGCGCAAGGAGTGGCCGCGGGCGGCGATGGTTGTGAGTATTGCCAGTAACGCCCGCGTCGGCGTGTGTGCGCCCCAGAACAGCGACAAACGCGGTTGGCGCAAGGCCCCCATCAGGGTCGGGTCGTCGGCCGGGAGGTGTAGGCCGGAGGAGACGAGCGGTACCAGTTCACCTTGCATGATTAAACCTTTCCGGTGCGACTAGTAGGAGCGGCTTCGCCCAGGGATTTTATACAGTCGCGAGAATCGCTCCTGCGCCGATTTATATAGAACAAATGTGCTGTTACTGTACCACGGGCAGGCGGAAAGACAATCCCACCTGGGGTGGAACCGCGCGGGGGATAGCCAATCCCCCGCGCGGGTGAGAGAGGTTATAGGATCAGGGATTGGGGACAAGGGATCAGGGATCAGTGGTAAGGGATTGGGGTTTAGGGATCTTATGGATGGGTATATTTCCTGATCCCTAATCCCTGATCCCTAATCCCTATCCTTGTCGGATTCATGCCAGAAGAACCGCCAGTAGAGGATGATGGCGATGATGTAGGTGCTGATGGTGCCCACGAAGACGGGGTCGAAGCCGTAGCGTATCTGCAGCCAGCCGCTGATTGTCGGGCTGAAGGCCCAGCCGAAATTCCAACTCATGCTCACCAGGCTGGCAACTGTCGCCCGCGCCTCGCGGTCAACTTGCTCCATGACGAACGTCTGATACACCGGTGAACTCATATTCATCAAAGCCAGGCGGACCAGGTATGCAGTGGCGCTTAACCAGAACCAGGGCGCAAAGCCGAGCAGGATCAAGAAGGGGATCGAGAGCGCCTGGCTCACCACTACGACCTTGATCTTTCCCCACCGGTCGGCCAGGGGTGGGGCGAGCAAAAATCCGATGCCCATTGCCAACGATCCCCAGGCGAATAGCGTGCCAATTGCCGGGTCTGAACGTCCGTGGGTTGATCGGAAGAAAATGTTGACAAAGGGCATCAACAGCCCGGCGCCGAGTGAGGTGATCAACATCGGCGTGATCAGCTTTGCCAACAGCGCAGGGTGTTGGCGTGCATACTGGAATGGGGAGAGGGTCGTCTCGCCGGCTTGTTGAGCGGTGGTTTGACGTTTGAGCAAAGTCAGGGGCAGGATGCGTATCAACGATATAAAGCCGACAAATGCGACGGACCAACCATAGGCCTCAGAGCTGATAGCGTCAACACCGCCTACGGCGCCAAGCCACGCAGGTAGGCGACCACCGAGCCAGTTGCCCACGAAGGCGGCCGTGGTTTCAAAGCCAAAGCTGAGGGAAAACAGGTATGTGCGCTCTTCCTCCCCGCTGTTCTCCATCAGGAAAGGGCCCATCGTCACCCCCATCAGGCTCTGTGCCAGGCCAGAAAGCACATTCATTAGATAGAGCCCCACTGTGCTGGGCCAGACAACCATGCCCAGCACGGCTATGGTAAGTGTGAAACTGGAGAGAAGAAGGGAAGGCTTGCGGCCAAGGCGGTCGCTGAGGTAACCCGCGGGAAGGGCGCCAATAAGGGCTACCAGGCTGCTCACTGTCAGTAGTTGACCAAGCATAGCCTCATCGTAGCCCAGGCTAAGGATATAGAAGTTGAACAGCAGGCGGAAGATGCCGAAAGCGACGCCACCGAGGATAGTATTCAGTATATAGAGACGGGCATTACGTCGGAAGAGGCGTAATTTTCCAACGTAGAGTTTTAAACCTTTCAAAATGCGAAAGGTGAACAACCCGGGTATGGTGGATGGCTGGGGTGATGGCACATGTACCTCTCATTCCAGGGCATGAAAGCCTGATGGTTATGGTGTTGGTAGCTCATCAACGAAGTAAGGGTAGTTCGAACGGCTGAAGGGAGTCCCTATGGGATAGCTTGCCTACATTCAGCGTTTGACGCCGGTTTCAGCTAACAAAGTCTTCAGTCTCGGATGTTCAGCGTAAAATCCGCGATATGCTGGCGGAAGCAGGGCGGCGATGCGACACATGATTTCGTCGGTGTGCTTGCGCAAGCCAGCAACTCGCTCACCCTCCTGGAGGGATGGCAATCGGAAGAGCTTCCCGAAGCGCACTGTTAACCGGGCTCGACGCATGCGGAGCAAAGTCTGACCCAATTTCTCCGTCCCCCAGATCGCCGCCGGGACAATGGGGACATTGACCTGGTGGGCTAGATAAGCGACGCCGGTCTTGGCGCGGGCCAGTACACCGGTCTTGCTGCGGGTTCCCTCCGGAGCCATGGCGAATATCTTTCCCTGCTTCAGCCACTCCACCGCGGATGCCAATGCGCCCCGATCGACCTCGCCCCGCCGGATGAAGATTCCACCGCCCAGGCGGACTATCGGTCCGAATAACGGATGTCGATGGTACTTATTGGCTGCCCAACCGGTGAGGTGTTCTCCGCCGATCAGTCCGTAAATCAGCGGCGCGTCGAAGTAGCTCAGATGGTTTATCGCCACGATGTAGGGACTATGCGATGGGAGATTCTCGAGTCCCTCAACGTCTCGCTCGGTTAGCACCGCAAACGCGAGGTTGAAAATCCAGCGCATCAAACGGGCGAACATCGATTGGTTCATCCTCCTGGGTAAACACTATTCAATACCACATTGTAGGTGCTTTTGCCAGGTGCTACAATTCAAATTCGATCTGACTATGAGGTTGCCATGATCACCATTTATCAGGTAAACACCGGTCACAAAGCAGATGTACGCCGATTTATTGATCTACAATTCGGTCTTTATCGCGGCCATGAATTGTGGGTGCCGCCGATCCGGATGGACATAGCCACCCGAATGAATCCTGAAAAGCATCCCTTCTACGAACACTCGGACGCCGAATTCTTCCTCGCCGTGCGCGATGGGGAGGATGTGGGGCGGATCGCCGTGATGGAGAACAAGCCTTACAATCGCTACCACGAGAAACGGCAGGCGCAGTTTTATTACTTCGAATGTGTTGAGGATATGGAGATCGCCCGGGCACTCTTCGACCATGCCTTTGAATGGGCTCGGGCGCGCGGCCTGGATCAGATGGTCGGCCCCAAGGGGTTCGGTCCCCTCGACGGCTATGGGATGCTGGTCGATGGTTTCGAGCATCGTCCGGCGATGACGATGATGAACTACAACCCGCCCTTCTATCCAGAGCACATAGGTGAACTGGGCTTCCGCAAGGAGGTCGATTTCGTCTCCTGCTACCTGGGGGCTGATAAATTTCACCTCCCGGAACGGGTGCATCCTATTGCTGAACGCGCTGCCAAGCGCAGCGGGTTGGCGGTGAAACGCTTCGGCAGCAAACGCGAGTTGCTCTCCTGGGCGCCCAGGATCGGCCGAACGTACAATGATACTTTCGTCAATAATTGGGAGTACTACCCACTGACCGATCGGGAGATTAAGTACGTCACCGACGAAATATTAACCATCGCCGATCCGCGCCTGATTAAAATCATCACCCATGGGGATGACGTAGTTGGATTCCTGTTCGGCTTTGCCGACGTCTCGGCTGCCATCCAACGCAGCAAAGGTCGGCTGTTTCCTTTTGGCATCCTCGACATTCTAATCGAGATGAAGCGAACGAAATGGATCGCGCTGAACGGCGCCGGGGTGCTGCCCGAGTTCCAAGGTAGGGGCGGCAATGCCCTGTTGTATTCCGAGATGGAGAAGACCATCCATGAATATGGCTTCCACCATGCCGATCTAACTCAAGTCGCCGAAAGTGCGGTGCAAATGCGGCGTGACCTGGAGAATGTCGGCGGGGTTGCCTATAAGAATCACCGGGTGTTTATTTGTGATTTGTAGGTGCGAGACCAAAAGTGTGGTGCGTGTTTCCGGTGGGGAAACAAGCACCTTGTTTAGTTAAGACCAGGAACGTCGGATCTGGCTATAGCTCACCTAAAGCTTTATAGCCCGAGCACTCCCCCCACAACTCTGGCGGTGAGGCCCATCAGGGCCAGTGCTCCTCTGGTGAGAACCCATATCAGTACCCAGACGATGAATCCCAGGATTACAGTGATGAAGGTCTGACCCCAATCCAGGTCCAGGGCTTCCTTCGCCGCCATGAACCAGGCGACCACAAGCAGAACTGCGCCCAAAAGGAGAACTGGAGCCGTCATACAGGCCAAGAGGGGGAAGACACCGACCAATACTCCGGCGAATCCGATAATATTCCAGACGGAAGCCAGCCCTAAGGTCCGAACAAGTTCATCGAAAGTGACTTCGGCGTTGAAGAGCGAGCGACCCGTCCAGCTGATGACGGCGACTGCCAAGGCGAAACCGATGACCATGGTGATTGTGCCTATGACGGCGCTGATCAGCCAGTTAAAGAAGTTTGGGGATGCGTGGGAGCCGAGCTGGTTGAAGAATGTGACCACGATCACCAGGAGCCAGGCTGTTGTGGTGAATGAGGTGTCCTTCTCGACCTCAGCGTAAACGCCGCGGCGAAAGGTGAAGGCACCGATGATTCGATCGATGAGCATGAAAAATCCTCCTTGTTTTCAATTTGAATGTGATTGCCTATGTATAGCAAATGTGCACCCCACCTGGTTGAATTGCCTTGACCTCCTTTCGCTCCTACTTTTGGCTTACCCATCAGCCATGGAGAAATTGTATCAACCCGATTTAGCAGTCGGGGGTATTTATATTAACGCTCATAGGCTTCTTGCGTTGCGGTAATTGGTCGGTTTACCGAACGGGAACCGTGTTCAGCAGGGCTCCTGGGGTGAATGTGATTGACGAGTCGACGGCCCTCATATCCGTTCTTAGATACACAAGGGGTATAGGTGCACCCTGGTATGGGTCACATCCAACCAGCGCGGTTGGGGTTGGTGAATAAGGGGTGGGCAGGAAGCCGCTTGTTTGTTATACTTGTATTGTAACAAAGGAAACAAAGATGCCTTCGCCAGAGCCGTTCTTGTATATCCAGATTGCTGAAGCGATCCGACGTCGAATCGTGTCGGGCGAACTCAAACCGGGCGACAAGCTTCCGCCTGTGCGCGAGATGGCGCAGCGCTGGCGCTGCACACCCGGCACGGTCAGTCGGTCCTATGCCGTGCTAGCGCGTGAGGGCTTGGTGGTAGGTCACCGGGGGAGGGGGACATTGGTGGCGCCAAGCTCGATCCAGCCCCAAGCCACGGTTTGGAATTGGGCAGCGCTGGTCAATTGCGCGGAAAAATTTCTACTCGAGGCGATAAGCAGCGGTCACCAACCTGTCGAGGCGGAAACTGCGCTCAGTGTCGCTATCTCTCGCTGGCATGAGTTCCAGAGCCACCAAGACCCTCAGAACTTAGGCGAGCTTCCGGCTGTGCAGGACCAGCTTCGCTTTGCTGGAAGCCACGATATGATCGTTGAATGGATCGCCCGTTTTCTCGGTGAACAGACGCCCAAGATCCGGCTTTCCATCGAGTATCTAGGAAGCCTGGGTGGTTTGATGGCCCTCAGCCGTAATGAAGCTGATGTGGCTGGCGTGCACCTTTGGGATGAGGCCAGCGATACATACAATGTTCCCTTCATCCGGCGGGTCCTTCCGGGGCGCAGGTGCCTGCTGCTTACCCTGGCTCACCGCTCCCTTGGGCTGATCATTCCGCCGGGGAACCCTCAGCAGCTACAGGGGTTGATCGACCTGCTACAGTCTGGAGTTCGTTTTGTCAACCGTCAACCTGGTTCGGGCACTCGAGTTTGGCTGGACGCTCAACTGAAGAAGATGGGCATATCCTTGCATGCCGTGCCGGGCTTCGATAGAGAAGAGCGGACCCATTTGGGCGTAGCCCGCGCGGTCTCCGAAGGTGAGGCTACGGTGGGCTTAGGCATATATGCTGCCGCGAGCAGCTTTGGGTTGGAGTTTATACCCCTGACTAAGGAACGTTACGACTTGGTGATCCCAGAACAGGTGTGGGGTCTTGCCAAGACCCAGGTGCTGGCAGAGGTCGTGCGTTCGAGGCGTCTCAAGCAGGCGATCGCTGCGATTGGTGGCTATGACACCACACAGACGGGAGTAGAAAATCGAATATCTTAATGCAGATCACATTGCAATTAGAGAAATTCCCTCTTTTGGCTTAGATCTAGACCACGCTCGAAAGGAGGTGATTTTATAGCAGTGATTGAACGCTGACGATCACAAAGTGAGCTACTTTGAGGATGTTATCCATCGGATTGGATGGCGCAGATAACCTAGAATTCCGCAGGATTGGAAATTCCCACGCCTCCAGTGCTTGGAAAGGGGGATTCTAGGCGATGCGATTTTTCCTCAGGTTGCCCCCATCTGCCGCTTTCTAATGTGGGCAAAGGGGAAAGTGGTAATGGGATGCAAATGACAAAGGCACAATGAAAAAGCGAATGTTCTGGACACCGGTAATTCTGATGGTCACGCTGACCCTGATAGCCGGCTGCAGTCAGATAACGCCTACATCGCCGACGGTTGCCCCAGAGGTGACTGCTCTGGAGGGAAAACTGATCATTTTCCACGCTGGCAGCTTGACTGTGCCGATGGATACACTGACAGAGGCTTTCCAGGTCAGGCACCCCGGCGTGACCTTCGAGACCGAGGCCTCGGGCAGCAATGCGGCCGCCCGCAAGATCAGCGAGTTGGAGCGCGAAGCCGACCTGATGTTGTCAGCCGACTACACGGTCATTGACAAGTTGCTGATCCCGGATTTTGCCGACTGGAACGTCCAGTTCGCCCGCAACACGATGGTCATCGCCTACACTGACGAGTCGCAATACTCCGACGAGATCAACGCCGACAACTGGTACGAGGTCCTCACCCGCGAGGGGGTGGTCTACGGGCACTCCGACCCCGACGCTGATCCCTGCGGTTACCGTACCCTGTTGGTGTGGCAATTGGCCGAGGCGCACTACGGAGTGGAGGGATTGAACGCGCAACTGGAGGAGCACTGTCCACCGGAGAACGTGCGGCCCAAGTCGGTGGAGTTGATCGCGCTCCTGGAATCGGGCGACATGGATTACGCCTGGGAGTACCGGTCGGTGGCTGTGCAGCACGGCCTCAAGTTCGTCGAACTGCCGGCGGAGATCAACTTGAGCATGGTCGAACACGCCGATTTCTACAGCCAGGCGACGGTAGAGATCGCCGGCAAGGAGCCGGGGATGACGATGACTATGACGGGCAAGCCTATCGTCTACGGCGTGACCATCCCAAAGGACGCGCCCAGTCCGGAATTGGCCCTCGAGTTCGTCCGGTTCCTCGTTGGCCTGGAGGGACAGGCGATAATGGAAGCACAAGGCCAGCCTCCCATCGTGCCGCCCGTTGCTGACGATGGTGATGCCCTTCCCCCTGCGTTGCAGGCTTTGGTTAAATAGGTGTCGGCCCTCCCGCAGGTTCGCGAACCTGCGGGAGGGTTAGGAGGTCGAAGGTATGAGAGCCCTCTTTGCCAATCGTATGCGCGTCTCGTTCGTCGTGCTCGGGTCGCTGCTGATCCTGTTCATCGCCTGGCCCCTGCTGCGTACGGTCACGGCCTCCAGCCCAGCCGTTCTCTGGCAGACGCTCCTGGATGAGGAAGTACGCAGCTCGATACTTCTGACCTTTTATGCCTCCCTCATCGCCACCGGGTTGGCATTCTTCTGCGGCGTCCCTCTAGCCTACCTGCTGGCCCGTGTCGACTTCCCCGGCAAGCGGCTGGTCGAGGGGATAATTGACGTGCCCATCGTCGTCCCCCACTCGGCGGTCGGCATCGCTCTGCTGATGACCTTCGGTAGGCGCACGCTGTTGGGTCAGGCATTCGGTCTCTTCGGCCTCAGGTTCGTCTCTGCTGCACCTGGTATCGTCATCGCCATGCTCTTCGTCAGCCTTTCGTTCCTGGTCAACGCGGCGCGGGAGGGGTTTGAGGCGGTTGACTCCCGGTTGGAGCGGGTCGCCCGCACGCTGGGGGCTTCTTCATGGCAGGCCTTTTTGCGCGTCTCCTTCCCGTTGGCCTGGCGCAGCATTCTCTCGGGAATGATCATGATGTGGGCGCGGGGCTTGAGTGAGTTCGGGGCCATCGTCATCCTGGCCTATTACCCGATGGTTGCTCCTGTCCTGCTGTACGAGCGCTTCGAGTCCTTTGGGCTGCACTACGCCCGGCCTGTGGCGGCGTTGATTATCCTGACCTGCCTAGCCACCTTCATGGTGTTGCGTATGACGGCGGGGCGAAAGGGAGAACAAAAGAGGAAGGAGGCATGAAGGGCTGCGGAAGCGTGCAAGTGAGAGACCTGTGGGTAGATCTGGAGGAGTTTCACCTGCGCCAAATCAACCTCAATGTCGCGGCGGGTGAATATTTTGTCATCCTTGGTCCCACTGGCGCCGGCAAGACCGTCCTCCTGGAGACCATCGCCGGGTTGTTTCAACCTTGCAAAGGGCACATGCTGCTGAACGGCGAGGACATCACGGACGTACCACCGGAGCGACGATCTATTGGCTTCGTTTACCAGGACTATATGCTGTTCCCCCACTTGAGCGTGGCGGGGAACATCGTTTTCGGGCTGAAACTGAGGAGGGTGGGGCGAGAGGTTGTCGAGGAGCGCGTGACCGAAATAAGCCAACTGCTGGGCATTGACCATCTGATGCACCGCCGGCCGGGGACGTTGAGCGGGGGCGAGCAGCAGCGGGTGGCCCTGGCCCGGGCGCTGGTCGTCGAGCCTCGGCTTTTGCTCCTGGACGAGCCTCTGAGCGCACTCGATCCGGGGATGCGGGAGGGGCTACAACGCGAGTTGGCGCGGGTGCATAGAGAATTGGGTACCACCACGATCCACGTCACTCATGACTTTGAGGAGGCCGTGGCGCTGGGAGATCGCATCGCCGTTATGAACGAGGGCCAGGTCGTGCAGATAGGCTCCTCGGAGGAGATCTTCAGGAAGCCGGGCTCTGAGTTCGTGGCCAGCTTTGTGGGGGTGAGGAACGTCTTCCGGGGGGAGATTCGCAAGAGGGAGGATGGTTACGAGGTGCTGTCTTTTAACGGGGTGGAGATGGCTGTGGTGACCAATCTCGTTGGGCAGGTGCACGGTTCGATCCGGCCGGAGGAGATTATCATCTCCAGGAATCCGCTCCGCTCCAGCGCGCGGAACTCCTTCCACGGCCGTATAGTGAGTGTCATGGACAGAGGGACTGTCATCTACGTCACCGTGTGCGTTCCCCCGGATTTCACCTGTATGATAACGCGGCGATCCCTGGAGGAGATGGAACTGCAAGAAGGGCTGGAGGTCTACATCGCCTTTAAGGCATCGGCAGTGCACGTTTTCTGATCAGAGAGCAGGAATTAGAGAACAGAGATTGTGATTTATCATGGCTAACTTTGACGCTCATAATCGTCCCGTCAGTTACATGCGCATCTCTGTGAATGACCGATGTAACCTGCGCTGCATCTATTGCATGCCTCCAGAGGGGGTGCACTAGCGACTGCAAGAGGGGGATTTTGCACTAGGAGGATATCGAGACGATCGTGCTGGCGGCAGCTGAACTGGGTATCAGCAAAGTGCGGCTGACCGGCGGGGAGCCGTTGGTTCGGATAGGGATCGTGTTGGTAGTTTTGGTTGGCGCCGTGATTTGTATTGAGTTATTTCGTCGTCAGTCTAGTTCGCCATCAGAGGCGATGGATGAGTCGAACATGGTGATGTTCGACCTCTCAAATAAAGTTCCAATGAAGTTGGTTTCGTTGATGGAGAAGATGGATTCGCGAGAGGTTTGGATCCAGGATGTGGACATGATCAAAATCACACAGCCATGAAGTAGCGCTACTGCTCTACTTTCCAACTTCTTCTGCTGTCGCTCTTCGCTGCTCTGATCGTGGTAGCGAAACTAGCCCTGCGCTTGCCGATCCAGATGTCAGGACATTCGGGTGTCTTCTGGATGGCGATCATCATTGTGGCCACGGGGGTGGTACCCAAGCCAGGTGCAGCCAGTTTGGTTGGGCTTTCCTCGGGCATGATCGCCGCTTTCCTGGGGATGGGTGATTTCGGCGCGATCAACACCTTTCTGTCATACGCAATGGTTGGAGTGGGGGTCGATCTGGCGTTGTTATTGCTGCGCAACCCGGAGAACCTGGTCGTCGCGGCGCTGACTGGGGCCATTGGTCACTTGAGTAAGTTTCTAGTCAAATGGATGCTGGGCATCTTGGCGGGTGCGCCGGTTGGTTTGGTCGCTCTAGGGCTTGTTCGGGCACTTGTAGGCTATATCATCTTCGGAGCGCTAGGTGGGCTGTTGGGCGGGTTGACTTTAGCCGCCCTGAGTTGGGCAGGTTTTTTCGCCTACCTAACGGAGAAGCGTTAACCAGGTAGTGATATCCAGTACCAGGATGGATCCGGAAGAACTGGCCACAGTTCAGGTAGGTAAAGGTCAATCTTGGGAGGTTTTTTCCTCACCTCAGAAGACGACGACTTTACCCACGTAGATCTACGGCTCCAACCTCATCTTCATCCACCCGCTTGTATTGTGGAAGTCGGATACAGCGCTGCCAGGGGGCACGATTTCGTCCAGTGCGGCTGCGGTTTCCTCCTCTAGCCTCATCTCGAGCACTGGCAGTGCGTCGTCTAAATGGGCTTCAGTGCGGGGACCGATGATCGGGGCGGTCACCGCTGGCTGGTCTTTGACCCACAGCAAAGCCAATTGCGACGGTGTCAGCCCCAGGAAGTTGGCCAATTCGGCTGTCCGCCGTGCGGCTTCGATCCCGCGTTGGGTTAGTCTCTCAGATGCCCACGAGCCGATGCGCGCCGCTCGCGAACCCTCGGGAGGCTGATCGGCTCGCTCGTAACGTCCAGCAAGAATACCCATCGCCAGCGGCGACCATGGCAGCAGGCTCAGATTGTAGCGTTGGGCCAACGGCACCAACTCGTTCTCGATTCTGCGGTCAAGCAGGTTGTAAGGGGGTTGTTCGGTGACGTAGCGGCTGAGCCCGTAGCGCTCGCTGATCGACAACGCCTCCATCACCATCCAGGCCGGGAAGGTTGAACAGCCGATGTAGCAAACCTTTCCCTGGCGCACCAGGTCATCTAAGGCGCGCAAGGTTTCGTCCTGGGGGACGTCAAACACCGGGCGGTGGATTTGGTAGAGGTCGATCCATTCGGTCTGGAGGCGGCGTAGTGAGTCTTCCACGGCCTGCAGGATGTGGCGCCGTGAGTTACCTCGGTGGTTGGGGTCGTCCGACTGGGGAAAGTGCACTTTGGTGGCCAGGATCACCTTCTGCCGTCGGTCACCTTTGAGCGCCTTACCTACGACACGCTCGCTCTCACCCTGAACGTATATGTTCGCGGTATCAATGAAGTTAATCCCGGCATCGAGTGCCTTGTGGATCATGCGGATTGCATCATCCTCCGGTGTTGGTCCGCCAAAGTTCATAGTGCCCAAACACAGAGGTGAAACCCGCACTCCAGTGCGTCCGAGAAGTCGGTATTCCATATCGGTTTCCTTTCTCTCTTATTTCGGCTTTCCCGGTTTTTCGTGGAAAGTCGTGAGGTGTTACATGCCATCATCGCGATGCAACGTCAGCCACTCCACGGCGAAATCGACAGCTTGGCGTTGTGGAAAAAATCGCGCCTGCGCCGAGCCGACCTTCTCTTTGTGAACCTGAGTGCGCAATTCGAAAGCCACCCCGAGTTCTTCGAAGGGGGAAGCATTCAATTCGATGTCCCGATAAACTTTCCATACCCGTTGTTTAGTTTCGATGATCGGTGCGCCCTGTTCAACAATGTTCGCGCCTGGTATACGGTACTCAGCTAGATGGAAGGAGGTGTTGTAAGTGTAATCAACGCCCAGCAACAGCACCCAACCGTCCAGGTCGTAGATGCGCGCCAGGGGGGAGGTTTCGCCCATGGCGTAGTCGAGCTCGTGGTTCATAATGACTTGGGAGGCGTTTGTCCCCCAGGCGGCGAAGGACAATGTGGGATGTGAACTTCGTTTTACTCCAGGCCAGGTGCGGAATACCTCAACGATCCGACCCATGCCGCGGGTGGGGGTAATGCGTGGATCGTAGGCGGGCATGGTCTCTTGGATGGTCGACCACCATGGCTCTGGGACCGGCGGATTTTGCCACCCCGATGGGTCGGATAGATCGCCGGAGTGGGTAGCCATCACGATCGTACCCTCGGATGTAACAACATCCATTATCGCCTGGATCACTGCCACCGGGCCGCCGCAGACCCACCCTATTGTGTTAAGCGAACTGTGCACAATGACTGTCATCCTCGAGGTGAGGCCCAGGTGCTTCAGGTCGTGGACCAGCGTCTCGCGTGGGCGGGGTTGAGGAGTATCATTAACTAGTTTAGCCTCGCTCATAGGAATAACTCTTAATTTAGAGGATTACAGATAGGATTATAACCAACCTCATCCCTCCCACCAACGCACGCCTAGATCGAGCAGCAGCAGCCGCAGGTCGGCCTTGCTGCGTACGCGGAATTTTTCTAGCACGTGGCGCATGTGGGTCTTGACCGTCTCGGGGGAGATGACCAGCTTCTCAGCGATCTGCTGGTTGGTGTGGCCGCGGGCTGTCAGCCGGGCCACCTCCTGCTCGCGCGGGGTGAGGATCGACAGGGTGGTCTCGGCCTGCGCCCGGAGCGCTTCCTGCTCTAGCCCGCGTGCCAGCAAGTTGGCGATCAGCGTCTCCGGCGATTGGCCCCGGGTGCGCGCCGCTAGTCGTAGTTGGACGAAAAGCCCGTCGTCGAGCTCAAGCGTGAACCGGCCATTTCCCGAGAATGGGCTTTCGGGCTGAGCGCGCTTAGGGCGGAACCAGCGGCGAAAATACACAGAGACCTCCCTGCATGCGGGTGAACCAGCGGCGGTGGTGGGGCAAGGTGGCGCGGGTCAACGCGACGGATGGTGGGCGGCAACCGCTGGCGCTCTTATTATATAGAACAAATGTTCTGTTGTCAAATAGTAGTGGACCTGGAGCACAATCCCTGTTACACTCCCCACCCGAAGGAGAGATGCCGATGAAACTGGCCCGAGTGACAACATGGTTGGCCTTGTTGTCCATTTTAGCGGCTTGTAGCACCCCCTCCCTGGAACCGCCGCTCCCTGCTCCAACTTCCACGCCTGTCCCATCCCCGTCGGTGGCCAGCGCGACGAGCCCTTCGGAGGCCCCGAGTCCCACGGCCTCGCAGAGGCCTGAAGCCCCCGAGGAGGCGATCCTGATCCTCGAGCCTGGACCTGGTTCACGACTGACCAGCCCTGTCCACGTGGCTGGGATCGCCGATCCGACCTTTGAGCAGACGCTGGTCGTGCGCATCGTGCTCGATGAAGGGACCGAGCTCGCCATACAACCCGTGACCATCGCGGCCGACATCGGCCAGCGGGGGACTTTTGAAGGTGATGTCCCCTTCGCCGTGAGCGGTGAGCGCAACGTTCTGATCCAGGTTTATGACCAAAGCGCCCGTGATGGCGGCATCATCCACCTAGCCTCGGTTGGCGTGATCCTAATCCCTGAGGGTTCTCAGGAGATTATGCTTGGCGCCTACCAACCGGAGGCGATCATCATCGATCAACCCACGCCTGGCGAAGTGATCAGCGGCGGCGTAGTCCACGTCGAGGGTTTTGGCCTAGCCAGTTTCGAGCAGACCCTGATCGTCGAGGTCCGCGATGTTGAGGGGAACTTGGTTGGATCGATGCCGATTATAGTCAATGCCCCTGACTGGGGCATTCCCGGTCCGTTCAGTGCCGACATACCCTACGTCGTAGCGGCGGAAGGGCCAGGACGGATCCTGGTGATCGACCCGTTACCTGTCTTCGACGGTTTGGGGCACATCTCTAGCGTCGAGATCACGCTGGCGCCGTGAATGCGCTGATCCTTACGATTGTTGGCGAACAATGACCGACCCGAGAAGCCCACCCAAACCTGACAGCAACGTTGACAACCGCCATGGTACCTGGCCCTACACGCGTCTGGTGGCGACACTGATACTGATCCCTAGCGTGCCGATGTTGCTGTTGTCGGTAATCGCTTTGGCTCTTTTCTACGTCGCACCTACACGTTTCGGAAACCTGATCGACCGGTTACCTGGCGAGGCGTTCATCCGCTCGGCATTAGTATTCGCCCCAGCCACTCTGTTCGCCGTGGTGGTGCTGGCCGTGCTTTATGCCCTTGATCGACCGAAGGTGGACGTATCGATAACCAAGCCTCGACCGAGGTTGGACAAAACAACTGCCGTTGATGTGGAACAGCCCACCTTGGCTTACACCAGCCTGGTGGCCAGGTTCGCGTTGGCACCTGCGGTACTGGCACTGCTGGTTTCCACGACTGTCTGGGCGCTTTCCTTCGTCTCACCCAGCCGTTTCGATCATCTGATCGCTCCTCTGCCAGGGGATCGATATCTGCGTCCGATAGTCCCTCTCACCCCCATCTTTTTCTTTGCCGTAGTACTCTTGGCGACGTATCTATCTTTTTACCGCTCGTCACGCCACCTGGGCGTCACTAGGACTTCGCGACCGATCAATTTGGCGGTAAGTCTGATTCTGGTCGCGGCGGCACCGATACTGCTAGTTTCTCTGGCTGCGCTTGGTCTGTTTTACCTCTCCCCAGCGCGATTTGAGAGTGTGATCGCCCGTATCCCTTATGAGGCATTTGTGCGCTTAGCTTTAACGTTCGCGCCGGCGATCTTGTTTGCCGTAGTATTGCTGGCGTACCTCTACCTGGGCAAAAGGGGTGTGGACGACGCCACCCAACCTACAGTGGCGAAACACGTTCAGCGAAAGACGATTAACCTTCAGCACTGGCGCTCGCAATTTGCCCAGTGGGTGCTTGTGGGGGGATTGATTCTTACCGCGGTGGTCGTGCTCGGCCTGTTGGGGGTTGTGATCTATCTCGTATTGTTGAGATAATCAATCTATCGAGCGATCCAGGTCGTGAATATCTCCAAACCCTAAGGGTCTATAAGACCCTTAGGGTTTACAGCTACCGATCCGATCGGCGCACCTTCCACACCACCACCGCATAGAGCAGGGTGGAGATCGCTAGCACACTGCCCAGATTCACCAGGACCTGCCCCCATGGTACGGCTTCCAGGAAAACGAATAGAGGATGATCTCCGCCAACGCCACGGAGGGTACCCAGGGCAACAAGGCTTGAACGACCACGGGAATGTCCATGCCCAACATGTCGACAAATAGGGTGCCGATGAAAACCACAATGAGCAACATCGTCAAACCGACGACGTCTTGCTGGCGCTCGAAGAAGCTGCCCAGCACCAAACCCACCCCTACGCTAAACACACCTATGCCGAGCACGAACAGCAGCACCACATCCCAGTGGACCACCCCGGCCCAATTGATAGTGAACACTACGCTGGCTGCTACCATGACGTAGAATAGCCCTGCCAAAGCCTTCCCCACCACCACCTGACTGATGCTGGCCGGAGAGACCAGCAATGCCTCCATGGTCTTGGTCTGTTTTTCCTCGAACAGCAGCGTCGGTACCAGTTGAATGCCCATCATGAGGATGACGATCACCGGTGTTATCGTGGTCATGAGCAGCCACAGCCCTGAATCTGAGGGGGGATACA
>Ga0209986_10001937_pt1 | contig 19470 bp, 17 predicted proteins | sample BlataG_FD_183168 | JGI IMG/M metagenome (GOLD analysis project Ga0209986, IMG submission 183168) | Deep subsurface microbial communities from Black Sea to uncover new lineages of life (NeLLi) - Black_00105 metaG (SPAdes) (version 2) | ecosystem: Environmental > Aquatic > Marine > Oceanic >... | reverse complement strand
GTTAGTAAGTTAGTGAGTTGGTGGGTTAGTGAGCTAGTGGGTTAGTGAGTTGGTGGGTTAGTGAGTTAGTGGGTTAGTGAGTTAGTGGGTTAGTGGGTTAGTGAGTTAGTGGGTTAGTGGGTTAGTGAGTTAGTGGGTTAGTGGGTTAGTGAGTTAGTGGGTTAGTGGGTTAGTGAGTTAGTAAGAATTTTGGATTTAGGATAGTGAACGTTTTGCGCAGCAAAACCTCACGAGTGGGATTGTGATTGTGGCCTGTGGGAGCGAGTAATTTTTATTTTTAACCTGTAGACATATATTAGGACAAGACAAAATGAGAATAATGAATAATGAATTTTGAATATAGAATGATGAATTAAGAGTTAAGAGTTATAAGTTAAGCAAACCAGTAATAAATAACTCTGAAACCAAAAACTTTAAACTAAAAACTTCAAACTATAAACAACCCGGAACCCAGTAACCAGTGCCAAGACAAAAGATAAAAGTATAATATGCTTATAATATATACAATAAAAATCTAATACTAAATTAATGAAAACTGAATATCGTTTATACCGGAGATTAGCGCTTGTAATGTTTTTTCTGGCAATATCATACTTTGCCATATCACAGATACGGGTAAGAGATGAAATTGTGTTCCCTGACATTCCGGGATACTTAACACTAAAATGTGATTTTCATATTCACACTGTTTTTTCTGATGGCAATGTATGGCCAACAGTCAGACCGGAAGAAGCATGGAGAGAAGGACTTGATGTCATCAGCATTACAGATCACATTGAATATCAGCCCCATAAGGATGATCTGCCAACTAATCATAACCGTAGTTATGAAATTGCTCTTCCAAAATCAGAAGAACTCGGTTTACTGTTGATAAGGGGAGCTGAAATTACAAGGGATATGCCACCCGGTCATTTTAATGCCTTGTTTCTTAAGAATGTTAATCCATTAGATGTTGAAGACTGGAGAGAAGCAATTATCGCGGCGGTTAACCAGGATGCATTTATAATCTGGAACCACCCGGGATGGCGACAACCCGATGAAATTCCCGTCTGGTACGATGAACATACAGAAATTTTTCAAAAAGGATGGGTAAAAGGGATGGAAATTGTAAATGCAAGATCATACTATCCAAAGGCACATCAATGGTGCATTGATAAAAATATTACTATGATCGGAACTTCCGATATACATGATCCTGTGAATCTTAACTATAATATACATAAAGGTGAACACCGCCCTATCACCCTTGTTTTTGCCAAAACAAGAACGAAAGAAGCAATTAAAGAAGCTCTTCTTAACAGGAGAACAGCTGTTTTTCACAACAACTTGTTTATTGGTGAAGAACAATATTTGTCACCTGTTTTTTATGGTTCAATTAAAATTATGAACCGGGAAATTACAATAAAGGAAAATCAGTGGAAGAATATCCGGATTCATAATTATTCAGATATTGATCTGGAATTGGAAGCCGGAGTGAATGAAAACAATATTGTTATGCAGAAAAAGGTAACTCTTGCTGCTCATAAAACAAGTTTGCTCAGTGTTCAGTGTAAGTCAGAAAGATTGAAAGGCACTAAAAACATTGAACTTCCTTATACTGTAACAAATTTTTTAATTGCTCCTGGTAAAGGTCTTCCTGTGAAATTGAAATTTCAGGCTAACATTATCAGGGAATAATCAGTCGGCAGACCCCAAGTAACACCTCCGGTGATTACTTTTAAAAAACAATGAACTTGTATTAGCTTTGTCATAGTCTTATCTTCGTCCCGTCAGGGACAGAAATGTAATAGGCAGGCATTTTAATGCCTGATACAGAAGGTTAATATATATTTTACATCCCGTAGGGATAGAATGAAAAATGGAATTGAATTCGAAAAAAATATTTGTTTGTATGACACACCCCTACACCCCTCTTTTTAGAGGGGAATAATGGTATTTATTTTTTTGATTCTGTAAGTTTATATTATTCTATTTGATATTATGTACAGACACTAAATAGTTACAATATTTATTATACTTCACTAACAAGTGGTATTGAAAAAACTAAAAAATTGGATAAAAAAATCGGATATATTTTGTTTCTGTTGTTTCCGGGAATACTGTTATCTATCAGCCCTGCCTGTAGAAAAACTACCGGCACTCATAGCCGGTTATTACCGACAGACAGTATTTCAGCGCAAAAAGCTGTTCATACAAAATATGGTATTTCCTATGATTCTTTAAATGTGCTTGAGGGAACGGTAAAAAGAAATCAGAATCTTTCCGAGATACTACATGCTTATGATATTTCATTCCAAACACTTGGCAGGCTGTCAAATGTTTCCAAGCCTGTTTTTGATATCAGGAAAATCAGGAGAGGAAACCCGTATACTTTATTTTATTCAAAAAACAACTCTAAAACTGCCAGGTATTTTGTTTATGAACACACCCCGGTTGAATATTTTGTTTTTGATTTAACTGACAGCTTACGGGTAATTAGGAAGGAAAAGGAAATAAAAAGCGAGCAAAAAACAGCGACAGGAGTTATTCAAACATCTCTTTGGCAAACCATTACAGATCAAAACATTAATCCATTATTGGTCAATGAGTTATCTGACATATTTGCCTGGAGTATTGATTTTTTCGGTCTACAGCAAGGTGATTTTTTTAAAATCATATATGAAGAACAGTTTGTTGATAGCACATCTTTTGGATTGGGTAAAATTTATACTGCTTATTTTAACCATGCAGGAGAAGATTTTTATGCCATACCGTTTATCCAGGATGGAAGTGAAAGTTTTTACGACCGGAATGGCAATAGTTTGAGAAAAGCTTTCCTGAAAGCCCCATTACGGTTCTCCAGGATCAGTTCGATGTACTCCTATAGCCGGATGCACCCTATTCTAAAAATTCGGCGTCCTCATTTTGGTGTTGATTATGCTGCCCCTATCGGCACACCTGTTCATGCAATCGGTGATGGAAAAATCATAAAAACCGGCTGGAACGGTGAAGCCGGAAGAATGGTAAAAATAAAACACAATAGTGTGTATACTACGGCTTACCTGCACTTGAGCATGTACGGTAAGGGGGTTAAATCAGGAAAATATGTTAAACAAGGAGATATAATCGGATATGTTGGAAGCACAGGACTATCAACAGGACCTCATCTGGATTTCAGATTCTATAAAAACGGTAACCCCATTGATCCGCTTAAAGTAAAAGCCCCTCCTGTCAACCCGGTAAAAGAAGAAAACCTTGCAAAATTCAATAAGATTAAAAATGTAATGATAACATTAATCAATACCGTTCAGTAGATCTTCAATAACCTTTGGATAAAATTCATACTCCAGCTTATGTACTCTCTCCGCGAGGCTTTCGGGTGTATCATCCGGCTCAACACTGCATTTCGTCTGAAAAACAACATCACCTGCATCATAAACTTCATTAACAAGATGAACGGATATTCCGGATTCTTTCTCATTATTTTCAAGAACGGCTTCATGTACACGTTTACCGTACATTCCTTTCCCTCCATATTTCGGTAACAAAGCAGGATGAATATTAATAATCCGGTTATTATATTTTTTCATGATATTATCCGGAACCAGCCATAAAAAGCCGGCTAAAACCACAAAATCAACCTGATATTTATAAAGTATATTAACCACCTCATCTGATTGATAAAATTCCTGCCGTCCAAATATATAAGCAGGAACGTTCAATTTTCCGGCTCGTTCCAATACATAAGCATCGCTTTTATTGGATAAGATCAAACAAACATCGATATCCGGGTTTGGCTTGAAATATTCAACAATATTTTCAGCATTTGTCCCCGATCCGGAGGCAAAAATGGCAATTCTTTTCATGTATAGTATTGGATATTAATATGATAACAAGTTTTTAAAACCTGACGTCCAAATTGCATTACCTCAACCATTTAAATTTATAAATAAATCAGTATAAAAAAAACACAAAAAAAACGAAAAAAGATTATTTTTGTTTGAATTATATTATTAAATGTATTTCTTTGCACGTATATTTTTTAAAGGTAAAATTTAGTATTCATTAAAAATTTAGGACTATGTCTGATATCGCATCAAGAGTTACAGCAATCATTGTTGACAAATTAGGAGTTGATGAAAGCGAAGTTACACCCGAAGCCAGTTTTACAAACGACTTGGGTGCTGACTCTCTTGACACGGTCGAGTTGATCATGGAATTCGAAAAGGAATTCAACATGGGTATTCCTGACGACCAAGCCGAAAACATCTCCACTGTAGGCGAAGCTATTAAATATATCGAAGAGATCGCCAAGTAGAATAATATCAAATCTGATCTTATTTTTTTCTTATGGAATTAAAACGGGTAGTTGTTACCGGGATAGGAGCAATTACTCCGCTGGGGAATAATATCCCTGCAACCTGGGAAGGTTTGAAAAACGGAGTAAGTGGTTCTGAACTTATTACACGTTTTGATACGGAAAAATTTAAGACAAGATTCGCTTGTGAAGTAAAAAACTTCGATCCAAAAGATCATTTTGACCGGAAAGAGCTTCGAAAACTCGACCTGTATTCCCAACTGGCACTTGTTTCGGTAGATGAGGCCATGAAGGATTCAGGGCTCGACCTTGAAAAAATCGATCAAGACAAAGCAGGTGTAATTTACGGGTCGGGAATCGGAGGTATTGACACTTTCTTAGATGAAGTCAGGAATTTTGTATGCGGGGATGGCACACCTCGTTTCAGCCCTTTCTTTATTCCGAAAATGATTTCTGATATCGCCGCAGGCCATATTTCGATGAAATACGGTTTTCGTGGTATAAACTATGGCATTGTATCGGCTTGCGCAACATCTACCCATGCTTTAATTAACGCATTTAACTACATCCGGTTAGGGAAAGCTGATGTTTTCATTACCGGCGGATCAGAAGCAGCAATAAACCCCGCAGGCATGGGAGGTTTCAATTCAATGCAAGCCATTTCTACCCGAAACGATGAATATAAAACAGCTTCACGTCCTTTTGATGCTACACGGGATGGTTTTGTAATGGCAGAGGGAGCGGGTGCAATTATCCTTGAAGACCTTGAGCACGCCACTAAACGGGGGGCAAAAATATATGCAGAATTAGCCGGGGGGGGAATGACTGCCGATGCCTATCACCTTACAGCTCCTCATCCTGAAGGCTTGGGCGGTTCAAAAGTCATGGAAGTCGCACTTGAAGATGCGCAAATGAAACCTGATGAAATCGATTACATAAATGTGCACGGAACTGCAACTCCTCTCGGAGATATTTCTGAGGCTCTTGCCATCCTGAAAGTTTTTGGAGACCATGCTTACAAACTAAATATCAGCTCAACAAAATCGATGACCGGCCACTTATTGGGTGCTGCCGGTGCAGTTGAAGCCATTACTTCATTGCTTGCGATGGCTTATAATACTATTCCCCCTACCATAAACTTTACTACAGAAGATCCTAAGATTGACAATAAATTAAACTTCACATTTAATAAGGCACAGGAAAGGGAAGTGAACTCTGCATTAAGCAATAATTTTGGCTTTGGAGGACATAACGCCAGCGTAATATTCAGGAAACTAGCGAATTAATCCTGCTTGCGGGTTAACTTATTATCGCAGCAGGTAATTTCTGACCTCAGTATTTTAATTACTTATTAAGAAAGCAAATCGCAAGTTAATGTTTAATTTTTATGATAAGTATTTGGAATACTGGAATACTGGAATATTACTGGTTATAGTTCTTCCATTCTTCCAATATTCCATCATTCCAGGTTAAAAAAATTAAATACGAATTTGCGATTCAAAAAAATAAAATGTCCATAATACTGAGCTCTGAATTTAAACTTTTTATTTGGTGTTGGAATACTACTCATTACCATTGAACCTCTATTTACCTAAAAAAGGGAAATTCCGATCCCGTCTGAGGCGCCTTCTTGGTTTCAGACCAAAACTATACCGGTTATTTCAGTTGGCATTTATCCCTAAATCAGCCTCAATAAAACTTCCAGATGGTTCGATCGTAAACAACGAACGACTTGAATACCTGGGAGATGCTATTCTCGATGCAGTAATTTCCGATTACCTGTTCAACCATTACCCCCAAGAAAAGGAGGGATTCCTGACAAAAACCAGATCAAAAATAGTGAACAGGGAACATCTGAATACCATCGCCCTGAAAATTGGATTGAATACATTTTTGGCTTCTGAAAATAATCAAAATGACCCGGCAAAAAATTTAATGGGAGGAGCATTCGAAGCGCTTATTGGAGCTATATACCTGGATAGAGGATATAAAAAAACACAGCGTTTTCTTATACGGAAAATAGTAAAAACCTACATTAACCTCTCTGAAATTGAAAAATCAGAAACAGACTACAAAAGTGCCATAATTGAATGGGTACAAAAAAACAAGAAAGAATTTGTTTTTCATACTTTACAGAATCCGCATATACAAAATAAATCAATTCCTTTTGTTTCCGAACTTTTTATTGATAATCAGGTAGCAGGCACCGGAGAAGGTTCATCAAAAAAGGAAGCTGAACAAAATGCTGCGGAAATAGCTCTTCAAAACCTTATGAATAAAGAGTAAAGTGAAAAAAAAATCTCACAAATTAATTTATGAACCGGATTATTCATTTTTGTTGATCGGGATTTCTTCACATGAAAACGATTACCATATAAGCTGGTTAATTAACCGTAAATTGGGTCTTGGTCTCCGTAAAGTCAGGAACCTGCAAATCTTTAACAAAAAACTTGGGAAAAACCAGGAATTTTCAATTTATTCATTTGAAAATGATGAAAGAAGTCTGTTGTATAATTTAATTTCAAACCGGTGTGACAATGGATTCCTTATTGAAGAAATCAAAAATATAGACTATTTATTACAAATACTGGGAGATATTTCTGAAAAGGATCAGGAAAGAATAATCAACACCCTGAAAGAAACAGAAAAAATCAGCATCTCTTTTAAAATTGATCCGACAACCTTAAAATCGCGGCAAAGACTCCTTTTTCAATAAAAAAAAGGACGGCTTTCACCGTCCTTCTTTTTAATAAACCCTAAAATTAAACCTAACTAGAAAAAACCACAACTATTTAGCATTCACGACTTTGCTCTCTTTCTTTTCTTTTTTCTTCTTTATGACTTTTTCAATCTCCTTTTCCTTTCCTTCTTTTTTTTCTTTACCTTCTTCAATTTCAATGATCACTTCAATTTCTTCCCCCTCCTCTTTAACTTTCATTATATTTATTTTCTTATCAATAATTGTGCCATCTTCATCTTTCTCAACAATAATTTTTATCAGCTTCCCTTCATCGTTAATAAACTCCATATCCTTCTTTACAATGGAGTGTATTTCCTCTCCGCTTTTATGCTCTTTTGTAATAATATAAGTTCTCTTTTTGTCCCCTTTTGTTACATATACTCTATCATGATGGCGGGCTTCATCATCCTCAATAACCATAATAACTCCTGCATCTTTCCCAATCCATACGAAATCATCTTCGTCTATCTCAATTTCCATTTCATCAAACATTTCCTTATGGATAGCAGCCAGTTTTCCTTTTTTAGCCATCAGGGAATCCAGGTCTTCACACTCCTTATCTTCATCAAAAAAAGCCATATATTTGTATCCGTGTTTGCCATGTTTCAGGTCAAAACCGGTAAACGACTTCACCTCTATACCGGTTAACTCATGTATTTTCTTATGTAGCGCTTCTTTGTCAGTATCTATAACAAAAGAAGTATCCAGAGTCGTCTCATTATTTTTGACAACCTTTAGGCGAACATTTTTTATGTCCTCTTCCTGGGCAAAGGAGAGTACGTTTACCAATAAAAAGAGTGAAGTAAAAAGAAATGCCATTTTACATTTTTCTGTTTTCATGATTGTGGGGTTTTTATGATTCGGTGGAAATTTCCACTAACAAAAGTACATGTAACTTTTGTTAACTAAACTTAACGATTGTTAAAGTTTGTTAAAAATTTAATACGGAAAGAGCCGTAAAACTTATCTTTGTACCGGTATGAGCAGAAAGGTCATATGGATATTAACCGGCGTGATGACGATTGGCTTGCTAAGCCTGATCGTTGTTCAAAGCTATTGGATCAGGAATTCCTTAAACCTTAAGGAACAACAATTCCGTCAACAGGTCAACCGGGCTCTTACATCGGTTATTAACGAGCTTGAAAAACAGGAAACGATTTATCAGATCATCAGAGAAGTTGATAATTCACAAACATCCGATTCGGTCCATAAGCGTATTATTATCGGTGCATACTCTAAAGAACATGATAGTCTTTATGGTAAAATAAAAATTGAGGCTGATGCCATATTTTATGAAACGGAACAAAACTATATTCATCTGCCGGACAGATCAGTTGAAATAATGGATTCGGTTGGTTTTACAATTGTTAGTCCGGCGCCTGGAATTGCAAAACGGGAAGTTTACTCAACAAGAGTAATCACCAAAAAGGAACTTAAAAACAGATATTCCAGATACCTGACCAATAAATCATTATTTATTGAAAGCATTGTTGATAAACTGATTAAAGTAAATCCTGTAATTGAGAAAAGAATAAATCAAAATTTATTAAACAAATTGATCAGCAAAGAATTAAATGAAAATGAGCTCTATCTTAATTACGAATTTGCTGTAAAAAGACCAAATAATGAAATCGTATTTAAAACCGGTGGATATAAAACATTTACTAATTCTGTTGTATATCAACGACAGCTATTCCCGAATGATCTAACCTCCAATAAAGATTATATTACCCTTTATTTCCCGAAAGAGAAAAATTACTTTATAAAGTCCCTTGGATTCATTGGTTTATCCTCCGCTTTCCTGATTCTTTTCATCATTCTTATCTTTCTCACTACTCTTTATATCATATTCAGGCAAAAGAGATTATCAGAAATGAAAACCGATTTTGTCAATAATATGACCCACGAGCTAAAAACGCCAATTTCTACGATCTCACTTGCATCTCAAATGCTGAAAGACAAGAGTATTGACACAAAGGACAAAAACCTTGACTATATCACAAAAGTCATTGACGACGAGAGCAAACGACTGGGTTTTCAGGTAGAGAAGGTTCTTCAAATGGCAATTTTTGATAAAGGAAAAATCAAATTAAAAATCAAGGAGATCGATATACACAAAATTATAACAACCGTTATCGCCAATTTTGATATCCAGATCAAAAATAAAAATGGCCTGTTTCATCTGGAATTAAACGCCGATCCATCCTTTATTGAAGCCGATGAAATACATTTTACCAATATTATTTCTAACTTAGTGGATAATGCCATTAAGTTTTGCCGGGAAAAACCTGAAATAAGCATTTCAACTGAAACCGGAAAGAAAGGTTTGCTTATCTCGGTAACCGATAATGGGATTGGTATTAAAAGTGAAGATCAAAAAAGAATATTCGATAAATTTTACCGGGTACCTACAGGGAACATTCATAATGTCAAAGGGTTCGGACTTGGATTAAGTTATGTAAAAAAAATAGTGGAGGAACACGGAGGGAAGATTTCTGTTAACAGTCAATTAAACAAAGGCACAACATTTAGGATATATATCCCTTTTAACGGCTCTAACCATGATAAAAACCAGGATTCTGCTAGCTGAAGATGATGAAAATCTGGGCTCATTACTGAAGGAGTATCTTAACATCAAAGGTTATGAAACTGAATTATATCCGGATGGAAATAAAGCCTTTAAGGGCTTTATCAAAGAACACTATGATCTGTGCATTCTGGATATAATGATGCCCGGGAAAGACGGATTTACCGTTGCCAAAGAAATCAGGTTAATAAACAGCGATATTCCTATCATATTTCTAACGGCTAAATCACACAAGGAGGATGTTCTTGAAGGATTTACAATTGGTGCAGACGACTACATAACCAAACCCTTCAGCATGGAGGAATTGTTATACAGGATCGAAGCAATTCTCAGACGGACAAAGCCCGGGCAGGATGGTGGTTCCCTTGATGTATTCCAGTTAGGCAATTATAATTTTGATGCAAAAAAGCAATTGCTTACGCATGGCACAAAAGTGCAGAAACTAACCACCAAAGAATCTGAACTCCTGAAACTCCTCTGTACTAATAAAAACAGGGTGCTTGAAAGAAATTTTGCATTACGTACCATCTGGATCGACGATAATTATTTTAACGCCAGAAGTATGGACGTATATATTACCAAATTGCGGAAATACCTGAAAGACGAACCATCGATCGAGATCATAAACGTTCACGGGAAAGGGTACAAGCTGGTCTGTTAAAGACTGGAAGAACCCTGGGTTTCGGAGTAGCCGGATTTTCTTTTTTAGGATTACTTTTCATTATGACGTTTGAGGGTAGGAAACCGTCCGACTCCCGATAGCTATCGGGATTGCGGTCCGACGGATGTACGGAAGGTAATTGCTGTAGGCGCTTTTCGGTAAAGAAGCCCGTTTTGTTTGCCGTGTTAGGAAATACCTGTTATGGTTTTAGTTTGTTAGGATCCTGTCTGTTATCAAAAAATGTAATAACTTCTATTTCTTCCTCCTTTACCCTGTAATACAATGTAGTTTGTTTGGTAACAACACATTTATGCAAACCCGGAAAGTACTCTGACTCAGGACAGCTTGCCGGATGTCGGGATATTTGAAGTATGCGCCGATCCAGTTTGGCAATAAATTCATTCTTGACCTTTAATGACCACTCTGTTTCCAGGTAATTCAACAGTTTTTCCAGATTATTTCTTGCCCTTTTAGAAAATACTACCTGTCTTGCCATTATCTGTGCTTTGACATGATGTCATTATAAGGGTATTTATTTCCGCTGTTTAACTCTTCTACACCTTGTCTAATATCATCTTTCTCTTCCTCAGATAATGTGTTCCAAAAATCACCTTCATGTTCCTTCTCGAATATCTTTCGGATACTTGCAAGTACAGACGGTTTCTTTGTATTTAAAAGCATTCGTATCAACTTGAGTTTTTCCGCCTGGATGTTCATTTTTTCTATATTCTATTATCTATTACAAATTTAATGATTTATATTTAATTTACCTTTCTAAGTTCAAAAATGGCACCTCTATCCAGTCGCATTTTGCGACTACATATTGGATAGGGCAAAAATGAAAAATAGTCAGGGCCTGACTTTGAATCAGACCCTGACTGCATTACATGCTGTGCTTCCTCAGTACATGGTTATAGAACCAGGCTCCTTAATTCTACCAAGGCAGGCAAGTGTATCAAATCAGGTGTATGTGGTTAGTTCGAAATACTTGAAAGCAAGGAGTAGCCTCTAAGTTTCCCTTTTTTATTATAGGATTCACTTTTTACCAAACCCACATCCTTTGAGTACCATTCAGCAGCTTTCGCCTTTATGGTAAGTAACATTTTGGTCTCGATATCATACGAAATCTTAAAGCATTCAAAGGTTCCGGCAGGAGTTGTGACTTTTTCAATTGTTTCCACTTTCCTGTTATAAATTTTGACGGTTATGGTAATCAGGGTAATATCTTCATTTTTTATAGTCATGATGATACTCCCATCACCCAAAAGATCTCCTGGTTTTGGATTTCGCGGGATAGTGACATTTTCACTCTCAATAATTATGTCCATGTTTTCATAAGCCTCCATGTTCACATCTCCCATGTAATTATCCATATCGACATAAAATTTCCCCTCTTTGCAGGTAAGGGTTATTTCCTTGCTCTGGAGTTCAACATCTTCACCGGGGATTTCTGTCTGGGTTTCAACCGTAACCGACAATCCACCCGGAAAAGATTCTTTTTTCAATACTTTTTGAGTTGTAATGCTGGTAAGCTTTCCTTTCTTATCAAAGTAATCGGTCTTAATAACCGTACCTTCTTTCGTTGGGAAATAAAAAGTGCAGTCCTGTGCCAAAATGGTGATCACAGGTGCAAAAACAAAAATAAGAAACAAGGCAAATCGTACAATTTTTTTCATGATATAGGAATTTTTATTTAGTTAAACGTAAAGATAATAATATAAAAAGTGTAATCAATCAGTTTTTAAGTGTCTCTTTTTGAATTCAGGTTAATTGTTATTTGTTATAGGTTATAAGTTATACGTTTTTTAGTGGAATTTAGTGATTTTGTGTTTTTGTGGCATTTTTTTTAGCCACTAAATCACTAAAGCACAAAATCTCACAAAATTATATATTTCAGTAAATCACACAAATACAAAACATTGTAAGGTTAATTTGTTTATTTTATACATAAGAAAATTCTAATCGCACAACGTGTTAACTTATAACAATTAACATATAACTTATAACATTATATTTTCCCCCCTCCCAACACACTAATCATTAACTTAAAAGTAAATTCATAAGTTAGCCATTAAAGATAGTGGTCCTTTCACTTAATCGAGCTTTAGAACAGCCAGGAAAGCCTGCTGTGGTACTTCCACGTTGCCTACCTGGCGCATTCTTTTTTTACCTTTCTTTTGTTTTTCCAATAATTTTCTTTTCCGGGTTATATCCCCACCATAACACTTGGCTGTAACATCCTTCCGTAGGGCTTTCACCGTTTCCCGGGCAATGATCTTTGCCCCGATTGCTGCCTGAATGGCAATATCAAACTGTTGACGCGGAATAAGATCTTTCAGTTTTCCACATATCCTGCGCCCAAAATCATAGGCATTATCTTTATGAATCAAAGTGGATAATGCATCAACCATTTCATGGTTTAACAAAATATCCAGACGAACCAGGGTCGCGGTCTGGTAGCTTGATTGGTAATAATCAAAAGAAGCATATCCTTTTGAGATACTTTTAAGCTTATCATAAAAATCAAAGACTATTTCTGCCAAAGGCATTTCGAAAGTTACTTCAACACGATCGCTTGTAAGATATACCTGGTTTTTTAATGTGCCCCGCTTATCGATGCAAAGTTTCATAATCGGTCCTATAAACCCGGATTTAGATATGATCTGGGCGGTTATGTATGGTTCTTCAATACGGTTTATATAATTAGGCGCTGGTAAACCTGACGGATTATGAATTTCGAGTACTTCACCTTTTTGGGTATACACTTTATATGAAACATTGGGAACGGTGGTTATTACATTCATATTAAATTCCCTGTCGAGGCGTTCCTGAATAATTTCCATATGGAGGAGCCCCAGGAAACCACACCTGAATCCAAAACCCAGTGCTGCAGAGGATTCGGGTTCATATGAAAGAGAGGCATCATTTAACTGTAATTTCTCCATCGAATTCCGCAATTCTTCATAATCATCCGCATCAACAGGATAGATACCTGCAAAAACCATGGGTTTTACATCTTTAAATCCTGCAATTGCCCCGGTACATGAATTTTCCACATGAGTTATGGTATCGCCTACCTTTACTTCTTTTGAGGTTTTTATACCTGAAATAATATAACCGACATCACCGGTTCCTAACTCTTCACGCGGTTCCAATTTTAATTTCAAGATACCTATTTCATCGGCGTGATATTTTTTACCAGTTGCCACAAATTTTACATAATCTCCCTTGCGGATCACCCCATTAAGAATTTTGAAATAAGCATGAATTCCACGGTATGAATTAAAAACAGAATCAAAGATCAATGCCTCAAGCGGAGCCATTTTATCCCCTTCAGGTGGTGGCACTTTTTCGATAATATCCTTCAGTATCCTTTCTATACCCATACCTGTTTTGCCGCTTGCTTCAATAATATCTTCCCTGTCGCATCCGACCAGATCCTCAATCTGATCCTTTACCTCTTCCGGTTGTGCAGCTTCCAAATCCATTTTGTTCAAAACCGGAATAATCTCAAGATCGTTCTCTAAAGCCAGATAAAGGTTTGAGATAGTTTGCGCCTGTATTCCCTGGCTGGCATCAATAACCAGAAGCGCTCCTTCGCAGGCAGCAATTGAACGGGAAACTTCGTATGAAAAATCAACATGGCCGGGAGTATCAATCAGATTTAAAAAATATTTCTGTCCCTTAAAAAGATATTCCATCTGAATGGCATGGCTCTTTATGGTAATTCCCCTTTCCCTTTCCAATTCCATATTATCCAACACCTGGTTTTTTAACTCATGCTCAGAAAGAGTGTTGGTTTTTTCCAGTAAACGGTCGGCTAAAGTGCTTTTTCCATGATCAATATGAGCAATGATGCAAAAATTCCTGATGTTATCCATTTGTGTAAAAAATCCGTCTGACAGAGTCCGTAAAGATATTTATTTCATATAACAATATGCAGTAAAAGGACATAGTTTCATAAATAATTAGAAACTTAACTGTATATAAAAAAGCATTTGCTCTTGCAATGGATATTTAATAACTTTATACAATCTAACTAAATTTTTCAGCATGAAAACAAATCGGAGGAAATTTTTAACAAGCTCTTTAGCCGCGGCAGGAACTTTAGCTTTCAGCTCGATTTTTAAAAGTTCTTACGGGAAAGAAGCGGAAGAAGCCTTTAACAGGATTTCCCTCTTACCACCCGGTACGGCTGCCAGGGATGAAGATTTTTGGTACTGGGTACAACAATCATTTACCGCTTCACCCAATGTTATGAATTTAAACAATGGAGGGGTTTGTCCTCAGCCCAAAGTTGTTCAGGATGCTTTCGAAACCTATAACAGGATCAGCAATGAAGGCCCTGCCTACTATATGTGGCAAGTGGTTGGGGAAGGCAGAGAAATAGTTCGAAAATCACTGGCTGACCTGGCAGGATGTTCACCTGAAGAGATTGCCATTCAAAGAAACACAACCGAAGCGCTGGAAACGATTATTTTTGGGTTGGACCTCAAAAAGGGAGATGAAGTAGTGCTCACCAAACAAGATTATCCCAATATGATTAATGCCTGGAAGCAAAGGGAAAAAAGGGATGGGATTGTTTTAAGATGGATTAACCTTCCTCAACCTATTGAAGATGATGATCAAATTGTAAAATTGTATGTCGATGCATTTACCTCCAAAACAAAAATCATTGAGATCATGCATATGATCAATTGGACAGGTCAGATATTGCCGGCAAAAAAGCTCGCCCGTGAAGCCCATAAAAGAGGTATTGAAGTATTGCTTGACAGCGCTCATACATTTGCACATATTGACTTTAATATCCCGGATACGGAATGCGATTATTTTGGCACCAGTTTGCACAAATGGTTATATGCACCTTTTGGAACCGGTGTTCTTTATGTTAAGAAAGAGAAAATAACAAAAGTATGGCCTCTTACTGCACCATCTGATCCTAAATCCGATAATATAAGGAAATTCGAAGCCATGGGTACACGCTCGTTTCCTGCCGAGCTGGCTATAGGAAAAGCAATTGATTTCCACTATATGATTGGTTCGAAAAGAAAAGAAGAACGACTAAGATATCTGAAAAACTATTGGATGGAACGAATAAATGAAATTCCCGGGGCAAAATTTTTCACTTCCTTTAAACCTGAATATGCTTGTGGTCTTGGAAATTTTGCAATAGAAGGAATTGACCCGGCCGATATTCAAAAAGACTTGTTTAACAAACACAAGATCTATACTATTACAATAAAGTGGGAAAATATAAATGGAATAAGGGTAACACCAAATCTATATACTACAACCAGGAATCTGGACACCTTTGTTAATGCGGTAAAATCAATTGTTAAAGATAAGGTGTCATAATCCTTTTCCCGCAGCTACTTTGACGCAATAGCAGAAATTTCGATGATGGCGTCCAGTGGTAAGTGCACTACCTGAATGGCTTCCCTGGCAGGATATTTACCCTTAAAAAAGCTGCCATAAACCTCATTTACAGCACTATAATCCTTAATATCGGTAAGAAAAACAGTACATTTTACAATATTGGAATAATCCATACTATTTTTCTTTAATATGGCTCCAATATTTTCCATAACCTGTTTAGTGGCTGCTTTGATGTCCCCTTTAACCAGCTCTTTTGTTTTTGGGTTTATTGGTATTTGTCCGGAAATAAAAAGTATACCGGAATTAGTCATAACCGATTGGCTATAAGGAGCTACCGGTTTGGGTGTGTCGGTTTCCTGTCCTTTAACCAGCAATCCGCCGGCGAGGAAAACAATAAGTAAAATCCATTTTTTCATAATGATAACAAATTTGAGAGTTCTGATTAGTAACATATCTACTAATGTAAGAAAATAATTTCTTTTCCAAATTAACATACGTTCGAAATATATAAAAACCTTTCCGGATGGGTCACAAAAAGAAACCGGCAATCCAATATCAAGGAAATCAAAGAGTTGAATTGTTAGGCAAACCGATTAATGCGGTTCTCGTCAGACGACTTCAGTTCGTCTGACGAGTTTAAATTCCCGGTGAAATAGTTATACTCGCAGCGAATTAGTAGAACGACTTTCCAAGTCGCTAGCGACTCTTCCAAAGGAATGCCTTCGGCAGGAGAGTCGCTCTACAGAGCCCCAGACCCTAAGGGTTTTTAAACCCCCTTAGGGTCTCAGGTAAAAAAACCTGCAGTGTATTCTAAAATTTTAGGCATTTAGGCATTTTATAATTTGATCATTTGCTCAATTAACTAAATTTACTATATTGCCTGACCTATACAAAAATAGTAACGAACTATGATTACCTTCATCTTATCCATTCTGGCATTAATTCTTGGTTATTTCTTTTACAGCAGGTTTGTTGAGAAAATTTTTGATGCCGACCCAAAAAGAACTACCCCTGCAATAAGGCTTGAGGACGGTGTAGACTTTGTTCCTATGGGCTGGGGTAAAATTTTCCTGATCCAGTTTCTCAATATCGCCGGACTTGGACCTATATTCGGTGCTATTGCAGGAGCAATGTGGGGTCCTGTTGCGTTTTTATGGATTGTTCTTGGAGCCATTTTTGCCGGTGCGGTTCACGATTATTTTTCCGGAATGTTGTCCATAAAACACGATGGGTTAAGCATACCTGAAATCGTTGGGAAATACCTGGGTACCGGGGTTAAACAGTTTATGAGAGGATTTACGGTTATCCTCATGATATTGGTTGGCGCTGTATTTATCATGGGACCTGCCAGGATCCTTTATGGGTTCACGTCGAGTATTGTTGGTTATACTTTTTGGATATGGATTATTTTTGCCTATTACCTTATGGCTACACTACTGCCTATCGATAAACTCATAGGGAGGATTTATCCCGTATTCGGTATTGCTTTATTGTTCATGGCGGTAGGCATTTCAATAAGTTTAATCGCCAATCAGTATTCTATTCCTGAGCTTACACCGCGAAATCTTGTAAACATGAACCAGGAAGCGGATAAATTTCCGGTTTTCCCCATGCTATTCATTACCATTGCATGTGGTGCAATTTCGGGATTTCATTCTACTCAAGCCCCGCTTATGGCACGATGCCTGAAAAACGAAAAATTAGGACGAAGGGTATTTTACGGGGCTATGATTACTGAAGGAGTTGTGGCTTTGATCTGGGCTGCTGCTGCAATGAGCTTTTTCGGTGGTGTCGGGGCACTAAATGATGTGATGAGAGAACAAAATGGAAATGCTGCCTGGGCTGTCAATGAAATTTCGAATTCACTACTGGGTAAAATAGGAGGACTTCTTGTAATTTTGGGAGTTGTGGCAGCCCCAATTACTTCCGGGGATACTGCATTTCGCGGTGCACGACTGATCGTGGCTGATTTTCTAAAAATAAAACAGGTAAAGATTCAAAACCGGCTGGCTGTCAGTATACCTTTGTTCATACTGGGTTACCTGCTTACTCAAATCGACTTTAGTATTGTCTGGAGGTACTTTGCCTGGTCAAACCAAACATTAGCTACAATAGTTTTATGGGCTGTGTCTGTTTATCTGATCAGGGAAAATAAGTTCTATTGGATTGCTCTCATTCCGGCAGTCTTTATGACAGCTGTAACTTCAACCTACGTTTTAATTGCACCGGAGGGATTCCAAATACCAAAAGAGTTTGGTTATCCAATTGGTATCATCCTTGCCGTTGCCGCCCTGCTCTTGTTCTATTATGTTACTATCATTAAACAAAAAGCCCTTCACAGAATTACCTGAGAAGGGCTTTAAGCAGTTATATAAGTGGATTTGTTACATCATTCCACCCATACCCGGTCCGCCTCCCATAGGGGGCATATCCGGTTTTTCTTCTTTCTCTTCTGCCAAAACACATTCTGTAGTTAGGAACATTCCAGCGACAGAAGCAGCATTTTCAAGTGCAATACGTGCTACCTTGGTTGGATCAATAACACCTGTCTCGAGAAGTTTCTCGTACACACCTGTTCTTGCATTAAATCCATAATCGCCTTTCCCTTCCTTTACTTTCTGAACAATAATCGAACCTTCAATTCCTGCATTTTCAACGATCTGACGTATAGGCTCTTCCAGTGCACGTTTGACAATGGCAATTCCGGTATTTTCATCATCGTTTTCACCTTTAAGTTTATTAAGAGTATCTATGGCTCTTAAATAAGCAACTCCACCACCAGGAATAATTCCTTCTTCAACAGCAGCTCTTGTAGCATTTAGCGCATCATCCACACGGCCCTTCTTTTCTTTCATTTCCATTTCAGAAGCTGCACCGATATAGCAAACAGCAACACCACCCGATAATTTGGCCAGTCTTTCCTGAAGTTTTTCTTTATCATAATCAGAAGTAGTCGTTTCTATCTGTTTCTTGATCTGATTTACCCTTGCTTCAATCATTTTCTGATCACCCTGACCATTAACAATGGTTGTATTTTCCTTATCAATAACCACCTTTTCTGTTTCACCGAGCATTTCAAGGTCTGTGCCTTCCAGCTTCAATCCCTTTTCCTCGGAGATTACCGTTCCACCTGTTAAAATAGCAATATCTTCCAGCATTTCTTTTCTTCTGTCTCCAAATCCCGGAGCCTTAACAGAAGCGATTTTCAACGAACCACGGAGTTTGTTGACAACGAGTGTAGCCAGGGCTTCACCATCGACATCTTCTGCAATGATTAATAGCGGACGTCCGGCTTGAGAAGTTGATTCAAGAATAGGCAGCAGATCCTTCATTGTGGAAATCTTCTTATCATGAAGCAGAATGTATGGATTCTCCAAAACAGCTTCCATTTTGTCCGCATCGGTTATAAAGTATGGTGAGATATATCCCCTGTCAAACTGCATTCCCTCAACCACTTCAACCGTAGTCTCAGTACCTTTTGCTTCTTCAACAGTAATTACCCCTTCTTTATGAACCTTCTCCATCGCTTCAGAAATGAGCTTGCCAATTTCTATATCATTATTAGCAGCAACCGAAGCAACCTGTTCGATTTTCTGGTTGTCTTCCCCAATCATCCTGGTCTGACTTTTCAGGCTCTTGATTACTTCAACGACCGCTTTATCGATCCCTCTTTTGAGATCCATCGGATTGGCTCCTGCAGTAACATTCTTCAAACCTACATCGATAATAGATTGTGCCAGAATAGTTGCTGTTGTTGTCCCATCTCCTGCATCATCAGCAGTCTTCGAAGCCACCTCTTTGACCATCTG
>Ga0209986_10001936_pt1 | contig 19472 bp, 11 predicted proteins | sample BlataG_FD_183168 | JGI IMG/M metagenome (GOLD analysis project Ga0209986, IMG submission 183168) | Deep subsurface microbial communities from Black Sea to uncover new lineages of life (NeLLi) - Black_00105 metaG (SPAdes) (version 2) | ecosystem: Environmental > Aquatic > Marine > Oceanic >... | reverse complement strand
CGGTCATATCGATGGTGTCTTTCTTTCTCTTCATGGTGCCATGGCTGTAACCGGCATTCTCAAACCTGAGGCTGAGATTGTGCGAAGGGTACGGGAAGTGGTCGGTGACATCCCGATCATGGTTACCCTCGACCTCCATGCCAACGAGGATCATGAGCTATCAGATGCGGCTGATGCCGTTTTTATAATCAAGAGATATCCACATTATGATACAACACTTCAGGGTGAGCGTGCAGCGCGCGTAATGATCAAGACTGTCCGGGGAGACTACAAGCCTGTTATGGCCACCAGAAAACCCGGGGTGATAACACCCAGTGTTTATCAAGGAACAGGAGTATCTCCGGCTATGGAAATAATGGAGCGGGCCCGCAGATGGGAATGTCAGAATCCAGGCACTTATGTCTCTGTTGCCTTCGGGTTTGCCTATGCGGATGTACCTGATGTTGGGGCGACCGTCATGGTCGTCGCCAATAATGACCAGAAGCTGGCAGACAGGATTGCAGACGATATGTCAGATTATATCTGGAGGATGAGAAAAACCTTTGCCGGAAAGAAACTCCCCAAGACCAAGGAAGGCGTATCTTTAGCCATCGCGGCTGCCAAAGCAGGTAAAATCCCAGTTGTTATAGCTGACCACAGCGACAGAACAGGCGGCTCTACACACATCCTCGAAGAACTAATCGAACAGGGAGCAAATAATTTCTGCATAGCCACCCTCCGGGACGAGAAGGCCATTGAAAAGATACGAGCAAACCATAAAGTTGGAGATGCGATCAGTATCGATTTAGGAGGCTATTCGGACAAATTTGCGGGAAATCCCGTCCGGATTGATGGGAAGGTTGAGTTTCTTGGTGATTATGGCAGGGGGGCAGTGGTTGTGCTCCTCTTCGGGGAAAACAACCGTGTTATCCTCACGCCACAGCTTATGCAGGTTACTACCCCTCGAATATTTGCGCCTCTCGGCATCAAACTTGATGATCTTGATATAATTATCCTCAAGTCCCGCGTCCACTTCAGGAGAGGCTTTTATGAGACCGGTTTAGCCGGTGCTATATTTGAGGTCGATGCGCCGGGCTGGGGTCCTTCTGACCTGACAACGCTCCCTTACAAGAATATTCCAAGGGATATATATCCTGTATACAAGAAAAACTGATAAAAGTTCATGGCCTGCAATATAACATAAAAAAATTGCTATGATTGTCTTAATTATTCTTGCCGTTATTTGTGTAATCATAGGAATTGTTGGCTGCCTTATCCCCGGAATTGCGGGACCTCCGTTTAGCTTTGCTTCCTTAATTCTTTTATCTATTGCCAAGCGCTGGGAGCCGTTCAGTGCAAAGTTTTTAATAACAATGGCAGTATTGACAGTCATTGTCACTGCCCTAGACTATTTGCTCCCTGCTGCCGGTGCCAAAAAATACGGAGCTTCGAAGTTTGGCTTTTGGGGTGCGATTATAGGAATGATCCTCGGAATTTTTTTTGTTCCTCCCCTGGGAATGATAATCGGAGCCTTCATCGGAGCTATTGCCGGGGAATTACTGAAAGGCAAGCAAAGCTACGAGGCTTTAAAAGCTGGCTGGGGCGTGTTTATGGGCGTAATGCTAGGAGTCGTTTTGAAATTGATTGCGACGGGCATAATGACTTTTTATTTCATAAAAGGTCTATTTTAGCTTTGAAATGCAATTGGACTTATCTCCTGAAGAAAACAGGATGTCATGTATAATATTTTTAATTAAAAAAAAGATTCGCTGGACTGGGGAATTCTAAATCCAACAGTCATATGAATTCTATGAAAGGCTTTTTTGGAAAACTTCAGGGAGGAAAAAATGAGAATAAAAGCGTCTGAAAAAAGTTTCCTGTTCATCACCATTGTAGCCATCCTGATTTTTGGCCTTAGCGGGCAATCGCTTGCTGCTAAAAAAATACCGAAAGAAAAAAGGTTTGTTCTTGATTGGCTGAGCCAGCCTCAGGTAGTTGAAAAGTTCGGGAAGATCTCGGATTCCATATGGTCATACGCTGAGCTCGGGCTTCAAGAGTTTAAATCGTCGAAACTTCTGGCTGATACTTTAGAACAAGCTGGATTTAAAGTCGAACGTGGATTGGCGGGTATGCCAACCTGTTTTGTTGCTTCCTACGGTTCAGGCAAACCTGTGATCGCAATTCTTGGAGAGTTCGATGCCCTTCCCATGATATCCCAGAAAGGAGGGGTTCCTAAACAAGATCCTTTGGTGAAAGGTGCACCCGGACATGGTTGCGGACACAACACCATGGGTACAGCAGGCACGGCTGCCGCCATCGCCGTGAAACAAGCCCTGGATAAGTACGGATTCCAAGGAACCATAAAATTTTTTGGCTCGCCTGCTGAGGAAACACTAATAAGCCGGCCTTACATGATAAGGGCGGGGCTGTTTGATGATGTGGATGCGGTGATAGACAATCACAGTAGCAGTCGGTTCGGGACAAGCTACGGCAAAGGCGGGAACGCGATGTTCTCGACAATTTTCACTTTCAAAGGAAAAACCGCTCATGGGGCATCGCCCTGGGGTGGCCGCAGTGCCCTCGACGCAGTTGAAATAATGAACGTAGCCACGAATTTCCTTCGTGAGCATCTTTTTTACACTTATCGCCTGCATTATGTGATTCAGGAAGGAGGGGAAGCTCCCAACGTCGTTCCGGATAAAGCCAGCGTTTGGTACTTTGTCAGAAACAGTGATGAAAGGGTAGAGGAGATGTACGATAAAGTCATTAACTGTGCCAAGGCGGGAGCTCTTGCTACAGGGACAGAATTGAGCATCCGGTGTTTAGCTGCCGTTCACCAGCGCAATGCAAACAAGGCTGCTGCACAGCTTTTCCAGAAAAACATCGAGCTTGTGGGGATGCCAGAGTGGACTGAGGAAGAACATGCTTTTGCTAAAGCACTTCAGAAAGAACTTGGCAGGGAAGAAACAGGTATGCCAGCAGAGGTGGAAACGCTTAGAGACCGAACCAGCACGTTTGTCGGAGGAGGGTCTTCTGATGTGGGAGATGTCTGCCTAATAGCGCCCACTGCAACCATCAGGTTTCCCGGTCAAGTTCCAGGCTCTATCGGCCATCATTGGTCCTCGGTTGCTTGTAATTATGGCTCTGCAGCCTGGAAGGGCCTCAACGCAGGAGCTAAATCAATGGCAGCGTCCGCTATTGACCTTCTCACCAGGCCCAAAGAGCTAAAGAAGCTGAGGGACGAGTTTGAGGCGTATGCGAAAGAACATCCTTATAAACCATTTTTGCCTGAAGATGCAGAGCCCCCGCTCGATCTAAATGAAGAATTGATGAAAAAGTGGCGTTCCCTGATGGAGAAATTCTACATCGAAAATAAATGAACTTAGGCTGGCTGGATCATCAAGACTTTCGATCGGCTAAGTTAAAAAAGGCAGGTTGTGTTTTCTGAAAGAAGAAGACAGCTCTCAGAAAAAATTAGCCGCCTTCCTTTTAAGAAAGACTTTAACCGCTGGAAAGACTAGAAAAGTAATAATATTTCCCTTAAGATTAAGAAGCTTGAAAATATAAAATATCTAATTTTAATTAGAAGGAGATAAAAAATATGAACTTAGCAGATAAAAATTCAATCTTTAAAGAGTGGAAAGTAGCTCTACTACTGTTTATATTTATTTTTGCTTCGACCAGCGTAAGCTCTGGTCGGACTGAAAAGCCAGTTCTCCACGGAAGACACTGGGTCGCCATCACCGGAAAGCCCCTGGCCGCCACTGCCGGAGCTATGATATTCCAGCAGGGGGGAAATGCTGTTGATGCTGCCTGCGCCATGCTTGGCGCGACTTGCACCATGTATGATGTTTTAAGCTGGGGTGGGGAAACCCAGGTCCTGATCTATAATCCCCATACAAAAAAGGTTTACGGCATAAACGCTCTGGGTGTAGCCCCTACAGGGGTAAACCCTGAATTCTTTAAGGAAAAAGGGATGGAATATCCGCCTGCCTACGGACCCCTGGCTGCCGTTACCCCAGGAACTCCTGGAGGTTTAATAGTCATGCTAGCTGAATTTGGCACCCTGAGCCTTAAAGATGTGCTGGAACCTTCCATTCAAATGGCTAAAGGGTATCCGATAGAGAAGCAACTGGCAGACAGTATAGAAAGAGGAAAAGAAAGGATCAAGGAATGGCCTTACTCCAAGAAAGTCTTGTTGCCTCATCTGGGAGAAGAGCGCGAAGCACCTCATCCAGGAGAAATCTTCCGCCAGCCAGATTTATTGGACACACTGGAGAAATTGGTCGAAGCGGAGCAGAAAGCGCTTGATGAAGGAAAGAGCCGCAAAGAAGCCATCTATGCTGCATATGCCCGTTTCTATAAAGGAGATATTGCCGAAGAATTTGTCCGGGGATGCCAGGAACAGGGCGGACTTATAACCATGGAGGACCTGGCGAACTGGAAAGTCTATATCGAAGAGCCAGTGATGACTAAGTATAAAGAAATTGAGGTTTACAAACTCACCTGCTGGGTCCAGGGGCCAGTTCTACTTCAGATGCTCAACATGCTGGAAAATATTGACCTTAAATCAATGGGCTACAACAGCGTGAATTATATCCACGCCCTCTATCAGGTGATGAATCTGGCTTATGCTGACAGGGATTTTTACTATGGAGACCCATATTTCCCTCCACAGGAGCCGATAAAAGGATTGCTGTCCAAGGAATACGCCAAAGAAAGACTCAAGAAGATTAATTGGAATATTAATGATCCCGATGTTAAACCAGGTGATCCCTATCCTTTTGAGGAAAAGAAAAATCCCTACCTTGACCTTTTGGAGACGTGGTCGAATGTTGGCTCTGCTGAAAAAGAGAAAAGGACTGAAACAGATGCAAGTGCCTTCGAAGAAGCCTTCACAGCCGGAACCACCTCCATTCAGGCTTCAGACAAGGAAGGATGGATCGTTTCAGCAACACCCAGCGGTGGTTGGATTCCAGCCTGTATTGCTGGTAAAACTGGCATTGGAATGAGCCAGCGGATGCAAAGTTTTGTTCTTGATAAGGCCAAGAATCCCTTCAATGTTGTCGCTCCTGGTAAAAGGCCGCGGGCGACTTTAACTCCCAGCCTGGCTATAAAGGACGGAAAGCCTTTCCTCTCTTTTGCTGTGCAGGGAGGAGACACGCAAGATCAGAATATGCTCCAGTTCTTCCTGAATGTTGTTGAGTTCGGCATGAATGTCCAGGAAGCTTGTGAGGCAGCGAACATCGTGAGCTACCAGATGCAGAGCTCCTTTGGTAAACATGTGGCCAGCCCGGGCAGACTTCGCTTAAATGAAAAGATCCCTCAGAAAATTAGGGATAATCTGGCAGATATGGGTTATAAGCTAGACTACCGAAAATACACATCAGGTCCTATCACCGCCATCTATTATGACTGGAAACACGGAACTTTCTGGGGAGGTGCCAGCAACTTTGGCGAAGACTACGGAATTGCCTGGTAGCGGGAGGCTTAATTTTTATTGTGTAAGGTGGGTTTAATGAATCAACCCCCTATAGAAAAAATTGATCCCTCTTACGTAGGGGCTTGATTTATCAAGCCCACCGGTTTTATTGTATAAAAAAAGGAGTTGAAAATGAAAAAGATTATTCATTTTTTCCTGATTATGATAATTATCGCCTGGGTATTGCAGGGTGCTCCTCAAGCACAGGAAAGCCTACCTCAACCTGAACAAGTCGAACAAATAATTCCCTCCAGGCAAGGCCCAACTGACCGGGCTGAACTGGAAGCCTTCCTGGAAGGCATTATGGCCAGCAACATGGAATCCTATCATATTGCTGGAGCGACCTTGGCTGTAGTTAAGGGTAGAGAAATTTTCTTTGCTAAAGGATATGGATATGCTGATGTAAAGGAAAAAAAGCCGGTTATTGCCGATAAAACTCTTTTCCGCTCGGGCTCTATATCAAAACTTTTTACCTGGACTGCAGTAATGCAGCTTGTCGAGCAGGGAAAGATAGATCTTAATGCTGACATTAATATCTATCTTAAAGACTTCAAAATACCGGACACATATCCTGAACCTATTACAATGACGCATCTGCTAACACATACTCCAGGATTTGAAGACGTAATAAACGAAATGGCAGCACGAAGAGCTGAAGACCTTGTGCCCTTGGCTGAGTTTATGGAAAGAAAGATGCCAGCCAGAGTACTTCCACCTGGCAAACTCACTTCTTACTCTAACTATGGGGCAGCACTTGCCGGTTATATTGTAGAAAAAATCTCAGGGGTGCCTTTTGAGGATTATGTTGAGCATAATATCTTTGAGCTCCTGGACATGCAACAGAGTACTTTCCGCCAGCCGCTGCCTTCTCATTTAGCAGACGATATGTCTGTAGGCTACACCTATGAGAAAGGAATATATAAGCCACATGAATTCGAATATATTAACGGTCTTGCTCCAGCAGGCTCGATGAGCACAACTGCCACAGATATAGCCAAATTTATGATAGCCCATCTTCAAAACGGAAAATATGGAGAGAACAGAATATTAGAAGAAGAAACAGCAAACCTGATGCACACCCGGCTCTTTACCCATGATCCCCGAGTAGACGGCAATGCTCATGGCTTTTGGGAGATGGCCTACAACAATTTAAGAACGATCGCCCATGGAGGTGATACATTCTTGTTCCATTCTATTCTTTCAATCATCCCTGAAAAAAACTTAGGATTGTTTGTATCCTTTAACAGCTTTGGTGGCTCATGGCCGGTATACGACAATCTCATAAAAGCATTCCTCAACCATTATTATCCTGCACCCGAACTTGCTGATATCAAGCCACCTCGAGATTTTAAGAAGCGCATCAACCGCCTTATCGGAAGCTATGGGGTTACTAGAGTAGTGTCCACTACCTATGAAAAACTGATGGCTCTTATGATGGTGACTAAAGTGGAAGCGACTGAAGATAGCACCTTGTTGATTACCATGCCTATGGGATTGGGATCTAAGCAATGGGTGGAAGTAGAACCGCTTGTATTCCGTGAAGTAGGAGGACAGGATACAGTTGTTTTCCGTGAGAACAGCAAGGGCCGTATCTCCAACGTCTTTTTTAGTCAAATTCCGATACTTGCCGGCGTTAAATTAGCCTGGTATAAAACGCCCGGATTTCACTATAGTCTATTAGCAATTTGTATGATTCTATTTTTGTCAACTCTGAGCTGGCCAGCCAGTGCGTTATCTAAGTTATTGTGTAGAAGCAAAAAAGAGATTCCAGGTGCTCCCTGGTTAGTTAGGCTGATAGCTGGAGGAATGAGCGCGGGGTATATAATTTTTTTGATAGGCATGTTTTCGACAGCCAGTGATCCTCTGGAATTCATGTTTGGAGTTCCTTCTGCTTTGAAGATTTTATTAATATTGCCGATATTATCTGCTTTGCTTACAATCGTCGCTCTTTTCTTTGCCTATGTTGGATGGAAAAATAAATACTGGACTTTTTGTGGATGTTTGCATTACACCCTTGTTGTGCTGGCATCTCTGTTTTTTCTCTGGTTTTTAGCCTACTGGAATTTGCTGGGTTTTCATTTTTAACTTGGGCCAACCAAATAAAAACCTTTCTTATTTTAAGAATATCAAAAAAAAGCCAAAAAAAATTGAACTTGAGCGTGCTTGATTTCGTAATATTTATTGAGGAGGTAAGCAGCGATGAGATTTAACCAATTTCCAAAAATACTGCTTTTAATTTTCCTTGTAGGAGGAATAGGAGCATGCGTAGCAGTCGGCAAGTTAATAGAAGAAACTCAGACAGTTGAATTAGGTGAAGCAGAATCTGTGGAACTAGATTTAGATATAGGGGCAGGGACATTGAAAGTTCAGGGAGGAGCCAGAGAACTTATGGAAGGCTACTTTGTTTATAATATTGAGAGATGGAAACCTGAAATTAGGTACTCTGTTGCCGGAAATCGAGGGATACTCAAGGTTAAGCAGGGTGAATGTTCTGCCATGGCCATCGGAAAAAAGCGTAACAAATGGAATATAAGCGTGAGTAATGATGTTTCCCTTGATATCAAAGTAGACTTTGGAGCAGGCGAGGGGAATCTTGACCTTCGAGGATTGATCTTGAACTCCCTTGATATAGATATGGGTGTTGGTGAATTGAAGGTTGACCTGTCAGGAGAGCAGAAACAGAGTTTTGATGTATCCGTTGACGGCGGGGTGGGAAGCGCCACTATTTACCTGCCTATAGATGTTGGAGTCCGTGTAGAAGTTGATGGCGGAATCGGGTCTGTCAATGCAAGAGGTATGATCAAGGAGAGAGGTGTCTACGTCAACGATGCTTATGGAAAAACTGAGGTTACGATTGGTGTTGAGGTAGATGCCGGCATCGGCAGCATCGATTTAATTTTGAAGTAGGGGTTTGATTCATCAAACCCATCTTTACACAAAAAGGATCAATTCCACACTTTGATCATAATAACAAGAAGGGGACATGTTCCTTCTTTCTTAATGCAGGGGCTTGATTTATCAAGCCCGCAATCTTTTTAAGGGAAAAATAATTGAAAAGAAATATTTAGTATTGCATCCCCATAAATATAATAAAACAAGTAGAAATTTCGGCTTTATTTTGGTACTATTCTGGAAAAATAAAAGCAAGGAGCGACAGTGCTTAAAGCGTTAGTAGCTATTCTCAATTTCCTTTCGGCTCTGGAGTTTCGCATTGCTGATAAGCTGGGAGAAGCAACAGCTATAATCTTCCATTTTTTCCTCTTCTGGATGTTTCCCATAATCCTCCTTTATCTCCCTATAAAGATCTTAACTGCAACCGGGATATTCATAGCCCTGATTTATGTTTTTGTTCTGGCAGGAGACGTGTTTTTCTCAGTCTTTGGACATGAAGATTTGGAAAAGAAAAGAGGCATGATTGATATTACAAGTGTTCATGAGATGAGAGAAGAAATAATCAGTGCTTTGGTTAAGTATATAGGTGGGATCATAAGTTTTGCCACTATTTATAACGGGCTCCAACAGCTTTTCCAGGGAAAAGCTTTTATTATTTCTCATCCTACTCCTATTCCTTATTTTGACCTTCTTTATTTTAGCCTGGTTACCATCACAACTGTGGGCTATGGCGATATACAACCTGGCCTTTGGGTTTCCAAGATATTTGTTGGTTCAGAGATATTGTTTGGAGTTGGATTTGCTCTTCTTCTTATCACTATGCTTATTTCTGTCTATATTGATATTCAGCGGAAAAAGAAATATAAATAATATATAATAAAGAATAAAGCAGGAATGGTATAAATTATGGTTATTTTCCGAAAGAAGAGTGAGACTGACAATTCAAAAAGGATTGTTCAATTGACCATAATTCAAGGAAACAATGATACAGATGATAATCCGGGCAAAGTTTTTAATCTTCATCCTGGAAATAATTTAATAGGCAGGGATTCTTTTTGTGAAGTTGTCCTCAACTCAGGGACTGTTTCCAGAAGGCATGCCAATCTAAAGGTGAGTTACAATAAGAAGAAATTTACCGTTATTGATCTCGGAAGTGCCAATGGAATTATTGTCAACCCTTCGACAGTTCTAAAAAAATCAAAGATGTTAATTAAATCCGGAGATGAAATCCAGGTAGGCGAGATACTCCTTAAGTTATTGGCTATAGACCAGGACAAAACTCATCAAACCGAGGCTATAGACATTAAGGATTTGTTGAAACAGATAAAAGATAAGAATCAAAATTAAAGACAATCAATCTGTTCATTCCTTATCTGCGATATATATCTGGTGACCCAACAACAGTTCCTATTCATTTGAAATCAAAAAGTTTATACTAGATGCTTAAGGAGATAAACATTTAACTAGCTATGAACAATACAAATATAACATTTTTTAGACTAAATGGAGGATTGCGTATGATTCGGCGGTCTGTATATTTAATACTTATTTTTATAATAATTCCTTTTTTAGCTTTTCTAACTTCCTGCAGTAGCGGTGTCGAAAACCAAGAAGTGGAAAAGGTCGAAAAGGTCAGGGTTCGCATTGTAAGCTATAATAAAACTGATTACGAATTCAAGCTCGGTTTTTCAGGAGAAGTCAAAGCCTGGAAAACGGTCAACTTGAGCTTTAATGTCAGGGGTAAAATCGATCGTTTTTACTTTGATGAGGGATATAAGGTTAATAAAGGGGATCTGCTGGCAAGGCTCGAGAAAGATGATTATCAAGCAATGAGAGACCAGAGCCATGCCCAATGGGAAAAAGCCAAGCGTGATTACGAACGAAGCCGCCGCTTGTGGGAAGAAGGTTCCATACCAGAACAGCTCGTTCAGGACGCACAAACTGCACTCAAGGCTGCGGCGGCTGCCCTTGAAGCTACAGAGCTGAATCTTAAGCATTGTCTTTTGTATGCTCCGTTCAGTGGTCATGTAGCCTACCGGTATGGAGAGGAAAAGGAGATGGTAGCAGGAGGGCAGACTGTTTTCACTTTAATGGATCTGTCCCGAGTTCTCGTTGAAGCTGGGGTGCCGGAAAAAAATATAGACCGGATAAAAAAAGGACAAAAGGCGAGTATAAATTTTGAAGCAATACCGAGAAAAATCTTTGAAGGCACGGTCACCCAGGTTGCTGTATCTTCCTTTCCCAACATCCCCCTCTTCAAGGTTGAGATCACCGTTGAGAACCCGATGTTTATCGTAAAACCAGGCATGACTGCAGTCTCAACCATAGTTATAGATAAAATGGAAGGCGTATACATTTTTTCGCTGGATGCGGCCGTATTGAGGAACGGAAGAAGGGCCATATTTCTTACCTCAAACGGAAAAGCAAAGAAGATCACTTTAGAAGATTACATCATTTCAGGTGATAAGATAATCGTCCGTGATCCCCTCCCTGAAAACGGGCAAATAATCACCTCCGGACAAGATGTTCTATTTGACGGTATGCAGATTTCCGTAATCAATTAAGGATAAAGTAAATGAAAATATCCCGCAAAGCTGTAGACAAGCCCGTCTTGGTGACGCTTATTACAATCATTCTTATATTACTCGGTATCATCGGCCTGCGGACCCTGCCCCTAGAGGAGTACCCTCAAATCGATGTTCCCTGGATAGTAGTGGCAATACCTTATCCAGGAGCCGCTGCTGAAGATATAGAGCAGAAGGTCACAGTTAAAGTGGACGAGAAGTTAAACGGTATTAAGCACTTAAAACAACTTTTATCCTACGCAAGAGAGGGAGCATCAGTGCATGTCATTGAGCTGTACGAGAAAGCGGACAAGCGGGATGCGCTTACGGAAATAAAAGAAAAAGTTGACCAGGTCAAAAGGGAGCTCCCGAAAGATGTGGAAGAACCTATGATCGAGGATATTGCTTTTGATAGTGTTCCGATAATACTGGTTAATGTTACCGGAGAAGTGGATCCACAGACTCTCAAAGAGATCGCGAAAGATATAAAAATCGAGATAGAGGCTGTGCCTGGAGTGAGAGAAGTAGCATTTTATGGCGGCCTAGAGAAGGAAGTACAAGTTCAGGTTGATCCCAGGAAAATGGAACAGTATCACCTTTCATATTCTATTCTAATTGCTGCCCTCCAGCAGCAAAACGCTAACCTGCCAGGAGGATACCTTAAGTTGAACAGTTACGAGTATCTCGTGCGCACAGAAGGAAAGTTTAATGATGTGCAGGATATCGGCCAAACGGTTGTCGCGGTAAAAGCCGGCCATCCGATTTTCTTAAGCGAAGTTGCGGAAATAAAAGAAACACATAAAAAGATAAATACATATTCAAGGTACAATGGCATACAAACAGTATCACTAGTAGCTTACAAACAGACTGAAATCAACACGATGAAGACTACCGGAGCTATTAAGCAAATCGCAGCTGAATATAATGCTCGCATGCCCGAGGTAGTGCAAATCACAACCACCATGGACAAGGGTGATGATATATCCCTGATGGTAAAGCAGCTTAGCTCCAATGCCTTTTATGGCTTACTTTTCGTCCTCTTTACTCTGATGATATTTATGGGGCTGCGCAATTCAATTCTTATCGCTATCGCCATACCCTTTTCTCTCTTCGTGGGCTTTTTATTCATGTGGTTAGCTGGATTATCCCTTAACATGATTACAATGTTCGCCTTTATTCTCATTATCGGCCTGGTCGTGGATGGGGCCATGATTGTCGGTGAAAACATTTATCATCATTTTGAGAAAGGGCTGAATCCGATTGATGCTTCAAAAGAAGGAATCTCGGAGGTTGGAACCGCTGTCATCTCTGCAGACCTCACGACTATTTCCGCGTTTTTCCCGATGATATTCATCGCCGGCATTATGGGACAGGTCATGTCCTTCATGCCGTATGTGGTTATATTTGCCCTCGCAGGTTCCATATTCATCGACCATTTTACGCTTCCGATGATTGCTTCAAAATATATGCGCCCCAGCAAGAAAGAAGCAGAGATGAAAAGGTTTGCACGGATATTTTTCATCGGAAACAGGTTCTTCCGCTTCCTGACCAGGTATTATAAACCACTACTACGCTGGGCCATCTTCCACAGAAAAACTGTTATATCTGCCGCTTTACTGGTTTTCTTTATCTCTTTGTTCATCATTGGAAGCGGTGTGATAAAAGTAGATTTTTTCCCGAAGGAAGACATGGGGCGCTTTAATATAAACTTCATGCTTCCTATGGGATCAACTGTAGAGAAGACTAACCTTATAGCCCAGGAGATTGAGAAACTAATCGCTAAAATACCTGAGGTAAAGGAGTATGTTTCTACTATTGGCGATACCGGGATGATAATGTCCGACCTTACCGAGACCGCAGGAAGTAGTTCTGGACCTGAGTTTGGGAAGATAATTATCAATATAGGCTATGATAACGAGCGAAAACGAAGCCAGTCTGAAATTATTGAAGAGTTGGATTCAAAGTTAGCCGAGATTCCAGGGATTGAATACAGCTTCTTCGAAGTTGAAATGGGACCGCCTGTAGGAAGGCCGGTAGCAATACAGATATACGGAGAGGAATTTGAGGAGCTTAAAAACATAAGCCAAACGGTTGAAAAGCATTTAAAAAGCATTTCCGGGACAAGAAACGTCCAAAACAGTTTTCAGGAAAACAAACCGCAGGTGTCAATCAAAGTCGACAGAACAAACGCGGCAAAGCATGGAATCACTGCCCAGGAGATAACGATTCAGGTAATGGCCGCCTTTCTAGGCTATGAGGCTACTGATATCATGCTGGGTGATGAACTCGTTGATATCCGAGTCATTAACAAGGAGGCTCACAGGCAAAATTTTGAGGATGTGCTTGACACGCCTATCTTCTCCACTGCAGGTATAAAAATACCATTGAGCCAGCTTGCCCGGGTGGAGATTACCAAAGGTGTATTCGGAATTAATCGCCGCAACTTAAGGCGTTCGGTGACAGTGGGCAGTGGCGTCGAACAAGGTTACACCCCGCAGGATATCTTCGCATCGCTCCAGAAGCTTATGGAATCCACCCCTCCGCCACAGGGATATATCCTCGAATATGGTGGAGAAGAGGAGGAGCGGCAGAGATCCTTTGAATCAATGACGCGCGTGATGTTCCTGGGCTTGATTCTTATTTTCTTTGTTCTGACCGCCCAGTTCGACTCCTTCAAGCAACCTTTAGTTATTCTGTTCACCGTGCCGCTTTCCATCATTGGTGTAGTAACAGGCCTGCTGTTAACCCGGCTTACGTTCAGTTTCATGGCTTTTGTTGGTGTCGTTGCCCTTGTAGGCATTGTGGTAAACGATGGCATAGTGCTTATCGACTTCATCAATCAAAGGCGCCGCCGCGGAATTGATCTCATAACGGCCATCTTCGATGCCGGGCCAAGAAGACTTAGGCCAGTTATACTGACTACTGCTACAACAATCGGAGGACTCTTGCCTATCACGATTAACCTTGGAGGAGGGGGATCTTTTTGGGCACCACTCGGTACATCAATTATATTCGGACTATTATTCGCGACCATACTGACTCTGGTTGTTGTGCCTTCTCTCTATTCCATCTTTGAAAGAAAGGCTTACAAAGAGGCTCTTGCTAAGCATAGAGCTGAAGGGGTCTGATTCATCAAACCTGCTTATAATGATGGGATTGCCACGCTTCGCCCGCAATGACATAGGAACGAGCAGCTTTAGGCAAATATCTATTTTTTATACAGTACTTTCCCGCCGACGATAGTATAGACAACCTCGGTATTCAGGATTTCATCATCGGGAACAGTCATGATATCTTTGGAGAGAACCGTAATATCAGCAAGTTTTCCCGGCGTTAACGATCCCAAAATATCCTCTTGGAAAGCAGCATAGGCGCAGTTGAGAGTGTAGGAACGCAAGGCTTCTTCTCGGCTCATCCGTTGATCAGCATAAAAGACTGTCCCATCTTTTAATTTCCGCGTAACAGTAGCATAAAAGCAGGCTATGGGGTCTATAAACTCAACCGGGACATCTGTTCCATTGCAGATAATTGCTCCTGATTTCATGAGCTTTTGCCACACATATGCACCTTCTTCAGCTCGTTTCTTCCCCAATCGTTTGATCACGTATGGTGCGTCAGAAGTGCAGTGAATTCCTTGCATTGAGGCAATGACTCCCAGTTGGACGAACCTGGGGATATCGTCAGGGTGGAGATGCTGCGAGTGTTCATCGCGCCAGCGCAAGTCTTTTTTGTCAGGATGAGCTTTAAATGCTGCTTCAAAAATGTTCAGCGTTTCCTGGTTAGCTCTATCTCCGATAGCATGTACACAGAGCTGGAAGTCATTCTCAATCGCCAGCCTTGCGGTTTCTTTGACAGAATCAATTGTAGAAGTATTCAAGCCAGTGCTGGATGGAAGATCTTCATACGGTTTAAGCAACCAGGCTCCGTGAGGACCCAAAGCACCATCAAGCGAGCGTTTAATGGCCTTGACGGTTAAATGATTCTTCCCCATCCCGATGATTTTATATTCGGAAAGACGCTCCTTCAGACGTTCGTTGCTGTCCCTAATCATTACCCAAAGCCGAATTCTAAGCTTGCCTTCCTCTGCCAATTTCTTGAAGAGATCGATGGTTTCGAATGAGGAACCTGCATCATGAAAACTGGTAACTCCATTGGATAAACATTCCTGCACAGCTAGCTCAATCCCGCGTAGTTGTTCAGCTCCGATCTCTTCGGGAGTACGACTCTCTAAATAATGGTTCGATGCTTTGCGCAGCAGCCGTTGTGCTGTCTCCCTGAATGCCCCGATAGGATTTCCTTCAGAGTCTTTTACAATTTCTCCTCCAGGTGGATCTTGTGTATCCTTTGTAATTCCTGCCAGTTCCATTGCCTTGGCGTTGGCAAAGGAAGCATGACCGCTGGCATGGGTGAATAAAACTGGATTAATAGGAGAAGCCTTGCTCAAGGTATGATGAAATGGTAGCCCATCTACATTTGGATCGGGTATTTTATCCCATTTCTCCTGATGCCAACCTCTGCCAAAAATCCATTCACCTGATTTTGCTTTCTTTACTGCTTCCTTCGTCATCGCCACAACCTCATCCCAGTCCTTTACTTCCATAAAATTCAGGACCATCTTGGATCGCCCCAGGCCAGTAAAATGGCCATGGCCATCGATGAAACCGGGAATGGCCAGCTTCCCTTCTAAATCGATTACCTCAGTTTCTTGAGTTATGTAGGGCTTTATTTCTTCATTACTTCCTACGGCTATGACTCTATCTCCACTAACAGCCAAAGCTTGCACCTCTGGTTTCGCATCATCAACCGTGACAATCTTTCCGTTCATCAAAACCAGATCAGCTTTTTCCGACTTCTGTAACCCGCTTATAGACAAGCAGATAATCAAAATACTCAATATAAGAAAGAAAAACTTGGAAGATAGTTGATTAAACATGATTGTATGCCTCCTTTGTTTGTTTGATGAAAATATCTTATTTTCTTCCTTACGAGAATTCAAGCATTTTAACAAATAAAACCTGTTTTATGAAAAATGCACAAAAATAAACCATGGAAATATAAATATAAAATGTTATAATACGTCAACTACGCCTGCCGCCATTCTTATCTAAACAGATAAATATGTTAAAAATTCTCGATAAATTGCAGAATAACAAAGAAAAAAAATTCATCTCCCTTCAGGTGGGAATCTCGTTTCTACAGACGCTTTTCTCATTTTTCGTACCGGGGGGAGTTCTGGTCCTGGCAATATCATTTATTCTGCTTCGAGGATTGCCAACCATAACATTGCCCCTGCTGATCCGCATCTATCCTTATGTTGTTTTGGCTGCGGGGATATGGTTCGGGTGGCGTTTTAACCGAAGCCGGTTGATTTTTGTCATTCTTGTTCTGGCTTTCGCTGACAGATCATTGCTAATCTTTGCAGAAGCAAGTGGAGCCTCTGCGGGTACGGGGCGCATCGTATATAATGCTGTCTGCATCCTGTTACCGGTGAATCTCGTTGTGTTTTCCTTGATTAAGGAACGGGGATTTATAACCTGGCATGGCAAGTGGCCTCTGGGTATGATTCTCTTCCAGATAATTGCAGTTACGCTGATCTGCGTTTGGAAGCAGTTAAGCTTTAGCCCTTATCTGGAATACTCATTCATTAAATTACGTTTATTCAACCTTATACCTATGGCCCAGCCAGGCCTGATAGCCTTTGGAGTAGCATTCTTTATCCTTATGTTTCGCTATGTTCAGCACCGGAGTTCGATCGAGTGCGCCTTTTTCTGGACTTTAGTCTCATCATTTTTTGCTCTGGCGCTGGGTGATATAGGTCCTATGTCCACGATATTTTTCGCCACATCAGGCCTTATCCTTGTCATATCGTTGATTGAGACTTCTTTTAACTTCTCCTTCTACGACGATTTGACCGGCTTGCCGGCCCGCCGAGCTTTTAATGAAACTCTTTCCAAGATTGGTGGGCGCCACTACACAGTGGCGATGATTGAAATCGACTCGTTCAAGAAAATAAGCGACCGCTATGGCATTCTTGTTGGGGACCAGGTTCTACGTATGGTTGCCTCAAAACTTGAGAAGGTAACTGGCGATGGCCTATCCTATCGCTATAGTGGACAAAGGTTCGCCGTGGTTTTCCCTGTAAAGTTTGTGGATGAGGCAATTCCCCATCTGGAAAGCCTGAGGAAGGGCATCGAAATATATGGCTTCATTCTCCGCGGTCCGAGGCGTCCACGCGAAAAACCCGCGAATCCAGAAAATTTTAGAGGATCTCAAAAGAGAATCTCCCTTGCTATTGCCATCGGCGCGGTAGAACGGGAAGATAAAAATGTTAAGCCAAAATATGTAATCAAGGCCGCAGACCAAGCACTCTTAAATGCTCAAAAGGAGGGTGGCAACCAGATCGCCACCTAACCTCCTGTCAGAATAAATCAGTGGGCTTGATAAATCAGGCCCTCATATAAATAATCAATAATTGTGGGCTTGATAAATCATGCCCCTAGAGAAAATATAAAGGAGGTAGTTATGAGGAAAATTACGGCCCAATCAATAGTAATTAGCCTGTTGCTTTTTTCTGTTGGCTTGGGGACAACATTTGGCGGGGAGAAAAATTTCAGGCTGCTTGACAAAAAGACTCACATGGAAATGGAATCTATCAGAAGCCCCAACATATCACCTGATGGAAAACATATAATCTTCACTCGCGGCTGGATCGATAAGAAAAATGACCGCTCCAGGAGCAACCTTTGGATAGTGGATATCGAAGGAAAGCGTGTTCGGGAGCTTACACACGGAAACTGGCGAGATTTTTCTCCTGTCTGGTCACCTGATGGGAAAAAGATCGCCTTTCTTTCTGATAGGGATGAAACAACACAGATTCATGTGATGTGGCTTGATACACGGGAGGTCGCCCAGCTTACTCATCTCGATCGTTCTCCCGAAAGCTTAAGATGGTCTCCTTCCGGAAAGAAATTGACTTTCACTCTGTTTATTCCTGATGATAAATCAATTTTACCCGTAAAACTCCCCAAAAAACCCAAGGGAGCTAAATGGGCTAAACCAGCTGTGATAGTTGACAGGTTATCCTGGAGCAGAGATGGCCGGGGACCCACTCCCAAAGGATACTCTCATATTTTTGTGATCGATGCAGAGCTGGGGGGAACTCCCAGGCAATTAACATCCGGAGATTATTCTCACAGTGATCCTCAATGGTCCCAAGACGGAAAAAAGATATACTTCAGCGCAATTCGTAAGCCCGATGCTGAATATCTACGCGGTGATTCCGAAATTTATTCAGTTGATCTAAGCACGCTTAAAATAAAAACGTTAACTGATAGGAAAGGCCCGGACCAGGGACCTCGTATATCACCGGACGGCAAGTGGATTGCCTATGCAGGCTATGATGATAAAAATTATACAAGCCATATTTCAAACCTGTATCTTATGGACATCCAAGGAGCAAAAAAACGTATCCTGGCCGCAGACCTTCCCAATTCACCCTCAAGCATTACCTGGGCTCTTGATGGCTCAGGACTCTATTATCTAATGCGTGAAAAGGGAGTATCTAACTTATATCTTGTTTCTACAAACCGAAAAATTAGAAAAATAACCAAGGGTGTCCATTATTTATCCGGGCTATCAATCGCAAAAAACGGCCAGGTTGCAACCACACGTTCTACTTTTCACAAACCTGAATACCTGATCACATTTAACCTTCGAAAGCCGGACAACATTAAAAAACTTGTCGATGTCAATGAGGATGTTCTGGCAAATGTAAAACTCGGAGAAGTTGAAGAATTGTGGTGCAAGTCCCCTGATGGACTTGATTTACAGGGCTGGCTTATAAAACCTGCTGAATTTGAGCCCAACAAAAAATATCCGATGATTCTTTATATCCACGGCGGTCCTTGGGCAATGTATTCGGTGCGTTTTAGCTGGGCCTGGCAGAACTTCGCTGCAAACGGGTATGCGGTTTTATACATGAACCCAAGAGGAAGCACAGGATATGGACAGGACTTTGTTAACGGTATTCAATTTTCTTATCCTGGGAAGGATTATGATGATCTGATGGCTGGCGTGGAAGCAGCCTTAGTCAAGGGATTCATAGACAAGGATAATCTGTTCGTCTGCGGAGGCAGCGGCGGCGGAGTCCTTACAGCCTGGATTGTCGGACATACTGACCGCTTCAGAGCAGCAGTATCGATGAGACCAGTAATCAACTGGCATTCATTTGTGGGAACAACTGATGGTTCAGGTTGGTACAGACAATTCAGAAAATATCCTTGGGAAGATCCGATGGAATATGCAGTGCGTTCACCTCTTCATTATGTCGGAAACGTAACCACGCCCACAATGGTCATGACCGGGGAGGCGGACCTGAGAACCCCAATGGGTCAAAGTGAAGAATACTACCGTGCTTTGAAAAAGCTTAAAAAGGAAACCCTCCTCGTCCGGATGCCTGAGGAATATCACGGCTGGAGACGCCCTTCTCACAGACTCCTTCAGCAGCTTTATCTTATCGCCTGGTTTGAAAAATACCGGATACAACCTAAATCTGT
>Ga0209986_10001935_pt1 | contig 19479 bp, 19 predicted proteins | sample BlataG_FD_183168 | JGI IMG/M metagenome (GOLD analysis project Ga0209986, IMG submission 183168) | Deep subsurface microbial communities from Black Sea to uncover new lineages of life (NeLLi) - Black_00105 metaG (SPAdes) (version 2) | ecosystem: Environmental > Aquatic > Marine > Oceanic >... | reverse complement strand
GTCTTAATCTCAGCTTCTTTTTTAGGTGTTTTTTCTTTCGTCTTTTTCTCTTCTTTAGCTTTTTTTGGTTTCTCTATTATTTTCATGTTAATTTGCACTATTTCGTCTGTTATTACGTTACCACGAACCATTTTTCTCCTCCTTTGTCCCTCATCTTTTGGGTTAAAGCCCACTCCTCCGCCTAGTATGATTTTTCTACGGACACCACCGTGAACGCTCGGTCTCATTGGAAATCCATCTTTGTCAGAGCCCCCAGTTATCTGCACCTTATGTCCTGATAAACCCACTATTGCCCCGTCTAGTACTTCACCTACTCTTCTTCCAATCAGCGGAACGGTTCGAGTTTCCTCCAGTTCAACAGTTTTTGAAGTTCCCAAATCAGGATCTGAAATGATTATTTTGAACTTAGCCAATTGCAAACTCTCCAGTAATGTTATGAAAGCTGGGCATCTGTCTATTAAGGGTTTATGAAAATTTCGTGGTGAACGGCTACTCTACGTGTACTCTGAACAAGTCTATGTCTTCCCGCATTTCAGGCGTTAATTTGAGGAGTTCCCTTACGGCACGTTCAACATCCTTGGATTGTGTCACATACCTTCCAACAATGAGTATGTCTGCACCCTTTTCTAAGGCTTCCTTCGCGGTTTCCGGCACTATCCCGCCTGCTACAGCGATAAGAAACCGCTTGTCTTCGAAGGTTCGCCTCAGTTCTTGAATAAGTTCTAAGCCAAGGGTTCTTCCAGTTTCTTGATCTATTCCTCTGTGTAAAACTACTATGTCGGGGAATTCCTTAAGTGTCCTGAGTTTTTTGATTGGATCTTGTACGTTTAGCATGTCTACTGCGGCGTATATTCCCAGTCTTTTTGCTTCATGGATGAAGGCGTTTAATGTTTCAACGGGTGCCAATCCAGCAGCAACTACTGCATCTGCTGTTTCCTCGTAAGCTAAGTCAGCTTCAACTTTGCCAACATCTAAAGTTTTTAGGTCTGCAACGAAGAATACGTCTCTGGCAATTTCTCTTAGTTCACTTATCACTTTTGTTCCATACCTTTTTATGAGAGGCGTGCCGAGTTCCAATATTATTCTGTCGCTTCTCGGAAGCGAGGCTATGATCTTCTTATTTCGTCCTAAATCTGGTATGTCCAGTGAGATTTGCAGGTATGGTGGTCTCCACAGGCGTGGCACTTTGAATCCCATTATTGGATGTCTAGCTCTGTCCTTATCATAGAGAACTTTTTCTAGAGGTGGATAATTCGCTAAGGCTCTTCTTAGAGCCAGTTTGGTTGCGCTATAATTGTAATGGTATATTTTGCGGTAATCCTTCGCTTTCGGATGCACAAAAACGCTGCAAACTATAACCCAATCATCTACTTTATCTTTTGGAAACATTCCTTCCTCAACTGCATCTGCAACAGCCTTCGCAACCGCTGACTGTGCCGGACCAAAAATCTTGTTCGTATCTTCCATATTCTTCACAGTAACCTTTGGCACAAGTAACGTATGCGGTTTAGGAGGCAAGTTAGGTCTAATAACAGCCAAAAGCGGTGTGTGCCCCATGGAAAGATTGGACAAACCAGCAGCAAAAGCCGCTCCAACAGGTCCTTCTTTGTCACCCACCAAAAGATCTACATGAGCAACCTCATTTCCCTCCCCCACCAACGCCTCACCTATAAAAAAAGTATGTTTTCCAGAAACCCCGACAGTTTCTGTCACCTGAGCTGTCGATACAACGTCAGCTATCTCCCTAAAATCGACATTAAACTCCTCAAGCCACGTATAAAGTGTGTCCCTATGTATGTTCAGCAACTTAGCCGTACCGGAAATTGTAGGCTTTGTCGGTCTGCCTTTCAAGAGACTCCGAGCTTTTGCCTCCTTTTCCGCGGTTTCCATCAACACTTTTGTGAATTCCTCTAAAGTTTCTGGCTTCTTTATATTGCTTTCCGACATATAACTCTGCCTTCAGAAATACTGTGAGAAAAAGTTGTATATAAATGTGTCGGGTATAACTAAAGAAAGTGAATCACACAGATAAATCTTATCGACCAAAATTTTCCCTTCATTGTACAAAGAATGAACTGAGGCTTTATTCCTACACTTTATTGGTTTTTGTTCGTGTTTGTCGGTCTTTGTTGGTGGTGTTTCCGACATGTGTGTTGGTTTTGAAATGCGAATCTGTGATCGTTGCAGTGTGTTTTGAGTGGTTGCGGTAAACTTTTGTGTCGAATGAAAATAGGTTATTGTTTTCTAGGTAAAGTCTATATATCCCGAGGCTTCAAAGGTTTGAAATTGAATCCGTGAGGTTGGCAAAATGTCTTGGAAGGATTTGATTTGCTTATGTATGGTGATTGTGGGTGTAGTTTTATTTCTGTATGGTGCTAATTATTATGATGCATTGATTGGTTGGACCGGAGTATACCTTGCAATTGCTGGTTTTCTTGTGAAGATAGTTCTAATGGTTTGGAAGAGTTTAAAGGGTTCAGAAAAAAAGGAGGATGGCTAGAAGCCATAAAGCTTTGAATATTTTCTGTGTAGATAATTGAAGTATGGTTTGACGCTTAATTCTTCTCCGGTGATTCTTTTAATGAGGTCTGCTGGGTCGTGGAGGTTTCCATAATGATGGACGTTTTTGGTTAGCCATTGCTTTGCGTCTTGGAAGTTGCCGCTTGAAATTTGGTTTTTCCAGTCTGGTACATCTTTTTCCATAGTAGCTAGTATTTGCCCGCTGAAAATGTTGCCTAATGCATAGCTTGGGAAATAGCCAAATGCACCGCTGCTCCAATGTATGTCTTGCATTACGCCTTCAGAGTCGTTTTCGATGTCTACACCGAGGTATTCCTTGTATCTTTGGTTCCAAATTTGTGGGAGTTCAGCCACTGTTATTTTATTGGCGAATAAGTCGCGTTCAAGGTTGAATCTTACAATGATGTGAAGGCAATAGGTGACTTCGTCTGCTTCAACGCGAATCTTGGATGGCTTAACTTGATTAACAGCGTGGACGAACCTATCTAAGTCTAGGTCAGAAAGGATGGTGCCTGTAAGTTCTTTCAGTTTTGGCAGGAAATGAATCCAGAATTCGCGTGACCTTCCTATTATGTTTTCTAAGAACCGTGATTGTGATTCATGAAAACCTGAGGAGCAGGCTGTCCCAACTGGTTGGAAAATCCATTCTCGATTTAGATTTTGTTCGTAAAGGGCATGGCCTCCTTCATGTAATGTGGAAAATATGGACGATGCAAAGTTGTCTTTGTAGTAGTGTGTTGTGATTCGTACATCATCGTAGTATCCTGTTGTGAAGGGATGTTCGGTTTCATCAATTCTGCCTCCGGCTTCTTTTGACTTTATGTCATATCCGATGAGTTCAGTAAGTGATTCAGCAATTTTGCGTTGGATGTCGATGGGGACTCGACGTTTTAGAACGGATATATCTGGTTGTTTTGGAGCTACTTCGCATTTCTTTATTAGCGAAATCAGTCCTTCTCTTAATTCTGCGAAAACTTTGCTAATTGATTCTGCTGTCATCTTTGGTTCAAAAATGTCTATTAGCGCATCGTATGGTGTTGCTGTCTTTTTCACTTCCATCAAAATTTCTGCAGCCTTTTTTCTCAAGTCAACGAGTTTTTCGAGTTCAGGCTTGAACATAGAGAAGTCTTTAGCTGCTTTCGCCTTCTTCCATATATCAATAGTTATGGCTTCTTGTTTTGCAGTTTCTGCAACAAGTTCCTCGGGAAGCTTAGTTTGTTCATCATAATGTTTCTTTATTAAATATACATTTCTCTTTTGAACAGTGTCAAGATTATCGTATTCTGGCTGTCGCATAATCGCTTCCAATAATTTTCCAATTTCCGGGTCTGTGCTCATTTTATGTTCGATTCGGCTGAGCATGGCGAGTTGTAGGCTTCGTAGTCTAATTGCTTTTGGCGGCATCTTTGTTTCCATATCCCAGTGAACGATGGCGCCTGCCGACTCTAGGATGAACAGATTCTTTGCTTTTTCCATCAATTTTTTATAACTTGTAGTTACTGATTCAGCCATCGCTATAGACTCCAGATTGAAAGATTAAGTTACATAAGGTCTTCTTAAGTTTTTGTAAAAGGTCTTGCGTTTGCGTTAGATAAGCAAAATTGAGCGGGTGCGTGAGTAATTCAAGATTTCAAGTTAATGAAATCGAAGAAGCTAATAGGGAACTTCTGGCGTGAAACAAATAAGGATGCACATGTAAACTCTAGTGAGAGGAGAATTATTTGTCTCTGTTCTTAGGCAAAGAAATGGTGAACGAATCTCCAGTCGAGTTACCTGTAAAGGCTTTTCACCGTCACCTTATGGCTCTTGGAGCCAGCGGATCGGGCAAGACTGTGCTTTGTAAATGTGTGATGGAGGAAGCTGTTAGAAACGACATCCCTTTGATAATAGTTGATCCTCAGGGTGATATTTCCTCCCTCGCCTTGAAAGGAGATCCAGAAGAAATTGTGAAACATGGGACGCCTTTGGCGGTTCAAGAAGAATTTTTTGAGAAGGCGAGAGTAGCCGTATTCACTCCTGCCAGCAGCAAAGGCATTCCCATCAGCGTCAATCCGTTGAAGTTTCCCTCAGAAGACACTCCACGTGAGGAATCCATCCTGACTCTTGACATGACAGCTACATCCCTCACGAGCTTTCTAGGATACGACTTGAATTCAGATGCTGGAAAAGGAGCCAAGGCATACTTGTTTACGCTACTGGAACATTTGTGGCGAGAAGGACAGACAATAAAGGACATGGGCCACATGGCTGACATAGTTCTGAGGCCTCCGGCAAAAATCACTGGAACTCTGTACGATCTTGTCACAAAAAAAGAGCCTCAAGAGATTGCTAGGAAACTGCGTTTTCTTACGGTGGGAACGCCCTCACTCATGTTTCAGATGGGGGTTCAGATAAACATTGACATGTTTATGGACCGAAGCGATGGAAAGGTACCTGTTAACATCATTTATATGAACACTCTTAGCTCTGCAAACGACAAACAATTTTTCTTAGCTACACTGCTTAGAGAACTTTATTGCTGGATGTTAAAGAACCCTTCAGAAGACGTTCAGCTATTATTTTATGTTGATGAGATTGCTCCATATATTCCGCCTTATCCTAGGAATCCTCCTCCAAAGGAGGCGTATGCACTTCTCTTCAAGCAAGCGAGGAAGTATGGGATTGGGCTTGTGGCGGCCACCCAGAACGTGACTGATATAGATTATAAGGCTCTTGCGCAAGTGAACACGTGGTGTCTGGGTCGCATGATGACGAAGCAAGACATTGCTAGGGTGCAGAAAATCATACAATCAATAGACCCTATGCGGGCTGATATGGTTCTGCAAAGACTGCCAAGTCTTCAAACAGGCGAGTTTCTCATGTTGTCTCCTGACTATTATGATAATGTAGTGGATTTTAAGGTTCGGTGGCTGGTGACAGATCATTTAACACTGGATGAGAAAGATCTTCTACAATGTTTGTCGCCAGAATTAAAGATGTTTTTCGAAAAGTACTCGCTGGAGCAAAAGGAGGTCGCAGAAAAGCCGGTTGCGACATCCGTTCCATCTAAACCTCTTGAGGAACGAATTCAGCTGCTTCTCAATTCTGCAAGACAAGGCGTCTCAACAGACTCCATTGCAGAGAACTTGAAAGCCAATGTTGAACATGTAGAAGACGCGCTCAATGAGCTTGTAAAGACAAGAATTGCGGAAAAAGGGCGTGTCAAAGATAGCCCTGAAAACCTTTATTGGCTATCAAAATTCGGGTTCAAGCCTTCCAAGAGCATTATTGGAGAGGTTCTGACGATTCCTATCAGGATCACTCAAGTAGAGGCTTCTAAGAGAGTTAAGCCCATGCTTGAAGGCGGGTTATTCGGCAAGACAGAAGAAATCTATGAAGCAGAGCTCTCGCACATTCCAATCTGGAGAGTTTCGGCAACGCGTGAAACAAGGAAATTCATTTTCAAGAAGAAAAAATTTGATACGTACTACATGAGCGCACAAACCGGTGCCATAATATCGCTTGAGAAAAAGAGGCTAGTCTTTCGCAAGTTGATGACAAAAAGCATGGAAAAACTGAAAGACTTGGATGATGATGACGACATCACGTTTGTCCCAAAACTGCCTGGTGAGGTGGAAGGGGTTCCTAGAATTGGGATGGGAATAGACAAAATTTATCGAAAATTACAATTGACGTTAGGTGTGAAACCAGTTTCCGCGGAAATAATACTATTGCCAGTGTGGACCTTAAAGGTGAAACACAAGAAAAAACTGACCAAGCGCACAATCTTTATCGACGCAGCTACTGGCCGTATCTTATCTGGACATTTTCGTACGCGTTAGAGGGGTTTGCATAAACGTTAGACATGGTACAGCTTCTGCCTTTTGATTGCGTGAGGTTTTGAGGGAATAAAGTTAGAGTAAATTGGTGCTCCGGCCGGGATTCGAACCCGGGTCTTCGGCTCGAAAGGCCGGAATACTTAACCGGGCTATATTCGGTAGAGCTGTTTATGCTCTTCTACCGGAGCCCTGTTGCGGAGCATCATTCAAAATGTGTTTTCACTCGAATAAACCTTATCCTTTTTTAACGAACCTTAGTGCTTTTATTTTCGCTTTCGGAAGATTTTGCCGCCGTCATTGTATTCTCCGGTGAGGTATTCGAAGCCTACTTCTGCAAGCTCGTATGCTTCTTCTATGTTTGTGGCGACTTTGACTGTGAACTCGTCATTGACTGATGTTCCATAGAGGGCTTTTTCATATTGGATGTATACCATTGTGTTCTGAATGCTTTTGTGTCCAAGGGTCTGGTGCACATATAGGAGATCGCGGGTGCGATGATAAGCATTATTAGTTAAATGCGACTAATTAGTGGACAAGCATTTGCCAAGGATGAAATCATTTTGGGTGAGACAAAAGCGACTAAGAACTGGTTTGCTAGACGTGCAGAGGCAGAGGCGAAGAGGGACGCTATACCATATTCCGAGCGTGTTGGAAACGTAGTGGCGGTTGTGGCCATCATCTTGGTTATCTTGTACTTCGTTGCTCATCAGATTTGGTCAACAGGGTTTTTTACTTCAAAATTCGACACTTTAGAGATGTTCTTGTTTTATGGTTCTCTAATGTTCGGGATCGTTACACCTGCCTTGAGAGCGTTGTTTGGTCGCAAGAATCTTGCTCGTCCCTTTGAGATATTAGGGTCTGTTTTGTTCACTGTGGTCCTTGCTTGGCTCTTTGTGGTTTTTCCATTTGACTTTGCCTATTTTGCGGATGTGTTGCCGAGTTTCCTCAGGTTTCTGTTGCAGTGGATTTCCAACGACATCGCCAAAGTGCTGATGGTGCTAGGAATCATTGCGGCTCCTGTTATGGCGATTTATACAGCTATATTGTATGTGTTTGTTCGCAAAGAACTCTCGAAGCCAGCTCTGAAACCCACATAGCGTATGCGATACTATGGCAAGCGCTACGCTAAAACACATGTTTTTTAAATTCGTCGATCTTATGAGTTTATAGATGAGAACATGCTAAAAACCATAAAATCGTTTGGTACTGTTTCCAGAGCAGAGTTCTTACTGCCGAATTTGGGATCACTCATCATGGGACTCGCTTGGGGAGCAACACCTTCCACAAGTATCGGTGACTTGGTGGTTATGATAATCTTGTCCTTCGCCATAATCAATGTAAGCTCTGCCATTGGTGCACAAGCTAACACCCTCTCCGACCGCGAATTAGATTCAATGGACGAGCGCAAGAAGCAACTCGTCGAAGCAACGAATTCCTTTGGAGTAAACCGACTGAAGAAAGTGCTAATCATCGAGTTTGCTCCTACTCTGATTCTGGTTTTTCTATTCATGTCGATTCAGCAAAAACCCATTTTGTTACTTCTGTGGATAGTCGGAATCTGCTTAGGCTGTGCCTATTCTCTTCCACCAATAAGACTAAAATCCAGAAGTTGGCTCGCTCCCATCTCGTTGATTCTCGTACTCGCCGTTTTCCCAGTACTATTCGCCTACTACACTTTCACAACCGAGATGAATCCTTTCTTTCTCCTTTCGCTAACAGGGCTTGCGCTAACAGTTTATGGGGTGATAATACCAACGGAAATCCGAGACTATTTCGGAGACAAAGCAATGGACATCGAAACAATGACGGTACGCCTAGGACTTGTTAAGGCTTCATTACTAGGCATTGTATTACTGACCACAGGCGCCATACTCACCGGAACAGCCTTCTTTTTAGAGTGGGCTTATGGACACCATTCATGGTTGAGTGTTTTTCTGCTCGCCATACCAGTTACCGTCATATTTGTTCTGGGAAAATTCAAGAAACTCCACTCTCTTTCCAAAGAACTAGCCTCCTCAAAGAACCAAGCCTCTGTAGCAGAGGATATTGTAAGCTTGTCCACCCACAATCCACAATGGATAATGCTGGTTACACAAACATACAGCATCGTGTCGATTATACTGCTCATGAGCAAATTCCTGCTCTAACAATACATTCTGTATAGCAGGCGTCATCCGGCCTAAGAAAAAAGGAGAATTGCGGGAGACATCTCCACTGGGCTGCTGGTCCAGTCTAAACCACGGACAGACCCTAGAAGCATCGGGCGACTATGCCTTTTGAGTACGTGCATAGAGCTGAAAGCCGTAGGCTGGAGCGAGAGAGGAAGCTGATAAGATCTGGGCTTAAGCTTGCAAAATTACTTAGAAAAATGGGGAATGATTAGGGTTATGCCTTTTCGTTTTGGTGATTATTATCGCAATTAATGTCGCTAATATTAGCGCGCGCTAGAAATTAGTGGGTTAGAGAGGGTAAAGAGTTGGAGAGTTCAAAGAGGTGAGCTTGGAAATGCCTTCAGCATTCTACATTCACTTGTTGGTTCTATGCTGCAGAGTTTTGCGAAATTTTTCAAATAGCACCCCAGCTCTAGGTCTTAATTCTTCTGGAAGGTTAGGATCGTCGTCCAAGACGCTTTCCTTATGATGCCTTAACCTGATCTTGACCCAGAAATAGTCTTTCTTATGCAAAGCGTAGTTGAGCTCGGTTTCCATTGCAGTAAAATGCGCATCATAAATGACAGCCCTAGGCGAATCTACGATCACTCGCTTGTTAATGATTCTTCCCATCTTCTTCAGTTCATTTATCTCAACAAGCTCATGAACCATAAGATACTCACTGCCCAAGACATCAGCTAAAGTCGTTGGGTCCTCGCTAAATATCTCTCCAGTCATGTAATCATAGAATTCCTGTGCCGACACTTCTCCGACCACGTAACCGATAGATTGAAGCGCCTTCGCAGTTGCTTCAATCTTGCTCTCAATCCCTGATAACATAACCTCATCAAGATACGTGAATCGCTCTTCTCACATAAATAACGGTTGTCGAGTTCTCTGGGTTGCGGGACGAGAAAGAATTCCATATTAAGGGCGAACTTCGTTGAAAGGACTTTGGATAATCCCCCAGGATACCTGTTGTCTTATGTAAACGCTCGATATACAAAGCGTGCATCGAATGTAAGTCTTATCCTTCTGAAATTGTTTCCAAACACTGTTTCAATGAAGCAAAGATAGTTTCCGCGTTGTTTAATGTTGGTGCGTAATATGCTGTTTTTGCAGAGTTTGTAATTATCGTCTTTACTCCAAGTATTTCCGTCCATGAAACAATCGTGCACACGTCTATAAGGACGTGGCCTCCGCTTCTCTATTTTTTCAACACAGTCTCCAGCTCTCTCCTTAACATAACGTGAAGTGCAAACCATGGTTTTTCTCAACTATTAATCCGTTGGTTGGGTCAACTCCACGAAAGAAACTTAGGGGCTTTGTGGCAGCTAACGCTTCAGCTTTGCATCGACCTTCGACTATTACTCGCTCCTTTAATGTTATCTGTTGCATTTCAAGCACGCTTCAATAGGATATTTTCGCTGATGAAGGAATTTCACCTAAAATTTTTGATGCTGCATTGCTGACTTTTTCACGGTTTTTCTCTTCGGTGTAAACACGTAATATGTTTATGAAGCCCTTTAAGACGTCAAAAATCTTTGAAATTTCGCTTAGACGTCGCGGAATTCGGTCGCCTTCCCGTGTCTTGTAAAAGACTGGGATTTCCATGGGTTCCATGAGAACTGAATGATGGTACGGAACGGATGGAACGGTGGGCACATCAATTATTACTGTTTCTGTTTCAACTTGTGCTTCTTTTGCAATGTCAGCTTGCAATTGCTTTCTGTATGCCTCGCGGTTGAAAATGTTTGAAACCATGATATCTTTTTCGTAGAAGGTTCTTTCATAAGCGCATTTCAGCAACCTTCGGCTTTCAAGGTTTTTTATGATTTCGCTTGATTTTTCGCAGTTTTTCAGCATTGTCCAAACTGTGTAATCGTCCATGGCAAGGTATTCTTCCGCAGTTTTGAAGTTCGCTAGGCCTAGTTCTTTGTTTGCTTTTTCTATGGCTGTGGCAAGCATTATTTGTGCTGCTCTTCCAACGCGATGGAAGTATATGCTTTTGAAGGATTCTATTCGAGCTATTACGAACGACTCAAGAGCGGACAACGAGCCTAAGTCTACTGCTAAATCTTCGCCTAAAACGTCTAAGGTTTGTATCAAACGGAAAACGTCTATGTAACCGTATTCTGCGCCTGTGTGGTAGGTGTCTCGCACGACAAAGTCTAATTTATCAACGTCAACGGAGCTGCTTATTATCTGATCTAGGAAAGCCTTCTTGGGCTTGTGCAGGCGGCCTACTGCTAGTTTTCCAATTTCTTCCGCCTCGTATCCAACCTTGTTAAGTATGTCTTTTAATTCGCTGTTTTTGACTATCCATAAAGTCATGTCCTCATGCGTCTTGCCAAGTTCTTTATCAAGTAGATACTCAAAAATATGGGAGAAGGGCCCGTGTCCCACATCATGAAGCAAACCTGCAATTCTAACCATTTCCGTTTCGTCTTCGCTTATGCGTTGAGAAATGTTAGGATTTTCTACAACTCTGCCAGCTAGATACATGACGCCGACAGAATGTTCAAAACGTGTGTGATTTGCTCCGGGATAGACGTATTCTGCGCCTGCGAGTTGACGTAGCCTACGCAATCTCTGAACAGGGTAAGAGTCGATGATTTCTCTTTCGTCTGCAGTTATGTAAACGTATCCGTGAACAGGGTCCTTTATTTCGCCCCAATAGTTTCTCGGCATCAACGATTTTCTCCAAAGCTCTGGTCAAACAATTATTAATACATTCACTCTTATAATGCCTAATGCTCAAAGTCATAAGGGATGGAAAAGATGAAAAGAAAAGGCGGTTTCATTTGTGTTGAAGGGCTGGATGGCTGTGGAAAAACAACGCAAACCAAACTTCTTGTGGAGAGGCTTGAGAAAGAAGGTTACGATGCGATCTATACTGCTGAACCAAGCCGCGGAGAAATTGGAAGTTTCATTAAAGGATATTGTTTGCATGGTGGAACACGTGTTTCCAGCATTGTTGAGGCCTTGCTGTTTGCTGCCGATCGCTTTGAGCACGTGGAAAAAGAGGTTATTCCTGCCTTGAATGAGGGGAAACTTGTGGTTTCCGATCGTTATGTTTATTCCTCTTTAGCTTATCAAGGGGCAGCTGGCCTTGATTTAGAATGGATTGAAAAGATAAATGAACATGCGATACGGCCAGCCTTGGCATTATTCATTGATGTTGAACCAATAACTGTGATTCACAGGCTGAAGCCTAGGAAATCAATCATGGAAAATTTAGAAACTCAGCGGAACGTACGAGAAGTTTACATGAAATTTGTTGAAAAGGGAGAGCTTGTTGAAATAGACGGGAACAAATCTAAACAAGAAGTTGCAGATAATATTCTAACGGTTGTCCTAGGATTTTTGGAAAAAACAGTTTAAGAAGCCGTAAAAGCTTTTAGTATTTTCCTAGAAAACTTCTCGTTAATTTTGTTGACAACAAAATTGACGATTTCCTCAGGTGATACGTGTCTGGGTCCTCTTTCGTGGAAAACTTGAATTTCTATTGATTTCTTGTTAAACATGAATCGAAGCATGTAATAATCGAATTTCAGTGGAGTTTTCTTTCTGGTTTCCGTTTTGTAATAGCGTATTGCACAGAAGAAATCCATGATCTTGAACGGTTTTTTATTTATGACTTTTAACGCTTTGTTTGTTTCTTTTTCGTCCAAATAATTGAAATTAACTTCATCTGCTATTCCAAACTCAAAAACGACTGTGCATTGAGGTACTGAAGGACTGGCAACATCTTCTAAACTAAAAGCTTCCTTGTTCAATTTGTGAAGCGTTTGAGTTAGGGCTCGTTGCATTCTGGTTTTTGAAGCTGAAACTTTAAAATGTGCTATTTTGTGAACGTTTTTCGGAAAACTCTCGTAAAACCCCAACATTACTGGTTTTCGCCCTACGTTCTTTTGGTTTTCCTTATTTTTTCAAGGTTTTCCAGCAATCCAGAAAGCACCGTACCCAATTTCTGTAGTTCTTCCATGTTTTGTTCACGCTCCATTTTGCTTTGGATTTCTTGGACCTTCACTAGAAGCGTTGCTTCAAGGTTTTCTAGAACTATTGAGCCTGTTATTTTTGACGGGTCTTCTCCTTCTTTCACTATTATGACTTTCTTTTCGCATTTTGCGCACCAGAGGTCTCCACTTCTCAACCTGAAAAGCGGGGAAGCACAGGCAGGGCAGGCTAACTCTGTGAGGGTTGCACCTTGACGTAGCAGGTCAGCCATTCGTTTGATATGTTTTTCTTCTTGCGGCAAGTTTTAAAGCCTCCGAAATAAATAGGTATAAAAGCGTATATAACTTGGTTATTACGAAATTGTGTCGGGGTGGCATGTTATGGTTAGGAAGAAGAAACTGCAGGAATATGAAGAGAGAGTTAAACAAGCGTTAGTCGTGCTGGGACAAGTTTCTGAAGATACTACTACGCCGAGAAACATTAGAAGAGCGGCAAAGAAGTCCATGGGGATTCTGCAAACAACAGATTACACGCCTGCCGTTAGAGCCTCAAATGCCATATCAACTTTGGATGAAGTTTTGCAGGATCCGAACATGCCGCCTTATACACGGGTGAAATTGTGGAACGTGATGAGCCTTCTGGAAGCAATAAAAGACTAACTAGAGGAGCGAAGAGTCCCTTTTTGCTTGGCTTTAGGGTGACCTCGTGTGAATGTTTGACTCTAGTTGTCTGCAGAACTTAGCCCCCTTATATATAGGTTGTATTGAAGTTTTCTTTTGGAGTACGGTTTGCCATTTTCTAGGTTTTTGCAGAGGAATATTGGGCTCGAAATGTGTGGAGTTAGCGCGTGCTGAACTCTCTGTGTCCAAGCAATCGTGGTAGATTGGTGGGAGAATTCAGGTTCTGAAGTCTAGTCATATCGTTTTGGGGAACAAAGTATTATTTATTAAGATGCAATATGCACGGTAATGAAACAAGGGGGTTGATAACATGGTAAGTATATTTAAGAAAAGGACAGTTGAAGAACAAAGTGACAGCGGCGAAGAGCCTTTAGTGGTTTTACGAGGGTTGGAGAAGGAAGAGGTTTCTTTGATGGAAGAGAAGCGAGAGTTGTTGGCTTTGAAAGAAAAACTGCAAATTAAGGCTGAAGAGAAGATTGAAATTATGAAGCGCAGGATGCAAACGTTGAAGAATGAAATCTCAGAATTAAGGCATCGATGCGAAGAACTCGAAAACTCTGTTTCATAGACTTCACACATATGTTCTTTCTTATCTGCTAGCTTATTTCACCAGGTTCCCAATTGATTGCCAGTATTTCTCCAGTTTCGGCTTTGACTGTTGCAGTGAAAGCCTTCTTGCCCAGTTTTGTCGAGAAAAATCCTGTTTTTACTTGCACTTCGATGTATCCTTTAAGCGTGTATATCGTTGTGTCTCCCCATGAATCGGCTTTCATTGACTCTATAAAAACATTGTCCAACCGACTTACTGTTCTCATGGAACCAACACTATCCCTCACGGTGTCCTCTACTGCTTTTTCCACCTTTTTGTAGCTGCGAATCGGCTTCTCATTTCCCCGTATCTTGCGTGTGCCTCGCTTGCACATTATGGCCATCAATCCTTTATTCTGTTTTCTGTATGATCACCATTCCATATATTCTGTATTCCTATCTCTGATACTTCCCTATTTCACATGACAAAACTGTCTGATTGGAATGGAGACACATCAATCCATGAATGCTCGATATAGCTAATCGGTTTCTGCCTATCCGCAAGGGTCCTAGGGAGACATTTTCAAGAAGCTATGTTAGAAGAAAAAAGATAATTCAGACACTTCACTTTTCTCTTTTCTGAGTAAGTTTGATATCTGCTGAAAAATCTTTCATTGTGCGTGTCCAGACTTAACATGCATGTTATGGGCGTGTGCTGCAGTCGGTCACTTTTCCTTTAAAGTTTCATTGTATAGATTTTCATATTCGGGCACAATTTTGTCTGGAGTATATTTTTTCAGAACTTTCTGCCTGGCATTTTTGCCGAATTCTCCTTGAAGTCTTGGATCTTGCAAGATCTTGAGGGAATACTGTGCGAGGGCTTTTACATCTCCAACTTCGATTAGGTAACCGTCAACACCGTGAGAGATCAACTCTTTTAGCCCTCCAATATTGCTTGCAACAACAGGAACTTCGCAACTCATAGCCTCCAATGCAGCCAATCCAAAGCTTTCATCCTCTGATGGCAAAAGGAACAAATCCGACTTCCCAAGTATCTCATGAACGTTTTTCACATTGCCCAAAAAGTGAACTCTCTTTGATATTCCAAGATTTTTCGCCAATTTTTCAGCCTTGGGACGTTCAGGACCATCTCCGATAAGCAACAACGTGCAATTGATTTCTTGAAATATCATCTTAAATGCCTTAATAATATCGGGTATTCTTTTGAGTGGTCTAAAGTTGGATGAATGACATATGATCTTTTGTCCCTGATCTTTTTCAAGCCTCCTGAACTTCTGTGGATCAACGAAGTTCGGTATCACCCTGATTTCCCTTGAAATGTCAAACTCGGTGTTTGTGCGTTCTTTTAGGTATTCTGAAACCGTGGTCAAGCCATCGCTTTGTTGCATACTGAACTGTGTTACTTCTTTGTAAGAAGGGTGACTCCCCACTAGGTAAGAATCGGTGCCATGAAGCGTGGTTATCACTTTCGCTGAGTCGTTGCAGATTTTCTTGGCTAAGTAAGCAGACACGGCGTTAGGGACGGCGTAGTGCGCATGAACTATGTCTAGATCGTAAGACTTTATGACTTCTACGAGTTTTGAGACTAGGGCCAGAGAATAACAACAGGGAACACGCTCAAAAAGAGGGTATGATAGAAGTTCCACCTTATGAAAAGAGAAATCCATTTCATCTTCAAATCGAACGGGTTTGTCGTAGCTGACCAAATGCAATTCGTGTCTCTTTGCCAGCATATGTGCTAATTCTGTAGCTATAATTCCGCTTCCACCATACGTGGGAAAACATGCAATACCTATTTTCATCTGAACAAGGCCACCGGATCATTTATCTTTAAGGGGGTGTTGCAGAAGAATGGTTCGCCGTGTTTGACGCCTATTTTCGAACCATAAAACTGGTCTCTCGATTTTATTGATTTAAGAAGACCTTCAACTCCCAGCATCAATTTCATCTGGGATTTGTATGCCTTAATGGCCTCCAACTTCTTATCATAATTATCAGTAACATCGACCACAAAAGAGGGAACAAACAGTTCGTGTAGCATATAATAGACAACTGCTCTCACCGTGTAAGCCTTATGGCTCGTTTTCACTTTGGCAAGTGTAGCAAAAAAGGCTGCCTTGGTAGCAAGTTCTCTAGCCACAGCGTGGTCAGGATGTTTCTCATCTCCATACGGAGCTATCAGAACTGAAGGTCTGTATTCCCTAATCACATCAGCTAACTTTTTCGCCTCCTCAAAACCACAACTTAGTTTGCAGTCTCCCAAATCCATGTTCTGGCGAGTTTGTACTCCTAGTATCTCAGCCGCCTTGGCCGCTTCCTGCATCCTCATCTCTGCTGTCCCTTCGGTTCCCAACTCACCCCTAGTCAGGTCTATTATCCCAATACGATATCCCCTCTCACTCATCTTAGCAATGAGGCCACCACAACAAAGCTCCACATCGTCCGGGTGAGGGCTCAAAGCAAGCATATCTAGCATTTAATCACCCTGTGTTCACCATAGTCGGCTTTAAAGAAATCTTCGTAAACTATTCGCAAAAAGTCTTCCCCAAATTTTATGAGGTACTCCAAGACATTTATATGCCTTTCTTGGAGGTCTCCATAAGGAAAAAGATTGCTGTAGGCTTTGATGACCTGCTGCTTGGTGACTTGATCATGTTCCTTCAGTTTTGATGTGATTTTGCCTTCCAAGGACTGTATAGTTTTAAGGATTTTACCTCTTGCAAGTGAACAAGAGCCTATGAGAGTTTTATCGATAGACTCAGCGTGACGGGTCACTTCAGCCATGCCTCTTGAAACCTCACTCTTAAAGGAGTTAAAGACATCATCAATTCTTCCCTTAACTAGTTTTTTCAAGAGTTTCTCTGGATCGCTGAATTCATGAATTTCTGCTTTATATTTCTCAAGGATCTTGGATACTTTTTTCTCGACAATGGTAGCTCCAAATCTGGGAAATATAACAGGCATCTCCAGTGAGAAAAAACCGTATATCGCGTTTAACTGTGCAAGGTATGCTATCTCGTTTGGTCCGGCCACATAAGCAAATGTGGGAAAAAGGAAATCCTGAGTAATAGGTCTCGTGACAGCGTTGGCACTGAATCTGGACGGATCGTCATCTAACAGACGAAGGAGTTCTCTTTGAGAGAAGGTTTCGTTGGCAACTCGAAACTCACCGTTATATGTAACTCGCAGTCGTTCACCACCGTCACTAAGGACGAAAAAATTGCATATGTTAGACTTTTTGTGGATTTTGGGTGAATAGCCAAGTTTCTCAAGTTGTGAACCTGTTTCATCTAGGATTTTCGTGCACTCTGTTGGCCTTCTAATCAACCTGTCGAATATAGGAGCCATCATTTCCCTTAAATATTGAGGCTCTATCATAACGAGCCCCAAGTCCCCTAGGAGATAGATCATAAACCTAGAGAAAAAATCTCCTACAGTAGATGACCTCTCAATAATTCTGCTAATCTCCTTCAACAAAAGTGGCTTAAACTCGGAATTCGGAGAGATGCCCTCTATCATTGACAATATTTTCTTTAGTTCGGATTTATCGAGGCGCAGGTGCGAAAAAGCCACACCTGGCGATTCACATTCATAGTGGGTCTCGAATGGCTGATTTTGCTTGAATATAGCAATGTGATTGACTTCGGAAAGGTCATGGTCCTCAGATGCATTCCAGAATATGGGAACAAATGAACATTTCTCGTCAGATAATCTTTCACACAGGACAATGGCCGAGATTGCTTTGTAAACCGTGTAGAGTGGACCGGAGAATATGCCCGGTTGCTGACCGGTTATCACCGCGTAGGTTTCAGGTTGTAACAGGGACTCTATGTTTTGTATTACTTTTTTGGGAGCGTTTATTGTCCGGTTATAACTGAGCAGCTTGTCTACAATTTTTTGCCTATCTCCTCGAAATTTTCGGATGTTCAGTTCTTTAAAATGCCTAGGGAACACTCGTTTAAGGTGATCAGCATGATTAAGGTAGTCAATAGTTATCTTTTCCGAAGTTACGAATTCATAAGGCAATGCGCTAGTATTCACTGCAAATCACGTTCTACTCCTTCCAGTTAGTTATTAGATTATTTTAACCTATACCCACAGAACACGCTTCTTAATGCTTGCCTCGCGAACTGGTTTGTGGGAAAAAACAGATCTCTGCATGTATAGAGCATTTGTGTTAGTTTGGATTCCAATGAACAATCATACGTGCATTTTCTGGCAGAAATATTTTTATCACAAGAGAACACAACGTACTAGCACTTACAGTCGATGATTTAGATGTCTGAGAAAGTGGGACTGATCAAAACATGCGCTGAAATAGCCTTTGACAGATTTTACAGGGCGACGAAGGGCCTTTCAGAGAGCGAGATTGACTGGCGACCGATGGAGGAGGCCAACTCCATAAGATGGATCCTCACGCATCTCTCCAAACAGTGGAATGTGGGAATACCCAGAATCCTGAAGGGAGACCCAGAGTACACGCCTAAAGACTGGCCTGAAGACTATATCGGGAACAGATCCTACTCCTTAAAGAAGATAATGGTTGATTTGGAGAAGGGAAAAAACGCTGTCATGAGCGAACTTGAAGAATTGAGTCCAAAAGAGCTCGAAGCTGAAATCCCCCTCTGGGGTGGCACAAGGAAACTACAGGATGTTGTCTTGCTCTATCTGTCCGAGATCTTTCATCACAATGGACAGATCGCATACCTTAGGGGTGCTGTTGGGCGGCATAGGCAAACCGACAAACACTTTCTAACCTAGGCCTGAACAACACGCGCTCAAATGACATTTCTTAAAGCAGTGGACTTGCACAGCGCCATCTTCTATACATCTACTTTTAGCAGTTTCGCAGCGTTTTTGCAGAAAATTTTCTCTATACTTCCCTCTTCGAGCCCAAGCGATCGACAAGCTTTAAGTTGCTCCCTTAGATATGGGAGGCTGAAGCCCCTTGGGAAGTAGCTCGAGTCACTTCCGAAGATCAGGCGATCTGGTCCAACAGTCTCGATAGCCTTCCTGAAGATCCCTTTTAAACCGATTTGGAAAGGCATCCAACGCATCCAACGGTTTGAGCCTGAAGTGTCTATGTACACGTTAGAGCATGACCAGCACAGCTGGAGAAGTTCTCTGAGGTAGCCAGCGCCGAAGTGGGGGACGACGAAGGGGATTCTTGGGAACATCTTCGCGACCTCCCAAAGTGTAAGGGGATTCATGTTCCTCAGATCTAATGCCATGCCTCCACCTCCGCCGAGGACACCGAAATGAATGATCACGGGAACTCCCAGCTTCTCTGCCATCTCCCAGAGGGGGTAAATGGACTTGTCGTCGATGGGTCTCCTTTGCGAGGATGCAATCACCTTGTAACCCTTCAACCCCAGCTTCCTAACCGCCCGTTCAAGCTCCAAGGGTGCATCTTCTGAGAATAAGGTGTGGTGAGCAAACCCTGAAAACTTGTCTGGGTACATTCTCACTATCTTGGCTAAATTGTCATTTCCGCCCCCAGTGACGAAATTTACCCTGTCCACATCTTTTACATCGAGGTCTGCAGCCCACTTGGCCGCCTGCTCGTCATCTGAACATACGTTGGATTCAGGAGGCGCGAAGCCCCAAAGCCTTCTCATTTCTTCCTTATCACGCTTTGACTGCTCCATGAGTATCTGGGCACTGTCTTCACCATACCTGTCAGCCAACCGTCGGCGCCATGAGCTCGCCCAATTCATCCAATTCGTGGATGGAAAATGGGCATGGAAGTCGATTACATTCAATCCATTAAGGGGCGTAGAATTCCTCCTCTTTTGTGTACTA
>Ga0209986_10001934_pt1 | contig 19480 bp, 32 predicted proteins | sample BlataG_FD_183168 | JGI IMG/M metagenome (GOLD analysis project Ga0209986, IMG submission 183168) | Deep subsurface microbial communities from Black Sea to uncover new lineages of life (NeLLi) - Black_00105 metaG (SPAdes) (version 2) | ecosystem: Environmental > Aquatic > Marine > Oceanic >... | reverse complement strand
CTAATAAACAAAAAGCAAAAATAGCAATGTCTAATGCACAACTGCTACATGCAGAGCGTCAAGCTCGAGGTGAGGAAGCTTACCAAGGTAAATTGCTAGAAGCAAGACAATCAGATTATAAGGACGAGGCGGTTCTTGTAATATTGACACTGCCCATTCTAGTTTTGGCGTATGGAGTCTTTTCTGACGACGCACAGGCGATGGACAAAATAAAAGTTTTCTTTGAACATTTTCAATCGCTTCCATCATGGTTCACTAATTTATGGATCCTTGTCGTGGCGTCAATTTATGGTATAAAAGGAACACAAATATTTAGAGGAGGAAAAAAATAATGAGAAATTTTTATAATAAAGGTGGCCCAACTTTAACTAAGGCACAACAAACTTTACCGCCAGAATTAAAAAAGAAAATTTTAATGTCTAAAGGTAAAAAGAAAAAATCTAAGTCAATGATGAAAAAAGCAACAGGTATTGCGTAATGGCTAAACTTTGTGCAAAAGGCAAAGCAGCTGCCAAGAGAAAATTTAAAGTATACCCTTCGGCGTACGCTAACATGTATGCATCAGGAGTTTGCTCAGGTAAAATTACACCTGGTGGTAAAAAAGGAAGTAGAAAAAAAGCTGGTAATGGTGGATACTTTGATGAACAAAAAACGATGGTAAAACCTAAAAATAAAACAGGTCCAATCAAAGGTGGGAAGACACCAGAGATTCCAGTAAAAGAGTTTAAAAAATTTAAAGAAGCTGAAAAAAGAGGTAGAATTTTTAGTGCACGAAGCGGTGGACTTGCAAGACGTAAGAGAACGAGCTGTGCGTAGTTATTATTCAGAAGGTGGTTTAAGAAAATGGGTATCAGAGAAATGGGTAGACATTGGAGCACCGAAGAAGGACGGCAAGTATCAACCATGCGGAAGAAGCAAGGGGAGCAAGAGGAAATATCCAAAATGCGTACCACTTGCAAAAGCCACACGGATGACAAAAGGGCAAAAGGCCTCTGCTGTCAGACGAAAAAGAGCTGCAGGTAATCCTGGAGGAAAACCAACTAATGTTAAAACATTTGTAAAGAAAAAATAATGGTTATTAGAAAAACAACAAAAGGCCCAGGAGCAAATTACAGACCAACTAAATCAGGTGCTGGAATGACAGCTAAAGGTGTAAGAGCATATAGAAGAGCTAATCCTGGATCAAAATTAAAAACAGCAGTAACAGGAAAAGTAAAACCCGGATCAAAAGCTGCAAACCGTAGAAAGTCATACTGTGCAAGATCTCTTGGACAACTTAAACGATCTTCTGCTAAAACAAGAAATGATCCTAATTCTAGAATCAGACAAGCAAGAAGACGTTGGAAGTGTTAGATAGATTAATATATAGATTTTGTGGTTTTTTAGATAATGCAGTTTCTTTTGTAGAAACTTATATTATCAAAATGACAGAATGGTGTTGGAGTATAAGATTAAAATTATTAAATAAAAGGAGAAAGCACGATGCAAAACGAAGAGCTAGTAATATTAAATAAACTACAAAAATTCTTAAAAGAGTCTTATGTAAATATTGGTGATAACATGATTGGTGGTGGTATTGACAATATGGAAAAATACAAGTATATGATGGGACAGGCACATGCCTATTTAAGAATATCACAGGAGATATCATCCCTGCTAAACCCTAAGAAGGAGAAAAAAAATGATACTGAAAGACCAGAAAACGTCGTCGACTTTGGAAGCCCCAAAAGTTAAATCAGCTTTATTAGATAAATACGAAGAAGATCATAAAAAAGAATTAGATGGTTATGAACGTCTAAAGAAAAAAGAATCAAGTAAATTACCTAAACCTACTGGATGGAGACTTTTAGTTTTACCATTTAAAATGCCAGAAAAAACTAAAGGTGGATTATATCTAGGACAAGATACTTTGGAAAGACAACAAGTAGGTTCTACATGTGGTTTAGTTCTTGAAATGGGACCACATTGTTATGATAAAGAAAAATTTCCGGAAGGTGCTTGGTGTAAAAAAGGTGACTGGGTAATTTTTGCAAGATACGCTGGATCAAGAATACAGATAGATGGTGGGGAAGTAAGATTGCTAAATGATGATGAAGTTTTAGCAACCATCGATAAACCCGAAGATATACTTCATCAATATTAATCATAGTAACACTGGGAGGAAACTATGCCTGACTTAGAAAATAATAAAGTCGATATCGATACATCAGGGCCAGCAATGGACGTCGATATAGCTGAAGAAAAAGACTCAGCTGAAATTGAACAACCTGAAGTAAAAGAAGAACCAACAGTAAGACCTGTTGTAGATGAAACAGTACCTGAAGATAAAACTCATGAAAATGAACGTGAGATTAAATTAGAAGAAAATGTTTCTGAAGAGCCAAAAAAAGATGAGCTTCAAGATTATTCAGATAGCGTTCAAAAAAGAATAGCTAAACTGACTAAAAAATGGAGAGAAGCAGAACGTCAAAAAGATGAAGCTTTAGTTTTTGCTAAATCAGTTTTAACTGAAAAAGAAAAAGCAGAACAAAAGATATCTAGGATGGAACCAAGTTTATTAAAAACTACGGAAGATTCTATTACATCTGGACTAGAGTCTGCAAAAGCAAAACTAGCTGCAGCAAGAGAAGCTGGAGATATTAATGCTGAAGTAGAGGCTCAATCTTTAATTTCTGAATATGCATATAAACGAGCTAGATTCACTGAAGCAAAAGCTGAACAAGAGTTGTATGCAAAGAAAAAAGAAACAGAAGTTCAACAACCTCAAGTTAATTTACAACAAAGACAACAAGCGGCGACAGGTACACCTGATCCAAAAGCTGAACAATGGGCCCAAAAAAACTCATGGTTTGGTCAAGATTCAGCTATGACTTATACTGCCTTTGATCTTCACAAGAAATTGACTGAACAAGAGGGTTTTGATCCATCTAGCGAAGAGTATTATTCTGAAATAGATAAAAGAATAAGACTTGAATTTCCTCATAAATTCGCTAAAATAGAACCTACGGAAACGGCTAAACCTGTACAGACAGTTGCATCTGCAAAAAGAAGTACAAAAACTGGTCGCAAAACTGTGAGGCTCACACCATCACAGGTAGCAATTGCTAAAAAATTAGGTGTGCCACTCGAAGAGTATGCGAAACAATTAAATATCACGAAGGAGGTATAAGCATATGGAAGATAATAACGATAAAAGAACCTCGCGTGCGAGTCAAACTAGAGAAAAAACAGCTCATAAAAAAGTTTGGACTCCACCATCAAGTTTAGATGCACCCCCTGCGCCAACAGGATTTATTCACAGATGGATAAGAGTTGAATCTATGGGATTCCAAGACACTAAGAATGTTTCTGGAAGAATTAGATCAGGATACGAGTTAGTGAGAGCTGATGAATATCCAGACTCAGAATTTCCAATTGTGGACGATGGTAAATATAAGGGAGTGATCGGAGTTGGTGGCCTTGTGCTAGCAAGGGTACCGGAAGAGATTGCGCAACAACGAGCAGACTACTATAGAAAGCAGGCTGAAGATAACGTTGATGCAGTAGATAACGATCTTATGAAGGAACAGCACCCAAGTATGCCTATCAATATTGATAGACAGACTCGTGTAACTTTCGGTGGCTCGAAGAAGGGTTAATTTTTTAACAATTCCTAACCGCCGGATAAACTAATAAAATGTCTATAAGGAGGACACAACTATGGCTAATCAAGATAGCGCATTCGGTCTAAGACCGAGTGGAAAAGTTGGTCAGAATAGAGACAACCAAGGTTTATCTGAATACTCAATAGCTGCATCCGCAACTGCGATTTATTTTAATGATCCAGTTGAGATGGCAGACACAGGTACAATTACTGTGGCTGCAGCAGGCGATGTGTTAATCGGATCACTTACTGGTGTTTTCTTTACTGATGCAACAACAAGCAAACCTACTTATGCGAATCATTTGAATGCAGGTAACACTGCAACCGATATTATCGGTTTTGTATCTGATGATCCGTATCAAAGGTTTGAAATACAAAGTGCTGGTACACCTGCGCAAACCAATATTGGTAACTGTGCAGATATAGTGTATGCGGCAGGTAGTTCACCAAACTTTGTTTCAGGTGTAGAAATTTCTGGAACAATGGCTGCGGCAACTGCTCAACTAAAAATAATCGGTGCGTCAAAAGAAATCGATAATAATGAATTAGGTTCAGCTAATACGAACTTAATTGTTACTATTAACGAACACTTCTTGAAACAAACCGCAGGTATCTAATAAAGGAGAATAACTATGGCGATATCACGAGGACAACTAGTTAAAGAACTAGAGCCAGGTTTGAATGCTTTATTCGGCCTGGAATATAAACGTTATGAGAATCAGCATGCTGAAATCTACACGACAGAATCTTCAGACAGAGCGTTTGAAGAAGAAGTTATGTTATCAGGTTTCGCAAATGCTTCAGTTAAACCTGAGGGTTCTGGCGTAGCTTTTGACAATGCTCAAGAGACTTTTACTGCTAGATACACTCACGAGACTGTTGCACTTGCATTCGCGATCACTGAAGAAGCGATCGAGGACAACCTGTATGACAGACTTGCGTCTAGATATACTAAAGCACTTGCTAGATCTATGGCGAACACTAAACAAGTTAAGTCGGTGGTACCTTTAATTCAAGGTTTACCAACTAACAATAACTTCAATTCAGGTGACGGTGTTAGTTTATTTAACACAGCTCACCCTACAATTGCGGGAACTGTTAGTAATACTTTAGCAGTACAAGCTGACTTAAATGAAACATCATTAGAGCAATCTTTAATCGACATTGCTGCAATGACAGACGAAAGAGGTCTGAAAATTGCTGCAAGAGGTGTTAAAATGATTGTACCTAGTGAAAACCAGTTTAATGCTGAAAGACTTATGAAGTCTCAAGGTAGAACTGGAACTGCAGATAATGACATTAACGCTATTGCGTCAATGGGAATGGTTCCTCAAGGTTACAGAGTGAACAATTTCTTAACTGACCCAGATGCGTTTTACATCATTACTGACGTGCCAAATGGTATGAAGTACTTTGACAGAGCGCCGATTAAAACGGCTATGGAAGGTGACTTTGATACTGGTAACGTAAGATACAAAGCTAGAGAAAGATACTCTTTTGGAGTTTCTGACTATAGAGGTATCTTCGGTGTTGAAGGTGTTTAATCACTAATTAGAATATTTGAGGCGGACATAGTTCCGCCTCATTTAGAAAGTAACATAATAAACTTATGAAAAAATTCACAGTTACAATATTCGCTTACGATCATTACGCAAAATTTGAAGTATCATCTAATGATGATGCTATTTCCCTTGAACAGGCCATAGTTGACAAACTAGGAGAAAATGTTATAAAATGGGAATATGTCGGAGACAATGTATACGCCTCTGATAAATATAGAATAACCTATGAGGAGGTTATAAATGACGATGCAACCACACATCCAGGAACTTTACAACAAGAAAAAGTTACTGGATCTCAAATGGGAGCAAGAGCATCTTAACGAGGGTAGATATACTCTTGATATGGTGAGGATCGACGACGAAGTAAAAAAGATCGTTCAGCATATTAAAAAAGCAGAAGCTAAACAAGCACATCTGCAGAATAAAGTTGAGGCAGTCGCTCCTACAGTTTCAGTAGCTACTTAATAAAAAGCTACATCGTTGGAAAAAATCCACTCCACATTACAGGCTCTCTTGCACTCTACTAAAAAGTAGTGTATAAAATTATCACTATACATATATTAATTTTCTACATAGACGCAGTATAGTCGACGGCCTAGAGACTATGTGGAATTAACTAGGAGAACAATCATGGCTAATACAACCTTTTCAGGACCGGTCATTTCTAAAAATGGCTTTATAGGTTTTGGACCCGGTATGTCAAAAGCAATTAACTCAACTGGTTTAGGAGCAGCTGGTTTACCACTAACTGTAGCTGATCACGCGGGAAGATTGTTAATATCACAAGATGCAGATGGAATTTATGCATTACCAAGTATTAATACTAATGCTAATGGTGCAACTGCAGGTGATACTGACTATAATAACTTAAATAACATTGGTGCAACTTTCACTTTTTATATTGATACACTTGCAACTGATGTTCAAATCATAACTGACGGAACTGATAAGTTCACAGGTGCAGCTATGATTGCTGTTGATGATGGAGCTAAAAAAGCTTTCTTTCCAGCAGCAGCAAATGATGTACTTTCTATGAATGGAACAACTACAGGTGGGATTGTTGGTTCTGTAATTCAAATTACAGCACTAGAATCTGCTCAGTATTTGGTACACAATACTTTGATCCTTGGATCAGGAACTATTGTTACTCCATTTAGCGATACGTAATAAATAATTAATTTGTGTGAGTCTTCGGACTCACACAAGTTTTAAGGAGAAAAAAATATGAAATCAGATGTAAAAGCGGTAAGAGTTTCTGGTACGGGTGCTGTCTTCGCTGGAAGAACAAGATTAAGAGGATTAATTCTTGCTTCAGATGGTGGCGGTGCAGGTTCAATAATCTTACAAGACAATACTGATAGTACAACTTTATTCCAAGGGGACTGTCCAACAGGAGATGTCTTTGCATTTAATATTCCAGAAGATGGAATTTTATTTGCCGGAGGAATGAAGGTTTCTACTATTACTAATATTGCGGGTGCAACATTACTTATAGATAAGTAGGAGGCTGAATGGCAACTTCCGGAACTACAGTCTTTGAAAAAAATTTTGCTATTGATGATATTATCACCGAAGCTTACGAAAGATTAGGACGTTTTGATTATTCTGGAAATGATATAAAATCTGCAAGACGTTCTTTAAATATAATGTTTCAAGAATGGGCAAACAGAGGTTTGCATTTTTGGGAAGTTGGAAATAATGACATTACATTAGTTAATGGACAATCTGTTTATACAATGTTTAGATCAACGTCTGATGGAACTTCAGATGCAACAGCAGTTTACGGTGTTGATGATGTATTAGAAGCAGTTTATAGAAATAATACTTCAACAGATTTTCCATTAACAAAAATAAATAGATCTGCATATCAAGGTCTTTCAAATAAAACAAATACAGGAACTCCTACACAATATTTTGTACAAAGATTTATTGATAAAGTAACAATTACTTTATACTTAACTCCTGGTTCTTCTGAAGCCGGAAACAAACTTAATTATTACTATGTAAAAAGAATTCAAGATGCAGGTGCATACACAAATGAAGCTGATGTGCCATATAGATTTGTACCATGTATGTGTGCAGGTTTAGCTTATTATCTTTCACAAAAAGTAAAACCAGAACTTACACAACAAATGAAATTATTATATGAAGATGAATTAAAAAGAGCATTAGAAGAAGATGGCTCACCTTCAAGTTCTTTCATAACTCCAAAAACTTATTATCCAAATGTCTAATTTATCTAGAGGGAAATATGCACAATTTATATCTGATCGTTCTGGTCAAGCATTTCCATATACGGAAATGGTTATTGAATGGAATGGTGCACGTGTGCATACATCAGAGTTTGAAGCAAAACATCCACAACTAGATCCAAAACCAACTACTGCAGATGGACAAGGTTTAAGAAATGCAAGACCACAAACATTTACACTTGCTTCTGGTGGAGGTGGTGGAATAGCTGTAAATTTAACTTTACCTGCTCCTTTTTCTTTTAGTACAAATTCAAATAGTATGGTTCCTGATGATGGAAGTATAATAAATTCAAAAAGAGAATCACGAATTAGTTTAGGAACTGTAGAAATAACTGGAGTTGTGGATAGTGTTTCAGTTACTCCTACTCCTGTAACATCAAGTCTATCTTTAAATAGTGTTACAACTACAACTACTGCAGTTACAGTTTATGCAGTGACAGTTGCTAATCCTGGATCTGGAAACAAATATTATATAGATGGAGTTCAGCAAGATACTTTATCTTTAACAATAGGATCAACATATAAATTTGATCAATCTGATTCTTCAAATGCAACTCACCCATTAAGGTTTTCAACAACAAGTGGTGGAACACATTCTGGTGGAACAGAATATACAACAGGTGTTACTACATCTGGCACACCTGGATCAACGGGTGCTTATACTCAAATAACTGTTGATGCAAGTGCACCTAGTACGTTATACTACTATTGTACAAATCATTCTGGAATGGGAGGTCAGATTAATATCACATAATGACATACGCTGAATTAGTACAAAAAATTAGAGATTATACAGAAGTTAGTTCAAATGTTTTAACTGACTCTATTACAAATGATATTATTCGAGATTCAGAATTAAGAATAATGAGAGATGTAGATGTTGATGCAAATAAAAGATATTCAACAGCTGAAGTAATTGCAGGAACAAGATTTATTGATACACCTGAAGATACTTTAGTAATTAGATCAGCTCAAATTGTAGATTCTGATGGTGTAGGTGCGGCTGATAATAGAGAATTTTTACAATGGAGAGACTCAAGTTTTATGTCTGAATTTAATCCTACTAATGCTCAAGGTGTTCCAAAATACTATAGTTGGTGGGATGATAATACAATAGTTCTAGCACCAACTCCAAATGCTACATATACTATTCAATTAAATTATATCTTGAAACCTGAGACTTTATCTAGTACAAATACACAAACATATATTAGTCAACAATTTCCCAATGGCTTACTATATGCATGCTTAGTTGAAGCATTTTCATTCTTAAAGGGGCCAAATGATCTCTTGCAATTATACGAAGGAAAGTATAAACAAGTATTAGAAGGCTTCTCTATAGAACAAATGGGAAGACGAAGACGTGATGAATATCAAAGTGGTGTTCCTCGTGTCGGCGGTAAATAATAATAAGGAGATAAAACTATGGCTATTACACAAGCAATTTGCAATTCTTTCAAAAAAGAACTATTGGAAGGTGAGCATAATTTTGGTACTGGTGATGACAAGTTTAAAATCGCTCTTTATACTTCTTCAGCTACTCTAAACTCAGCAACAACTGCATTTACAGCTACAGGAGAAGTTTCAAATACAGGTCAATACACTTCTGGTGGCGGGTTACTTGTAAACAATGGAACTTCTATAACAGCCGGTGTCGCAAGAGTTGATTTCGCAGACAGATCTTTTACTGGTGTGACTTTAACTGCTAGAGGAGCTTTAATCTATAACACTTCTGCAACTGCAACTAATGCGGCTGTATGTGCTTTAGATTTTGGAGCAGATAAAACAGCGACTGCAGGTGTTTTCACAATTCAGTTTCCAGCAGCTACGTCAACAGCAGCGATTTTAAGAATCTCTGGTTAGTACATAGGAGTTAAAATCCTATGGCATCAGGAACTTGGAGCAGTGGCTTTTGGGGTCAAAACCAATGGAACGATTTAGCTGATCCTACGTTTACATTAACGGGGGTAAGTTTATCTGGTGTCCTTGGTACAACTACTGAAATTGATGGTCAAATAAATACAGGTTGGGGACGTATTGAGTGGGGCTTAAATGCCTGGGGTGAACTTGGTACTGTAATTCCAACAGGGATTGCTGCATCTTTTAGTATTGGTACTATTGGTTCTCAAATTGATGTATCTCCTGTTCCATTAGGAATGGGAATGACAGGTGCAGTCGGATCTGTATTTATAGATATTGCAAATACAGTTTTTCTTACAGGTTTAACAATGTCAGGCACATTAGCAAATGCTGATGCTGGTCCTGATGCAATGCTTACAACAAATCATGCTTCAGTAAATCTTGGAACCATTGATGCATATAATCAAACTGGTTGGAGTAGACAACAATGGAATGTAAACGCATGGGGCGTTGAAGGTCAATACGCAACTGCAACACCAACTGGTATTGCAATGAATGCAAATATTGGAACGCTAACAGCAGTAGGAACTGGTGGTGTAATTCTTAATACTTTAAATGTTGCTGCAGCTACATTAGGTGTTGTTGATCCTGCTCCTGATGCTGGAGTAACTGGTAACTTTATGATTGGTGCTACCGGTCAATTAGGAATGCAAGGTGATGTTCCACAAGACGTAACAGGTATTGCATTATATGCAAATTTAGGAAGTGTTGTAGTAGTTCCTGGACAAGAAGTACCTTTAACTGGATTATCTGGTTTAGCAAGAGTAGCTTCTGTTACACCTATTATTCATGTAGATGTTTTACTTACAGGAAATGCCTTGACTATGGCACAAGGTTCTGGTAGTGCTTTAATCTGGAACGAAGTAAACACAGGTACAGCGCCTATAACTCCTCCAGGATGGCAAGAAGTAGCTGCATAATGAGTTTGACACAAACTCAATTTTTTAGTAAAGTAAACGCAAATAAGGAATTTAAATTATGGCAAACTCAACATCAGCTAGTTTAAAATTAACAGTACAAGCAACTGGAGAAAATTCAGGAACTTGGGGACAAATTACAAATACTAACTTACTAATTCTTGAACAAGCAATTGGTGGTTATGATGCATTTAACGTAACTAACGCATCTAGAGCATTAACTTTTACAAATGGTGCTTTATCAAATGGTAAGAATGAAGTTATTAAATTAACAGGAACGTTAGAAGCTAACGTTAATGTTACTATTCCAGATTCAGTAGAAAAAACTTATCTTGTTGAAGATGCATGTAATCACGCTGGATACACTTTAACTTTTAAAACTACATCTGGTACAGGTGTACTTTTATGTGAAGGTCACACTTACACTTTATATTCTGATGGAACTAATGTTGTAAAAGCAGGTGAACTTAAAAAATGGAGAATGGTATCAGCAGCAGAAACAATTCAAGTAGGCGCTCAAATTTTAGTAAATACAAATGGTGGAGGAGTAACAGTAACACTTCCAGCATCACCATCATTAGGTGATCAAGTAAATTTTGTAGATCAAGGTTACGATTTTAATACTAACGCACTAACTGTTGGAAGAAATGGATCTAATATAGCTAATGCAGCATCTGATCTTGTAGTTAATACTCAAGGTGCAGCTTTTGGATTAGTATATTCTGGAGATACTGCAACAGGATGGACTTACACGGAGAAATAATATGGCAGCAAATGGAAATTGGACAATAATATTTGAAGACAAAGCAATTATTAAAAATTATGCAGAAGGGGCTGATGAAGGCGTTGGATACAGAATTAATGATGATGCTTTTTGGAATCAATCAAAATTTGCAAATATCTGGGCTGTTCAATATGGTACTTCTAATACTTCTGATGAAGTAGAACACAGAGATGAAACTCCACATTGTAGTTATGTAGATGCAAACTTAGGAGATATTAGTCAATTTGTTACTAGATGGGATGCAGCTCATTTATCTCAATTACAAGAAGATTGGGATAATGCTAATTTAATTATTGAAGATCCATCGATAACACCTGGAGAATCAGGACAACGAAGAGAAGAAACAGAATCGGAGAAAATTGCTAGAATAGGCGAAAGACCTACATCATATTCTTCGTAGGAGAAAAAATGGCAAATTACGAAGCGACCAAATATGATTATTCAGGTGCAAGCCTTACTGGTATTGAAGGAATTCCTACCGCAACTATTATTCCATGGTCTACTGCATCTGTACCAACGGGTTTTTTAGAGTGTAATGGTCAAGCAGTTTCAAGATCAACTTATGCAGCTTTATTTGCAGTTATAGGTACAACTTATGGAGCAGGTGATGGTTCCTCTACTTTTGCTGTTCCAGATTTATGTGATAATGTAGCATTAGGTAAATCTAACAACAAAGCTTTAGCATCAACAGGTGGAGCAGATACAGTTACATCAACTGGAAACATTGGGGGTTCTACAGCGAATGCAACTTTATCATCACCTCAACTTGCTTCTCATAGTCATGGTAAAAGTTCTCAAAGCAATGGACCAGGTTTGTATCCTTCAAGTCCAAACAACCCACCAAGAGGTACTTCTGCTACAAACACAGGTAACGCAGGTTCAGGTGGTGGTCACTCACATAACATGAGCGCAAACTTTTCTGGTGATGCAACTTCAGTTGTACAACCGTATTTAACTGTTATATATGTAATAAAAACTTAGGATAAATTATGTCAAATTACGAAGCAACAAAATATGATTTCGACGCAGCGAACCTTACAGGCATTGAAGGAATTCCTACAGCAACTATAGTGCCATGGTCTACGGCATCAGTGCCATCTGGATTTTTAGAATGTAATGGTGCAGCAGTTTCAAGATCAACTTACTCTGCATTGTTTGCAATCGTAGGCACAACTTACGGTTCTGGAGATGGTTCAAGTACTTTTAATGTTCCTGATTTACAAGACAATGTACCTGTTGGAAAATCAAATAATAAAACTGTAGGATCAACTGGTGGAGCAAACACTGTAGCTAAAACTGGAAACATTGGGGGTTCTACAGCGAATGCAACTTTATCATCACCTCAACTTGCTTCTCACTCTCACCCTGGAGGTACACAATATCCATACCCCGGTAGATCTTCTTGGATATGGATTAATAGTCAACCTGGAAAAAGATCAGCAGATGGTCCAACTAATACTAATGCCACAGGTAGTGGAGATGGACATTCTCACAATATGAGCGCAAACTTTACTGGTGACGCAACTTCAGTTGTACAACCGTATTTAACTGTAATATATATTATTAAAACTTAGGATAAATTATGTCAAATTACGAAGCAACAAAATATGATTTCGACGGAGCCAATTTAAGTGATATTGAAGGTATCCCTACAGCAACTATTATACCTTGGTCAGATTCTTCTGTACCAGCAGGATATTTAGAGTGTAATGGTCAAGCAGTTTCAAGAAGTACTTACTCTGCGTTATTTACACTTGTAGGTACAACTTATGGAGCAGGTGATGGTTCATCTACTTTTAATATACCTGATATACAAGATAGATGTATAGTAAGTAAATCTAACAACAAAGCTTTAGCATCAAGTGGTGGAGCAAACACTGTAGCGTGTACTGGAAATGTCGCCGGCTCTACAGCCAATGCAACTTTATCAACGCCTCAACTTGCTTCTCATAGTCATGGTCAAGCTAGTCAATTTAATGGTCCTGGAAGAACTGGAAGTTCACAAGGTGGTAGATATGATAGAAGTGGAGGAGGTCCATCAAATACTAATGCTACTGGTGGTGGAGGCGGACACTCTCATAATATGAGTGCAAACTTTACTGGTGATGCTACTTCTGTTTTACAGCCTTATCTAACTATAATGTATATTATAAAGACTTAAACGGTCTTAAATTAAACGCGTAAGATATTCTTTTTTTATTTCTTTTTTCTGGCAATACGTAATGCACTAAATTGTGAGGAAAAATTAAATAATCAAACATTTTTGGTTGCAACTCAAATACTTCTCCGTCTTTTGTAAAATTTATATTATTTCCATTAGAAAGATATAAAACTCCAGATAAAAATATTTCGTTTCCAGTGTGATAATGAGGAATGTTATATGAATTATTTCCTAATACATTTAACCATCCATGCGCTATATTACTTCTAAAAACATTACCTAGAAAACTATTTAAATAATTATTTAAATCTTCTTTACCATCAAAATCTTCATGAAATTGAAATCCTTGTTTGCAAGAACGTGTTTCTGCTTTTTTATAGTTTTTATCTATAAAAGAAGATATCTTTTTATGTAGTAATGGTTGCAAAGGTAATTTACCATGACAGATTCTTGTTACAAACAAGTCATAATTATTTATCATTATCTAAGCAACATCCAAGATGTTAACATATATTTTTCACCAGCAAGAGGAGGATTACCTCTATGTACATATGGAAACCCTGCTGGCCAAATAACTATTCTACCTGTTTTTGGTTGTACTCTTTTTGAAAAGTGTAAAAATTCTGTTTCACCACCTTCTTCAACATCATTTAAATAAATAGAAAATACAAAAGCTCTAGATTCATTTTGATATCCTTTTCCATGTTCAATATGCCAGACATGATAACCTTCTGTAGGTAAAGTTTTTTGTATTTTTAAATCTGTAAAATGAAAAGGAACTCCATAAGCTTGATCACCTCCTGTGTTTTTAAGATAGTGATGCCACGCTAAATCAAAATTTAGCATCATAGGTTTTAAAGATTCCCACCAAACATCAATATTATTAGGAGCTGCAAAAAATTGTTGGTCTTGTTTATGTAATATGGAAGCCTGTTCTCCACCTATTCTATTTACTGTGTTATTAAATTTATTTTGTTCTTCATACAACTTAATAGCTTTATTACATTCTTGTTCAGTAATATAGTTGTCATACACACCTATAAAATTAGTTATATTAACTGTTTTTTCTTTCATCTAAAAAATCCTTCCTTGTTGCCATTCCCATAAAAATGGAGATTGTTTTAAGTGGTTGTATACAAAATAATCTAAATGTAAATATTTCATTATTTCATCTTTATCTAGATATTTTTCAATATTTTTTGTGTTATCTAAAAATAATTTGTTTTGTGTTACAAATTCTTTACCTAAAAAATGAGTCTGTAATGATATGTCTTTTTTTAAATCTTCAAGTTTAAGTTGATGTTGACTTTTTTTAAAATGCATTTTTAAAAAAATAGTTAGGTCAGATATATCTATATAGTGACTACATTGAGCATTAAATAAATAAGGTATTTGTGAAACTGAATGACTAATTTTTTTACTTAATAAATTTCTTACGTGGTGCTCATTTGTAGTAAATAGTTTTTTTATATTAACATCTTTAATATCAATTTTATTAATCCATAAATCCCATTTCAACCCAGATAAAAATCTTTCGTAAGGATCTCTTATAACACAAAATCTAGGTTTCTTAGATAACTGATGAGTGTAACGTACTTCTTTTCCATAATCATCATGAATACATTTACTAACACTTGTATTTCCATTTTTATGGATTCTTAAAAATTGAAATTTATCTGTTTCAATAAACTCATATAATCTAAAATTCATGTTATTCTTTAAAATCTCCTTCACGTTCTTTTTTACCTGTTCTTTTGTAAAACTCATCATATTTATGGTGCGTAAAAGGTCCATTTTGATTTATGTAATGTAAAAAAACTTGTGCCATTCCTTCTCCTTTATAAATACCAGGTCTCCAATGTACTTGATCACATCCTAAATATAAAAGAGCATCACCTTCATTTAATTCAAATTCTTTATCTTCAACTACAATAGGCCAGTCATCATATTTTTTAATACATGCAGTAATAGATATTTCACAAGAAGGTCTATCAGTATGTTTTTTTAAGTCTGCGCCATGCACATAGTATCTCCAATATGCATATGTTGGATATAATTTAAATTTAGATTCTTTTTCTACTAAAGATAATTTAGTATCTAAAAAAGAAATCATTAAAGCATCATTGTACCATGCAGGTGAAAATGAATAATCATCTATTACATAATCTTTATTCGAGTTTAATTTATAATCAGTATACTTATGAAGTAAATCTAATTCTTTTTTATCGAAAAAATTTTTAATTAATTTGTTTTTCATTGATCCATGTTTGAATAGTAAACCTTGGGTGGGTTTTTTTTAAATTAGCATTAACTTTATGTCTTAAACCACTTTTAACAATAACAATAGAATTACCTACTACAGGTATGAAACCCGATCCTTGATCGCTTTTAAACATAAACTCGCCACCCCAACTTTCATTCCATGTTTTATTAAAATAAAACGTAGCTCCATATTTTCTATTATCTCCCCCATCTATATGCCATGTCACATGTTGTCCATATTTACTTCTTCTAATGTGACTTGTAGAATTTAAATTCATTAAATTTACAAAAGGTTGGTGTTTTAAAAGAAGGTTATACTCTTTTAAAAAATTATTTAATTTATGTGATTCATTTTTATCTTGAAGATAACTTTCAGTAGAGTTTTCTTCTTCTTCTTTATATCCCAACCAACCATATCCTGTTTTTTTAAAATCTAATTTATTTCTATTTTTAATTAAATCAACATACATTTGTTTATATGTATTTGGTGGTAAAAAATTGTGAATCCAAAATAATTGATTTTTAAAATTAAAAGCTAAATTCATCTATTCTAACCATGCAACAATACTATATCTTGTCCCTTTCGTAATAGGTTGAATACTATGTGGATACATAAAATTACTTGGAAAAAACACAATAGATCCTTTATTAAGTTTCAATCTTTTAATTTCATTATCATTTTGATCTGTAAAAATTAAATCTCCTCCTTCATAATCATCATTTAAATTCATTATAATACTTAAATGTCTAGGAGAATTTGTATAATGATCAGTATGTATATTATATTTTCCTCCAATACTATATTTCAATAAATCTATTTGATTAAGTTTAGAACTTGCCATTTTAGGAAACTTAACTTTGTAGAAGTAATACAATCTTTCTATTTCTTTCTTTATAAAATTCCAGTAAAACACATCTGTAGGATTTCCTTCAATATCTAAATGATGACCTTTTACATTTCTTACTTTTATATCTACACCACTAGAAATTTGCATATTTTCTTTAGCTTTGTGATCTATTAAAGGTATTATTTTATCTATAAAATTTTCAAAAATTATATTATCTAATTTAACAACTGCTTCTAAATGATCTTTCATTTTATGAATTATATTCTGTTATAAAAATACTTGCAGTATATCTTTTTAAATTTTTAACATCACTTTGATGTGCACAATGATAGTAAGTACATGGAAACAAGACTGCTCTATTGGGTCTAAAACCAACATGAATATCTAATTCACCATCTGTGTAGAAAACAGTTCCTGTTGTAACACCGATTGGTCCATCTAACATAACTAGCATATTAAGTTTTATATCATCAACATCATCTATATGAGGAAGAAATCTATCTAAATTTCTTAGGTCGACACCACAATCATGATGCACTTTATTTATTTTCATATTAAATTTTTTCTCACCTTGTTTTACAAAAGTATTAAGAAGGTTTTCATCGTTGTTTAAACGAAACCTGTTTCCATAAAAATTATCTTTTGTTTTTGATCCATCACCATTCCACTGTGGGGTAAAAGAAATATTGTTTTTTATGTGATTTATAACTTGTTCAAGTTTTTCTTCTTCAAAAAAATCATTAATTATAGTTATCATCGTGCTTTCATTTTCTTTATTTATAAGATATAAAGCACTATATGCTACAAAAATTAAATTTCAAGCCTGGTTTTAACAAGATGGTCACAGATTCAGGAGGAGAATCTCAGTGGGTTGATGGTGATTTTGTTAGATTTAGATATGGATTACCTGAAAAAATAGGTGGTTGGAATCAATTATCTATTGCAGGTGAAACCTTACCTGGAGTAGCACGTGCTCAACATACTTGGACATCTTTAGCTGGTGAAAGATATGCAGCTATTGGAACTTCACAAGGTTTATTTTTATATTACGGAGAACAGTTTTTTGACATTACACCATTAGATGCGGCTATAACAGGATGTACATTAACTACAGTTAATGGTTCAAATGTTTTACAAGTTAATAAGGGATCACATGGATTAGAAGTTGGAAGATATATAACATTATCTGGAGTAACAGTTACAGGTGATTCAGATTATACAGCAGCAGAATTAGAAGTAGCTTATGAAATTTTAACAGTTGCAACTTCAGATAAATTTACAGTTCAAGCGGTGAGAAATGAAGGAGGATCTGGTATGACTGCAGCAGGAGCTGCAACAGTTAATCCTTACGTACAAGTTGGACCAGTCTTTCAAACACTTGGTTATGGTTGGAGTACTTCTACATGGAACACTTCTACTTGGGGAACAGAAAGAGATACAAGTTCTGTGACTCTGGATCCAGGAAACTGGAGTCTTGATAACTATGGTCAAGTTCTTGTTGCAACAATTAGAGATGGTAAAACATTTACTTGGAATGCAGGTGCAGCAAACGCAAGAACAATTAGAGCATCTACAAGTACATCTGGTGCTTCAACTTCAAATAATCCAACAACGTCAAGACTAACTCAAGTTTCAGATAGAGACAGGCATTTATTTCATTTTGGAACTGAAACAACAATTGGTAATTCATTAACTCAGGATCCAATGTTTATAAGATTTTCTAATCAAGAAGATTTAAATGATTATGCACCTACCGCTGTTAATACTGCAGGTACGTTTAGATTAGATAAAGGTAATAGAATAGTTGGAGCAGTATCAGGTAAAGATTATACTTTAGTTTTAACAGATAGTGCTGCTTACGTAATTCAATTTGTTGGCCCACCTTTTACATTTAGTATTAGACAAATTGGTTCTAACTGTGGATTAATTTCACAACATGCATTAACTTATTCTGATGGTAAAGTATTTTGGATGTCGGGAGAAGGTGGTTTCTTTGTATTTGATGGTACAGTAAAATCTCTACCTTGTTTAGTTGAAGACTTTGTTTTCACAACAACTTCAGATAATTTAGGTATAAATTTTAATGCAACAGAAATAATTTATGCAGAACACAATACACTCTATGGTGAAGTAAATTGGTTTTATCCAAAATCTGGCTCAACACAAATTGATAGATGTGTTACATATAATTATGGAGAAAATGTTTGGACAACTTCATCACTAGCTAGAACTACATATGTTGACACTGGAGTTTTTGATGTACCTTATGCAACAGAATATAGCTCTACATCTTTACCTGTGTTTCCAGATATTTTAGGTATTACAAATACGTATGGAGCAACTACATACTATGCTCATGAAGTTGGAACAGATCAAGTTAATAGCTCAGGTACAACAGCTATTCCTGCATTTATTCAATCTGGAGATTTCGATATTACACAAGTCAGAACTAGACAAGGTCAAGCAACAGGTGCGGTTGACTATAGAGGAGACGGAGAGTTTTTTATGTCTGTAAAAAGATTCATACCTGACTTTAAAGTTCTTACAGGTAATTCAAAAATTACCTTATTATTAAATGACTACCCAAATAATACTGCATCTAGCTCACCTCTTGGCCCATTTACAATTACGTCTTCTACTGATAAAATTGACACTAGAGCAAGAGGAAGACTTGTAGCATTAAAAATAGAAAACGATAGCACTGGTGAGACTTGGAGATATGGAACTCTAAGACTTGATGCACAACCAGATGGAAGAAGATAATGGCAAAAGTAGTAGTTAGTATACCAGAACCTCAACAAGAATATGATGTATCTAATCAAAGACAAATTTTAGAAGCTTTAGATACTTTAAAAAATCAACTTAATTTTTCTTTTCAACAAGATTTAAAGAATGAAGAAGATGCAAAGGAGTGGTTTTTAGGTGGCTAATTTTTTTAAAAGCACAACATTTAGTTTAACAGATACTAACTTAACAACTGTGTTATCTATTCAAACATCTGCAATTGCAATTGTTAGATCAGTACAAGCAAGTCACGCGACAGCTAGTAATGTTGACGTAGATTTATATTTAAAAAAATCAGGTGGTTCTGATGTTGAAATAGCACATGCAACATTGAATAAGTCTACTGA
>Ga0209986_10001933_pt1 | contig 19489 bp, 13 predicted proteins | sample BlataG_FD_183168 | JGI IMG/M metagenome (GOLD analysis project Ga0209986, IMG submission 183168) | Deep subsurface microbial communities from Black Sea to uncover new lineages of life (NeLLi) - Black_00105 metaG (SPAdes) (version 2) | ecosystem: Environmental > Aquatic > Marine > Oceanic >... | reverse complement strand
GATGATCGTGGTCGTGATCATCGGCATTCTGGCCGCTCTGGCTATCCCGCGTTTCATGCAGGCCACGACCAAGTCAAAGCAGTCTGAGGCCAAGCAGCTTCTGAAGCAGATTTACACCATGCAGCGCGCCTATCGCCAGGAATCCAACCCCCCCACCTATGGTGACAATGGCCTAACCAGTGCTCCTGGTGCCCTTTTTCTCTTCCCACAGATCGGTGTTGAAGTCCAGTCCAGTGCATTGTACACCTACAATATTGTGGCCGGTCAGGATGTCTTCACCGCCACTGCTACCGCCAATCTTGACGACGATGGGGTGATTGACACCTGGCAAATAACCGATGCCGGTGTCCTGACTTGCACGATCAACGACGTCTAATACAGCACGTATCAGGTCGAATCTGAGGCGCCCCCTTTACAAGAGGGGGCGTTTTTTTTATTACAAGCCCACCCAACGGGTGGGTTGGAAAGGTCCACCTGTTAGGTGGGGTACAAATTGCCCTCTAGGGCGGGCCGCGTCCCGGGGAGGAGCACTGAACATCTTGACAGGCGCTGCTATATCAACGCCTTGACCAGACCACCGTCGACGGGGATTGATGTTCCGGTCATGTACGCCGCCTTTTCACTGGCCAGAAAAGCTATCAAGGCCGCCGGTTCTTCGGGTTTGCCGACCCGTCCGGCGGGATTGGACGCCGCAAAACCGCTCATGATTTCATCGGCCGCCTTGCCGGAGGCCTCGGCCACCTTTTGCGCGAGTTCTGATAATCGTTCGGTGGCCGTGTAGCCGGGACAGACGCAGTTAGCGGTAATGCCATGCCCGGCGTAGTTGTTGGAAATCGTCTTGCAAAACGCTGTGACTCCAGCCCGAAAGGTGTTGGAGAGGATCAAGTTATCAATCGGCTGGAGCACCCCGACCGATGTTATGTAAATCAGTCGTCCCCAACGACGCTCCTTCATTTCCTCGATGACCGCTCTGGTCAGGTTAATCGCAGAATGTAGAACCAGATCGGCTGCCTCCAGCCAGCGCTCTTTCGGATGGTCGATTAAATCTCCGGGCGGCGGCCCACCGGCGTTCGAGATGAGTATGTCAATGATACCGGCTTTTTGGACTATCCTTTCAACATCTTCAGGTTTGGAAACATCACCCACCGCCAACTGCGGCTTCACCCCAGTTACTGCTTGAATCCTGCCTCCCGCTTTTTCCAACCGCTCAAGATTACGTCCGTTGATGGTCACTTCCACCCCTTCCTGAGCAAGAGCTAAGGCGGCAGCGGCGCCAAGGCCTGCCGAAGCACCGGTAACAAGCGCCTTTTTCCCTTTCAGGCCCAGTTCCATTACTGCCCCACCCCAGCCAGCTCAGCCGGGAGCGCCGCGGCGGTTTTGCAGCCGCGTTCGAAGTCGATAACGCGGAAGCGCTCGTTCGGTGAGTGGATATTGTTATCGTACTGTCCAAATCCAATCAGCAGCGTGTCCAGACCAAGCATTGACTTAAAATCAGCCACGACCGGTATCGAGCCACCCTCCCTCATGAAGACAGGGGTTTTCCCGAAGCCGGCCTTGATCGCCCGGCCGGCCGCTTCCAGCCAGGGGCCTTCGGTCGGCACCACCACCGCCCTGGCGCCGCCGTGCTTGACCACCTTGAGGCGAACCGACTTGGGAACAATTTTCAGCAGATAGTTCTCAAGCTTGTTGCAGACGTCTTTCGGGTCCATCTCCGGCACCAGCCGCATGGTGATTTTGCAGGAGGCCATCGCCGGAATTATCGTCTTGGCTCCTTCCCCCTGGTAACCGCCGGTGATGCCGTTGACGTCCAGCGTGGGACGCACCCAGGCCCGCTCAAGAGTGGTAAAGCCTTTCTCGCCGTGCAGAGCCGGTATCCCCAGGGACTTCTTGTACGCGGCCTCGCTGTAAGGGAGCTTCTTGAACTGTTGCTTCTCCCATTTGCTGATGGACTTCACCTTCTTGTAGAACCCCGGGACGGCAATTTTTCCGTTCTTGTCATGAAGCTGCCCCACCATGGCGCACAGGACATTAATCGGGTTGGCAATAGCGCCCCCAAAGCCGCCAGAATGGACGTCACGATTCGGCCCGTAAACAAAGACTTCAACAAAAGCGATACCGCGCAGACCGAACGTCACTGCCGGCAGTTTCTTGCTGAACTGCGCCGTGTCGGAGACGACCGCGATGTCAGCTTTGAGCATCTTCTTGTTTTTCATGATAAATACCGGCAGGTTTTCCGAGGCTGCTTCCTCTTCCCCCTCGATGAGCAGCTTGACATTTATCGGTAGAGAGCCGGTGGCTTCAAGAACCGCTTGAAGGCCTTTGATCTGCGCGAACGTCTGCCCCTTGTCATCACAGGCGCCGCGCGCATAAATGTAGCCCTTGCGGATTTCCGGCTCAAAGGGCGGGGATTCCCAGAGATCGAGCGGCTCCGGCGGCTGCACGTCGTAGTGGCCGTAGTACAGCGCCGTCGGCGCCTTTTTAGATGAAACATATTCGGCGTAAACGACCGGATGACCACCGGTGGGCATGATCTTGGACTTGAAACCGATCTGTTTGAGGTGGTCGCTTAACCATAGGGCACACGCCGCGATGTCTTTCTTGTTCTCAGATTTGGCAGATACTGAGGGGAAGCTTAAGAACTTAAACAGGTCCTGCATCCGCTTCTTTTCGGTCTGTTTGAGATAATCAAATGGGGTCATGGATGTTTCTCCTATTCTCAAAGTTACATTTTGCGTGGAATATAGGTGGAGGGAATGACAGTGTAAAGAGCGATCAAGGCAAATCCCAACCCGCCCAAGCAACCATAGACCTGAACAGCTTCGAGGCTGTGACAAAAGATGGAAACCGGAACCAGCGTACAGCGGGGGATTGTCTCCCGCCAATAGCCGGCGGACATAAAGCCCGCCGCTACGAGGAGTTGGAAACAGTCAGAATTCCAGACAGCGATAGAACTCTTTGATCTTGGGGTTGTCGGTCTCGGCTATCTTTTGAGCGTAAGAGCGTTTCGGCTATCGGGTTACACTCTAGGCAAGCCAAAAACAAGGGTCGATGAAGCAGAGCGATTTTTTCTGATCCGGCAGTCATCAAAATTCGCCGTTTTCTTTGCGCCACAGGAGGTTAGCGCATTGCGTCGGGTTGCATTTTTGGTGGGCAAAAAGCTGGATCCAGCCGAGACTAAGAATTATGACAAAATCGCCTGCCGGGGCTGAACGCCAACATTTAGCCTGAAGTGAGGAGTAATTTAGATCTGTTTACATTCTCAACAGTTTGACGAAAAGCCAAAAAATGCTCGAAAGTAAGCTATTTTTCACTTGACTTAACGGTAACGATTTCTTACATTTATGATGAGTAATAATAGCCTGTCGAGGCCGCGGAGTTATGTGTACTATCGCTGGTGGTCTTCGACAAGTTAAGTCTGGCTTTTCGGACAGGACAATAGGTATTCGACGAGTAATATGCAGACGATTGTCAGGGCAAAGAGATACTCGCCGTAGAAAAACGCAAACTGTATCATGCGGGTCATATTATGATCGAGATTGGTTTGACTTTGACATAGGACAAGATACAACCGCACAAGTGATAGAAACAAAGTGAACTTCCATATATAAGAATATTGAGGATTTGATGTTAGGTAAGCGCTGTTTTCCGATTGCAAGAAGGCCTTTGAAAGCCTCTGTTATACTCTTTCTGTGTATATTCTGCTGGGGGTTTGCCTTTGGCACTGCTGCTCAGGCGGCCGAGGTGGTAACAGACACTACGGAGTATGAGATTGGCGATACAACGTACATTGATGGTTTTACGTTTTGGAGTGATGAGATCGTCACGCTTAAGATTACTCAACTTGATGGCACACCTCTCGATGGTGAAGCGAGTAATCCGTGGGATGTGGCAAGCAACAGCCTGGGGGATTTTGAGACCGACTGGATTGTACCCTATGATAATGTGGTCGAGACACTCCTGGTAACGGCTACGGGGCAGGAATCCGGCGAGACGGCAACTACCACTTTCCTTTGTCCGAAAGTGAGTTTCCACCAGTTGCAGAACGGTACTGTCACTTCCAGCCCTGCATGGTCCAACGGCAACATCAATAGCAGCAATTCCTGCTACAGCGAAGGAGAGTCGGTCCCTTACCGGTGGTTGGTAAAGAGCTCGGATGGCGGTACTGACCACTACTTCACCATCCAGATGGAGTGGACCAAGGGAGGCATCCATGCCCTGGACTACCTGACGAATTATGATGCAACGGAAGACTCGGCCATCAACTTAACAGGAGGGCCCTGCGGTACTATCGCGGCCTCTCCTCCGCCCGGTTGCAGCGCTCCAACCGACTCATTTCTTCTGCCGGACCCCACTGATTCGAACAACTATTCCGGAGCCATCCCACCTGACTTCTTCACCAAGGTCAACCCGGGATTCGTTCTTGATGGCCCTCGATACCTAAAAGCCTACAATGCAGTGATAGACTCAGTCGGCAAGTACTACTTCACTGGTACAGCGAGCAACCGTGAGCTGAACATGGAAGTGTATTTCACGACGGACACAACCGGAAGTGTTGGCGTCTTCTGGGGCGGTCATCTCGCCGAAGGCAATGACGGTGCTTGGGGACTCGGAAACGGCTCCGCTTCTGTCAGCGGCGCTCCTTACCATATGCGGACGAAAAACCTTGATGGCGGCGGTGCCTCCAATAAGGACCGCAGTATTCAGAACGGAGTCATCTGCTTACCGCCGGACGCGTCCATTGTCTGCGATAGCGACACGCTTTGTGCCGATACAGACTTCACCTACGTTTGCCGGGACACCTCTGATGCCAATACCTGGACCTGGACGGTTGTCAACGGCACCATTGTCGGCAGCAACACCCTCGATTCTGTAGTGTTCTATGTCAATTCCGGCTTAGGTGCCGGCGACAGTGTCATCGTTATTGTTGAAGCTTGTGACAGCGCCGGCGGCTGTCCTGGCGACTTCTGCTGCGGGGAGGACACGCTGGTTCTACCTGTGATACCTCCGCCAGAGGCCACCTGCCCCGCGTCAGATACCTTTTTTGTCTGTTCGCTGGACACAACGATCTGTGTAGACGGGTTCTCCTGTGATAACGCCTATTCTTCAACGGTTACGGTCAACGGAACTCCTGGGACACTCAATGGCGGCACAGTCTGCTTCACCCCGGTAGAAGGCAACAACACTATCACTTTAATTTGCATAAGTGCGTGCGGTGCCGATACTTGCGAGACGGTCATTCATGTTGACACCAACAGCCCGCCGGTGGCGACCTGTCCGGATGACGACACTATGTTTGTATGTGACCTGTCGGATATTTGTCTTGACGGTTTTTCCTGTGATGATCCGGACGGCAACGTTGTTTCTTCGACGATCAACGGCAGTCCCTTTGGAGGCGGTCAGTACTGCTTTACGCCGGTGGAGGGAGACAACATCCTGACACTGATATGCACTGATACCTGCAGTGTCGCCGACACCTGCCAGACAACAATCTATGTGACACTTAACAGTCCTCCGGTGGCGACCTGCCCGGATGATGACACGTTGTTTGTATGCGATCTGTCGGATATTTGTATAGACGGTTTTGCCTGTGATGATCCGGACGGCAACGTTGTTTCTTCGACGATCAACGGCAGTCCGTTTGGAGGCGGTCAGTACTGCTTTACGCCGGTGGAGGGAGACAACATCCTGACACTGATATGCACTGACACCTGCGGTGTCGCCGACACCTGTCAGACGGTGATACACGTTGACCTTAACAGTCCTCCGGTGGCGACCTGCCCGGATGATGACACGTTGTTTGTGTGCGATCTGTCGGATATTTGTTTAGACGGTTTTTCCTGCGATGATCCTGACAACAACTTTGACTACTCCACCATCAACGGCAGTCCCTTTGGCGGTGGTCAGTATTGCTTTACGCCGGTGGAGGGAGACAACGTCCTGACGCTGATATGCACTGACACCTGCGGTGCCGCCGACACTTGTCAGACAGTAATACACGTTGACCTCAACAGTCCTCCGGTGGTGACCTGCCCGGATGATGACACCCTGTTTTTATGCGAACTGTCGATCATTTGTATTGACGATTTTGCCTGTTACGATCCGGACTACAACGCAGTCTCGTCGACCATCAACGGCAGTCCCTTTGGAGGCGGTCAGTACTGCTTTACGCCGGTTGAGGGAGACAACGTCCTGACGCTGATATGCACTGATACCTGCGGTGTCGCCGACACTTGTCAGACGGTGATACACGTTGACCTTAACAGCCCGCCGGTGGCCAGTTGTCCGCTGCCGGATACTGTTTTTGTCTGTTCGCTTAACACCTCCATCTGCGTGGATGGCTTTAGCTGTGATGATCCTGACAATAACTTTGATTATTCCACCATCAACGGCAGTCCCTTTGGCGGTGGTCAGTACTGCTTTACGCCGGTGTTGGGTATGAACCAACTGGTTTTAGAGTGTGTTGATTCCTGCGCTACGGTTGACGTGTGCACGACGTTTGTGTATGTAGAAGTCAACAGCCCACCGACGGCTTATTGTCCCGCGGCAGATACCTTGTTTGTCTGCTCGCTCAATACTACTATCTGTATAAGCGGCTTTAGCTGCGACGATCCGGATGGCAACTACGACACCTCGACCGTGACGGTCAATGGCGCTCCCGTCGCCCTCCAGGGTGATTCGGTCTGTTTCATGCCGCAGCAGGGCGATAACAGTATAATCTTTGCATGTATTGATTCTTGTGGAGCCGTTGATCAGTGCACAACGATCGTCCATGTTGATCTCAACAATCCGCCGGAGGTTACCTGTGCGGATGATGATACGCTGTTTATGTGCGATCTGAGTGAGATATGTATTCCGCCCTTTTACTGCTCTGATCCGGATGGGAACCTGGCCTCGTGTGAGGTCTCACCTGGTACGCTAGATAGTGAAGCGGTCTGCTTCACACCGGTAGAGGGAGCCAACACAATAACCCTGATTGCCACTGATTCCTGTGGCGAGGCCCACACCTGTCAGACGAACATCTACGTGGTACTTAACAGCCCGCCGGAGGCCAGTTGTCCACTGCCGGATACGGTCTTTGTCTGCTCGCTTAACACCACCATCTGTGTGGACGGCTTTAGTTGTGATGATCCTGACAATAACTTTAGTTATTCTACTATCAACGGCAGTCCCTTTGGAGGCGGACAGTACTGCTTTACGCCGGTGGCGGGTGTCAACACGTTGACGTTGATCTGCGTTGACTCCTGCGACGCCGCTGACACCTGCGAAACGTTTGTCTATGTGGAGCTCAACAGCCCGCCGGTGACGACCTGCCCGGATGATGACACGCTGTTTGTCTGCGATCTGAGTGAAATCTGCATTTCGGGCTTTAGCTGTTATGATCCGGATGGAAACCTGGCCTCGTGTGAGGCTTCACCCGGTACGCTCAGCGGCGGTACGGTCTGCTTTACGCCGGTAGAGGGGACTAACACGATAACCCTGACGGCCACCGATTCCTGCGGAATCTCAGCGCAGTGTACTGTAAATGTTGACGTGGAAATAGTGCCATGTGGGGAGTGCCCGAACATCGTAATTGAGAAGACCCATAAAACGATTCAGGGCACGCATGAGTTTGTCAATGTTACCGTGGACTCAGGTACCGTCGAAATGGGTGGTTTCGACATCCTGATAGCGTATGACAGGTCGGCGTTGAACTTCCAGAGAGTTATCAAGGGTCCCCTCTTTGACACCTGTTATGTAGGCTGCGGGTGGGAATACTTCACCTACCGCACCTGGTTCTTCCCGTCCTACTATCCCCACTTCTTCTGGGGTGGTGTAGTAAGAATCGTCGGTATGGCCGAGCTGAACAATGGCGCTCACCACCCGTGCTGCTTCGTGCTCCCTGCGCCGTTTGTTCTATTCACACTCGATTTCCTGGTCACCGATAATCGGCAGTTCGAGTGTCAATATGTAGGGATCCGTTTCTACTGGACGGACTGCGGCGACAACGTCATTTCCTCAGTAACCGGTGATACTCTGTGGGTTTCGGATCATGTCTGGGAACATCCTTTTGACACGCTTTTACCGCCTTACGATATTGCCGATGACACCGTCGGCTTCCCGACCTACTTTGGTTTTCAGGTGGAGTGCTTCGACTCCGTTTGGTCCTACGACCCCTGGACGGGTGATAGCACTCTTAAGCCGCTGCCGACTTCATGCATCGACTTCTTCAACGGCGGTATCGATATTGCCTGTGCTGACTCAATTGATGATCGCGGCGACATCAACCTCAACGGCATTGCCTACGAGATTGCCGACGCGGTTGTGTTCACCAACTACTTCATTTACGGCTTCAACGCCTTCAATGTCAATGTCGACGGCCAGACTGCTGCGACCGATGTCAATGCCGACGGTCTGGCGCTGACGGTAGGCGACCTGGTTTACCAGATCCGCGTTATTGTTGGCGATGCTATGCCGTATCCGAAGCTGGCTCCAGTGGAAGCCAACTATGTGGTTGACAAGGGCGTGATTTCCGTCGACGCCGAGATGGGCGCGGCCTTAGTCGTCGTCGAGGGCGACGTCACCCCGACCCTGTTGGCTGACAACATGGACATCAAGTACGCCTACAACGCCGAGGAGAACGTCACTCGCGTGCTGGTTTACTCGTTTGAGGGTAACGGCTTCAGCGGTGAGTTCCTCAACGCCAACGGCAACGTCATCAGCATTGAGCTGGGCAGCTACGAAGGCGCCGTGGTCAAGACGACCGAGATTCCGGCCAACTTCGCTCTGAATCAGAACTATCCGAACCCGTTCAACCCGGTGACCACTATCAGCTTCAACCTACCGGTTGCCAGTGAGTACACGCTGACCGTTTACAACGTAACCGGTCAGGTAGTGACTCAGTTTGCTGGCGAGGCCGAGGCTGGTGTCGTCTCGCTTGAATGGGATGCGTCTGATATGGCTTCCGGTGTTTACTTTTATCGCCTGCATGCTGGAGAGTTCACCGCTACCAAGAAGATGCTTTTGTTAAAGTAGTCTCCACTGGAGACAATTCACCTCACCTCCTTTTGTGGAGGGTTTTCAGCTGCATTGAAACCCCGCTTGATTCGGGCGGGGTTTCACTTTGTGCCCCCTGTTTTCGTGGGTGGCAGATGTCCAGAGGTTGTCTTATAGTCCACTGTCGTCGCGAGTCCGCCTTTGGCGGACGTGGCGATCTCAGTCGTGCAACTGTTTCTGCAGCAGGAGATTGCCACGTCGCTTCGCTCCTCGCAATGACAACCTCGGGAGCCAACGTGGTCAGAAATCACACTTGTGGGACAGCCCCTCCACATCTGCCCTTCCTCAATTTAGCCTAACGGGACATTATGGCTTGAGATCAACTACAGTTGCCCCCCAACTACCGCCGGAGCCACCTTCGTGTCGAAAGGCAACAACACTGGGGTGCTTTTTCAGCAGGCTGTGCACGATTTCCCTTTTGACGCCGATCCCTTTGCCGTGCACAATGCGGATAGTCGTGATGTTCTTTTCAAGACAGACTCGAATGTATTCCTCAACGGCCTCTTTGGTCTCTTCCGGCGCAAATATATGCAAATCAAGCGTGCCGTCGATCGGGTACTCAATCGGTTGGTCTTGTTTATCCATCGCGAGCGATCCTCCTTTTGTTCACCAACTTAGATAGAACTTAGTCTTATCCGCGGCCTTTTCCCAGTTGCTTCTCTCCTCTTCATGGAGAGCTTCCAGATCTTCGTACTCAAGTTCAATGCCGACTTTCTTGCACAGCCTTATTAACTCATTCCTGACCTTCCTGGCCTGAGTTACCGTAGCTACTGGCCGCAGATAAACTTTCTTGAGGACGCCAAAGTACTTGGCTTCAGGTACGGAATTATTCTCCAGATGATAAAACAGCCACTTAGGGATGTATGGTTGAAATCTCTTATTCTTAGCGTAGATCCACAGGATTATATGCTCCACTGCTCGGATCAGAGAGTCAGTCAGATTGATGACATTCCCTCTCGTTTCCCACAACCGGAAATTATAGTTGAGGTTTTCGTCAACGTCTTTGCGATAAATCGCCAGAAGCTTCTTTTGCTCCCAGTCGGGGAAGACGAGCTTTTCATTCAGTAAATCGGCAATTCTACAGTCAGTGTCAAAGAGAAGTTGAGAGTTCTGCCGGTCCCATCTCATCACCTGCGACCAATACCTCGATGGTGACTTTTGATTTAGGGCTTTCTGATAGGACTCCACAGGTGTATCCAAGTCTATCTCTTTATATCTTAGCCAACCGACGGCAATATACTTGTCTATCTCTTTGACCCTACCGTGATCCGCATAAACTATCAGATCAAGATCGGAGTAGTCATCACAATAGCCGCGGCCAATTCCTCCTGTGCCCAAAATACCGACCACCCCTTCGATTCGAGAGATCTTATCGGCAATAATTTTGGCGGCAGAGAGAAATTCCCGGTATCTGTTGGCACCTTTATATACCACTTCTGTTCTCATGAGGTTGTCTCGAATGATTGCTTATCGGACAAGCGGGGACGTCCTCCACCCACGATAATACCTCCATGTACCTTTGACGTAGTCGAAGGATAACCTGAGAAACTCTACAACAGAGAGGTCACTCCCTTGCCGAAAAGGGAATTTCAGGGTACGACTTCCGTTGGGCCACTCTTATGGAGTCTTGGACCAGGCTGGGAACTTGTCCTTGCCGGGGCCGGTGAGCCTCCGGGCGCCGTTGCCGGTGATGTCACAGATCCAGATGGAGCCGTCGGTGGTGGAAAAGGTAAGCCACTTGGAGTCGGGGGAGAAAGAAGGAGCCACGGTGTACAGGCCCATTGCCGGCGGCGGTGTATACACGAGATATTGTTCCTTCAGATCCGCAGTAGTGATATACAGACTGCCGTCGTCAAGACTGTTATTGACATAGGCGAGCCATTTGCCGTCTGGGGACCAGGCCGGGGCAACGCAGTTCGGGTTTTTCAGAGCCAGGGCGGTCACAGAGTCCATTGACATGGTGAATTTCTCTTTTGGCAAGACCACCAGCCCCTGCATCCTACTGTTGAAATGAGCGACGCAGGCAATATCCCCGTTGGCGTTCATAGAGGGTGCGACCAGAAAAGAGTCTATGCCCTGTCTATCATGACGGAGGGCCTCGACATGACCGCCCGATGAATCCATCATGTAGATCTGGTAATTCCACTGAAGGGCGTTCACGTTGTTGGCATTCACATCCTTCCAGAAAATGATTCTGGTGCCGTCGGCGGTGTATTCCGGGCCGCGGCTGCCCATGTCGCCGGTGAGACTATACCAGAATTGCAAGTTGTTGGCGTGCGCTGAGTCTATGTATGCCACAAACAAGTCATACAGCTTGTGGAGTCCGCCGCTATTGTCAGGAGCCTGAACGTTTACGTTCCCCGAGCGAGTGAAAGCTATTTTTTTGCCGTCGGGGGACCAGGTCAGACGCCCATTAGCGTTAAGCGATTTAGAGATCAATTCCTGGTTGGCGCCACTGGGGGTCATAACCCAGACGTTGCCTTCGCGTATGAAGGCGATCTTTCCCTGCGGCTTTCCAATGGTTCCGGCTTTCTCGGCCGGTAGGCTTTCGGCTGACATGGCTATCGCGGGAGCCGTCGCCAGAATTACAAGAGTAAGACACAGGTTTCTCAGTTGAAGCAAAGAGTGTTTCATGCTAAAGTTTCTCCGTTGTTATTTCTCACAATTTGGCAAATTATAGCAGAAAATGTCGCCCTGTCAACGGGAATTGCTTTCGAGTGCCTATTACAACCTGAAAAATCGCTTCAGCTCCACCTTACCTCGTACGCCTGAAAAGCCCAGGTCCACACGGCCATCGGAGGCTCCGTTATAGGTGGCGACAACTTCCTCGTTTGATTGATTGTACCAGGCAACGTTGTTAAAGTTCAGATACAAATAGCTGACGTCTATGCCTAAAGCCATATCGAGAAACGACAACGGATAATCGACACCTGCATTTATAGAAAACGCCGGAGCTGACCCTTTGAAGGTGGTGTTGACACCGGTCGGGGCTGGTGGGGTGGTAGCCAGGTTGAGATTCTGGTATCCTTCCCACAGGTCCCAGCTGACCTGATAGTAGCCGACGCTCCCACCGACTCGTACAGCCAGCCGGTTGAGCAGGTCGGACTTCGAGGGAGGATTATAAAGGTAATACTGAATAGCGCTGCTGACGCCCCAGACCGTTACCTCGGAGACCAGATTGTCAACGTCCGACGGTGAGGCGTCCGGGGGGGTGTAATTGAACGAACCAGTCTGATTTGTCCCCATCTTAAGCCAGTATTCGCCGCCGACAGACCAGGTAAACTTCTTGCCGAGCAACAACCCGAGGTCGATCCCGAACGATTTTGCCTCGCCGATCCAGGGAAGATTAGTGTTGGAAAAGTGGTTTGACGAGTAATTGGCGAACTTGTTGTAGTCATTGTCCCTGTTGATCCGATTCAAAGTAAAATTGGCGGCTATCCAACTGATCTTTTTGACGTGTTTGGTCTCCGCCTTTTTCAAGAAGCGGTTTATAATGTCCTGCTCGGTTTCGGCTGCCGAAAGGATCGAGCCGCCACAGAAAATGAACAAAGAGGCGACCACTACCGTAATTTTGCTACGCATACTTCCTCCTACTGTCGGCTTTGTTTGTCTTTTCACTATATCGGATTGTCGGGTGAATTTCTTGATTCAGTGAAAGGGGCGTCAGCCAAAAGCGCAAGAAAAAGCGGGCCTGTTCGACCCGGGCTATTTTATCGCTTAACCCAGATAATTCACGAAAGACATTGACCGCGTCATTACGAGGAGTCCGCCTTTGGCGGACGACGTGGTAATCTCTTGCTGCAAAAACAGTTGGACAACTGAGATCACCACGCTCCCTTTGGTCGCTCGTGATGACGTACTGACAGTAGGGCAGGTCTCCCCGAGACCTGCCGAAAACAGGCAGGAGTCGGGGACTCCTGCCCTACAATTTGTTGCTGCCGCCGCGTATCTACTCGGCGAACTTGGAATAATCCATAGCGGCCATCTGCGAGTACAGATGCCAGCGGCGGTTGCAGTCCTTCTGGCCCAGCTCAAGCAGCATTTTGGCTCGCTGGGGGTCCTTGCTCTTTAGGGTCCTAAACCGCGTCTCCGAATACGCATATTCTTCAAACGATATAGACGGCTCCTTACAGTCAAGCTGCAGTGGGTTTTTACCCTCTTTGATGCGGTCCGGATTGTATCGATACAACAGCCAGTGGCCGGATTTCACGGCTCTATCTTCGGCCTCCAACCCATGAGCCATGTCAATACCGTGAGCAATACAGTGACTGTAGCAGATGAGCAGCGACGGGCCGTTGAAGCGCTCGGCCTCAACCATGGCCTTGACCGTCTGATTGTGACTGGCACCGATAGCGATTTGGGCGACATAGACGTTGCCGTAGGGCATTATCATCATACCCAGGTCTTTTTTGGGAAGAGGCTTGCCGGCCGCGGCAAACTTGGCCGTGGAACCTCGCGGGGTAGCTTTGGACATCTGTCCGCCGGTATTGGAATAGACCTCGGTATCCAGAACCAGCAGATTGACATTCTTCCCGGTAGACAGGACATGATCCAGCCCGCCAAAGCCGATATCGTATGCCCAGCCGTCGCCGCCGATGCCCCAGACCGACTTTTTCGCGAGGAAATGGGCAATGTTCTTCAGGGCTATGACCTTCTCGCCGCCGTTGAGACCCTCCAGTTTCTGGAGCAGTCCGGCTACTCTCTCCCGTTGCCTTTCGATGCCTTCCTGTGAACTCTGGTCGGCCTCGGCAAGTTCGTCGTACATATCAGGTACCAGTTCTTTAACTAAACCCAGCGCATACTCCTTGAGCTGGTCGGCTGTCAGACGCATTCCCAGAGCGAACTCCGCGCAGTCTTCGAACAGCGAGTTCGACCAGGCCGGCCCGCGACCATCGGCGCGCTTGCAGAACGGCGTGGTGGGAAGGTTGCCGCCGTAAATGGAACTGCAGCCGGTTGCATTGCCGCAAAGGGCCCGATCGCCGAAGAGTTGAGACATCAATTTCACGTACGGGGTCTCCCCGCAGCCGGCACAGGCACCGGAGAACTCAAACAGTGGTCTGACAAACTGGGAGCCCTTGACAGTCTCAATCTTGAACAACGCCGGATCAGGGTCGGGCAGGACGTTGATGAAGAAATCCCAGTTTTTCTTTTCGCGTTCGCGGATTGGCGCCTGCCAGGTCATGTTGATAGCCTTGATGTTGGTCTTGTTGCCATCCTCGTCTTTCTTAACCGCCGGGCAGGCGTGCACACAGATCTCACAGCCGGTGCAATCCTCCGGTGCCACCTGGAGACTGTAGTACAATCCTTTGAACTGTTTGCCTTGAGCTTCGACGTACAGAAAATCCTTTGGAGCCTTCTCAAGGTATTTTTTCTCAAAGACCTTGGGGCGGATGGCAGCGTGAGGGCAAACGATGGAACAGATATTGCACTGAATGCACAGCTCCTTGTCCCAGACTGGAATGTCAACCGCAATGTTTCTCTTCTCGTACTGGGTGGTGCCGGTGGGATAGGTGCCGTCATCAGGGAAGACCGACACCGGCAGGTCATACCCGCGGCCGGCAATGATCTCGGCCGTTACCGTTTTCACAAACTCAGGTGCAAAATCAGGTACAATCGGCGGCATGGCAATGCTGCTGGTGACTTCATGCGGATAGTCAACTTCTTTCAGAGCTCCGGCAGTGCTATCGACGGCGGCATAGTTCATATTCACAACTTTCTCGCCCTTGGCCCCGTAGGTGTCAACGATGGCCTTTTTTATGGCTTTGATCGCCTTTTCCTTGGGAAGGATGCCGGAGATCAAAAAGAATGCCGTTTGCATAATCATATTGATACGCGCCCCAAGGCCGAGCTCCTTGGCCAGCGAAATGGCATTGATGACGAAGAATTTGGCTTTTTTCTCGATAATCTGCTGCTGCACCTCGTGTGGTATCTTATCCCACACCTCGTCCGGGCCGTACGGAGCATTCAGCAGGAACGTGCCCCCTTCCGTTAGATCACCAAGCATGTCGTATTTTTCCAGAAACGAAAAGTTGTGACAGGCGACAAACTGGCCGGAGGTGATCAGGTACGGCTTTTGGATGGCATCTTTGCCAAAGCGGACATGGGAAACGGTTACCGCTCCCGCCTTTTTAGAGTCGTAAACAAAATATCCCTGGGCAAAATTGTCGGTGTTATCGCCAATGATCTTGATTGAGTTTTTGTTTGCCCCCACCGTACCGTCAGCACCGAGGCCGTAAAACAGGCCGCGGAAATTCTCTCCTTCAAGATCAAAGGTGAGGTCCGGGTCAAGTGAGGTGAAAGTGACGTCGTCTTTTATGCCGACCGTAAAGTGGTCTTTGGGCTTGTCCAGCTTGAGATTGTCATAAACAGCCTTGGCCATCGGCGGGTTAAACTCCGCGGAGCCGAGGCCGTAGCGCCCGCCAACCACCAACGGGCGATCGGTGAACTTGGCCGTTCCTTTGTCCAACAACTCATTGATGGCCGCCTGGATATCAGTGTACAGCGGCTCGCCGACGGCGCCGGGCTCCTTGGTGCGGTCAAGCACGGCAATCCTCTTGACCGTCGCCGGCAAAACCTCAGCGAAAGCTTCGAGTGAGAAGGGGCGATACAAGCGAACTTTGATCAAAGCGACCTTTTCCCCTCGGGCCACCAGCTCGTTCACCGTTTCGTGGGCTACTTCGGCGCCGGTGCCCATGATGAAAAGAACATGCTCCGCCTCGGGATGTCCGAAATAGTCAAACAGCTTGTACTGGCGACCCACAATGGCGGCGAACTTATCCATTGCCTGCTGAACAATCTTAGGCGCGGCCAGATAATACTTGTTGATCGTCTCACGATGTTGGAAGAAGACGTCTGGGTTCTGTGACGTTCCCTTGATGGTCGGGGTGTCCGGTGACAGCGCTCGCCGCCGATGCTGGACAATCAACTCTTCATCGATCATTTCCCGCATATCTTCAAACGATACCTCTTCCACCTTCTGGACCTCGTGCGAGGTGCGGAAGCCGTCAAAGAAATGCACAAACGGCACCCGGCTGGCCAGCGCCGCCGCCTGGGCAATCAAAGCTAGATCCATCACCTCCTGGACCGAGCCGGAGGCTATCAAGCCAAAGCCCGTGGAACGGCAGCACATGACGTCAGAGTGATCTCCGAAAATTGACAGAGCATGAGTTGCCACCGCTCGGGCCGTGACGTGGAAGACGGTTGGGGTCATTTCTCCCGCAATCTTGAACATGTTGGGAATCATCAGCAGCAGCCCCTGCGAGGCGGTAAAGGTGGTCGTCAGGGCGCCGGTTGTCAGAGCGCCGTGAACCGCCCCGGATGCTCCCCCCTCGGATTGCATTTCAATGACTATGGGAATAAGGCCCCAGATGTTTTTCATTCCGGCGGCGGACCTTTCGTCGGCGACTTCCCCCATGTTCGATGAGGGCGTAATCGGATAGATGGCAATGACCTCGTTGGTAGCATGAGCTACATAGGCCGCCGCCGTATTGCCGTCTGTCATGACCATGCGGTGCTTTCTCTTGCCGGCTTTATCTGTGCTTTTGCTTATTGTTTTTACAGCTTCTTGCGCCATCTTGAAACTCCTAAGTTGAAAGAAAAAAGACCCTTTTCACAGGGTATCGGCAATTAGCTCGACTTAGACAGGGTAATACCTTTCTGACCCTGATACTTGCCTTTTTTGTCTTTATACGAATTGATACACTCTTCTTCAGCTTGTAAAAATATTACCTGGGCAATTCCTTCATTGGCGTATACCCGTACCGGCAGGGGGGCGGTATTGGAAAGTGAAATGGTGACGAAACCTTCCCATTCCGGCTCAAAGGGGGTGACATTTACAATGATCCCACTGCGGGCATAAGTCGATTTCCCCAGGCAGATCGTGAGCACGTCGCGCGGTATTTTGAAATACTCTTTTGACCGGGCCAGAACAAACGAGTTGGGGGGTATCAGGATGGAGTCTGCCCGGGTATCAACAAAAGGCGCTGCCGAGGAGCTCTTGGGATCGATCTCATTAAGACCCTGCGGGTTGAGAATCTTGAACTCGTCGGAAAGACTGATGTCATACCCGTAAGAAGAGACACCGAAACTAATCCCCGTTTTCACCTGGCTCTCAGAGAAGGGCCTGATCATATCGTGGTGACGAGCCATTTCAATTATCCATCGGTCAGACTTCACCGGCATACGTCTTTTGCATCCTCCTGGCAAAACGCTATCAATAAAACAAAATAATACTTTGGCGGGCCGCTGTAAACCGGAATCTGCGTGGAATGGGGGTCGAGCGACAACTCAGGCTCTAACCTTTCTTGCCCTCTGCCATTTGCCAAGATCAGCCAGCGTGTACTTTTCAAGAGTAGAGACCAGCCTGTCCTCGGCGATTATCAGAAGCTCCCTCAGGGCGCAGAAAGTATCTTTGCCGCAGATTTTGATGTCCGGTATGCACTTCATTAGGTGGTAGGGTCCCTGAATTGCTTCCAGGACCTCCTTAATCGAGACTTTGGCGGGGTCTTTGCCTAAAGAAAACCCCCCGCGAACGCCTCGATGTGAGCGCACAATACCCGTTCTTGACAGAGACTGGAAAATCTTGGCCAGAAACTTCTCGGGAATATCCTGAGCCTCGGCAATTTCCCCCAGCGGTGTTATGACGTACCTATCCTTCTCGGCCAGGTACAGAACCCCCAGTATCCCGTATTCTTCGGCTTTCGTAAATTGCATACAGCCTTTCCTTTCGTACAACGAATCCTGTCACCCTTGCGTTCTCCGCAACTGATTCGAAGACTTTTGCTTTTATATACACAAAATAGACTGTTTAGTCAAACGAAAAGGGCCGCTTATCCGGTTTTTGGTTGGTCGCGACGTGTTGCCTCTTGCTCTAGGGAACCAGAGTAGCTCATTGACATTGGCGCGGCAGCCAGTTACCTTGAGACGCGACTGAACTGACTGATTGAGGCCCCGAAGGCGAAATATGGCAGAGAAAGAGAAGGAATCACAAAGGGGACTTTTGGTTGTATATACCGGTAATGGCAAGGGGAAAACGACGGCTGCGCTGGGGATGTGTGTCAGGGCGGTCGGCCACAACTGGAATACCTGCCTGATCCAGTTTGTTAAAGGTACCTGGAAATATGGTGAGCTGGAAGGCCTCAAACGGCTTGCTCCCAACGTTGAACTCCATGTTGTAGGCGAGGGATGTGTCGGTATCCTCGGCGACACCAAAAGCTTTGAAGAGCACCGAAAGGCTGCCAAAGAGGGGATTATGCTGGCTGTCGAGAAAGTAGAGTCCGGCCGGTATCAACTGATTATACTTGATGAACTTAACGTGGCTATGAAGCTCGGTCTGGTGACCGAGGCGGAAGCCAAATCAATTCTTGATGTGCGCAACAAGGCTCAGCATCTAGTTATTACCGGTCGTGACGCCCCTGATTGGCTGAAGGAGATGGCCGACCTGGTGACGGAAATGCGGGAGGTCAAACATCCTTACCGGGAAGGGGTTCTGGCCCAGAAGGGGATAGATTGGTAGCGTTGTCAGGTGGAACAAATTTAATGACACTTGTGTCCCTGAGGAACTTCAATGTTAAGCAAGTGTTTGATATTATTAGCGCGCGTTCATGCACCAAGTTATGGTGTTGTAAGGAATGCTGCAAGGCTCAGAATCTGATGCAAATGGTTGGAAGTTAAGGCACATCGGTTTAAATTATTCGGTTGGATGACAAGGAGAGATTCCCAAGGTAATAAGAAATGCCTGAAGAGAAAAAGTATGATATAGTCATTGTTGGTGGTGGGCCGGGCGGTCTCACCGCTGGCCTGTACGGAGCTAGAGCCATAAGGAAAACGGTGGTTCTCGAAAAGTACCTTCCCGGCGGGCAGATAGCCAACACCGAGGAAGTGGAAGACTATCCCGGTTTTGAGAGCATCTCCGGTGCTGAACTGGCTATGAAGATGGCCGAGCAAGCCAAAAAATTCGGCCTCGAAATCGAATCGGAAGAGGTGGTTGAGGTTTATGTCGACGGGGATGACAGGATTGTCCGCTGCGCCTCCGGCGCCGTTTATAGAGCAAAGGCGGTTATTCTCTCCACGGGCGGATCGCCGGTGAAGCTCAACGTCCCCGGCGAGAAGGAATACGCCGGCAAGGGTGTTTCCTACTGCGCTATCTGCGACGGGGCCTTTTTCCGTGACCAGGTTATTGCTGTTGTCGGGGGGGGCGACGCGGCGGTGGAAGAGGCAAGCTTTTTGACCAAGTTTGGTTCTAAAGTGTACATTATCCACCGGCGAGACAAGCTCCGGGCACAGAAAATTATCCAGCAGCGGGCTTTCGACAATCCCAAGATCGAGATGATCTGGGACAGCGTGGTGGAGTCAGTCAACGGCGACAGCAAGCAGGTGACCAGTCTGTCGCTGAAAAACGTCAAAACCGGCGCGAAGTCGACCCTTGAAGTCGGCGCGGTGTTCGTCTTCATTGGCT
>Ga0209986_10001931_pt1 | contig 19498 bp, 18 predicted proteins | sample BlataG_FD_183168 | JGI IMG/M metagenome (GOLD analysis project Ga0209986, IMG submission 183168) | Deep subsurface microbial communities from Black Sea to uncover new lineages of life (NeLLi) - Black_00105 metaG (SPAdes) (version 2) | ecosystem: Environmental > Aquatic > Marine > Oceanic >... | reverse complement strand
ATCGACTTGTCAAGGAGCCACAATTATGTGGAGTAAACTATTGAAGAGGTGACAGACATGAATGGATAAGTGCAAATCGAGGATATCAGCTTTACATAATACGAAGCTTCACATAACATGCACATTTTCTTTTCCGAACGGGTCCGGCGCCCCTTGCCAAGGTGATGAGAAGGCTCCTCACGGGTTACGCCGTCAGTTTTAATCGCCGCCACAAGCGCCACGGCAAGCTGTTTCAGAATCGTTACAAATCCATTGTCTGCCAGGAAGATGCCTATTTGAAAGAACTTGTCCGGTATATTCACCTGAATCCGGTCCGTGCCGGCATTGTTGCCGGGCTAAAAGAATTGAATAGATACCCATATTGCGGGCATAGCGCACTGACGGGCAGAAAAAAGAGGCCGTGGCAGGATATGGACTATCTTCTAGGATATTTCGGCAAAACGACAAATCGGGCAACAAAGGCCTATCTCAAGTACGTGGAGGCAGGAATTGGCCGGGGTCGTCAGGATGAACTGACAGGGGGGGGATTAATTCGAAGTGTTGGAGGTTGGTCGGAGGTAAAGAGGCTCAGACACCAGGGGCAGGACCATGTGATGAGCGATGAGCGGATTTTAGGCGATTCGGAGTTCATAGAGGCGGTGCTCTCCCGGGCCGAGGAAAACTACGAGCGTCATCACGAATTGAAACGTCGCGGTTATGACCTGGATCGGATTGCCAAAAGGGTCGCCCAAATCTACGGGATGAAACCGCGCGAAATATTTCCCAAGGGTAAGCAGCAACAAAGAGTGAAGGCAAGGAGCCTTTTCTGCTTTTGGGCAGTCAGCGAGTTGGGGATTTCGCTTAGAGAACTGGCCGGGCGGTTGGAAATGAGCCCCCCCGGCGTGGGGTTTTCGGTTGAAAGGGGAGAAACCATTGCCCGCGAAAACGGATTGCAATTAATCGAATAAGGTGTTGTCCTGAGGATCTCAATCAAAGCCTGAACAGGAGAAAACCCGTGGCAACGATGAAACTCGAAGAAATCAAAATCATATCAACCCAAAACTATCTTGATGAGATCGTAAACTCGGGTTGGACGATCGTGGGACCAAGAAAAGACCCGGAGAAAGATCTTCGCTTCGCAAAAAACTTTTTGAAGCGCAACATAGAATTCAACCCCCAACATGTCCTGGAGGCCCAAGGATTCAAAATTGTCCCCCCGAGTCCCTTAACGCGCGGCCATCAACTCATGTACAAGAACGAAGAACAACTCATCCGCTACACCAGAAGTCAGTACAAGCTTATCTCTGGGGGAATTGAAGCCCCCCTCTATGTCCTGTTGAAGGATAATGAAACGGACTGCAGGATTTTGCCCACATGTCAGAAGACTTAAGAGACAAACCATACCTGAGTCAGGACGACGTTTTACGACTTAGCTTCATCAGGGCTCCTGGAATCTATCATTACAGGAGTCATTATCGAAGAGGATTGCGCTCCCACCTTATTGAGATATTGGATCCCAGGGATATAGAAAATGAAACAAAGGGAGTTGTTATCGATGGATTGAGATGGTATCCGACGGCTGAGCCTTTGAAGATGCTGAGGATATTCAGAACCCGATTTGACACCCTAAAAGAGGCTGAGGAAGAGCTCAAAAGAGTAAAAATCGTAGAAGCCTATTTGGCTCCAGAGCATATGGCGATGTCCGAAGAATTTCTCGTGACTTACATAAAGGATGGGAAATACGATATCATCGTTTGCGGCCTTCAGGACTATGTAAAAGGTGAAATATTGGATCCATGGAGTCCTTTGAACAAGGACCATTTGGTTTCACTCTTGTCTGACATGGGGTTCAAGAAAAATAAGGGTTCAGATCCAGACACCGACAAATGGATACACAGTGTTCGCGAGAAGGCTGAGAACTTCATAGGAAAGGCCAAACAGATGATTGAGCAGGCACATCATGTCCCCGATCTTGCAGGTGTGGGAAATCTTCTGCTCACCCAGTCTGGAAAAATCAAGCTGGTGGATATTAACAATGTCTCCAGGGTATCCTGTGATTCGACCATCAAGGTGGACGACAGGGGTTACCCGGTCTGTGATAAATCCATTGAGGTTCTGTCACTGCTTGAGCGCAAATTGCTTGCCAGACCTGTGAGCAAAATGAACCCTATTTATCAAACATTTCTTGACCCAGGAAGAATGAAGGAGGTTCAGGCAAAAGAAGAGGCGTTCAACCTTGCTATGCAAGCATCATTGTCTTACTCCGGGGCGTCCTGATGGTTGTTTGCCATATAGGTCTGGGATGTGCAATGCGGGCCATCACGTCTCTCAAGCCCAGTTTTTAAATCCGCTCGTTGATCCCTCCGTTCACAGAAGCCCGTGGAGATTCTGAAGCACATCAGCATATTCGTCGCGACGAAAGCAAAACCGAAGTTCAAGGAAACGTTTCCGTAAGGCCTTCACCTCTTCGGTGACATTACGATCCTTTTTTGCGACATCGTAGATAAGGCCTGCCATGGTGCGGAAGTCCTCTTTTTCCATGCCAAAGCGCGTCATTTCAGAGACACCCATCCGCAGCGCTCCGGAGGCGGTAAAGCCTTCTTCATCCGTGTTCGCCTGGTAATTGCAGATAATATTATTGGCTTCGAGCCGCTTGGCAATCTCCGGTCCGTGGCTGTAACCGACATCGACAACCACCTGATGGGTTTCCGTGAAGTCAATGGCCGGATCGCCATCAACGTCTAATCCAGCGTCCTTGAGTGCCCGTGCAAATGCCTTGGCGTTGGCGATGACCTTGGGCTGGTATTGGTTCTTGAAGTGGTTCATCTCGTAGGCGGCCAAAAGCAGGCCGAGCAGCGTGCCCAGGTGGTGGTTGGAGACCGCTCCGGGGAAGGCCCGCCGGAGCAAGGATTCCCAAAGTTCGTAACGTTCTTCGTGTTCCTCATAGCGGCTCCCCACCACACCGCGCTGTGTGCCAAAGAAGGTCTTGTGCGTCGATCCCGTGACTATGTCCGCCCCTTCATCAAACGGCTGCTGAAAATGCGGTCCGATAAGTCCCAGCACATGGGCCATGTCGTACATGATCACGGCATCGATGCCCTGGGCGTCGAGGAACTGGCGGATCTCGGCGATGGGCTCCTTGTGCAGCACCATGCTCTTGCCAAAAACGATCAACTCCGGCCGGTACTCATCGATTAACTTCAGCGTGGCGGGCACGTCCATCTTGTGTGGATTGTCGGCCGAGACAGGGAATTTCACCACAGCCGGGCGCTCCGTGCGCGGGTCCCGGGCCACAAAGTCTTTCAAGGCGCCCATGGGTTGGGCGCTCAGGTGGCCACCCTTGCCAATATGATTGTTCATGACCTGGCGAATGCGCCGCGGCTCAACCTTGCGGTCAGCGCGATTGATATAGTCGACCATGGCGCTGAATACGGCTGTATTGGCCATCTGCCCGCTAACGAGACGCGTTTCCACGTTTTCACAGCCGAGGAATTCCTTCATCTCCTCTTCCAGCATCCGTTCAACTTCGCCTATGAACTCGGTGCCCTGGTAATAGAAGACTTCTAGATCGTAAAACGCCGGGGCCTTCTTGTGCTCTGCATAGCGAAAGGCCGGGTCCATGACCGAAAGTAGCCGGACCGTGGGCGAAGCTGTCATCTCTGAGGGAATGAGGTTGATACACTGGCGTTGCCGCCATGTGGTGTTCTCCACGGCCCTTTGCATCAGCCGCAGGGCCTTGGTGGGCCGGTCGCCTGCGGGGAGCGCCTCCTCTTCTGTTTCGTGATCAAAGATGATGGGCCTGGCATAGGGAGGCGCATCAGAGCGCATGTGGAACTGCACGGCCGCAGCGTCAACGGCCTTGCCGCGGATGTCTATGGTAAGCCGGTCGTCCTCGATGATGTCGCTGTCAACGTATGCAAGACAGACTGACCGCAACCGGTGTTGGTCGGTCTGAGCTGATTCCAGCCCTTCGCCCTGAACGCTCCACATAGGGACCATGGTGCCGCTGGTCACATAGCCCACGTGCTTGCCATCCTTGAACACCTTGGCTCCGTGGCGGGCAACGCCTCGTCCTGCCACAGCAATGGGCTGGATGATACGCGGCAGGTCAGCAATGCGTGAATAGTCCCGGAAGACGATTTTCTTGAAAGCCTCATGCTGCACGGCCAGCTTGTCTTTGCCCGGAAAATCGCCTTTGAGTGGAGAAAAGCTGACAGCAAATTTTGCCAACGGGCAGGCAAAAATGGGGATTTCCTTCCCCTCAGGGTCTTCGCCCAACTCATGGCCATAGAGTGGCAGCGCCGCTTCCAGTCGCAGTGTATCGCGGGCGCCAAGGCCGATAGGGCTCGCTCCTTTTGCTATGACGGCGTCCCACAGCTTCGGACCGTCGTCCCGGTTCACAAACAGCTCGAAACACAACGGCTCGCCCGTATAGCCTGTGCGGGCTACTTTCACCTCAGCGCCAGCCATTGTCACTATACTTACGGTGTTTCGCATGGGTTCCGGCATGGGACCGGATTCGATGATCCCTTCCAGGATCTCACGGGATTTCGGCCCCTGAAGTGAAAGCATGGCAATCTCTTCACTGCGATCCATCAGTACAACGTCATCGAAGTTGTTCACGATCGCCTGAAAATGATCCCAGTCTTTTTCGAGATTGGCGGCGTTGACGACCAAGAGATACTCATCCTCGACAAAGCGATAAAGATAGGCGTCGTCCACTGCCCCGCCGGTCTCGTTTTGAATAAACGTGTACTGGGCTCCTACCGTAATAATGTCGAGGGCTTCAGCGTTGTTAGTCAAGACGTGCTGAAGGAACTTCAGCGCCCCAGCGCCTCGGACAATGAACCGTCCCATGTGGGAGACATCAAAAAGCCCTGCTTTTTTGCGGGTGGCCAGGTGCTCGTTCACGATGCCAGTGGGGTAAAGAATAGGCATTCCCCAGCCAACAAATTCCACGATCTTGGCGCCCAGGGCCTTGTGCTGGTCATGGAAAACGGTCCGGTGAAGCTCGCCCATTAATTCTCTCCTTTCTTTCAATGTGGAAAAACTCGCCTGTGTGACGCTTTAACACAGCGCCTATCAAAAACTTAATTATTATCAGGCTCGAGTGGTTCGGTCAACCAGGGATTGTGTCCCTATTTGCATTCATGGCCGTGATGTGATAATTTCCCGCATCTTTTGTCTGTTACGTGCCTTCCTGAATCAAGGCTCTATTTGTGAAAAAATGACGCGAAAAAGGAGGAATGGTCATGAAAGAAATCAATGAACTGAATATGCCCGATGATGCGCGCTATGCAGATGATCATGAATGGGCCAGGCTTGAAGGCGATAAGGTTCGGGTCGGTCTTGACGACTATGCCCAGGATCAGCTCGGAGATATTGTTTTCGTTGAACTTCCACAGGTGGGCGATAGCTTCAAAAAAGGGGAAGTGTTTGCAACCGTGGAATCCGTGAAAGCAGTCTGCGAATGTTATCTGCCGGTGGGAGGAAAAATCATTGCTGTAAACACAGCCCTTGAAGAAGCGCCTGAACTGCTGAACAAAAGCCCTTACGGCGACGGATGGATGGCCGACCTCGATCCGGCCGATCTATCTGAGATGGATACACTCATGACTCATCTTGAGTGCCTGGAAAGGCTGAAAGGAGCCGAGTAGATGCGTTATCTTCCACATACCAGTGAAGAGATTGCTTCAATGCTTGAAGTTGTGGGGGTTGACGACCTTGACTCTCTCTTTTCGACAGTCCCCGAGGAGTGCCGTTTTCCCGCTGATCTCGATTTGCCGGTGCCGTTGACCGAATGGGACCTAAACGCCCACATGCAGGCTATGGCCAACGACATGGCCGTCTCTCCGGAATATAAGGTGTTTGTGGGAGCAGGCAGTTATGAACATTTCGTGCCTGCCTCTGTATCCTATCTCTTGGGCCGATCCGAGTTTGTCACCTCTTATACTCCGTACCAGCCGGAGATGAGCCAGGGAACACTTCAGGCCATTTATGAGTATCAGACGCTGACTGCCCGCCTTTTAGGCATGGAGATAGCCACGGCATCTCATTACGATGGCGCCACGGCCCTGGCCGAATCACTCCTCATGGCCATTCGTGTGACCAAGCGAAAACGAGTTGCTGTCTCAAGTCTGATTCACCCCCTTTATCGTCGTGTGGTCCATACCTATTTTGAGCCTACGGGCTACGAAGTCGTTGAGCTTGGCTATCTTGAAAACGGTGTGACCGATCTCACTGACCTTGATAACATGGAGGATCTTGCGGCGCTCGCAGTGCAGTCGCCCAATTTCTTCGGATGTATTGAGGACTTTCAAGCCGTTGGAGAAAAAGCTCATGATAGGCAGGCCCTCTTTATCGCTTCATTTACGGAAGCCCTTTCATACGGACTTCTAAAAAACCCTGGGAGTCAAGGAGCCGACATTGCATGCGGGGAAGGCCAAAGCATGGGTATTGCACAAACCTTTGGAGGCCCGGCGCTCGGCATGCTGGCAAGCAGAAAAAAATACATGAGAAGCCTGCCTGGCCGCCTCGTGGGCCAGACTAAAGACCTGGACGGAAAAAGAGGCTTTGTGCTCACGCTTGCCACGAGAGAGCAGCATATTCGCCGGGAAAAAGCGACCTCCAATATCTGCACGAACAACAGTCTCTGTGCCCTGGCTGCGGCAATGTATATGGCCTCTGTGGGGGGCACAGGGATCCGGGAGCTTGCCCGCCTCAACCATGACAAGGCCGAATATCTCAAAAAAGAACTGAAAAGCGCCGGTCTCGCGATAACCTTTGACAACCCCACATTCAACGAGTTTGTTGTGGAATTTCCCGCGGGCTTTCAGGCTGCCTATGAACGCCTTCTGGAAAAGAAACTCGTGGCAGGCCTCCCTCTGGCTCCCTATTATCCTGAACTTGCCAACCATTACCTGTTGTGTGTCACGGAAACCAGATCCAAGGAGGACATGGATAGCCTTGTCAGGGAGGTTGCATCATGAAGGAATCTCTGGGAGCTAACGGCCTGATACTGAACGAACCACTGCTCTGGGAAAAGGGAAAGAAGGGCCGAAGCGGATTCTCCCTTCCGCGACGTGATGTGGAGTCATCCCCTCCCGGCCAGGGACTTACATGCGAAGGCCCTGACCTCCCGGATTTGAGCGAAATCGACGTGGTGCGCCACTACACAAGGCTCTCACAATGGAATTTTGGAGTAGATACCGGCATGTACCCTCTGGGTTCGTGCACCATGAAATACAGCCCGAAAACTAATGAGAAACAGGCGAACCTTGCCGGATTTGCGGGTGCACATCCCTTGCTTCCCGCGGCCCTGTCTCAAGGCGTGCTCCGGATGATGTTTGAACTCCAGCAATATCTTGCTGAGATCACCGGAATGGATGCCGCCACGCTTCAACCTGCAGCAGGCGCCCATGGAGAGCTCACCGGAATGCTTCTTATTCATGCGTTTCACAAAAGCCGGGGTGAGCGACGCTCTAAGATTATTGTCCCTGATACCGCGCACGGCACAAACCCTGCCTCTGCGGCGCTGTGCGGTTACAGTCCCGTGTCCGTCAAGTCCAACAATCAGGGAATCCTTTCTGTAGAGGCCATTGCCGAGGTCATGGATAAAAACACGGCCGGCATCATGGTGACTAACCCGAATACCCTTGGCCTATACGAAGAAAACATCCACAAAATAGCCGAAACAGTCCACGCTAAAGGCGGGATCGTCTATTGTGACGGGGCCAACATGAATGCTGTCATGGGTGTGGCAAGAATGGGCGAGAACGGCGTGGACGTCATGCACCTGAATCTGCACAAGACCTTTTCAACGCCCCATGGCGGAGGAGGCCCAGGTTCGGGACCGGTCTGTGTCAAAAAAGAGCTTGAGCCATTTCTCCCCGTTCCCCGCGTGATGGAGGAAAACGGAATATACAGGCTCTCGGAAGACTTTCCTGAATCGGTCGGCAGGATGCAAGCCTTTCACGGAAATGTTGGCGTCATGATCAAGGCATACAGCTATATTCGGAGCATGGGGCCGAAGAACCTGAAAAAGGCCAGCCAGCTTGCCGTTCTCAACGCCAACTATATCAAAGAACGACTGAAAGGAACGTTGCATCTTGCCTATGACAGGCCGTGCATGCATGAGTGCGTCTTTTCAGACGAGTATCAAACGGCGCACAAAATTACCACTATCGATATGGCCAAGCGCCTGATGGATTACGGCTTTCATCCCCCGACAGTCTATTTTCCGCTGGTCGTGCATGGGTCCATCATGATTGAACCCACGGAGACAGAGTCCAAAGAGGATATCGATCAGTTTATCGAGGCCTTTAAAACGATCGCAAATGAGGCCGGCAGCAATCCGGACCTGCTCCATGATGCGCCAAAGCGCTGCAAGGTAAGAAGGCTGGACGAAACAACAGCAGCGCGCAAGCCATGCCTTGCGGGGTAAGTGGGCCATGCCGTACTTTGAAACAGTAGATGGCTGTCGGCTCTTCTACGAAACGCACGGGTTTGAACGTTGAACAACAAATGGCTTTATGTTGAGCTTTCTACGGTGGGTTACAAAGACGCCTGGAATCTGCAAACGCATCTTGTGTCTGCAAGACATGAGAACCGTGTTGCCGCAGATGTCGTTTTAATGATGGAACACCCCGCTGTGTTTACTCTGGGGCGCAGGGGCGGTTTGAACGACCTTACCGTGTCACAGAAGATCTTGAAGGAGTCTGGAATTCCCGTGATTCAAGTGGAACGCGGGGGCCGCATTACTTTTCACGGCCCCGGACAGCTCATCATGTACCCAGTTGTTGATCTTCGTGCCCTCAACATAGCGGTGACTGATTATGTCGAGAATCTCGAAGAAGTGATGATTCGCACTGCTGACAATTGGGGGATCAAGGCCGAAAGAAACCCCATGAACGCAGGGGTCTGGGTTGGCGGCAATAAGCTGGGAAGCATTGGCATAGCTATTCGCCACGGAATATCCTTTCATGGTCTTGCTTTAAACGTCAATCTTTCGCTGAAGCCTTTCAGATGGATCAACCCCTGCGGTCTTCAGGGAATAGGGGTGACATCTATGGAGCGCGAGCTTTCGTCCAGGGTGCCCATGAGTCAAGTACGGACAACCATAAAAGGTCACTTCGAAGCCGTTTTTGGAGTCGAACTTGTTACTACAGATTCAATGTCATTAACTTAAGGACAATTCTCCCCCCTTTTCTAAAGGGGGGCCGGGGGGGATTTTTTGGAACTGTCTAAAATCCCGCTAAATCCCCCTTTATGAAAGGGGGACTTTGTTGTGCTAGATTCTTAAGTTAATGACATTGACCAAAGAGAACGAAATGCTCCAGGAAGAAACCGTAAAGATGCGTGTCGCAAAACCACGCTGGTTGAAGAGGAGTCTTCCCACGGGGCCAACGTACGAAGAAGTCAGGACCCTGTTGGGAAAAAGTCGCCTTCACACCGTGTGCCAAGAAGCAAAATGCCCTAACCTCTGGGAGTGTTTTTCCCGACGTATTTCAACCTTTCTCATTATGGGTCCTCGGTGCACACGCAACTGCCGTTTCTGTGCTGTTAAACGCGGCCCCACAGGCCCTCCCGACCCCGAAGAACCAGCCCGGGTAGCCGAAACCGCACAAAATATGGGCTTGCGCTATGTGGTCATCACCTCTGTCACAAGGGATGATCTGCCCGATGGCGGAGCCTGTTTCTTTGCAGAGACAATTGATGAGATCCGAAAAAGAACGCCTGAAGCCCTTGTGGAGGTCCTGATACCCGATTTTCAGGGCAATTGCGAGGCTCTTCAGACGGTCCTTCAAGCTCGGCCCGACGTTTTGAACCATAATCTGGAAACCGTGCCTCGCCTTTATCCCACTGTTCGGCCGGAGGCCTCGTATCCTCGATCACTTGAACTGCTCAGGCGGGCGAAGGCATATTACCCTGACATACCAACCAAGTCGGGCCTCATGCTGGGCATGGGGGAATTTCCTGAAGAAGTGGAGAAGACATTGGAGGATCTTGTTGCTGCCGGCTGCACTGTCCTCACGCTGGGCCAGTACCTTCAACCGTCGAAAGAACATCTTCCGGTTGAACGCTTCATTGCTCCTGAAGAATTCGACGGCTGGAAGGAGACTGCTCTCGAAATGGGCTTTTCCGCAGTGGCCAGCGGTCCCCTTGTGCGCAGTTCTTATCACGCAGAAGAGCTTCATGAAGCCCTCGGCCGAGGGGCACAGCCTTAGGGCTGGGCAAATTCTTGTTCCTTGTACGGGATAATTTCAGCATCCTTTATCCCCTTCCGTCCTACCTCGTAGCCGATTTGACGGATTGGAATCCACCAGCTTCTCAAAAAGATCTTTAACAAAAAACTGAGTTGATATAGTAAAGCTGGTGCAAGGAACATTAGTATTTTGACAATTCATGCTTTTTGACACCAATATCAAACAGATATGTCTACAGCCCCTCTTTAATTCCCACATGGGATTTGGTATGTTATCTATGACAAAATTAGGGGATAAGGCTGAAAGATCGTGCCATCTGTATTCAAGAAAGAGATTATCGAGAAACTCGTCCCTCCTTGTCTACTGGGAGACCACATGAAAAAGTTATTCCTTGCGTTGTCTTGTCTCGCCATTTGTTTCCCCTCTATTACATTTTCCCAGGATCAGCCACTTGAAGCCACCCTAGATCCACTTGTGTTAAAACTACATGTGGTTCGCCAGGAACTGTCAGGTCTGGAATCCAAGTTGATGGAAATAGCATTGATTATAGTTGGCGGAGACATGGAAAAACAGGAAAATGCCCCTCCTGGTAGCCTAGAAGAACATGACTCCATAATGGTTGCTAGGCGAGGTGTCGGTAAAATAACTCGGCAAATGATGACGGTTGAGGAAAAATTCGACATCCTGAAAATGGTAAAAGAGGAATGGAGGATAGAATTCGTTGATAAAATGTTTGAATTGGACGCATTGTTTCTGACACGTGGGGTAAAGAGTAATTTTGAACTGGTAAAGGCGGGAAAGATGGGAATAAAGAATAGGGTGGCGCATGATTCTTGGCTTTGGAACTGCGGAAGTTGGTTTTCCCACAGTGTCAAAGACACGGTGACATGGTGTAGCTTGATTTGTGGGACAAATTTCTACTTTTTTGTGTCATCGCTTGGGAGAAAAAAGGATGAAACGGAATGGCGCAATTTAGTCAACAGCTACAGGATATTGCCAATACCCAGTTACCGAGTGTATGGCGAAGAAGAACTCGAAAAGGCCATAAGCGCAATACCGGAAAGCGCACTGCCAATATGGAAAAACCTGACAAAAGAACACTTCCGTCTCTGGATTGCTGACTGGGAAGAACGTACCCAAGACCAGAAGCTCATAAAAGTGGATCTGAGTCTTTCCTTTCAGGAAAGGTTTGACTTGTACGTATCCAGACTTAATCACCCGACACATTTTAAGGCTTACAGAAAGTACTTCGGCAACAAACTGACAGACGAGGAAGCTTTGGAGTTCGAAGGATTGAGCAAAGGGACTTCCTTAGCAACAAGGGAAAAGATAGTCCGTGTGCTGAGAGGGTCTAAATCACCTTTTTGGAAACGTCTATCAAAAAAGGTGGAAACTGATGAGCTGTCCCAAACATTTCATTCATAAGACCTACAGTCGAATATCCTAACCCGAACCACTTGCCTTCTATCTTTTGATGTCTGCAATCACGGCGCATTCCAGAAAAAATATAGATTTCACCGGACTCCGCCAACAAGATCAGGATTCCAGCGATAAAGATTTCATTTGTTGATCCTCACTCAAAGAACCAGTTTTTCAGCCACAGTGTTCTGTCATGTATTTGTGTTCTGAGGCTGCTCACACGTGCTTGTGATCTCCCGTTTATTTGTATATTGCAAAACGGTGAGTACTCAGATATATTTAAAATTAGGTTTACGCAATGTAGCAAGTTGTTTTCTCACAAACATTATTGAGTTATGGCCGTTACACCACCTCAAAGAGATAAAACATTTTTCGCTAAATTCGTATGAAATACAAGTTCACGGAGTACTTTGAAAACGAGGTTTTAAGGAAACGCCCATACATCAAAAAAGAGTGGTGCGTTGGGGTGTTAGAAAATCCGACAAAATTTGAGCCACAGGAAAAAAACCGTTATCGTTTTTGGGCGCCCGTCGAGGAACTTGAAGGACGGTTTCTTCGAGTTATCACTCTTGAAGATAGGGTGACCATACATAACGCTTTCCCTGATAGGAGTTTCAAGCCATGAGAATCGCATATTATCCTGAAACGGACTCATTGTACTTTGATCTTTCGGCAAAAGAGAGTGTCGAGAGCAAGGAGATATCCCCTGGTGTTGTCCTTGATTATGATTCTGAGGGAAATCTTACAGGGATCGATATCGACAACGCGAGCAAGAAATTGGATTTGCAGGAGCTGATCGTCAACAAGATCCCTGTAACCAAACACACAATCGCAGCATAGCAAGGGGTCAACAATGACTGTCAAGTCAAGAATGTTTATGATGGGGTGTTGATATCTTCCATCCAAACGGTGTATCAGCGATCACGGCTGGGCGGGGCTTGTGGTGGGATAGGTGTCAGATTTGATCGTAGCTACTTGAACTCACAGACCACTCACCCACTCCGGAACCGCCTGGTTCAGGAGTACGTAGAAACGAGGGGAACCACCAAGGCCCTTGCGACCAAAGAGAAAATTGATCTCGGAAAGAAGCGGTTCTGGTTCCGGCCGGCTCCGGTCAAAGAGGACATCAAAGGCAGCCCAAGATCCCCTTTGCGGGATGGACCCACTACGCCGTGATAGCGGGCGGCGTCGGCGTGCCCCTGTTTTTCATGCTTTCCGGTTTCGGTCTGTCGTTGTCGGGAAAAAGCCGCCTTTCCCGGGTGATGTTTTACACACGGACATAAACCGCTCGATAATGTCATCAAGTCTTGACAGCAGGTAATATGGAATAGAATAGAGGTTGTATTTTTTCCCTGAGGGAAGCTGTATCTGATCGATCCGACTCTTGTCGGAATAGACACGGATGGCATATGGATGATGACTGTTTTCCATGAACAGATTTAAGGATTTCAGTTTGCCGGTCTTCCCGCTCTTTACTTCAATCGGGATAAGCAAGTCTTTAACCGGTAATTCACCAGCCCGACATCAAGAAAAAAAAGTTTCGGGGCTTTTCGCAGTTTTTCAATAACCGGTATCTGGCCGGTATCTGGGTTGATACGGAAGGTCTTGCCTGATACACGATCAAGGCGCGTTCAAGCACATCAAACGCCTCTTTCATTTTTTCGTGTAAATATCATTCGTCCCGTCGCCATGATACAATTTACCCCTAATTTATTACATGCTGTGCTTTATTATTGGGGATAATAGCGGCAATTCGTTCATCTGTTTGTCAAGGGAAAGGATAGATGAGGGCGGAACGCCCTTACGGGTTCACTGTTGTCTGTTGTCCGTGCTGGCGTTCCCTGACCGTCGGTGAATGGAAAACGGAAAACTGTGAACGGTTACAATCATTACAAGTTGGGAAATCCGCAACGGGCGCCCGCGATCAGAAGGTAATTTGGTAAGACAATGCCACGGCCTGACCTTCATCCAGCCTCATCACCAAGGCTTCCAGGGTTGAGTGCTCCTTCAAATAGCGGAAGAAATCGCGCTTCTGTTTGCGGTTGTATTTGTGGGCGCTGCTAACGGCGCTATAGATATTGCCGGAATAGAGTCCAATCTCAAAAAAGGTTATCAGACCCCCAAGGGCCTCATTGTCATGATCAAATGCCTCATAGGCGGCAAGTATCATGGCGCCGTTTAGCAAGAAAGCGATGAAAGCGTCTCTGTACCTTTCGCAATAGAGGTGCCCGGCGCCCGGAATTACGGCAAGCCAGCCTGCGGCATGTGGATTCTTATTTTTCAGGAATTTTTTTTTATTGATTTTTTCGGACAGATCCTGGAGACGGTAGGCATTCCTATTCTCCGCACTGATGCTATCAAAGGAGGCCTGGGCCTTTTCCCATTGGTCCATCTCAAGGTAGATCCATCCCCGCCTGTAGTGTACCTCATCCTTGACATCAGGGTCCTGGGTAATCATCAGGAGCCTGTCCAATACAACGAGAGCCGCATCATATTGCTTCAGCTTCACGTAGCACTCGGCCGCCTTGAAATAGCATTTTACGGCAAACTCTGTATCACGGTATTTTTCAATCAAAGAATCAAAGGCGTCGATCGCCTGTTTGAAACGTTCTCCCTTGACATAGGAAAGCCCCACTTTGTACATGGCCAATTCCACGCGCGAGTCTTGAGGGAAAAAGTGAATGAACCGCTCATATTCGCTGATTGCCCTGTAATATTCCCCTGTTGTGAAATAGGCTTCAGCAAACCGGAACTGCTCATCGGCTGTTATGACTACGGATGTCTGACCATGGACGAATCGAGGGACAAGGGCGAAGAAGACAAGCCAGAATAGCATCTTGGGTATGAGAGAGCCTGTCAAGAAAGGAAGGCGCATGGCCTTGACACATATGTTCATCACATGCTTTTTCTCCTTTTGTGCACAGTTTGTGTCAAGTAGCATATCGGCCTTGGCATTGCAAGAACCTGCACAAGGTTAGACATGCCAGGAGGCTGTCCGAGAATGAGAAATTCTTTGCAAGGCCAAGGAAGGTGATCCGCCTTCGGCGGATTAACTACAGGAATACATTGAGTATTTTGAGTCCGCCTCCGGCGGATGAGCCTGACCTGTCTGCGTGGGGATACGCACAGGCAGGCGCAGAGATTGCGGAAAATAGCCATTCTCGGACAGTCTCTTGGAATCTACTTGAAAACCAGGTCACGGTGAGCTAGGAATCTCGTGTCAATCTAAAAGTCTTCACTGCATGGAGGTTTGGAGTCTCATGGAACCCACAAAAGCCAGAGTACGTTTGATCCGTCATACGGCTGGACCGGAAGGCCTGATCGCCTCGGCCGCCAAGCTGTGTTACGCAAAGGATACCTCAAGTGTCCTCGAACAGGAGAAAGACGAAGCTGAAAAGTTCGTAAGAATGCTTCGGAATATGGGCCATATGAGCCCTGTTGAGCATGCGTCCTTCACCTTCTATATCGAGGGCGTATCACGGGCGATGACTCACCAACTGGTGCGGCACCGGTTGGCGAGTTACTCTCAGCGGAGCCAGCGATATGTGCGGCATGACTGGTTTGAATATGTGATTCCCCCGCAATTCAAGGGCAAAAAGGTTAGGGAAAACGATACCGAGATCGACGCGGAAGAGTATTTTGAAGAAACCATGGCTTACCTGGCCGGGCGTTATGCCAGGCTCAACGAGGCACTGGGAGGTAGTGGCGAATCAAGCAACGAAGATGCCCGCTATGTGCTTCCCAATGCGTGTGAGACCAAGATATTCGTCACCATGAACGCGAGGGCGCTTCTTCATTTCTTTGAAGAACGCCTCTGCCTCCGGGCGCAGTGGGAGATACGCGGCGTGGCGGATCAGATGCTCGTGCTTGTCCAGAAAGTCTGCCCGGGTGTCTTTAAAGGAGCAGGCCCCAAGTGTGTGCGCCTTGGGAAATGCCCTGAAGGAAAGATGACCTGTGGGGATTTTGAGAAAATAAAGAAGCGCTATGCGGCTTAACATGCAAGATTCCCCTTGACGGGATGCGTACAGAACCTATATAGAGATAACCGTGGCGCCTGATTAAGGGCTTAATGGGGAATCCCGTTAAAATCGGGAGCGGGCCCGCCGCTGTAGCCTCGTCCTTTTCTGCTCAGAAAAGGAAACCCTTTTAGCATTTTTTTTACCACTGTTCCGATGGACCGGGATGGGAAGGTCGCTGGAAGGGCGGGGGAGCCAGAAGACCTGCCACGAAACGAAACAAAGTGTCTCACATCCTCGCGTGCCGGTATGTGAACACTATTACAGGTTGAGGATAAAAAAGGGAAATCCCCAGGCTGAATCATCGGTCTGGGGATTTTTTGTTGCCAGCATTTCAATCAAATTCGACGTGACGATGCTTCGCAAGACCATACTCATAAGCCTTTTCTTGACCTTATGCCTTGTCTCGTCTGCCCGGTTACTCTCCGTGTGCCGGGCTGACAAAAACGCCCAACTTTTCACAGCGCCGGCCGGCGATGCACACAGGCGTGGCCCGGAAGCGCAACGCGTCGTTTCCATGGCCCCCAACATCACGGAGACTATCTTTGCATTAGAGTGTGGAGATCGCCTGGTAGGGGTCACCGATTTCTGCTTATTCCCCGTTGAAGCGAGTGCCATACCAAAGGTGGGGGCATTCTATAATCCCAATCTGGAAAGGCTTACCGCCTTGCGTCCCGATCTTGTGGTCTTACAGGGAAAACACGAAAAGGTGGATGCTTTTTGCCGGGCCAAGGGCATTGGCGTCCTGCATGTTGCCATGGACAGTATCTCATCTATCTATGGCGGCATTGTCGATCTGGGTGAAGCGCTTCAATGTCCCGAACGTGCCGAGAACCTGTGCGCTGGCATTCGCAAGGAACTGAGGGCTGTTCGCAGCGACGTGGCCGGTTTTGCCCGCCACAAGGTCTTTATCTGTTTGGGCCGGGCGCCTGCCGGCCTGACCAGCCTTTACACGGCAGGAGGGCCGAGCTTTATCAGCGAGATACTCCAAATCGCCGGCGGGGACAATGTCTTCCAGGATGTGACACTGCCTTATCCGGAGGCATCCAAGGAGAGCTTGATCAAGCGGGCGCCGGAGATCATTATTGAACTGCGTCCCGGTGAGGACCTTTCAGATCTCAGAAGAAGTCAGATTATCTCTGAATGGAACACCCTTCGTGGCGTTCCTGCTATCTCTAATCACAAAGTCTATGTGCTTACGGAGAACTTTCTCCTTGTGCCCGGACCTCGCGTAGGACTGGCTGCGCGCTTTCTGGCACGTACGCTCCACCAGGAGATGCAAAATGGGTCATAACCCGCTTTCGGTAGAATCCGTCACTTATCAATATGCGGCAAGCGAATGGCGACTGTTTCCGTCATCCTTTGCTGTGATGAGAGGTGAAATTCTCGGGATCATAGGCCCAAACGGATCAGGCAAAAGCACGCTGTTGAAGCTTGCTGCCCGCATATTATCTCCAGGGGCCGGAACGATCCTCCTTGATGGAAGGGACTTGACCGGGATGGGTCGGCGTGAAATCGCCCGACACCTTGCCTATCTTCCCCAGAATGCTGAAAGTCACCTGGACTACACAGTCGAAGAAGTCGTGGCTATGGGACGCTTTGCCCACGCAAGAGGCATGGGGTTTCTTGGCCCCGACGATATTGACGTGGTCACAAGGTCTCTATTCCAGACGGAGACCGAAGGCTTTCGTCAACGTTCACTCTCAAGGCTTTCAGGGGGTGAACGCCAGCGGGTATTTCTGGCTTCAGTGATCGCCCAGGAGCCAAAGGTTCTGTTGCTGGATGAACCGACAAGCGCCCTCGACATCCACCATCAGGTCAGGTTCTTCAACCTTCTCACTGACCTTGTGGCGGAAGGCATGGCCGTAGCCGTGGTCATGCATGACCTGAATCTGGCTTCTCTGTTTAGCGACCGCCTCTTATTGCTGAAACAAGGGAAAATAGTCCACCAGGGAAGCCCGGAAGAGATCCTGAACAAACAGATATTACAGGAGATCTACGGCGACGGAGTGGAGATTGTAGAGCATCCGGCCACCGGTCGTCCGGTGGTGCTTCCAACAACGGCGCCTGTGCAACACAAAAAAGGAACATCATAACTTTGATGCTTACGCCAAGAAAATGTGCTTTTGTTCTGGCAGGTTACGCGTTGTTGTCCTGCGCCGTTCTTTTGACTGCACCGTTTTTTGGCAGTGAGCCACTGGCCTTCGACAATGTCGTGGGTGCTCTCTTTTCCCACAGGCCTCACGTGGATGCCGATATTTTTTTCTACCATCGCATACCTCGCGTGTTGCTCGCCTTTCTGGTAGGCGGCTCTCTGGCTGTGGCAGGTAGCGCTCTGCAAGTAGTACTGCGGAATCCCCTGGCAGAGCCGTTTATCCTTGGCATAGCCGGTGGCGGGGCTGTGGGCGCAGTCATTGCCATATCCGTTCCCGGACTCTTGATCCGTTTGGGCCCATTTTCATCCGTGCAACTTCTCAGCCTATTTGGATGCATCCTTTGCATATGCGGCATCTACCGGCTTGCCTCAAGGCCCGTGGGCATCTCCATGACCAGCATCTTGCTCGCCGGAGTGACGATCAACATCCTTTGCGGGGCCGCTATCTTGCTGGTGCGCTATCTGGTCAGCCCTCACCTGCTGGTTGCCATGGACCGATGGATGATGGGGGGACTGGACGTAGTCGGATACCGAGAGCTATCCGCCCTCCTGCCACTACTCTTGCCAGGCCTTGCCTTTCTTTTCATTCAGGGCCCGGCCCTGAACCTGCTCGCGTTTGGCGAAGACATGGCCACGGGCCACGGCGTGAATGTCGCATCGGTGCAGAAACAGATCCTTGCAGGCACCGGCCTTGCGACCGCAGCCGCTGTTTCCCTGGCAGGCCCCATAGGTTTTGTGGGCCTGATTATCCCTCATGCCGTGCGTCGTCTGTCAGGAGTTGATCATCGAGTAGTTCTTCCCGCCTCATTCTGCCTGGGAGGGGCCTTTTTGACGGTGTGCGACCTGGTAGCCCGAACAGTGGTGGCGCCCACCGAGATGCCTGTGGGCATTATCACGGCGATAATAGGAGGGCCGATTTTTTTGAGAATTCTGCTGAAGAGGGGAAATCGGAGATAGCTTGAAGGGGTGCACCTTTTCTAGTACTGAGGAGAGGGGGGATGTAGTGAAATAACGGGAGAAAATCAGGATACAGTCGAAGCATGCACTGATGTTTTTTTGTCTTCGCATGGAGTCAAGGAAGCTTGACAAGCGAAGTGTTAAAGGAGGGGTTCAAAATGAAAAGGTTTCTTGTTTTGTTTGTGTCGCTATTGCTACTGATGACAGCAGCAGCCAATGCTGAAGTCGCCGATTTTGAGAATTTGAGTTTAGATGCTGAATCCTATTGGAATGGTTCAGATGGGACGGGGGGATTTTTTAGTGGCAATGCCTTTTTCAACAACAGCTTCACGGACTGGGGTGGCGGAATCACATCATGGGATGGTTTCTCATACGCGAATGTGACAGATACTCTTAGCCGAGGTGTCGATAATCAATACAGCGCTATTACGGGTGTAGGGATGGATGGTTCGAGCAATTATGCGATTTCATTTGTAGGCTTTGGAGATCCGCCATCAGTCAGCTTTCCTGAGCCCATCACCGTGTCAGGAGCTTGTTTTACCAATACCACTTACGTCTTTTGGTCCATGATGGAGGGCGATGCATTTGCCAAGAAGTTTGGTGGTGAAACCGGAGATGATCCTGACTGGTTTAAGCTTATCATAACCGGAAAGGATGTTGCTGGCAGTGAAACTGGCACAGTGGAGTTCTACCTGGCAGACTACCGTTTCGAGGATAATACAAAAGACTACATTGTGGATCAGTGGACCTGGGTGGACCTGGGCAGT
>Ga0209986_10001930_pt1 | contig 19502 bp, 14 predicted proteins | sample BlataG_FD_183168 | JGI IMG/M metagenome (GOLD analysis project Ga0209986, IMG submission 183168) | Deep subsurface microbial communities from Black Sea to uncover new lineages of life (NeLLi) - Black_00105 metaG (SPAdes) (version 2) | ecosystem: Environmental > Aquatic > Marine > Oceanic >... | reverse complement strand
TAAATTTAAACATCTTAGTGGTCAGACGAGTTAGAAACATTGGTTTGAATTTTAGTTTGAATTGGAAGCCATAATATTATAGTGGTCAAACGAGTAGGTTGCAAACATGAATAAAGCAACAAAAAACAAAACACAAATATTTTTAAAGAACCGGAAAGATATGTCAATCGAAAAATTTAAAACAATCGTTTCATCTTGTGTCCCTTTGCCCATTGAAAATGTTGATACGGACCAGATCATTCCTGCAAGGTTTTTAAAAGCCACTACCTGGGAAGGGTTTGGTGAAAATCTGTTCCGGGATTGGAAGTATACCAAAAACAATGAAAAGGTTAAAGATTTCATCTTGAACGATCCGAAATATTCAGGTCTTATTTTGATTGCAGGAAAAAACTTTGGTAGCGGATCAAGTCGCGAACATGCTGCATGGGCGATTTACGATTATGGTTTCAGGGTTGTGGTTTCAAGCTTTTTCGCTGATATTTTTAAAAATAATGCATTAAATAACGGATTGCTGCCGGTACAGGTTTCAGAGGGTTTTTTGCAAAATATTTTTAAGGAGGCGGAAAAGGATCCTGAAGTCAAATTGAAAGTCGATCTTAAAAATCAGGAAATAACAATTTTAAATCTGGGATTGAAAGAAAGCTTTGAAATCAATACATATAAAAAGAAATGTCTCTTGAACGGATATGACGATATCGATTTTCTGTTAAATATTAAAGATAAAATAGAGTTATTTGAAAAATCTCAAATCAGGGGGGGATTATGAAACTTGAAATTATGGATACCACACTCCGGGATGGTGAACAAACTTCCGGGGTTTCCTTCAATGCTGTGGAAAAGCTTAGTATTGCAAAGATATTATTGGATGAGGTAAAAATTGACCGTATAGAAGTGGCTTCAGCAAGGGTTTCTGAAGGAGAATTTAACGGGGTTAAAAAAATTGCGGATTGGGCCGGCAGAAATGGTTTTTTGAATAAAATTGAAGTCCTTGGGTTTATTGATGGCAATCTTTCAATCGACTGGATCAATAAAACCGGCGCAAGAGTTGTGAATCTTTTAAGTAAAGGTTCTCTTAAGCATCTTCGCGAACAATTAAGAAAAACACCCGATGAGCACATCAGGGATATATGTAACTCCATTCATTATGCAAATGAGCTGGGGATCAAGGTTAATATCTATTTTGAAGACTGGTCGAATGGAATGCTGAATTCAAGGGATTATGTTTTTTTTCTAATGGATTCTCTTAAAGATGAAAAAATTGAAAGGTATATGTTGCCTGACACGCTGGGAATTTTAAATATGGATCAGACGTATGAATTTTGTAAATTAATGATCCAGCGGTATCCCGGTAAACATTTTGATTTTCATGCTCATAACGATTATGATCTGGCTGTGGCAAACGTATTTACTTCCATTAAGGCGGGAATCCGGGGAATACACACAACCGTAAACGGACTTGGTGAACGTGCAGGCAATGTTCCTCTCTCCAGTGTAATAGGAATTCTGAATGATCATCTGAAAATAAAAACCAATCTCAATGAAAACAGTCTGACCAGGGTTAGTCGATTGGTAGAATCATTTTCCGGTATCCGAATTCCCTCAAACAAACCTTTGATTGGTGAAAATGTTTTTACCCAAACCTGTGGTGTTCATGCTGACGGTGACAGCAAGAATAATTTATATCAAAACAACCTTATACCTGAAAGGTTTGGCAGGGTAAGGAAATATGCTCTCGGGAAAACTTCAGGGAAGGCCAATATCAAGAAAAATCTTGAAGAACTGGGGTTGGATCTTGACCCGGAATCCATGAAAAAGGTTACTGCAAAGGTTATTGAATTAGGTGATAAAAAAGAATATGTAACCACAGAAGATCTGCCTTATATCATATCGGATGTTTTGAAAAATGGGGGGATGAATCATCCGGTTAAAATCAAACATTATGCTTTGTCGATTGCAAACGGTCTTCGACCGGTAGCCAATATATGTGTTGAAATTCACGGAAAATCGTATGAGGAAAGTTCAGTTGGAAATGGTCAGTATGATGCATTTATGAAAGCATTGTGGAAAATTTACAGGTCATTAAACAAGGAACGGCCGGTTCTTATCGATTATATTGTAACTATCCCTCCCGGCGGGAAAACCGATGCGTTGGTAGAAGCTATTATTACATGGAATTTTAAAAACAGGGAATTTAAAACCAGGGCTGTTGAAGCCGACCAAACCGAAGCAGCCATAAAAGCCACTGCCAAAATGTTGAATATAATTGAAAACCAGGATAATAGTAAAAGTCAGGAATAGTCATACAGTAGTAATCTGGTAGTTTTACTTTGTACTTTGTACTTTTATCTTTTGCCTTGATTAGTCATATAATGGTTATGCGATAGCGAGCATATGACACGAGCGGCATCGAGTGAATGACGTGAGAAGCACAGCGATGAATTTATGACATCAATAAAATGTTTAATAAAGTCTTAAATACTTAATTTACTTGATATGAATCTTAATATTGCTGTTTTATCAGGTGATGGAGTTGGACCTGAAATCATTGATCAGGCAGTAAAGGTTGTGAAAGCTGTTGCCGGCAAATTCAATCATAAGATAAAGATTGAAGAAGGATTGGTCGGAGCAATAGGTATTGATAAAGCTGGAAATCCGTTTCCTGACGAAACATTTGAGTTATGTAAACGGTCTGATGCAGTTCTGTTTGGCGCCATTGGTGACCCGAAATATGATCTGGACCCAAAAGCCATTATCAGACCCGAACAGGGATTGCTCGCTATGAGAAAAAAACTGGGATTATTCGCTAATATTCGTCCTGTTTTTACTTTCCCGTCATTGATCGAAAAATCACCGTTAAGACCTGAAATAATTGACGGAGTTGATTTTGTTGTTATCAGGGAATTAACAGGTGGAATATATTTTGGAGAACCGAGAGGAAGATCAGAAGACGGTAACGTTGCCTACGACACTTGTATTTATTCCAGAGAAGAAATTGAAAGGATACTTCACTTAGCCGTTCAATATGCAAAAAAACGTTCCGGAAAACTCACCGTTGTGGATAAAGCAAATGTTTTGGCTTCTTCCAGGTTGTGGAGAGAAACAGCCCAGGAAATGGGTAAGGAATATCCTGATATAGATCTGAATTTTATGTTTGTTGATAATGCAGCAATGCAAATCATACAAAATCCAAAAAATTTCGATGTAGTGGTTACTGAAAATATGTTTGGAGATATATTAACGGATGAGGCTAGTGTAATTACAGGTTCTTTGGGTTTGTTGCCATCAGCTTCTATGGGAAAGCTAACATCGGTTTTTGAACCCATACATGGTTCCTATCCCCAGGCTGCCGGAAAAAATATCGCAAACCCACTGGGCACAATATTGTCAGCATCACTGATGTTTAATTATGCATTCGGGCTTAAAGATGAGGCATCCTTAATACACCTTGCTGTTGAACAATCCCTGAAACAGGGTATCGTCACAGAAGATATTTCAAAAGACAATCCAAAAACAACATCGGAGGTTGGTGACTGGATTGCCAGCTTTATTATGAGCAATTAATAACTATAAGGACATAGCTACACTATTTAATTAAAAATTAGAAATTAAAAATTAAAAAAAAAGATTGAGCTTACTCCAAAAAGAGGCAAAAAGACTTCTCGGAGTGGATTCTATATTAGAAATTAAAAATTAGAAATTATGGATAGGGGATTAGGAGAAAGGTTGTTTACGTTTGCGATAGATGTAATAAAATTTTTAAGAAATATAAAAAATACTACAGAAATCAATGTGATGAAATACCAGTTGAAAAAATCGGCAACATCAAGCGGAGCTAATTATGAGGAAGCGCAAGCAGCATCATCAAGAGCTGATTTTAAAAATAAAATTAACATTTCATTAAAAGAGATGCGGGAATCAAATTATTGGTTAAAAATATTTAAAGCTCTTGACATTGGAGATAAAGAAACGGAAAAAAATTGGGTAAATGAATCAGGTGAACTTAAAAGGATTTTAGGGTCAATTTCAAGCAATACATCTAAATAACATTTTTGTACTTTCTAATTTTTACTTTTTAATTTTTAATTGTTTGTAAACCTCAAAACATTGAAGTTCCGATACGTAAAAAATAGTTCAGTATATGAGACTGCAAAGGAAATTCGGATTATATAATCCCGAGAATGAGCATGACAGCTGCGGAATCGGGTTTGTTGCACATATAAAAGGAAAAAAATCCCATGAAATTATTCAGCGTGGATTGGAGGTATTGACCAAAATGGCGCACAGGGGTGCAGAAAGTGCCGACAATAAAACAGGCGATGGAGCCGGTATTACTATTCAAATTCCACATGATTTTTATGTATATCAAGGGATTAATATTCCTAATCCTGGAGAATATGGCACTGGCCTTGCTTTTCTTCCAAAATTGGAGAAAGAAGCTAAATGGTGCAGAGAAAGATTTTTAAAAGTAATTGAAGAGGAGGGTCTTCAATTTACTGGATTCAGAAAAGTACCGATAGATAATTCAGGATTGGGTGAGATAGCAATTTCTTCTGAACCGGTTATTCTTCAGGTTTTTATTTCAGCCAGACTGGAACAGGATGAACTTGAAAGGAAATTATACATCGTAAGAAAAAAGATTGAAAAGGAAGTCAGGAATTCCAGTTTGTCCGGCAAAGAAACATTTTATATACCGAGCCTTTCTACTAAAGTACTTGTGTATAAGGGTATGTTTACACCGGATCAGCTCGCTGAATATTATCCCGATCTTAAAAATCCAAATCTGAAAAGTGCTATTGCATTGGTGCATTCACGATTTAGCACCAACACTTTTCCTACGTGGGATCTGGCACAACCATTCCGGTATATAGCCCACAATGGTGAAATCAATACCATTAAGGGAAACAGGTTATGGATGCATGCCAGGGAATCCCTTTTGAAATCAGAACTTTTTGGTGAAGACCTTAAGAAATTATTTCCGATAATCGAACCCGGGAAAAGTGATTCAGCTTCATTGGATAATGTTTTGGAATTTTTAATACTTACCGGACGTACTATTCCACATGCCCTGAGTATGTTGATTCCCGAGTCCTGGAACGACAAAAACCCTATACCCAATAGCTTAAAAGCTTTTTACGAATACCATTCTACCTTTATGGAACCCTGGGATGGCCCGGCATCAATCCTGTTTACCGATGGCCGATATATCGGAGGAACACTTGACCGGAACGGACTACGACCTTCAAGATATCTGATTACCAAAAATGACCTGATAGTAATGGGCTCCGAGATAGGCGTGCAAACCTTTAAGGGAGAGGAAATTCGGGAAAAGGGGAGGTTGCGACCGGGGAAATTGTTATTGGTGGACACCCAATTGGGAATTATTATTCCCAACGAGGAATTAAAAGCTGAATTGGCAAGAAGAAATCCATATGCAAACTGGTTGAAAGAAAACCGCCTCAATCTTGAGGAAATTGAAGTTCAGAAGAGAGTTTCGTCCAGTTTGGGGGAAAAGTATCAGACTTATGTTAAAGTATTTGGGTATAGTAAGGAAGATATTGAAGTGATAATAAAACCGATGGCTATAGACGGAAAGGAACCTGTAAGTTCAATGGGGAATGATACTCCTATTGCAGTATTTGCCAGGAAACCTCAACGGTTGTTTAATTATTTTCGCCAGATGTTTGCACAGGTAACGAATCCGGCAATCGATCCGATCCGTGAAGGCTTGGTTATGGCGTTAACCAATTACATTGGTTCGGTTCAGAAGAACCTTCTCATTGAAACACCGGAACACTGTAAATTAATCAAATTCAGGTCTCCCATAATCACCAATACAGATCTGGGAAAAATTAAGGATTTGAAGCATGAAGCGTTCAGCCATATAACACTTCAAATGGTATATAATGCAAATTCAGGTGGAAAGGGCCTTGAATCAGCTTTAAAAAAACTATGTGAATCTGCTGAAAAAGCAGTGGATAACAAAAATAATTTTATTATTCTTTCGGATAAACAGGTCTCTGAAAAACTGGCACCTATTCCTTCACTCCTGGCGGTTTCCGCCATCCATCATCATTTGATTTCAACAAAAAAAAGAATGCAGGTTGGTTTAATTGTGGAAACAGGCGAAGCCAGGGAAATACATCATTTTGCATTACTCCTTGGTTATGGAGCAAGTGTTATTAATCCATATGCCAGTTTTGCCATTTTATATGATCTGGTCAAAGCGGGTAAAATAAATATTCCTTATTCTAAAGCACGACAGAATTATATTAAGTCGATCGATAAAGGACTTTTGAAGGTCATTTCAAAAATGGGAATCAGTACGCTCAGAAGTTATTTTGGTGCCCAGATTTTTGAAGTAGTTGGGATAGGAAAGGATGTAATTGAAAAATACTTCAAAGGAACTCGCTCGAGAATTGGAGGGATCGGACTTGATGAGATCGCTGAAGAAATTCTTCAGGATCATAAAAGAGCTTATCTGAAAAATAACGGGAATGAACAAATTTTGCACCAGGGAATATATGCTTATCGGAAAGATGGAGAATATCATGCCTGGGATCCGGAGGCAATTGGTTTATTACAATGGTCAACTGCGAATAATGATTATGGTAAATTCAAGGAATTTACAGCATTAAGCGATTCTTATACCTGCCGTCCTGTTTTTCTGAGAGGATTACTTGATTTCCGGAAAAATCCAATTGATATATCAGATGTCGAACCTGTGTCTGCCATTATAAATCGCTTTGTAACCGGTGCTATGTCGTTTGGGTCAATTAGTAAGGAAGCCCATGAAGCACTGGCAATTGCAATGAATAAAATCGGGGGCAGAAGCAATACGGGTGAAGGAGGGGAGGATCCTTACCGGTTTAAGACGGGTTCCAATGAAGGTAATCGAAGAAGCGCTATCAAACAAGTTGCATCGGGGCGATTTGGTGTGAATACACATTATCTGGTCAATGCGGATGAAATTCAGATAAAAATTGCACAGGGAGCAAAACCGGGAGAAGGTGGTCAACTCCCGGGCTATAAAGTTGATAAAGTTATTGCCAGGATCAGAAATTCATTACCGGGTATAACCCTCATTTCACCACCACCTCACCATGATATTTATTCAATTGAAGATCTGGCCCAATTGATTTTCGATCTGAAATGTGTGAATCAAAATGCCAAAATCAGTGTGAAACTTGTTGCAGAAGATGGTGTAGGTACTATTGCAGCCGGTGTTGCTAAAGCACATGCCGATCTGATTGTGATAAGTGGAAGCGAAGGGGGTACGGGAGCAAGTCCGGCAGGTTCAATCAAACATGCCGGTATCCCATTGGAAATGGGATTGGCTGAAACTCATCAAACCCTGGTAATAAACAATCTTAGGGGTAGAGTGAAAATACAAGCAGATGGTCAGATTAAAACAGGACGGGATATCATTCTTGCCGGATTAATTGGTGCTGAAGAATTTGGAATTGCAACTGCCAGTCTGATTGTTTTGGGGTGTGTTATGATGAGAAAATGTCACCTGAATACCTGTCCAACAGGTATTGCAACACAGGACAGGGAATTAAGAAAACGTTTCCTTGGCAAATCGGAATATGTGGTTAATTATTTTAATTTTCTTGCCAGGGAAGTAAGAGAATATATGGCACAACTGGGATTCAGGGAATTTGACGAATTGGTGGGGAGAAGTGACTTGTTATTTGTCAGGGAAGAGATAGATCACAGAAAGGTAAAGAAACTTGATGTTTCCTCAATAATAGCCTATCCGAAGGATTCTGGTGATAATTCCTTGTTTAACACAGAACTTCAAAATCATGAAATTGATAAAGTAATAGATAAGGATATTATCAGATTATCCGGCAAAGCCCTGAAAAACAAAGAGAAGGTTTGGATATCCAGAGAAATTACAAATACTCACCGGTCGATTGGAACAATGCTTTCAGGCGAAATAACTAAAAGGTATGGTTTGGAAGGGCTTCCTGAAGATACCGTTAATTGTAATTTTTATGGTTCCGCCGGACAAAGCTTTGGCGCATTCCTTGTAAACGGTATTAGCTTTCGGCTCGAGGGAGATGCGAATGATTATCTCGGGAAAGGTTTATCAGGTGGAAAAATCGTAGTGGTTCTACCAACCTCTTCAAGTCTAAAGGCAGAAGAAAACATTATAATTGGAAATACAATCCTTTACGGAGCCACGAAGGGACAAATCTATGTGAATGGAGTTGCCGGCGAAAGGTTCTGTGTTAGAAACAGCGGTGCAATTGCAGTGGTTGAAGGTGTAGGAGATCATGGTTGTGAATACATGACAGGAGGTCGCGTTGTTGTTTTGGGTAAAACCGGTCGAAATTTCGCGGCAGGAATGAGTGGGGGAATAGCTTATGTTTTAGACCTTAATGGAGATTTCTCTTATTACTGTAACCAAGACATGGTTGAATTAACCATATTGACGGATTATGAAGATGTCAGGGAGTTGCAGGGAATGATTTCAACACACTGGAAGCATACAAAAAGTGCAATTGCAGAAAGGGTATTGGTTAATTGGGATGAATACCTGCCAAAATTTGTAAAGGTACTACCTCTTGAATATAAAAAAGTGCTTAATGAAATAAAGCTGAGGGAAGTAAATCTGAAACTACGCCGCGCAAACTATGACCCTAATTACGCTGAGTAGGTAAGTAAGGAAGAAGCAGGAAGAGGTAAGTAAGAGTTAGTGGGTTAGTGAGTTAGTGTGTTCGTGGGTTAGTTAGGTTAAGGTTAAGAAGGCAGTATGCAGACGTGGTTGAGAGCTTGGGCAGAAATGTAGAGCCGAATTGTATTCGGCTGGGGAGAGACCTGCCAGGGTCCGAAGGATCTGGCAGAGTCTGTGGAGGAGACAGGAAGAAAAAATTTCGGATCGTGAATGTTTTGCGCAGCAAAACCTCACGCCTGTCCCGTTTTTTCTGGGAGTGGCATGTGTGTTAGATTGTGGGAACGAGTAATTTTATGTTTAACCTGTAGACATATATTAGCACAAGACAAGAAGGAAGAAGAAAAAAGTCAAAAGTCGAAGGGGTCAAAGGGTCGAAGAGGGAAGAAGTGAGTGAAGATGAGAAAATGAGAAGAGGGAGGAAGGACGAAGAGAGAGGGCGGGGGGGCGACTGAGAGATGAAGAGAAGAGGAGAAGTTTTAACCGGATTTTATTGGTTGAAAAAGGATTTTGCGAGGAACGAAGTGACGACGCAAACTCCCAAAAACAACTAGAATGTAAAATAAATGGTCTGTCATAAGCTTTACGAAAAGTCATGAAAGATTGCTTCACTTCGTTCGCAAAATCCATATACTTATTATGCTTTAAAGGGATGCATAAATTGTAACCGAACATGAATTCTGAAAGCTAATAAATACGAACAATGCAATTTACATTATTTTGAATATCTGAAAAAGCATCATGGGAAATCCAAGGGGATTTATCGAAGTAAAAAGAAAAGAAGCAGGGAACCGCCCTGTTGAAGAAAGAATATGGGATTATGGTGAGGTTGAACAAACCCTGAATACGGATGACAGGATACTTCAGGCATCCCGTTGCATGGATTGTGGTGTTCCGTTTTGTCATTGGGGATGCCCGGTGGGAAGCAGAATGCCCGAATGGCAGGATGCTGTTTACCGGGGCGACTGGAAAGATGCCAGTGATATCCTGCACTTAACCAATGATTTTCCGGAATTTACCGGCAGAGTTTGTCCGTCTCCCTGTGAAAAGTCCTGTGTTCTGGCAATTTATAATGAGGCTGTGACCATACGTGAAAATGAAGCTGCAGTGATTGAAAAGGCCTTTGAACTGGGTTATATTGTACCCAGACCACCGGAGAAAAGAACCGGGGAAAAAGTGGCTGTTGTTGGATCAGGACCGGCAGGCCTTTCAGTGGCTGCCCGGTTAAACCGCTTTGGGCATACCGTAACACTTTTTGAGAAAGAAAAAAAAGTGGGTGGGTTGTTAAGGTATGGCATACCTGATTTTAAATTGAATAAAAATGTTATCGATCGTAGAATACAACTTCTCGAGGAGGAAGGATTGGTGATTAAAACCAATACCCTGGTGGGCAGAGATATAACGGCGCAAAACCTGCTCGAAACATTTGATGCTGTATGTTTGGCTGTTGGTGTTATGCAACCAAGGGATCTGCAAATTGAAGGCAGGGAACTTAAAGGTATCTGTTTTGCCATGGATTATCTGACTCAACAGAACAGGGTGGTTGCCGGGGAAAGTATTCCTGATAATGAAAGAATCTTTGTAAAGGATAAGAATGTGATCGTTCTCGGAGGAGGAGATACAGGTTCGGATTGTGTCGGTACAGCCGTTCGTCAGGGAGCTAAAAGCATCACCCAGATTGAGATATTACCAAAACCTCCTGAGATCAGGCAACAGGATAACCCCTGGCCATTCTGGCCGAATATCCTGAAAACTACAACTTCGCACAAAGAAGGCTGTAAACGTTATTGGAGCCTTGGAACAAAAAGATTTATCGGTTTAAACGGTATGGTAAACCGGATCGAAGCAGTTGAACTTGATTGGAAAAAAGGAGACAAAAATCAATTGATTATGACTGAAGAATCCGGAAGCGTTATAACGTTTGAGGCAGACATGGTCCTTCTGGCCCTTGGATTTACACAGCCTGTTTATGAGGGTCTGCTGGAGCAACTAAACATAAGTTTTGATGAAAAAGGGAATATTAAAGTGGATGAAACGTTTAAAACCACCCGGTCTAAAGTATTTGCCGTTGGAGATGCGGTTTCAGGCCCCGGTCTGGTAGTAAAAGCCATTGCATCCGGTCAACAAGCAGCAAATCATATTCATCGGGTTTCACTCACCGGGTGACTCGCAGTCACCCGGTGAGTAAATTCACATTCGTTGTAAACGATTGATAAATTCACTAAATAAATGGTAAATTAGGCTACAATTTTGCAACATCTATGAATCAAAAAATTCCACAATACAAAGATATTCTTAGTGCTCATCAAAGAATAAAGGATTACATCCATCAAACCCCTGTTTTACAATCCGGTGGTATAAATAAAATTTTGGGTTGCGATCTTTTTTTTAAATGTGAAAATTTTCAGAAAGTAGGTGCTTTTAAGTTTCGGGGTGCCTGCAACGCGGTTTTTTCCTTGTCAGATGACCAGGCAAAAAATGGAGTTGCAACCCATTCTTCAGGTAATCATGCTGCTGCCCTTGCTCTGGCAGCCAAATTAAGAGGGATTAAAGCATATGTTGTGATGCCTGAAACTTCTCCAAAAATAAAAAAAACAGCTGTTGCCGGTTACGGGGCTGAAATTACATATTGCAAACCCACACTTCAGGCAAGAGAAGCCACGCTGGAAGATGTTGTAAAAAAAAACCATGCGGAATTTATTCATCCATATGATAATTTTCAGGTAATTTGTGGACAGGGAACCGCTTCAAAGGAATTCCTGGAGAAAATTCCTGATTTGAATTTTATGATTACTCCGGTCGGAGGAGGAGGTTTATTAAGCGGTACGGCAATCACAGTTAAGGCTCTCAGTCCAGTTACGAAAGTCATAGCGGCTGAACCCAAAAATGCGGATGATGCCTGGCGCTCTTTTAAATCAGGGAAATTAGTTCCATCAATAAATCCTGATACGATAGCAGATGGATTATTAACATCGTTAAGCCAGCTTACCTTTAAAATTATCCGGGGAAAAGTGGATGATATAATCACCGTCAGGGAAGATGCCATTATTCGTGCCATGAGAATGATCTGGGAAAGAATGAAAATTATTGTGGAACCATCCGCTGCAGTTACTTTGGCGATCATTATTGAAAACCCGGATCAATTTAAGGGAAAAAGGGTTGGGTTGATTTTAACAGGAGGTAACGTTGATTTGGAAAACTTGCCTTTTTAAGAACATAGCTTCGCAAAGTAATTAAAAGAGTTAATACTGTTCAAATGACAATGCTAAATTTAAATGATTGTGGAATAAGGCTGAGGCTGAGGCTAAGGCTAAGGAAAAAAAGAAAATAATGAAGAATTATGTTTTGAATTCAAGAAATAAACACAAAGGTAAAGGAACAAGTTCAAAATGAATACATAAAAACCTTAGCCTTAGCCTCAGCCTTAGCCTTTTATAAGATAAGTTTTATTATATACACATAACTTATTGTAAATCAATAAACAATTTTGAAATTCCGATACATTTAAATATTCGTCAGACCACTCCAGGTGGTCAGACGAATTATTCTGATCTTAAATATAAATTGCAAGTTACCGGATAATGGTCGGAATAATTTACCCTGATAGTTTTAAAATGAGACGATTTAATGTTATCGCTGTGTAAGATATAATCAATCCGGTATGAGGGAAATCTTCCCAAATATGTGTTTCCAATCCCGGTACCGGATTCAACAAAAGCATCCTTGAGTTTTCCCCGTATTTTATGGTATGAATAAGATACAGGTGGATCATTGAAATCACCGCAAACAATTACCGGATAAGGCGAGTTTTTTATGTGCCTGGCAATAACATTAGCCTGTTTAGCCCGCAGAGTAAAAGCATGTTTCAACCGGAACGAAATATCTTTTATTTCATCAATCGCTTCTTCTTCATCGATATGATTAAACGTCTTGAGAAAAGAATAACTTTGTTTTCTGAGTCTGACAGATTGCAGATGATTATTATAAATTCGAATAGTATCGTTGTTTATTTTAACATCAGTAAAAATAGAGAGATTGATGGTATTTGGAAAACGGATATCACCCTTGTTCACAATCGGGAAACGACTAAACGTGGCAATTCCATAGTTCTTTTTACCTTTTTTGCTTAAAGCCCATGTAACATGAGAAAAGGTTGCTTTACCTGTTTTATTTCGTAAGCTATCGATCGTCAATGTTCCTTTTTCTCCGGTAAGAAAAATCTCTTGCAAACATAGAATATCCGGTTTTCTTTCGGAAATTAATCTGAGGATCCCATCCTTGGCGTCTGGAGTTTCTAACCATTTATAATAATTGAAAAGCCTGACATTGTAAGACAAAAAATCAATCATGACAGTATTACCAGTGCCTTTCAGATATTCTGTCTTTGATTCTCTTCGATTTGAATTCAGATTGGATAATACCGGGGGCCGGATAAAATTCTGAAGGTTATTCCAGCCAATCAGAATTGTAATCAGTGAAATCAGGATTTCCTTTTTTAATTGAACAGACCAGTAAATGATCATAATCAGATTCAAGACTAGCAAATAGGGATAGGCTAATCCAAAAAGCGCTACGATCCAGAGACCTTCCGGATTAATATAAACTGACAGGTAGGACAGGACTAAACCCGCAACCAGGAAGGCATTGAATAGCAAGGCGGATCTATGTATAAGTCTCTTCAAACAGGAGAAAATTTATTAAACCAGATGTAAAGATAATGGAATGATGGAACAATGGAACAATGGAATACTGGGCAGACACATTTCCCTTGATCCCTAATTTAATGTATCGGAATTTACTCACCCGCCCTGTGAAATAAAGTTGAAGACTTTACTGCGTAGCAGTATTTCACAGGGCAAGTTCATGAGATCGTCGCGCTTGCAGCGTGACTAAGTTCAATGTTTTGAGGTTTACAAACAATGAGAAATTAGAAATTAAAAATTAAAAATTAAGAAAAAATGTTATTTTGATGTTTTGCTTAAAATTGACCTTAAAATCTTTTTAAGCTCACCTGATTCATTAACCAAATATTTTCCTGTTTCTTTATCTCTAATGTCAAGGGCTTTAAATATTTTTAACCAATAATTTGATTTCCGCATCTATCTTAATGAAATGGGAATTTTATTTTTAAAATCAGCCCTTGATGATGCTGCTTGCGCTTCTTTACCCCGTCAAATTTGACAGGGTGAATAGTTAGCTCCGCTTGATGTTGCTGCTTTTGTCAACTGGTATTTCAGCACAGTAATTTCTGTAGTATTTTTTATATTCCTTAAAAATTTTATTACATCTATCGTAACCTTAAATAACCTTTCTCCTAATCCCCTATCAATAATTTTTAATTTTTAATTTTTAATTTTTAATTTTTAATTTTTAATTTTTAATTTTTAATTTTTAATTAAATAACGAAGCTATATTCTTATTTAGGTTAGTTCTTATTTTTCTCTCCCATATTAAACAGGATTTTTTTTTCCTCCTTGGTTAAACTATCATAACCTGCTTTGGAGATTTTATCCAGGATCCGGTTTATTTCTTCTTGTTCCCGGGCCTTCATTTTATTATATTCCATATCATTCACAGGCCTTTTATGTTCTACCTTTAATTTCACCTTAGGTTTAAAAAAGGATAAGAAGCGGTCAAGTATCCGGCTAAGTCCTTTACTGATGTCTGTTCCTTTCCGGTATTGATGGATGTATATAAATCCAAATAAAGCGCCTCCGATATGCGCAATTTTACCACCGGTATTCGTGGAGAAATCCAAAACCGATGTAAAAACAAATATCAGGATGGCAATGTATTTGATTTTCACCGGACCTAAGAATAACAAATAAACGGTATAATTCGGGACATACACTGAAATGGCGATTACTATTGCAATTACTGCAGCTGATGCGCCAATGGCAATGGATTCCGCAGCAATAGACCCAAACACGGGAAAAACATTAAATGAAAAAACATAAAGAAAAGCACCGGATAAACCGCCAAGGATATAAACACCGGCTAATTTTTTATGGTCAAGGTATTCAAGAAAGATCTTACCGAACCAGAAAAGCCACAATAAATTAAAAAGGATATGGAGAAATCCTTCATGAACAAACATGTAAGTAAGGACTGTCCAGGGCTTTCTGATAAGTTCGGATAAATTGGAAGGTACTGCCAGCCAGCGGATAAAAGATTCACTTCCTTCCGGGGTATTAAAGAGAAAAAAAAAGATCTGAAAAATCTTGATGCCTAAGAAAACGCACAGGTTTATATATATCAATTTTGTTAAGGAACTCCCCTGCTTAAAAGATGTTTTTATCTCATCAATCAGATTCATTACACTATTCTAATAAAAATTACTCCGTCCCTTTTTCCAGTATTTTATAAGGATAAATCCGAATAGCATCCCGCCAATATGGGCAAAATGTGCAATGTTGCTGCCGGGTTGTGAAAATGCAAGGTATATTTCAAGAACTCCGTATCCAATAACAAAATATTTTGCTTTCATCGGAATAGGAGGGAAGAGCAACATGAGTTTTGTATTGGGAAAAAGCATTCCGAATGCCAATAATATGCCAAAAACTGCTCCTGATGCGCCAACAGTTGGGATATCAATATTCATTTCAAGCACTTGCCTGGTAAATTCAATAGCTTCCCTGATGTAATTGCTGTTATTCGGGTTAAATGTCCAGGAATTGATAAAATTATATAGCTGTGGTGTAGGTGAATTAACATGGTCTCTTACGAATCCGGCGAAAAGTTCAGGTGATGGTGAAACAGCAAAAGCCGATACATCTTTTACCAAAGATGAAAGTTCAATCCAGTTTACAAAAGTATGTAAAACGGCAGCACCCAAGCCGGTAACAAAATAGTAAACCAAAAATCGTTTAGGTCCCCATACACTTTCCAACACCCTTCCGAACATCCATAAAGCAAACATATTAAAGAAAAGGTGAGCTAATCCACCATGCATAAACATATGTGTAACAAACTGGTAGGGTCTGAAATATTCCGATTCAAAATAATGAAGGCCTAAAACACGGGTTAGGTTAGTTCCAAAAGCTTCCTTTAAAGCAAAATCGGCTAACAGCAATATTACATTTAGCAGTATTAAGTTTTTTACAACAGGAGGCACAGCCCCGAGCCCTGAGCTTCGAAAACCATTCATTACGTGCTACTTTTAATCATTTTCGAAATTTTTTTCTGCAATACTTGAGTCAAAGATAATAATTCCGGAAAAATTTATTGAAATAGACAAAATGGCAGAAATAAGAACATAGCTTCGCGAATTTATTAAAAATTTATATTATTGAGAGAGATGTGTTAAATTTGTTTGATTGTAGCACAAGGCTGAGGCTGAGGCTAAGGCTGAGGAAAAAGAAAATAAAGAAAAATTAAATCAAGAGTCCAAATAGGTAATAGGTGAGTAGGTATACCGGCAAGATAAAAGCAGGTAAAGACACATTACTATGATAATAAATATGTTATAAATCAAAAGGTTAAGTATAAATAATAAATAACAGGTGAAGAATACCTTGAGATTAAAAAATAAGGTAAAATATGATTAAACTTTATATCTGATAAAAAAAACCTTAGCCTTAGCCTAAGCCTTAGCCTAAAAAATTACAAGGCAATTAGAAAAAGGCATAACACATTGTATATCAGATTATGTTTTTGAAATTCCGATACATATCAATTAAACATATTTTCAATTTCGGAAAGATTAAGGATAGAAACAACAGGTTTACCTGATGGTGAGTAATTGGGTATTTTACAAGCAAACAAAGAATCTATAATTTCTCTCATTTCTTCCTTTGTAAGGTTTTTCCCATGATGAATAGCTGCTGCTACAGCCAGTGATTTGGCTATCCTCTCTTTTACTCCCGCTTGAATATTCCTTTCCGAGGTTTTATATTCTTCCAATAATATCTCAATCATTTCCTGTGGGTTTGAATTGCCGGAATTAGCAGGATATCCGTTGATAATAATTGAATGATGTCCTATATCCTGAATATCAAAACCCAGTCGTGAAAGTTCATCGAGAATTTCTATTAAAGTAGTATAATCTGATGCACTTAATTCAACCGTTTGAGGAAACAGATCTTTTTGAGCTACACCTAAATTTTTTTCCAGGGAGCTCAGATATTTTTCGTACAGAATTCGTTCATGAGCTCTTTTCTGGTCGATAACCATGAGTCCGGATTTTACCGTACAGAGTATATATTTATTTTTTAACTGTACAAAGTTTTGGCTAATGGTTTCATCTTCAATTCCCGGAGCTTTTTGAAACAGGAATTGTTCGGGTGTTTCATTCCCTTTTTCAAATCCCGAATAAAGTTTTTCCCAGTTTTGGAGGTTTTCTTTATCCATCCGGGATATCCTTATTTTCTTTTGATATCTTGTTTTTTCACCTGCGAATGGATCATAATCTGGGTTAATCCGAATGGTTGGTGGTTTTATCTCCATGTCCCCGGTCGAAACGGGTATATCAATAATTCCTTCATTTTCAAAATCAATGGAAGGGACGATGTTAAATTTTCCCAATGCTTCCTTTGTGGCAGCCAGTAAAAATTGCCAAATGGATCTTTCATCTTCAAATTTTACTTCCGACTTTGTGGGATGAATATTAATATCAATGGTCTCAGGGTCGGAAGTAAAATAGACAAAATAGGACGGAATGGTTTCAGGGGGCAGGATTTGGTCGTACGCTTTCATCACAGCCTTATGCAAATAGGGATGCTTGATGTACCGGTTGTTTACAAAGAAAAATTGTTCACCAAAAGTTTTTCTGGCAAATTCGGGTTTCCCGATGTAACCGGTGATTTTTACAAGGCTGGTTTCAACGTTTAGCGGAATGAGATTTTGATTGATCCCCTTGCCGAAAACACCCATTAACCTTTGTCGCAGACCGGATGCCGGCAGGTTATAAATTTCGGTTTCATTCTGATAAAGGGAAAAGGAAATACTTGAATGAGACAAGGCAACGCGCTGAAATTCAAAAATTATATGTTTGAGCTCCGTTGAATTGGTTTTTAAAAATTTCCTGCGGGCCGGAACATTATAAAAGAGGTTTTTTATGGTAAAATTACTGCCGTCAGGACAGCTGATGGATTCCTGTTTTTCCACTTCCGATCCATTGATCAGGATCAGTGTACCCAGTTCATCCTCAATTCTTTTTGTTTTTAATTCAACTTGAGCTATTGCTGCAATGGAAGCTAATGCCTCACCCCGGAAACCCATTGTTTTAATAGCATAAAGATCTTTTGCTTCCAGGATCTTTGAGGTGGCATGCCGTTCAAATGCAAGCCTGCCATCGGTTTCCGACATGCCACACCCGTTATCAATTATCTGTATAAGGGTTTTACCGGCGTTCTTGACAATGATTTTTATTTCTGTACTCCCACTATCAATCGCGTTTTCGACCAATTCTTTTACCACCGATGCAGGGCGTTGAATAACTTCACCCGCAGCAATCTGATTCGCAACTGAATCAGGCAATAAATGAATAATATCCGGCATGGATTTTACCTGTTTAATAAAAGAAAAGATAATAAGAGATCAGACAAAGGATTATTATGATAATAATTAACCGGATGTTTGATTGTTGTTGTGTTTTTTTTTGTTTCCTCCTGAAATAGTTGCCCATCTGACCTTTCCTTATCGTAGGTCTGTATGCCTTTCCATCTTTTACACCCATCTCTCTTTCAATGTCCTGTATCCTCTCATCTAATTGTTCCTTTTGCTCATCGTAATAGCGAGGTACATAATTGAATGGTTTAGGTTTTTGTGTCCGGAAAAAACTTGGGATAGCCATATCTTTGATTTTTTTACAAAGGTATCTATAATTTTGTAACTATTCCGTTTTTCATTCATTAAGGGTTTCACCGCAAAATCTGAAGTAAATGGCATCGGGTTCATGACCTTCCTTTAAACAGCTTGGACAACATTGCGTTGTAATCTTCTTTTGTTTTGCACTGGTAAATTCAGCGGTGACAATTCCGGTTGGTACGCTTTCAGGAATAACCACAAAAATGCTGAAAAGGATTACCATCATAAGTAATGATATCAAACAACTCACCTGGTTTTGTATCCGCCTCAAAGATTATTTCATATATATGATTCTTAATTTTTTTATTCATGTTTCATTCCTTAAGATTTTATATTGAGATAAGATTGACAATTTAACCCAATTTACAACTTATTTTTGAATAGAACACTGATAATCCTGAAGCTGTCCTATATACTTCGGTAGCTAAACGAATTGTCAGGGTACGACTCAAGCTCGTGCCCGACTAAAAACATACTGGCAGATGTAAAAGAATAGTAAAGCTTTCCTGTTCCGGGTCACCTAGCATCATATCCACGATCAGGATTTACAGTTGGCCCAGTATTCATTTCGTTCATTTTTATTACTTTCAGTCCCGTTGGGACGTGATTAATATATTGTGCTATTATCCCAGCCGTTGAAACGGCTGTCTATTACCTTTTCCGCCCGTCCGTAGGCGGGAAAGATAATAAATCACCGGGATTTGTTGAGATTGCATAAATTTGTATATGATATGACATTTGTTACCTGATCAGCATTTTACTATTGCTCGATCTTTTTGTACATTTGAAAGGTTTGAATAAACTGAAAATGGAACTATTTAAACAGAATTTTCTTGAAGCTAAAAAATTGCTGGAGGAGTTTATTGATAATCCGGAAAACTGGAAAACGATTGAAGCTGCCGGCAAGGAGCTGGTAAAAGCAATAAAACAGGGAAAAAAGATTTTAACATGCGGAAATGGCGGCTCAATGAGTGATGCCATGCATTTTGCCGAAGAACTTACAGGCCGGTTTCGTGAA